>Ga0157364_1000006_pt1 | contig 56126 bp, 26 predicted proteins | sample AttsexASBM2_FD_111476 | JGI IMG/M metagenome (GOLD analysis project Ga0157364, IMG submission 111476) | Fungus gardens microbial communities from leaf cutter ant in Ribeirão Preto, State of São Paulo, Brazil - Atta sexdens ASBM2 | ecosystem: Host-associated > Fungi > Mycelium > Unclassified ...
ATATATATATATATATATATATATATATATATATATATACATATTGAAGAATTTTACAGCAGTTACAAAGCTATTTTCTTTGCTGAACGTATAGCCATTAATAGATACTCTTGTGATTGTCTTAAATAATGTAAGATGTTAAACAACTTTAGGAATATATATATATTGTTACTTTCTATTTAAAGCAGAAAATTTACATAAAAATTTAAAAAAATATTGAAGTAAAGTTCTGCAATAATATGTGCTAGAAAGTATAAGAATATATTTGACTCCGTCACATATTATTGTAGAACCTTGCTTCAATATTTTTTAAATTTTTATATAAAATTTCTGCTTTAAATAGAAAGTGACAAATATATTACATAATATATGTGTTTTTACAGTGCACTTTTTATTTAAGGCAAAAAATTTACATAAAAATTTTGTATAGTGATATACTATCCAACATAACATATTGTTACAAATTGTTGCATACTCCATCACATAATAATATTAACACATAATAATATTCATATAATAATATTAATCCAAGATCTAATTTAATTTCTAAAATAAAAATTTTATTATAGATAAAAAAATGATTTCAATAACAAGTAATTTTTTCTTACTTCCAAGTATTTGTTTTTTATATGGATTGACATAAATTACGTTTATTTTTATATTTACTTCCAATAATAAATTTAACATTAATATAAAACTGCTAGAAAATAGAAATGATAAAATTCTTCATGTTAAAATTAAGTCCCTTTAATGTGAATTGATATTTTGTAAGCATATTAATTTTTTCAAATTATTATAAGTGAGATTTGATTAAGTGAAGGGCTGGACATGTGTATTTGAAATATTTTATTTAAAACACAAATGTATTTTATATTTCGTATTTCAACAGAGAATATGAATTACGTATTTTGTATTTAAAATTGAAAGATTGAAAGTTTTTTGTATTTAATTCAAATAGTAATTCAAATAATATAATAAGATTGTCAATTGGTATATATTTGAAATACAAAGTGCAACAAGTATTATTTTAATTTGTATGCTCTCATAAAAAGCTACAAAATATTTAATTCATGTGCTCTGCTGAAATACAAAATACAATTGTCTTACGGTGCCTCCAGATAATATGGCTAATGGATAGGTCAACTTTGCATATTCATTAAATATTGACTATATTCAATATAGATAATTATGTACGTCATATATATATGTATATTTGCTAATATTGGCATATCGTCTAGAAGAACAAAGAATGGTTTTCAAATAAAAGTATTACAAATACATGTCCAGCTTTGGTCATGTATTTACTTCTAATTTAATTTCATGAAAAAATACTAGTTGCTTTTGTAACAAGCATATCTGTTTATAAATTTGTATTACTATACTCTTATGACTAAAAATTTTAAATGGAAAATATAAAGTAGGAAAATAGTACAAAATTGAAATAAAGATAAACTTAATTTTAGAAGATAATAGTCGATTAATAAAAAAAGAATTAAATGATATATATCATTAGAGAATTAAGTAAATAATAAAAAGTACCACGTGGATATTACTTTTTAATTTAATACAATAAAGATAATATCACTTGAGTTTTATAATCTAGTACAATAGTTTTTTTCGTAGAGCACGTACTTTTTTACTTTTTTTTTTGGAAAGCTATTATATAACGGAATCAATATATGTAATAAAATTTTGTCTATACTTAAATTTTAAATTAAAATTAAATGCATTAAATGCATTAAATCTATTCTAGAAGAATTCTTTATGTAAATCTATTAACATTGAACATCAAAGATCATTGTAAAATAATAGTTCTCATACGAGCGCAAAGGTCAACACTATATATGGATACAGCTTGGAATGAGGATAATCAGCTTGAGAGAATGGTGAAATTTATTTCCAAATACGTTTTTTCCAAATACTTTTTTATCATAATTTTGTCGTTTGTATATATATATATATAATTATACAGTATAAAAAGTTTTTACGAAGGTACTCTACGGTTAGAGTTAAATATTTTTATAAAATATACGAAATGTTATTTCATTTTGATTATATTTTCATTATCGATTAAAAAACTTTTACTCGTTTTAAATAATAATTCCATTTTTAAAAATTTAGAGAGTAAAATATGTAAAACACTAAATGCAATGTAAAAAGTTAATTAAATATAGAAATTTTTAAATAATGTCCACTAAATTTTTAACTTCGCGTTTTGTCATTACAGGTAGAACTTTTAGGTAGGACTTCCATTTTTTTTAATTAATCATTGATTAGATTAATCCTAATTAGTCAAAAATGTTTCAAATGTGTCTATTTCTTATTAAGAGATCATCCCATCTTTTATTTTATTTTAGGATATATTATAGGATTTGATTTGTAATTTTGCGAAAAATTCTTTTTATTAAAATTATAAAATCACTTCTTTGGATTACACTAAGGATCGAAATAATACGGTATATCGTTTTGTTGCTCTAGTAATGTAGCTAAAGCCTTCTCTATATTTTCTGGTAAGTGATCCAAAAGCATGCGTGGCATTACTGTTAATTTTATAAATTCCTCCGCTTGTGCCCATCGCATCTCGTATTTTCTCTCCTTTGCGAGTTGTTTTTTGCTAATATAAAAATTAAAAAAAAACATCATTATTATCTAAAATTTTGTAATCCTATGACACTTAATATATTTTTGCAGTATTTTGGAAGATTTGATTTATATTTTTTTATAAGAACCATAAAAATTCATACTTATAATAAGAAATTATGTAAGTTCAATGCACCTCTTTCCTTCCGTTTTTTCGAGTTTGCATCTCACTATATGAAGTATGCGACCAGCGTTAAACAGTTTCATTTTCGAATATCTTCTTTTTGTTATGTCGCGTTCTATTATTTTATCCTATTGGAAAAAAATAAATTATCCCAACAACAAAGTTTAAATTTAATCATTAAATTCAATATTACATAGAATCAATATACAAATGTTTGTGTTCAATACATTCTACAAATTTGTAAATGCATTTTTTCTTACCATATCGCTGTGCTTGGTTAGCAAAGGCGATTGACCCGGGATTGTATTAATTATGTTATGATTGGCCCATGTTTTAGTCAGATCTCTTTCGGGAACTCCGAACAAAGCATATCCGAATCCATTCAGGACTACTCTGTACTAAAACCATGAAAGCATTTATCGAAATAGTTTCAATAATCCGAGTGTCATATAAATTCCAAAATACCTTAGGCAATCGACAAGCATGAAGGGTTGTCAGTAACGACGTCCTTAAATTCTCTGTACTATCCACACTGAGTCTCATTACGAGATCATCGCCAAGTCCTATGGTCAATACGAATTCCTCCGTGATCCTAGCAGCTTCTCTACTGAGCAGTCCAGCTTTTTAAACAAATACATTAGAAATTATAAATCAGTTTATTATAAGTATGCGCAAAATTAATAATTGGCGATAGTATATCTGCCAACTTTTTTAGCTAATTAAACTATCATATTTGCAAAAACAAAGTTATTTGCAAACAATTACCAGGCGTAGCATACGCGTAGACTCTTAACTCTGGATAACGAGGTCGCATCAGTAAACCCAGCAAAATGCCTAAACCGGCTCCTAAACTATGACCTAAGCATACACATTATCTCATTATAGAATTATGTGTACACAGTCATGCGTACGGAATACGTTCTTACCAGTAATTGTCAGATGATAATTAGGATACATGGCGAACGCTCTTTCTAGAACTTTATAGTTTTCCAATTGCTTTAAAATTACTTTTACTCCTATTATCATGCCTTTATGGGCCTATAAATTTTACATAGATTTATATACAATTAAATCGATTTATTTATATTATATCTTATAATCAGAGTGGAAATTGAACGAACCGTGCTTCCTGATGGAATACCAGGACATTCAAATAAATCAGACGAGGCTGCAAAATCAGTAATTATATCTCGCAACGATAATGATCCTCGTATAATCACAACAATACTGGCAGTTTTATGATCTACCATTACACAGAATGGTATCTGTAAAATTTCAAAGAGTGAATACTTAATGCTGAATGAGTATGGAAAGAGTATAATTTAGACACAATATACAAACTTCGCATAAATGATTCTTGAAGGAAGCGAATAGAATATCATCCTCAGATATCTTTGACAGATATTTTACACCAGAAAGATAACAGAGACAACAGTTATCGTCTAGAATAATATTACGCTTTCGTCTAAAAAAAGAAACAATAAAATAATAAAATAATAGAAATAATTAAAAAATGTGTACGATTATTCTATAAAATAATGATACAATAAAAATAAAGAATAATATTGAGTTTCATGTTGTTTTTTACCGAAAACAAGCACAGCATCTCATGCCGCGTATCAAACGAAAACATCCAGTACACGTATGTTGATATACTACGAAAAGCCAGCCATAGGAAGCGATCGATAGTTGCAGGAAGTGATGGGCGGCTTCCAAGGACATCCAATTAGGTGCTCTCGAAAAAATCTTGTTACCGTCTAAAAAAATAATTAGCAATTACTTTATAAATGACAAATATTGTATAAGCATATTTTTATATTTTTTGCAATATATAAATGACAATACCTGAAGTGTATTTTGGACGAGCGATTAGATTTAATTTTCGTAATTCATGAGTTTCTCGCTTCTGCCGGACTCTCAGTAAAATACATCCTGCCATCACATCCGAAGGAACCAAATCCGTACCTCGGAATAAAGCAGTTAAAAGACCTACGAAGATATAGATTTAAGAAGATATTTGTATCAGCGTTTATCGCATGAATTATATTACTAAAAAGTAAAAAAATATATAAATTGCTTACTCTCTTCTCCTGTTTCTTTTTGTCTCCATATATAATATTACATTTAATAATATTTTAATAATAATTATAATAATAATACATATAATGATATAAATTGCTAAAAAAACGGTATAAATTACGCGTATAAATTAGCTAAATTTATCGAATAAAATTATTACAACTTTTTATCATTTAATATTAATGATACTAATGATCTCATCGCAAATTAAAATTCATTCTTACTTCCATATCGCATGATTATACATGTCGCGAAGCGTTCGCTATCTCCGAGCGGCGAGAAATTGATGAACTCATCGCGAAAAAAATTTCACAAGCGCAGCGCGGCGCCAAAATCAAAGATCAATGATTTGATTTATCATCGGCTCTTTCGATGATCGTTCGCGCTCGATTTCTAATCAGAAGCACGCGATTCCAGTTTCGAATGCGGCAAGACCTCTTTGTAGGTCAGCCGTACCTATGTCTCACCAGCGACTTGTTGAAAGGCCTCGTTCGCACTCTCATCCTTACGCATCCACCACAGGAATTTGAATCTCCTTAGCCAAATACGCGAGACCTTGCCATGTTCCACAGAGTTCTCTAGCTGTTTCTTCTCCAGAGAACCAATTGGGTCGAACACTAGGGCGAGGCCGAAGATACTGAGACCGATTAGGATCCAATCGAAAAACACCAGGGCCTCCACGACCGTAATAGAATATGATTCGTGGTTGCATTCTATGCTCTGCCCGAAAATCCATAGGGTACCCAGAATGTTCCATCCGATCTCTGGTAATAGCATCAATATCCTGAAAAAGTCGAAAAGAAAGGTCTAGATTTATCATTGATTTGATAATCGTCAGTTGCTAAAAAAAAATCACATGATTATTGCTATGATATAGCGAAATGTGACAACAATGTATAATGTTGAGCAAGGTACTTTATTTTCAGTATCTAGATACAGGTATAAGTACTCTGGAAAAAAAGTACCGAAGTATCTTAAATGTATCTTAAATGTATCTAGATGTTTTTATTTATTAACATAAAATTTTAGAATAAATAATCATTTATGATTTCATATCCGGGGGGACGTATATTTATGTATTATGCATAGATATTATATTTATATATATATATATATATATATGTGCATATGTATGTTTTTTATATATAATATATATACATATTCTAATAAGGATTAGTCATATTATATTTCTAGACATATTTCGGACATTGCTCCAATGACATTACTCCTTGGATAGCTGTCTGTATAAAAATCTCAAATTAACCTAATTTGTATATAACTATAACTTTGTATATAATGTTGCATTATTGAATCAAATAAATCTTGTATTTATGGCAATATCTTCCAAAAAAGTATTGCGTTATATGTTTGCATTTTGCATAACAGCATAAAATATATGCGTATAAATTAACAAAACACGTTTTACTTCAAAGTGAAAGGATTCTAGAAATTCTCATGTACAAGTACTTGTAGATATTTTGTATAAATGACTCCTGTGAAAGGAAAATAGAAATGTATATTGCCACTATGTCAGTTTTGAGTCCGATTTTATCAGATGCTTATTTTTTCTCGTCTTATAAAAAAGTTAATTACTGTAGAATTGTAAATAGTATTATAAAAACAGCTATATCATCTGATAAAAGACTTTTTTTTTAAAGTTGTATTTTTTTTAAAATTGTTTCTAAAGTTTTATTAAGAAATATACTTCAAAAACAAAGATACGACAATATATATGGTGATCTTTTTCTAATTATGAAGTTATATATGATATAATACATACAGAGTGAGTTTGATTTGGTAAAAAATTCACCACGTTTTGTTATAAAAATTAGAGATAAGGGGAAAACACGTATTATAAAATTTGTAAGATAAATAAGGGGACATATTTTGATGGCATTGAATAACCTTAAATGTTCTTGATTTTTTTACTACCTATCAATAAAAAAAAGATTCTTTTTTTAATCTGAAGGGATATTTTTTAATCATTCAATCGATAGTACTCAATCAGCTGAACATCTTTGTATTAGAGTGTTTCTTCATAAACTTAATTATTTTCGAGATATAAATTAAAAGAAGATATAAATTTGAAACAAATTTTTTTATTATTGTAATAAATGTTCAACATGTTCAACATGTTGATCTAAACATACCTGTAGTCTTCGCGGAAAGCTTATTTGATCTTTTTCTAACTCTTGAATCATTATAATTTTACATTTAAAACATTAGTAATTATATCATTCAATAAAGCAAAATTTCAGCTTTAAGAATCTGATTTTTTAATTGCGATATGATGATTTTTAATGGAGTTAGCAATAAAAAATCAAAATGCTCTTTAATTCGCAACTTGGTAATAAAAAGTCGTAGGAACAATTTTTAAAAACGAACTTTTTAGGAAAAACTTGAAGTTTTCACATCAAATAGTCAAAAATTTTGCAATGAATATATTCTGTATATAATTTTGAGCTAACAAAATACCACAAAACTTTTCCTCCGATCCAATGTATAAAATATATATGTGTGTATATATATATATATATATATATATATATATATATATATATAAAATTATGATGAAAAGAAGCTGATGATAAAAGGCCTCTAGCTCATAAATAATGAATGAATCGGTTGCAAATAATTGGGCAAATTATTATTAAAAACAATACAGGAGTTGAAAACTTTAAAAAAGTATCTCATGAAGATTGTCGATCTAGAAAACTGATTAGACATAACGCTGGTTTACTTTTGTTGCTTACTTGACCAGCAGAAGCGGTTCGACACAGCGTCGGGCATGCGTGTCCATGATAGCCCCCCTCGCGCTATGCCTGATAATGATGAGTATCAAAAGCGTGACGATACCAAGCATGACCGCTTCACCGAGGAGATACACGCGCACTAATTCACCTCCCAATCGACAATTCCACGTATCCTCGTAGTACCTTGCACAGGCGATCCCTATAAGAATCAACCTGTAAAACACACAGTCGATTACGAGAAACAAACTAACAACAATCCGCGCGATTTTAATCGGGCAATGCGCTCCTGCGAAAGAATTTAATATTGAGAATATGTTCAATGCTTCTAACAAAATTTTAGAGAATCTTGTATGTCGGATCTACAATGAGTCTGTAGTCGGAAGTCTTAGACTTAGGCCCAATTCCACAACTGGACGGTACTCATAATCGAGGTTCAACTTATTCATTGTCTCTTTCCAATATTATAAAAATAATCCAATATTGAAAAAAGATGAGAAACAAGTTGAATCTCGATTAAGAGTTAATCATGAGTTGTGAAACTGGACCTTAATTGATGAAGTTGGCCAATCAGCGTTAGTCACAAATTGACTATTGACCAACTTCACCGATTAAATCTAAGACTTCCGACAGACTCATTGTAGACCCGGCAATAGAATTTAGTTAAAATTTAAGCCTTAAAATTCTTGACTTTTCGCATAGTAATTTTGAATTACAATTTACATTTTACATTGCATTTGTGATTAATATTATGCATTATAATTTTGACATACTGGTAATCGCGGTGATTGCTTTTCGATACTCACCATACAATACGGATAAATAATTCGAATAAGCCTGGATACACAAGGTCGTCGGTTGCGGCCAACCATTTTCGACCGAAGAGCTTCAACGCAGGCATTTCCCTGGAGAAAGAAATTTTATTATAACGCTGTTATGATATTTCGATACGTTTCTTTCTTAATCAAGTAAAAAGTGAATGCTCATTTATAAATATTTTATTCAGGAAGTTGAAATATGTTTCCATCTAGATCATAACATACTTTATTTATTGAGATTGATCACTTCTGTCACGTTCGCGGTACCTCGCGGAGCACGCACATTGCGAAAAGTTGACTTAGCAAAGCTCTCGTGCGCGGATTTCATAATATTATAATGTAAAATATAGCGGACGTGGCTTTCTATAATAATAAATATCTCCAGAATTCGGACAATTACGATATACACGGTTATCTTCTTGATCACGAAATCGTCGGAGAAAGCGTCGAGAGAAAGTCCCTGTGTCCACCCCACATCCGAGACCGTTGACAGTCTTCTGATGTGTTTAAATGGACCTTCAGCCTGTGATTTTCGTTATCTTGCGTATAATTTAGTTAATTTTTAGATTAACAATATGATTATACTAGCGATGACATAAATGCTGATATGTCCGATTGGACAGCGATAATGACAGTGATACGCGTTACTGAATACGTCTTATTCAATCGCGCTATTATTGTTAACTACTTTGCAATTTTCTGCATGATATAAAGGGGAAAAAAACCAAATGATATCACGAGTGTAATCAACATTAATTTACTCGAAAATTATGAATTTTCTAGATGTGATTCTTTTTCATTATTTTTGACAAAAGGAGAATAGCTCAAATTAAAAATAATAAAATTTTCTTGTAACACATTTTTGTTTATTAATCCAGTATTTTTTAATCCAATGCGTGTAAAATTTTTTCCATTGTTCATGATTTTTTATTTCTTGCATTTTTCTTTCTTTTTTTCGATTTTGATTCTTTTCGGTATTTTTACTATAGGTTCACACGCGAATTAGCGCTCTTTAAAGAATTGCGTAAATTTGGAAACATTTAACAACGGGAAAGCATATATTACGTCATAACACGTGTATTTTTTGAATGTATCAATTAGTTGTAGATATGATTATCCAACTACTTTTTTTTCATAAAAAGCGAAGAATGCGGAAGTTATAGTATGTTATTATGATATTAGGAGAAGAGAAAATTGACATTAGCATCGTGGTAATTTCGCTGGTAATAATGACGCAGGCCTCGGATTATCTACTTATTGATGTCGAAATATTAGTTGTTACTCGTTGTCAGATCTCATGTCGCAGCTGTTCGACACGAATACAATGTACCGTTTGAACAAAGAAATATGTTGCAATACTTTTTGCGTTGCTTCTAGGGTCAAAACAAATAAGGGATTTCCTAGAAGATTACAAATCTACAAGAGGCCGTAAACGCAACGGCATGCAACTGAAATTGCACCGACAGCAATTAACGCTTCCTCGAAACTTGCCGTAAGCTTGCATAATGACAGTGTAGAAAAGGATAAAAACTATTGTAAATTCACGTATCGTTCGACTTGTGAAAGAGTAGGATTTTTACAAATTGATTCAAGATATAATATTTGCGAAAAATTTTCTATAATAACAAGTACAGACACAATTTAGCAAGAGATCGTAAAAAAAAAATGGAAACACGACATTCAAAAAACACTATGCTGTAACTGCATTCATGTTTGTGGTAGAATTACACGAAATAAAGTGCATCGCGTGCATTTCTTGATTCGAAACGCACGCACTAACGGCGCGTTGCTGTGAGTTTTGATGAAATAATACGCGAATCGAGAACTCGTGTATATATAACTCGCTCTTCGCTTGAGAATATTCCGCACAATGGAGAAAATTAATCGATTTTTTTCTCTTAGATAATAAATTCCGATTGAACTTGACAATATTTTATATGATAAAAATTTTATATGTTAAAAAACTAATTTATATGATAAAAACTAATTTATATGATAAAAAACTGATCCAGTTGACTCATCGTCTGGAAATAATTAATTGTGGGCAAAAAGTTTGACGTGTGATATTGAATATTTCATATCTCGAAGCATGTATATAAAAAAATAATTTATGTTTGTATAAATAATCTATATCCTGTTTTCATTCTTATAATTTAAATTTAATGTATTATTTATTTATATGTACAATAATTTAATGTATTATTGTACTTATATATATAATAATATCTAAAAAGATGTCTTATGTTATTATAATATTTATAAATAAATAAGATTTTGTATATTTATAATTGTCTTGTAATTAATGGCCCTAGTCCTCGTTGATGAAGTAAACTTGGTCAAATATGTATTTATTATAGTTTGAAACATTATTCAGTAATATATTGTGTGTCATTCAAAAGTACATGGGTTTAGTCCGTTATCTGATTATCGTAAAGATAAAGATTTTAATTATCATAAGGATATTATAGCAATTTCATTATACTTGCTTTTTCTACGAGTGCAAAAAGTGTTCTTCATTAAGCCTCATTAACAATGCAATAGAATCTTACAAAACATTTAATTATAAGTAGCACGAATTACCGCTATAGCAAATCACGATGTATACATATAATTTTATATTATATGATATTGATTACGCTACCAATCAGCTCGCACATATTTAAGAAAATATTAGACAAAATTGACAGAAAAAACTTTTTATATAAAGATCCAAATATTACGTTTAAATGTCCTTTCTTTTCTTCTTCGATATGCTGAGAGAAAAAAATTTTAGTATTTGTGACATGTTACTATAATCATGATTATTATTGCTATAATTATAATAATAAATTTATAATAATAAATATATGTATATATAAAATATATATATAAAATTCTATCAACAAATATATAGTTGGCAAACAAAAATGACTTATAGTTATATACAGTTAGATAAATTATTATAGTTAAACTCTCTTAGTGTAAATGTTACTAATTCATATAATCAACAAATCTTTTGTAAAAAAAAGTAGATCTCTTATGACATTGAAACATCTCATTTCAACCGAATTAGTTTTTATAATGCATATGACTTGTTAAATTCATACATTGACATTACCAGCAGAAAAAAATACAATATATGAACTTCTACAGATGCGCGAATCAATATCCGGCGAATCCGGACGCGTATTATACGCGCGTTGAAATCTCCCTTCAACCGACGTGCCGCGGCCGCGGCACTCCACTTCGCCCACCACGCACTCCAACTACTGGCTCAACCACCTCGGGAATTCAGCGCGGTCCTGAGAGTTGCAAATGAACCGGATTGGAATTTTCGTCTAATCACCGTCAACCAAGCCTTTCTCCAAGTTGCACGTTGTAGACTGCAGCGAAACTGGAGCGCTTCCTCCGCTCGGATTCCCGTTAAGTTCAAGCGTCTCGCGATTCTCGCGAAGGTAACTATTTTCGCGCTCGCACGCGATCTTTTCGGGAAATCACGAATATAATTCAAACACAGTTAAATCTCTCCTAATTTTACACTTACTTTTCGTTGTTTACGCAAAGCAGTGCGTATCGTAATCACTTTGTCTAATTTAATCGTTCACTACAAGCGCCGGTTTTGCCACCGCTGTCAAAGCTGCACTCATCATACGTACAAAGATATGCATAGTGATATATACCGCGGGATACGAGCGTAACCTCTCAGTAACCGATGCCAGCTGGTTCTTGAACATTCGCATAAACTGCAATAATTCGCGATTGATATACTGATGCGCACGAGAGATATCTCAATTCGTGAGAGCACTTCACAATATTATGTTGGGGACGGTTACTCTCGAAATAGAATCGCACCGAACAGAACGTTTTACACTATACACTGCAACTTGTTCACCTTGCTGCGCGCGACACCCCGAGCGGCCCGAGCGAGCAACCGAATCTTAAGAACTTGTTGACCACAACTGGACCGGTACGCCACTAGAAAGAGAGAGAGAGAGAGAGAGAGAGAGAGAGAGAGAGAGAGAGAGAGATGTGAGAGAGACCATGAAGAACTTTCCCTCCGTACGTCGGGTTATCGTGCAGCGTTCTGGCCACGCGAGAAGGAAAAATGTAATGAAAAAGGAGAAGAGGAAGGAATGGGCTACTTCGAGAGGGATAAACGCCGAGTCGAGTCGAGCCGAGCCGAGCTGATGGTGGGAGCGACGAATCAGCGACGCACCTGGCGATCGTGCCTGACCGTTCCTCTCGAGGAGATAGAGAATGAACGATGAATGTCGATATCCGGTGATGGATTTGAAGAAGATTAGCCAAGAAGAGAACACGTTATTTTCGTAATATTTTTATTATCAAGAATAAATTACATACGTTGTACATAAGATAAATGTACCAGTTAGTAACATGACTATTATTAGACAAAATGACAAAAATTTTGAATACTAAGCTCTTTAGTGATGTGTACGATTCTGAATCAATTTATTTTATTAAATTTTTATAAACAATAAATTTACGTATCGTTAAAAGCTTAATATTTAACTTTTTTCTAATAATTTCTAATAATTTCTAATAATTTCTAATAATTGGTCACGTCCACCAACTGGTACATTTACCTTAAGATGATGAATCTAAATTCGTTAACATCTTATTAAAAATTTCGATATTAAAATCTAAAGTATAAATCTTATGGTTGTATCAAAGCTATACAGAAAGAACGATTTTGCTGCATCATCAAAATATTGTGTAGAAAACTCAATCATGTTGACGTAAAATACAAACAACTAACAGTAACATTACATCAATGTTACAATTTCCTATTTAAGAATATAACTGTAATGTATATAGCATGTGTTATACATTTATATTGTTGAATAGGAAATTATATTATTATTGATGTAACGTCATTGTTAGTCTGTGTTTTGCGGGGAGCAACACAGTCAAAAAGTTTTGATGTTTTTCAACAATTTCAGTCGGAGCGTTCTATATAAATATTTTAATAAGTTAAACTTGTGTAAACTGATCATTTTTTACATGCAAAAAACATACTTTAATTTTTGTTATCTATAATAGTGTTACATTGATATATCTTTTTCGTATGACAGAAAAGATATACAAATACAACATTATTAAAGATAGCAAAAATTAAAGTATGTCTTTTTCATTTTAAAGATAGTCATCTTACTTAAGTTTATTGTAATTCGATAAAATTATTTTCTGATCTGTATCTAGCTAAATTCTTCAGCAAAACTGTTCTTTTCATGTATATTATTTTTCTTAATATTATTTTTCATTACTTACATTTGTGGCACTTATATTTATTTTATCGCATTCTATGCTTGAAGAATACAAATTTTGTTAAATTTTTTCTAAAAAAAATTTTCAACGATCAAATTATGGATAATCTAAAGAAGTTCTAATTCCCGTTATATTCTCGGTTGAATAACTCTGCTTGGTATCGGCTTATCTGGAATGAACTTTACATAAGATGGAAGTCAATCTTGTAACCGCATTACTACAACATTCGAGTTGAAAGTACTGACCATACGTATATGCACATATAATGATCACGCTGTATACATTAAGTATATACATCAATTCCATGATTGTGCTCATGTATAATTACAAATAATTTGCAGATTTCCGTACTTTTTATAAAACGAGTTAGTATGTCAAATAAATCTCGCAATGATTTTTCAACAGATTTAGAAATAACGATATTTTTAATAATTCATACTATGTGAAAAATATGCAAGAACATTAATGTTTTATAATTGAATTATAAATAGAAAATCGATCTATGATAATTATATTATAGCTATAAAGACTAGTGATCGGAGAATTATTTGCTTATTCCTCTTTCGCAAAAAGCAGCGGAAACAATATGTGACGTAAATGTATAAATTTTGCTTATTTACAACTAAAGCATATATAAATGTATATAAGTGTTATTATAAGCAAATGAACAAAAAAAAGTTTATGTCTTCATTATAAAAACTTCATTATAAAATTTGAAGAAAAAAACTTTTACATTTACACACAGGAATAAAGTCCTCTAAGTTTTCTTTTCAAAATCATTTTTGTATTATTTCATGTACATTCTATTAAAAGGAGATGGAATATATATTGTGTTTTTAAAAATATTACGGTTAAATAAATGTTTGTATATCAGTGTGTTTCATCGACTTGTGAATTTTTATTGTTGCAACAAAATGACTCGTAGCAAGATGATTCATAAAAATAAATATGCAAAATCCCGAAGAGTTAACTGAGATGCTATAATAAATAGTGACGTGACGCGAGAATAAATATTTGGAGATTGATTAATTCTGTTTGAATACGTTGTTTTTATAGACGAAATAAATAATCTTGGGTTGGGAACGTATTCGAGGCCAACATAATGCTCATAAGAAACCATATTGTATAATTCTTCTTTTCTTTTTTTTTATTTTCTAATCTTTTCTCTTTTTTTAACGTATTTTTTTCGCTAAGATTCGTAAAGTGCCTTTTTTACATTTGCGTAACCGGTTTGGAATACAATTTCTTCCATTCTTTTTTTTTGGACTGTGATCGCCAGTACGAATGATATTATAATGGACATTGTTCTCATGCAGGAAAGTTGCATTAATATCCTTTCAAGACGCGTTGTTACGGAACGCGTATTAGTCACAATAATAGTCAGAGCAATTAAATTAGCTCATCAGAAATGAGAAGTAGTTGCAATATGTGTTATAAGCAGCTTTTAGACGTTATTTAGACCTTATGACGGAAAAATTTTATTTTGTTGATTTAACGTGCAAAACAATATGTATTTTTAAATATTTTCTACTTCTGCTCAGAGAACTCTTTTTCCTAACAGCGCTACCGCGTACCACACATATATATAGTTGACTTTATGCACTTTATTTTTATTAAAATTTAGTATGAAGAACTGAAAATACACACATATACACATACACATGGTGCTTTAAATATTAAGGATATATCACATCTCAAAGTATTAGTAAAAAAATTTCATTATTCTATTATTACGTTCGAATATCTATGTAAAAAAAAAGATTGAGTATAATTTTTTATTGACTTAAAAATGATTTAATTTTTTATTTGCCTTAATTTTTGTTAAAAAATCCCGTTTTGAAGTACTTATTTGCAAATTTGATAAGAAGATAACATTCGAAATTGAATCAAATTCTTTACATAGACTAAATAAAAGCTTTAATCGATATTGTGCAAAAATTTATTTAAATTTATTTACTAAAAGTTTGAAAGTTATTTATTTAAAATTGCAGCAAAGTGTAATCATTGCACTGCATAGGTCATTGTAAATCAAATTATTTGTTGTTTAAACAATTATAATGTGAAACTGAAGCGATAAGAATAAATCTAATTAAGTAAGAAAAATTCTATTTTCGGAAAACAGATTTTAATGTTTAAATATTGTATTTTAATATAAATATATAATAATGCAAACTCCTGATGAAAATAAAAATCAGAACGTAAATCGAATGTAATGGGAGAGTAACAGAAGCGTAAACGAAATTTCTTGGAGGTGAAAATTGAAACATCAAAATATAAAAGAAGCGTAAATGCTTCTTTTACATTTCATTGTTTTAATTTTTGCACTTCTGTTATTCTTCGATTTTTATTACATCCGATTCATGCTCCGATTTTTATTTTTATCAGAAACTGCACGTAGAAATCTTTTTTAAGTCTTAAAACGCTTTTATAAACGGAACCAAAGTAGTAATATCCATGTTAAATTGATAAATATACTTTAATAAGCATCTGTATAAGAATATTAATAATTTAGATTCGTATTTGGAAGAATGTTTTTACAACGTTAGCGCGCATTTAACATATGTAGTTCACGTTACGTACGATATATTATTGAATTTCACACATAATAGTGCGTATTTATCGATAAGAGCGCATTCTGAATATCAGTCTTACTGTTAATAAGAGTCCTAACAGCTAAATAATTTCTTGAAAAAAAAGAAATAATTTTTTGAAAAAATATATTACCTCACTCAAGATTTCGAAACCGGATTTTACAAATATTTATTATTTAGTTTTTTGCAGCAATTTCAATTTATTCATGATCAATATTTATTTGCTGATGAGCTTTATTTGATTTTTTTTAATATTTCAAGATCAAGAAATTCAAGAAATTGTTATCAAGACCAAGATTTCTTGACAATAAGTTATATTTTATAAATTATATTTTATTATTTTATTTCTGAAAAGTTTTAAATAAATTAGGTTTCAATATTTTCTATTTATTGATACTTATAACAGGTTATATAATATAGAAATGTATATTCATACATTTTCATTAAAATATAGCAAAATAGCATAGTGTAAATTGAGCAAAGTGTAAATCGATTATTGAAAAAATGAAGTCCCTAAGCTAATTAAATTAAATTATATTTACCGATGTATCCTTGTTGTACCCGATATAATCTTTACATTTATGTAAAGGAATATATATATATATATAATATATATAAAATTAATATTGCGAGATTACTTGCAAAAGTATATTATGTATAAACATTTGCGTACTTCTATTAATAGTATCAATTAAATCAAGAATGATTAAAATATATAGTAATTATAATAATAAGAATTATGTCTATAATAATTTTAGGAATCTAATAATCTGAAATAATTATATTTGGTAATAACCTCATAATATTAAAAATGATAATTTGAAAAATATTTTTAATCTTTATTAATAGATTTGTGCATAATAGACATTATAGATCACATTTTTAAATCATGAATTTAAACATAATAAATTACGAGACTTGATATTCAATTTGTACCTATGTTTTCTTATTATCTCTTATGACGTGATATAGTCAAAGAATTCAAGGGCCCTTAAAAAAATCAAGAAATTTCAAGAAATTCAAGACAAGAAATACAATGTCAAGAAAAACAAAATTTCTTATCTTGAAAATCAAGACAAGATAAGAAATATTCTTTAAGACAAGAAATCTTGTCTTGATGAAACACTAATTTTTTGGCCAATGTTTTTAACTGATATTGTAAAAAGATTCTTAAATTAAGAAACAGTTAGAGAAAAATAATGTTTTTATACTATTAATATAATTTTGAGGAAAACAGTAATATTTATATATATATATATTAAATATAAGTAAATTGCCTACATGAGCCTTCATGATTGACATATAAAATATCTAATATAATATAATATAATATAATATATTTATAAGAGATGATAAAATATAATTCACACACAGAATATTTAATTGTAAATTATACATACTAATATGTAAGAAAAAAGTTAGTAATATGTAAATAGGTATATAAATAAGCAAGTGAATTAATACATTCAATTCATTATATTCTTATGGAAATATTAATTTGCATAACTTATATGCCAAATTTGTTAAATATAAAATCTGTATTGTAAATAAATACTTTCTATAAAGTATTGAAAATACTTTCTATAAAGTTATATTTTATTTTAATATTTATTTTAATATTTACAAAATATCAGTATATGAATTTTTCTAATTTTATACACACTTTTTTTGCAAATTTAATGATTGCTAATATTTCGAGAATAAATTAAATTAAAACATTTTTGAAAAAGAATTCATTTGTTAGAGAAATGTTTTTTCTTGTTCCGATTCTATTTTCAATTATTTTTTATTATTGCTGATATATTAACTACTTAATAGTCTAATTAATTCTTTAATTATCTTATTTAGATAATTATGTTTTCTGTTTGGACATTAATGTAAATCTTACTAGAATACATGTACTAATAATTTAAAAATTTATTATCTAATAAGAAAAATACAAGAAATCTTTATATAGAATGTCCCGATTCGAGGATAATATTATTGCAACGTGAAACTCGTGAAAAATTAATAAAAGTATAAGCGCTATTTTTTTCCATAAAGTAAGCATAAACGTTTAGTGTTTGATAATCAATTATAAACGTTAGTTAAAAAGTCATCTATCATGTGATAACAATGTACAGCAATGTTTAGTATATAATATAGCATTGCACGTTATATATGAACAAATAACTTTAATCAACTTTTTAATCAACGCTTAAAGTAATTATGATTTAAACGTTTATACTTAAAAAACTATTCCATAAAAAAGATTAATTTTTTTCAGTTATTAACAAACAAAAATTCCAATTTCACAAATAAAAATGTTAACTTAAAAATTTCAAGGAACTGATAATACAGTTGTCGAAATATACAGTAATGAAATATATAATGGCACGACAGGTTTGCCTTATCTGGATCGCATTGTAATAATCATGCAAGGGCAGTGAGCTCGTTTGTCGAACGAACGTAAATCGATCGGACGAGCATTTCGACTTGTTTCGTTATATCTACGCTCCGCAGGGACGACGACGTGGACTTTCACTTGCACGACGAGTCTTCTCGATCCTTACGCGAACCTACATACATATATGCGTGTGTGAAATGTGCATAAATACGTAATTGCTGCCGCGCGACTGATTGCGTAGCATCAGCAAATCTGTATAAATAATTAGCTAACCACAAATTTGTAATTTATTTTATTCGCAAAATCAAAAACAGAGTAATTGCAGAATATTGATAATCTCAAACGTTGATCAACATCAACAACAAATGAAATTAATTTTACTATTTAAAAATAAATGACGATTTTTTAAACATAACGGGTTATCTTTATAGATTCTTTTATATATTAGACTTATAAATTCATTTTTTTTAATTTAATAAAAAATATTTAGCCAAATATTAGACAAATAAATACTGGATTTGAAATATGTATAAATATTCGAATCGTTTCTCCAATCGTTTAACTATTTTATAATACAATTGATTAGATTACAATTTGAGGATTGATGTATGCGCGAGATTTTATTGTTTAATTCTTGATACTTTCATTGTCAAATATTGTTAATGGTGATCATCTAATTTTATATTTCGGTTTTCCTCCTTACGTTATTTAATCGACCTTTCGTTAAACACTCTTGCTCATAATTCCGGAAATAATATTTAAACAAGATATTATGACCTAGTTTCTCATCAACAGACACCTATATCAGATTTATACATTAAATATATAGATGTATTTATACATATACTGTTAGATACACACAAGTGAGTGCAATAAGTATTCAAAACATATATAATATATATAATAATACATATATATAAAATATATGTAATAAAAATTAAAACGAAATTTGCATTTAATAAAATATACTTGTAAAATATATTAAAAATTCCTGCTTTTATTTCGAAATGGAATATAATTATATTTATTTCAATTCAACAGCTATTATATTTAATTGTATTTCGTGCCAGTTCAATTTTTAGTGAATTTCCGTTCAGTTCCCCACATGGAATGTATACGCTCCCTTCTTGCTATCATATTATTCAAATATTAATTTATGACACAAAATATTTACACATAATCAGAGTTAAAAAGTAAAGTTCTACTTTTTCGTTTTATTTTCGTATTTAAAGGTAAAAAAATAATATTTTGAATTTCTAATCCTCTCTGGATGTTATGTATTACATTCTATACTTATTACGTTAAATTAATCAATATCAACTAGGCAGGGATTGAATTATACATGTTTCATTCGAAAGATCTGTAACATTTCTCTCTATGCGCCATAATTAAATGATGTTTATATTTTTCATGTATCTTTTAATTTCAATGGTTTGAATTAGGATAAGAGGTTAGAATAAAGTGTCGTGGGGACGATTGTTGTAATTAAAAATCACGGCGTTGTAATTAAATATCGCGAGTAGCGTGTATCTTTGTATTAATTAGTATTGCCAACCGTCCGATTTTCAACCTGATAGTCCGGTTTTGGAAATTTTTGTCTAGTATTCATATTTTTGCAAAAGCAAAAAGTCCAGTTTTGCGAATAGTGATAATAAAATGTATTATCTTATGGCACTGATCGAAATCTATATGGGTTAAATCTTGAGATGGAAACTTTTTTGCTTTATGCTATTTGCTTAAATATTTGTTTTATTATACCTTCCCAGTGGAGAAGTCCTTGCCAGTACTACCAAGGATTGTTCCGAATTTTATTTATTTTGAGTTGTATTGACCTAAAAAATAATAAAAACAAGTTATTTCTTTTATGCATTATAACAGAAAACACATATGATTTTAAGGATGTTAAAATTAAATTTTTTATAAAAATAAATATAGATATATGTATATGTTCATAGGTTTCTTATTTGTAATCCTCTCCAGGAAAAATATCTTAAATTTTAGAAATGGCCGATTAGTGATCCAAAAAAGTTAATAATACGAAGATTAATGTATACAAAATCTAATGTATTCGTTTCCGACGTTGCGACTAAAATTTTAGCATTTTCTCAAATTTTTTAGCCGTGTTAAATTAGTCACGCAATTTAGAATGGAGGAGACTAAATTTGGCAATTTTACAATTTTAATCGAACGTATTGCATATGCTCACAATCGAATTAATAATTTGTTCAATCTTGCAATATTCATCCTTGTAAGGATGACGTATACATTATCTCCAAGTGTTGAAATTTATGTTTGTTTTATAATCGTTAACTCGTTTTCCGTCGGAATATTCTCGATAATATGGTTCGAGGTGCCGATAAAATAGTCTCTTTCTTCACTCTCGAAGAAATCTTTATATAGTTGAGTGTCGGAAATACCAATTAAAATGAATAAGAATGCTAATTACTCGTACAAACTGTAAATATTAAGTAGTAAATATTAAATATTATATATTAATGATTTCTTTCTTAATAATAAAAATGTAATATATGTTATACATACATTCCTGGCGAAAATAAAAATCAAAGTGTAAATCGCGTGATTATAAAAGCGAGAGTAATATAAGCATAAAGGTTCTAGGAGATGAAAATGAGCAAAAATTAAGACAATAATGTAAAAATGGAGTTTATCTTTCATTGTTTCAATTTTTGCTTTCTAGAAGCTTTATTAGAAGCTATACGTTTTTATTATTATCTCCTTACATTCGACTTAGAATTCGATTTTTATTTTCGTCAAAACTAAGTTGTAGCGTTGAGTAGGGAATTATGATGCATTAATGTAATATTATTGTCAGCTTGTGTTCAGTGGATATGATGATGTGCAATCAAAAAATAATAATCGGATGATTGAACAATCATGTTATGTGTGCGCATTTTTTCAAAGCGAGATTACTATATCCAGCTGACGGGATATTTTTTATGTAGGGCGCAGCAGAAATCGGAATCCATAAAATGATCGATAGAATGACAATGCTGCGGCTGACGAGTGAATTTAATATCTTTTGCATGAATAATTTCTCGCGTTTGTGTCTAATTGTTTTTATAATTGATTTTGATTATATCATTTGAACGATATTAATGACTTACAATATTACTCTGTTCGAGACTTATAGTAAATAATAATAATTATTATAAATATTATTATAAATTGACAGATTAATTTTTGTGTAGCAAAAAATAAGAAAACTCTCTTTTGAGAACTTGCAAAAGAAATCTTATTTGAAATAGAAACTTAAAATTATTCTATTAATCGCTTTCTCTTTGCAAATACTTAAAATTTAATAAGTGTACCTTTTGCAGGTAAATATAATATAAAAATTATGATAATAAGAATGAAATTTTTTAAATTCGTGAAGTTATTGAAATGACAAATATATATATATATATATTATACATTTACTGTTATCAATTAATAATATTAGATATTGTTATTATTTAGCTTTTTGTTATCATACATCGGTAAATAAGCGATCGCCAACTAATTTTTGTAGAACTATTTCGTATATTGATTAAATTTTATACTTTCATACATATCTAATCATAATTAGTATAATTTTTTAATTGAAACTTCTTTGAGTGTTCTTTTTTTATTTATAAAAATTGTATTTTTTATATATAGTATCGTGAGAGAAACGTATTTTATATTACATAGTCAATCATTTACACGTTAGATGCCATTACTAGCGTCATAATAATCGATGATAATAAAAGTTTAAAGTAATAAACATAAATCAATGTTATAATAAAATCTTAACAACTTTGTTTATCTTTACGTTTTAAGTGTAACGTTAAAAGTTTAAATAAAGATTATTTAGCTTTACACTGTTTGTTAATCAAATAATTAATTTGAAATTAATTATTTGATTAACAAAAGTTTTTAACAGACAGATTTTATTATGTCAAATATACATCTAAATAATTTTTATGTATAAAATATGAAATATAATAGTTTAAGTATGAAACATGACATTTCTTAAGTTAGGATCCAAATTCATTTTTTTTTTATAAAGTTAATCTTTAAAAAGTTCTTGTTATAATTTTTATGATCAAATATGATTATATTAATTTTTGTATTTAGGAATGAGTTAATGACAGTATATATATATATTATGTATATATAATATATATATATATATATTATATATATATATATATATATATATATATATATTATGTATATATTGTTGAGAAACTTTTTTATTTCAATTATTTTTATACTTAATAAATTCCTATTTATCCACAATAAAATATTTGCTGTTGTCAACAGAACATACAAAAATCTATTATTAATTAAATATATAAAGGCGATATATTTTATATAATGTTACATATCAATTAATCATATAGATAATTTATTTTGGAATAAATATATTTGTACATAGTCAATCATATGATTCTTCAGATTCAGTTACATTCGTACAAGTCGCATAGAATAAATTCCTAAATGCTTATATAATTTTAAAAACGCAATATCTTCGCCGTCGCTAAGAAACAAAGCGTTCGCTACGATCAGAATTAATCTCGTATCGATTATGCAAGTTGCAAACGAGAGACGACGACACACGCGAATATATGTACGCGCCGCGGCGGCCCCACGTGTCCCCCAAGGCGAACACGCTCGGCGAACACATACAGGGCTCTAAACACGAAACGTGATTGGGAAGGATGAGGGGGAGAGATAGAAAGGGAAAGAGATTCGAGACTTGCGTGTCGCTTGAGTTAGAAGGACGGGGGAGGAAGAGAGGGAAGGACCGGTCTGCAAGAAGATTCTTCTAGTTGGGGGGTAGTAAAGGTTCGTGCAGAGTAGTCGGGGTAGTTGGGTGAAGGAGAGCCACAGAAGGACGATGGTGGCTGAAGGTGAAGAAGGTGGAGAAGAGAGCCGAGGGCAAGGGGACGGTGCCGCGAGGGGACGGGGCTGGCGAGAACTGGAAGAGGGTGGCGGAGGGTGGTTTAAGCAGTGGTGGGAGTGGGCCGAGCTAAGACGCGTAATGACGCCCTGAATCAATATGTGAGGCACTGAGATATGCATACGAACTAAGACAACCGCACACCAACCAGCGCGCCACGACTCCTCTGCCCGGCGTCGCGGCGCGGCGTGGCGCGGCGCGGTGTGGTGCGGCGCGGCGTGGCGCGGAGTAGAGCGGCGCGGCGTCAGCGCCGCGGCGCGCAAAAGGTGGGGAGAAATTAAAGACGAAGCAGGCACAAAAATAACGACCCACCGGCCGTACACCCCTCGCCACCCCCTTTCTCTTCACGGAGTCTCCCCGCGCGCACTACCACCATCCCCTTGCCGACACCCCGCGTCTCTCACCACTCCCGACCGCTATCCTCTCATTCGTCCCCCGTCCCCTTCTTTCCATCTTTTAAGCTCATTCTTCCTTTCTCTTGTAAATTCACCCGTCCTTTTTCCCCGTTCATCCACGGAAGACGTGACTGCGACGACGGAGATGAGACGCGGAGGAGTCGAGACGACGGCGGTCGTCCGCGGTGCAAAAGAGGGTGGTCGACGCAGCAGGAGCGCGATCGGTTTAGTGGATCGTTTCGATCGGCACGACGTCCGGACGGTGGCGGTTAGGGAGAGGGCCTCGCCACGATCCAGCCCGCGCCGATTAATCCGCGTTACACCGCGAATCCCATCGCGTGGCAGGTAGGAATATAAATCCTATTATCGTAAGAGCGTACGGAAATACGTAAACGCCGCAATCGCGACTCCAGGTGGACCGATTAGTGATGAGTAGAGCTCTAGCAAGAAATTCTTTCTACTATTTTTATAATTAAGATATGCAGAAAATAATGCAGATTTGAACATACTTAGAAAATTAATTGAAATCTAATTATATTTTTATATTGTAAATTATTATGCAATGGCATGTTAATATCATCAACTATTTTTTAATTATTTACGGTTAATTAGGACAGGGATTGCTCAATACATTGAAATATGTTATTATTACAGTTACTAAGTTTGTACAAAGTTAGATAGTTGAATTATTAAACATTTCCTCATACTTTTCTTTATCTTACATTTTTGCGATTTACGTCTAATATGTCACTTTGAGTTCATATAAATTGGTTCATATCTTATAAAATTAAACAGTAAATTCAAAGTCTATATCAAAGAATATCTCTATGTTCTTGAAATATTTTTGTAATATTTCTGAAATTTTTATAAAACATCTTTTTTTTATATGGTAAAATTATTTTTTTAATAGATTACTATTTTAATGTGATTCCTTGCCCCATGGTACAATCTTTGTTCGTAATATATTACGTTGGCCGTTCAAGATATAATTCGGGACTTTAAGAAGACTTTCATGAATCATTGTCGAGCACAGCAAAGAGACAAGGCGCGAATAATTGGGTAATCCAATTCCGAATATAAAATTTTTGATGTGACTTAAAAAAGATTTCTTTTACTCTAAGAAGAATAGATTTTGTACGTCGAAAGGATAACCTTGAAACTTGCTTATGATCAAAAGCTAAGGTAATTTGATGGCGGCTTTAAGTACTTATGATATTCATTCTTATCGCGTAGTTGGTTTATAAGTTTAATCGGAACCGATAAACGGTTTTACAACGATAGAATTTCTCTATGCATTTATTTTAAAATGATACGAGTGGAAGTAAATTATAAACATTATTTATTTATACACGCGCACGTGATAATATTAATTAGATAATGTTAATAGTATAACGTTTTAAGGTTGTTTGAGAGTTAGGAATACATGTCGCCACCTGTTGCAATTTCTAAAAAGAACGATCGTGATAACATTTATTATTCATCGTGTGATATCGCGTTAAGTAGTTAGAGATGAATGTTTTATCTATAGTTATATGATTTCTATGGTAATTTGAGTAATTTATAAGAAAAATAAGATCACGCGCTCACCCTATTGCATTGATTCTGCAGACCTCGAGCGTATTGAAAGATATATAAACCGTGTATTATTTTTATATATATGTATCTCTCTGTGCACTATAATCAATGTCATAAAACTAAAAAACGAGGACTCGAAAGGATCACTTAATCTGCCTAAATTTTGGAATTGGTCATAAAATATTGCTAAACTACCGTGTATTTGCATTTACATTGATCTGTATTCGCAAATACTATGCAGACTATCATGAGATTACATACGTTAGATATTAGAGGGTAGAAAATTTAAACTAATTTTTTAAGCCACAGAATTTCCAATTGTTTACAATTTTTATATTCACTTTCACTATTATGTTTCATCATTACTATATTATTAATTCTTTTTTAATAATTAATCTATTGGATACGTTTTGTATCTTATTTAATGTGTTTTTTAAATCGAGTTAAACATATTTTTTCATTACTGCTCAAAATTAGTTTTTATATTTCACTTTTTTTTTTATTTTCAACTTTGTGTGTATATCGAACGTATGCATGTGTTTTCGACTTATTAATTTCACGCACAACCCATTCCTATTGCGCGGCGTTTTAATTTCAGTGAGTGTGCCAGTGAACAATCCGAGAAAGAATCGGGAAGGGGCGGGGACAGATTTACGGCTTTCATTTACATGTGACCTAATTCGTCTGGATGTAATCAATGGCCAGGACATACGAATCAGATTGGAACTCCGATTTGGTTAACTACACACGAAACGGTAATAACTCCCCTTTGTAGACTAAATTTAATGTACAAGGGAACTAAGTATTGATCATGGAGGTCGAAAGTCAACGATCGTATCCATTTTAAATATGCGTCACCCAGCTGCACATAGCGCAATGAGCTCGCGTTGCATCTTATAATATGATCCAATGTCAAAGATCGTCATTATTGTAATGCTTAATTGTATTTACCGTGCTTGACAGTTTCAAAGTTTTCATGTGTAATATTATTCTGTACAATATTTGGTTAAAAAGTTCCATATAACGATAATATAAACAACAAAATTAACATGCATGTATCTCAGAATTGACGACATTAATTTTAATAATAGCTTACTCCAAATAAAAAATTGTAAAATTTATTAACAAATGTTATTAAAGTTACTATTAGACAATTATATAATTTAAATGACAATTTTCTAATAAAACATATAATTCTATATACTAATTAATCGTTAATTAATCTACAGTTGATGATGAAAATAAATTTAAAGATAGTTATCGAGTGATCAAGATTTTAATTTTTAGTTGAAATTTATTTGTTGATATGTTGATATGCGTTTGATGTACATAGCTTCGTTTCACAAATTTACTCCGAATGAATAGGACACTATATGATTCCACATGGCACCGCTAAGTTGGTAAGGGTTAATTACAGACTCGAACTATCTCGGCACATACATTCGCGTCCCGAAGTTCGAGCAAGTTTTGACTATATTCAACGCCGCGTATTTCTACTTTTATAAGTAACAAAAATTATTTCCATTTACCGCAGCGCAAGCTCATAAATCTTGGCCTTGTTTTTATTGTTTTATACAAGTTGTATACAAAAATATACCCGGAGGGCGTCGCGGCTAATAAATACAAATATCTCGCTGCTCTACTTGCAAAAAAAAACAGAATTGAAGCAGTAATGTTAAAATATTCAAATAAGAGCGACAATAGTAAAATTAAATAGTATAAACAAGAAAATGTTTTAATTACGTTTCATAAATTAAAAATATTATATTTTTCTAATACATAAAAATACACTTTCGAAAACTCCCTAGTTACTCTTTATTTGTAACGGAGAATATCCTTTCTCTTGTGGCGGCAGATAGAATTTATCGACAAAGAACAATACCGATGGTTTCCCGACAAGATGATTTCCTCAAACCGTCCCTCTCAAAAGCTCACATACTAGGATGCCTGTAGTTGCTAAGGACGAACCTTCATCTCTGCGGTGTAATCAATATTAAAAGTCTAAAATGTCTCGCGTGTGTGGCGAGCCGGCCGCGTGTAAGGGTCGTAGTTCGTCGGCGGGAGTCGGCTGAACCCCACGTTGCCGGTTGGAAGGAGAGGACGGTGGAGAACGGGCAGGCTTGGCGAGGGGTGCCGGGGGATGGCCAAGAGTGAGCGGCAGCGGCGGCGGTGGAAGTGGTAGTAGTGGTAGTGGTGGTGGCACGAAGAGGTGGAGGTTCTCATTAAGCAGCCCGGGCACCGCGCGCCAGGGGTTCAAATAAGAAGAAGAAGCGCCGCTGGAAGAAGAAGGGAGAAAAGGAGAAGAAACCAGTAAGACTAAGACACAAGGGTGGAAGGGGGTGAGAGCGGATGGCGAGTGAGCAAACGAGCGCGAGCGTGAGCGCGAAGAGGAAGAGCCGAGGGATACAGAGGGTGGAAGAAGGGTGAAAAGAGGGAACGCGAAGGAGATAGAGTGCCAGGGGGGTTGGGGAATTATCAGGGCTCTCCTTGCGCGCGTGAGGAGGTTGCCGCGGGGGGTGCTGGGGTGGCAATATGGCCGCTACTGATGAGTGATGCTCGTAACCCTTACTGCCATCCATCCCCAACAGATCTGTCAGTCAGTCAGATCTCTTAACGCACTTCGGAATTATGCCTGCCACGACCCTTCTTTATCTTCATTGCCGGCATTGTCCTGCCAGGAAAAGCGCGATGTCTTTGGTCCGCTGCGTTGTACCGACTCTGTACATTGTCTTCTTAATTAGAGGGAAAGTTTCCGCTGATCGGGACCATCTTACTTTGAGTTCTTTCCTTGGACAAAGTCACTTGCGAGTAGCACAGAATCTGCTGCATTTTTATTAATTATTCGTAAGAGCTTTGCCGACGGCAGAAGGATTAGTAGTATATGAATAAACGAGATGCAGAGTTCTTGCAATAATATGCAAAATTAATAATAGAATATAACTCTTAATTACAATCATATACATATGTACGTTGCTGTATCGCTTATTCTATGACATTTTTTCATCTATTAGTTCGTTAATTTTAAAATGTTTATATTATATATGCATTTTTCTGAAAAAGTTATGTCGCACATGTCATCTTAAAATCCATTACCATTCTAAATAATATAGTTCTTCACATCTAACAAATTATTCGTAAAACGGACCGTCTATTGGAAGATGTCTTCTTTTACTAGCATTAATATTTAAATGTATAGAAGGAGAAGTTTGTTCCATACATCTCTTCTCACGATTTCTTATTGCACTATGTTGCACGTCAATAAGAAGCCAGATAAGTGTTTTTAAAAAAAAACCAGAAGTTACATGGAAATTAGAAATTACAATATTAATTAATTTTTTTTGCGGATAAATTCCCTATAATTATTCCAAAAAGATTGACATATTTATTACAAATTATTCTAAATCTTGAAACTCGAGCGTGTTTCCTTTTTAACGACGATAGTATTGATACGCGAATGGATTTTAAGGGTGCCTTTCGGAAGCCGTTTTTCTTATAGCGATCGCCATAATCCGCGTCACTTTCTGCTGTAATTCACGGGCAGTAAATCAGAAACGCGATATCATTGTCGATCTCATAAGACCCATACAGAACATCTTTATATACTTCTGTGAAGCAACTGAAGCTTAGTGTTACCCCCTTACTCTTGAGGATGCATTCTCGCGCGAGACACAGATCGCTCGCCACGCTTTAACGACCGAAAGCCATAGGACTACGTCGTATAGGGTATATGGGGACCGCCGACGAAAGGTATTAAGAAGGTACAAGCAGCCCTAACCTAACTGCAACAGTCCCTGGACCGATCGTCGTCTTCGTCGTTTCCTCTTCCTCTCTCTTCTCTTTCTCTTTCTCTCTCTCCCTCTTACTCTCATTTCGTATCCTGTGGCCGTCTTACTCCGTGGGCCGAAGTTAAGGGTGGTCTCTCTCTTTGTCTCTCGCAACCCTCCCGGTCCCCACGAACCCCCGCGTCGTACGCGTGATACACGGACGAGGGACACGCGTGTGCGTGAAACCTCGCAAGACGGACAACGGGGGTTGTTGGGTGGATGGCGTCGTTGGGGGATGAGGACGCGAAGGAGACGACGGATGGAGGGTCGAGGGGGTGTGAGGAGTGCCAACGGAGGGGAATGCAAATTAGAAACGCTTGGGCAGAAAGCGGGAGGAGGAGGAGGAGGAGCAGGAGAGGAGGAGGAGGAGAGGAGGAGGAGGTAAAGGCGGCCGGGGGGTGGCGTGGGAGGACAGAGGGGTATATAAGAGGTGGTGACTGAGGGTGGTGGCCAAGGAACTTCACTTATGTAAACCAGTGAGACGGTGTGCGCCGGCCGCTCCGCGCGTGTGTACCCCCCCAAGCCGTGCCTGTACGTGTGTCCTGCGTGTGGGTGTTACCGGTAGCGTAACCCGGTTGCGTGTGTGTATATATCGATTGCCGGCCAAACCACCCTCCCCCTCCCCCTTTGCGCCCACCTCCTCGCTACCTATAGTAATTATTGTGCTTCTCCACACATGTGTGTATTTGTCGTGAGATTTCGCGCAGGATGGTATGCGTGCAGCCGCACACACCTAAATGTCCCGCGTCCCGCGTGTATTCGTGTGTATCCGAGTTCCTTACATGCTTCGTCCGATAGTCTCCGCACCAGGGAGCTCCGGCATTTAACGGGTGTCATCCTGTAAAGTGTACTCTCTCGTTGCCGCCGGCGCGAATCGGTCGCGCGATGTCGATCCATTGTATCGATCGTTCGCGAGGGGCAACGGCGATGACAGTTGCGACGGCGGTAACGGGCGTGCTCTTTTTCCATCTCTTGAAGAACCGTTACTTTTCCGCGATGGGCGTTCAGTTTCCTGCGAGAGGAAGACGCCTTCGCCGTCGCGGATTGCTCGAGTTATCGCTTCGTAGATAGAATCATGGCAGCGACGGTTATTGCGGATTTACCCGTTTTGTAAAAAGAGGGTTGAGAAGTTTTTTTTTATGATGGCGGCTGCGATAGGAAGTCTTGATATGCGACATGCAAATTGAATCAGAATTTAGTAAGACTAATGCTGTCTCATTCTAGTATGAGAAAGGGTGTTGTAATTTCTTCTTCGCAAGTATGATATATTTCTTAATACTTAGGTTTTAAATTATATACCTATATTAACGTTTTAAGAAATATACCAAAAAAGAAAATAAAAACAAACTTTTTAAGCTTTTATTATGTAAATTCTTCACAAGTTTAATATAACATTTTTAAATCATATAATAATTTTAAATATTCAAGTTTTCATTACTTAAAATTAATACAAATCATTTATCTATAAGTTTTGCTAAATCATGAATCAAATATTTTTAATAAGCATTTTTCCGAATATTCTACACATCTTTTTATAAATTTCTAGTAATAGTACGAATATTCATGCTATTTCTCGATAAGAATATAGGTATAATGTATGCATTTAAACGATCTGGCAAGTCACCGAATTAACACACGGCGCCCAAGTAGTCGCGCCACCTGATAGATCAGTCCAGTGCTAATGTTCTTGTTCGAAATAAATGGTCAGGCGAGTAAGCGCGCGCGAGAAAGCGAGCGCATGGTGGTTTCTAACTCCTTAGTCGAGTCTCGGGGCCCTGCACGCACACATATATACACATAAATACCTATGTAGACGCATATACACATATACACGCGACGTGGCACCGCACGGTATTCTTGCTTCGGCCCGCGCGCACACATGTATGATTCACTAACACAATGCGCGTGTGGTTCACACACAATTTCACCGAGTCGATGATACACGCGAGAGTCTAAGCTACTAGCGAGCGCAAGAACATCTCCTGGAAACCTTCGCGCGCGCGCCACCCTCGCGCGCAACCACCTCGTCCATCCTACCCCTCGGACATGGACCTTAAAGGAAGAGGATGAAGCGGGTGAAGTGGTTAGAAGCCGGAGCGGACGAGAAACGAACGGACCGACGGACGCAGGACAGAACGCGAGGTATATAGCAACCCTATCTTGCGACACACAACCACAAGTCATCCTCCTTCACCCTCCTTCCCTCTGTCCTTTCCTGCGCGTACTACGGTCGCATTCTCAGTCCGGTTCACCCTTGACTCACCCCTTCGCCACTTCGACTCTACTCGGGTCTCCCGTACCCTGCTCTTTCGGTCTCTCTTTGGTCTCTCCCCGTTCCTTCTCTCTCTCTCTCTCTCTCTCTCTCACTTTGTCTATCTTTTCGTCTTACTCCGTCACCCTTAGCGGTGCCACTTCATCGTGAAACCTCGAAGGCAATCAATCCTCCGCCTTACAGCGTACTGACCACCTTCCAGGAAACTTCCATCGTTGCGGCGGGGCAAGCCTCCAAAAGAAGCAGACGCTGAATTTTTTGTGCGATTTGCCCTCTCTCATCGATTGGTTAGATGAATTATTCTCTGGGATAATTAATGCCCCGATAACGTCGCTTTGTCGCTTTAATTATGCGCATGTAATTTTAATCGCTACTTCAAAGGTAATTGAAATTTTATGGGTCGCGTTTGCAGCACCTCTGAAAAAAATCATTAAGTGATTTTAGAAAGCGTAATTAAAAAAAAAATAAATTATTAGAAGTTATATAATTAATTCACAAATTAAAGAATAAATAGTTGTTCATACAAAAGCAATTCTGCTTTTTTCTTTATTTCCAGAGATGATGAGAATAAAGATACACACACACACACACACACACACACACACACACACACACACACACACACACACACACACACACACACACATATGATTATCTCAATTAGAAATCACAATTTTACATTTATGATTTCTCCCCACTGAATGTGTAGTGTGACTATTATCTAGTTGAGAAAACATGGCAATTTTGTTGTTGCACTTCTTTGCTTGAGTCTTGCATCCGGTAGATTTTCTTAACTCCGTACCCTGTGCTCGTAATATCCACCGTTCTCTTTCTTTCTTCATGCCTCGCAGACAATCGATTCACTGTCTTACAGCGTGCTAACCATCCTCCAAGAAAATTCCAGCAGTCGTTTGCAACTGCTAAAGGTAGACCCGACGAAAAAGAATCGCGAATGCTTAATCGTGCGTTCTATGGATACGACGAATTTGCATTATTTCGCTCCCTCAACATTGTTTTAATCGATCTGCCGCTTCACGACTATACGTTTCACGAAAGTTTCTGAGATGAATCTGCAGCGAGAAATCGTGAAATGTTAATCGCCGATTCTATCGACTGTTGCCCGTTGACGATGCACCGTATTAAGAAATTCACTGCTCGATTTGTCGAAAGTGTATCGAAAGACAAATGCTTGGCCGGCAAGAATCGCTTTCCAATTTTTCGTATTTTCCTGCGGCATCACTTTGCCTCGTCTTCGCACCAAGTCGCGGTTAAAAGTTTCGCAGGCAATTAATCTTTGGCTGTACAGAGTATACTGACCACGTTTACAAGAGAACTTTCACTATATTATAACGTACCGACTATGCTCCCAGAAACTTCCACCCGGTTGCGCGTGATGGCTTGATCCGAAGAACAAAATCGTGAATGGTTAATCGTTGGTTGCGCCAGCGATAAATTTACATTACATGGTGCTCTCAACGTCATTCCAACACGAAAGTTTCAAGTTACCAGTTAAATTGCATTTTGTATCTATTTAAATAACTGTGCCAGGACACGCATCATGTGCCTGTATTTTTGTTCTAATTATATAATTTGTATTATGAAACTATATTTGAAAATTCTATTGCAATGAAATCTGGGATATTATAACATGTGGGATGTATAACAGATAATTTTTTAGAATATTGGACGAATAATTACATTTAAATAACGATATACACGCATTTAAAATATGTAAAATAGTTTACTACTGTAATTCTAAATATAATTCCTATTTGAAATTATATTTTACTATCAGATTTAGTACAAATTTTTAATTGTAGAATTATTGAGATTTAATCGTCTTTTTTCCAAAGAAAATGTCTACGATGATAAGTACAGAGCAATACAAAGCCGGCAATTATCGGAAATCGTCGATTCATCATTTAAAACAAGACGGACTCTTCAATCAGAACTCAGGATAAATCGCGGACAGTTAATTCGTTCGGTTATTCGAGCTTTTTACGATTATTCTTGCGGGTGGTCATTTCATCTTGCCGTCATACCTCGCTAAAGGCTACAAAGTCAAATCGGGAACCAATCAATACCGATAATTAATTAGAAAAATCAGGAAGAAAAAAAAGAACTAATGAAACTTGAGAGCTCGACCGCCGCTGTAAAAATTGCCGGAGGCAATCGTTTGACTCTACATCGACTCTTTCCATGACTTTTTACCCTCCTCCTGCCCAATCCTTCCCTGTCCACAATATCCTTCGCGCGTATCTCTCCTCCGTTCTTCTTCACCGTGGGCTCATCTCTTATGGCGCTTTCGTATCTTCATGCCTTTTTGCCATTGAATAAATTAACGTTTTTAGTTTGCCGATATTCTGAGCTCGGCGAGCGCGAGCGAGCGTTATATCTTTCGTTCTATTGGAATGAATGAACTTCTTTTTCTTTCAAAGCCAAGTTGAGTCGGTAGCCATCGAGCCCATTCATCCGCTAAAATTCTGGAGGAATTTTAATAACTTGGATTCGTGCTGATTAAAACGGAAGTCGCGTCTACCACCGACCCGTCGGAGGCGCGGTAACGACGGCGGCAACTTCGGGTTCCTCGATATTTCGCTTTTGTACGTTTACGCTTTATAGGTGTATATACTGTAATTCTTTTACGTGCATTTAACAAGAGTTTGTTTTTGTCTCCCATCGAATTAAGTTTGCTGTATTTACGGATTCGGTTTGTTTGGTGCAAGGAAGCATGACGTAAAATAATTAGGTTCGTAACATGAAGACCTTGTAACAGTAATACGCGCACGCAGATAAATCGATTTAATATAAAGTCGTCATGTAATTTAATTTGGATAGATGCTTGCTTCATTTATATTTTTTAAATGGTCTTTGTGTTAATGTCTATGTATATCGTTTATTCAAGTTGATACGTTTCACGGAATGAATCCTTCCGTGCCGTTTTATATCGTTTCGTCATATATCTATGACACTAGATGTAAAAAATATTACGTAAAAATGAACATGTTATAATAAATTTTTTTCAATCAAAACGCTAGACATTAAAGATATAATATATATTTAAAAATATAACGATAACAAGTAAATGTATATATCTTCATTAATAAAAATTAATAAAAATTAATAAAAATATATATAATATTTAGTTTAAATTAATAAAAAAGTTGTAGTGTAGCAAAGTAAAAGGAATTAGATATACCTTATTAGAAGTAGCACCAAATGATAAATAATGATATATCATACAATGTTCTCGGTCTCAGGACATTCTCACAGAAATTGAAAGCACATTTCCTCTTAAAACATCCTATCAAAGAATTAATATTTCCCAGTTTAGTTTATTTATTACATGCATATATCCATCAGCATATGCATGCGTGTATACATATTGTAAATAAATATTCATAAAATACATTTGTACTTATAGGCATTTCACAGATCGCTTTTAATTGCCTTCTTGACCTAACATCTCTGGCCAAGTATCTCCGATTCATAATGGACTACTGTGACTTTACGATCGCATTAACCATTTAATTCCACTCTACAAGTAGTATCAGCAGCACCAACCGACTGGCACTTCGGGGTGAGGGTGTCATTCGGTCTACTGGTCTGTCGGTCTGTCGGTCGGACGAGGGACAGAGAGAAGGAAAGAGATAGGGTGAGAGGGGGAGGGGGCGCATGGCGCACGTCCACTATCAATTTATCACCCAACCCTCGGCAACTTTCCCTCTCAGACCTCGTTCTCGTTTTCCCTCTTTTCTCGGGTCGTCTACCCCCTCTTTCCTCTTTCTTGCGATCCGTCCGTCGGTAGGGGGACAGAGGGGGCAAATGGTCGGAATAAGAGAGAGCGAGGCGAAGAAGAAGATGGAGCGAGAGGAAAAGAAAGGACGATGAGGAGAAAACAAGAGAAAAAGAGAGGAACAAGTCGAAACGACCATGACCAGCACAATGTAGCGTATGGTCAGTTCGGGGAAGGGAGAAGGCTATAAGATCTACAGACTTGCAAGCGGTGCATTCACGTTTCTCTTCCACCGTCCCCTCTCCAATTCCAGTGCATACCACGAATGCAACCTGCTACACGCGTACAAGAACGACATGCACGTGCATCATTCGTCGTTCGTTGTAGATGTCTGTGTAAGTCAGCGCCTTTCAACCGGGGACGCTTATTAATCCAGAGGAATATTAATTGACTACATTTGACCCGTCGGAGAATCGTCGTTGTGTCTATTTGATGCAACCTCTCGTGCAAGATGGAGAGCCGTCGCGTGCGCGCGGTCGAGAATCTTAACTGAATATTTAAGTCATCTTACTTGCGATATTATACCTTAAATAAACCGATGAGTTTAATGCTTTGCAATTAATTTCTTCACATACGCGAGCTTTAGCTCTCAAGATTAATAGCTAATGAAATGTGAAGATTTCTGAGTAGAAGTACACGAAATCTATAATTCGTAAGATTCATTTTAAATACGAAGTCGTATCTCGGATGAATCTTATAAATTATGTACTTGTTCTACTTCTGCTTTGGATTCTGTATATAAAAAGATGGTATGATGAACAGTAAATATAAAAATCCAAGTAATATATCGATGCACAACTTATTAGAAGTAGATATTTGTTAACGTTTCTCACTTATTCTGCGAAGAATTTGTTTTCTTTTCTTATATCTTTTTGACTTTTATTGTTGCATGTGTGTTATATTAATGCTAATGATTAAGTGAAGATTTAGTAAAGAGAAATCTTGTTGACCTTTTGCATAAATAACAAGTTTATGTATATAATATAAGATGCATGTTCAAATGATCAAAGCATCAGAATAAACAATTTCTAAATATTTGCCATTTTCTAAAGAAATATATATGTTATAATTTTCAATGACTTATGAAAGACATCAAATGTTTAATTTTCAATGATGGCAGGATAAGAATAACGATCATTGACACTGAGTTCAAATTATTAATAATTAATATTTGGCCTCAATCAGCCCTTTTTTTCTTAGCTTATTAAAGGGAGTGCATGTTAACATGGGGACATGTTAACTCGAACGTAAAAGCAAGGCTTAAAGACACAAAGAGATGTGCAAGGAACGCTCTAACAGGGCGATTGGGCGCATTAATCTGAAAATAGATAAACATTGTCTTAAGAAAAAAATAATTGCATAATATACTACAGGCGTAAACTATAAATAAAACTAATTACCTGTATCTCGTCATATTTTTAAAAATCTTATCGAATAAATAATTTATTTCACTGTAATTTTATTTCACTGAAAAGAAAAATCGTCTATTTTTTATATTACTTGATTGATATAAGCATTTAAAAAATTTCTATCTTTAACTTCACGTGAGTTATCCAGGTTTCAAGTTTCCTTCGAACGAATATCGGAAATATCGAGCAACGATCTTGACCTTGAGAAGCTTTCTCTCGGTCATCGTTGTGCGGGTCAGTTTGACCTTAAGCGATATATAAAACGCAGGACATAACCAGATACAGAGAGGAAACTTTTCTACTGGTGGAGGTTGGGACGTAGCCGGGCGAAAGGAAGAAAAAGAACAGGAAAAAGAAAGCGGATCCCCAGCTCGGTGAGCAAAAGCACTAGGATTCTGGACGATGAGGGAGAGAAGTCGGGTGGCAAGCAATAAAATCAAGCACCGACGCTACAACCCTTCCGCTGGAGTTGAGTCGTAATCTTGCCCGCTGCCAGAGGCCTACGAGATCTCATTTTCTTTTCCGCCGGAGTAATTAATTAGCATTACGTTGGCAACTTTAACACGTTTCGTATACTAATGTCTAAATAAACAATACATTAAAAAAATTTTCTTTGAAAGTACATCTGAGAGAGATACATAATAACTAAATAACTAAATGTTAATATACATACATATACATATTTAATTCTTTAGTTATTACATAATTAATTGCACTTTCAAAGAAGTTTCAAATATATATATATATGTATATCATATGTAGTTTTGCATTAAATTATTTATAGGACAGAGGATTTATAGGACTATTACGTTAGTTTCAAATTTAAAGTAATATGAAAATTTATGGCAGCAACTAATATTTCTTTGTAGTGTCGTGCATGCTTATAATTGTATTATACAATCATGACTACTTTTTAGGAGCACAAACATGATCTTGAAATGTTCAATGCTATGCAGAAATATAAATATTATTACTCAAAATGGACGAAAAAACTTTGCTCTATTTTATATATACATATTTTTTATTATATATGTATAATATTTATTATTTATGTAATGTGTATTACATATATGTATATACATTTTATGTATATAATGTGTCTAATGTTCCTAATAAATTTCTATACGCATTGTGGGTTTTCATGTGTCATAAATAAAATATTATAGGTAAATTATTTATAGGTAAATTAAAAATTTTGTTGACTTGTAAGAGACACTAAGCAACACGAAAATTCTGAAAATATTGAAACATAATGTGTAAGTAGAATAGTTTGTTCGAAACACAAAACTATTTTTTGTTTGTGCGAAATTGCGATTTTTTAAGAAACACCTCTTTTAAATGGTTTCAAGAGTACTTTATAATTATAATTAATTATAAAAATTTTTTTATTACTTATTTATTGTATACTTCCAACCTCTAATTTTAAAAATCTTTATTATAATCATAAAGTACTTTTGAAACCAACTTTCTGAAACAATTTTCATTCAGAATATCTTTTTTTATTTCTTAGAATATCGACGATATTCATTTCGAAAAAATAAAGAAAAAAAATTAATTTTTTTTTTAAAGGGATATTTTATTCTTTATAATCGTTATTCTATATGAATAAAAAATAATTTTACGTTACAAACTATTCTACTTACACATAATGTTTCAGAGTTTTCTGAATTTCCGGTCTTACCTTGTTATATATATATATTCTGAAATATAATATAAATATTGACAACTTGAGAAGATGTAAAATGTTTTATATGCTGCAGAAAATCGAAGTCTTTCTTTCTATTGCGTTACTTTATTTTGCACTGTATTGATACAATACACTGCTATCGTATTCAGAGATACATAAATTATATTTTGCTAGCTTTCTAATTACTCAGCTATCCATTAGAGATGCGTGGATGCATAGCTCGATTATAAATATTCCGATCTGTTTTTACCCATAGTAAATCATTAGAACGAAGCTTCGTATATATATATATATATAGTACTTCGTCGTCTTTCGTATATACTTTTTTTTCATATATACCTTTACTGGCGGATTTTCTTCTTTAACATTTACAAACGCCTTTCCCTCTTTCCACCGCGTAATTGCAGAACCCCCCTGGAAGTAAATGCACGTGAATGCAGCGAAATACGTCTTGTCGTCCGATGGAGAAAGAATTTCCGCAAGATTGGTAGAGGGTGGGTAAGTGGGGTTGGAGGAAGAGAGGATAGACGGCGTGCTGCACTGGCTGTTCAAATTAAGTACCGCCTGGTAATTTGAGGTATTGATTTTTATAGCTTCTCTCGGTAGGCATACATTAAACTTTTCTTTCTCTTTCTCTTCCTCTCTCTCTTCTCTCTTGCTCTTTGTCTCTCACCCTTACAACGTTCATCCCTTCGCGAGCTACCCTTCTCTGCGGGAAGAGGACGATGTGAACGCGGCAGTGCTTGGCAATCATCCGACTCTCTCCACTTTCATCCCCCTTTTTCACCCTTTTCATGAAAATTCGCGACGATACGTGCTCCTTGCGCGGTGCCCCTCACATCAATTAAACGGTTCTATAGGAAGAATTAATTTGCGTAATAATGCACGATTCGCTAGCAATTAAGCAAATTTATCCTATTCATGATGCTCCGAAAGAAAAATTCACAGTTACGTAAGTTCTCGAAGTAGTTGGTACTCTTTTTACTTCACCGAGTAATTTAATGGTTCCGATATATGCATGAAGCGCAATTTATTTGTGCAATTTGCGATCATTAATTAAAAAAAACACCTCTGGGTATTCTTGTCTTTACACGAAATGTATGCGCCGAGGATTTATATCTTCTGTGAAATAATGAAATTATTCGACCGTTTCATCCGTCTCTCGGAACGGTTGTGAAATTATTTTAAGAGATCTTGTGCAGTTGAAATTATTTTTCATTTATGACAGTCGTAGGTATAGAAAAGAAGAAATCTAAATGAAACGTATGACGGCGAAGTTATGAAGGAGGTCAGGGGTGAGAAGTTCAATGGAAAAGTGGTCGGATGACACGTGATCCGGTGGTAAAAGATGGGGAAAAGGTCGCGGAAAGCCACGAGCGGAGGCTGTGTACGGTCCGTTTACTCTTCCTCCGTCTCGATGTCGGTATATAGAAGCAAAAAGAGAGAAGAGAGGAGGAAACCTTTCCCGTTCCCAGTTCATATGTGAGCGTCGATTTCGCGGTCCGCTGCGCCGCGTGAGTGGTTTGCCTGCCGCTTAAAAGATCCGAGACACGGTCGTAGCGATGGGTACTCGACACCGCGCAAACTCACTCGAACAACTCGACGAACGACAGATTGAACTCGTGATCTCGATCGTTATAAATTTTATCATAAATCATCGTTCATTGATCACTGATTTTTGAGAGTGTGTTGTAATGCAACTCTTTTAAAGATATTAAAATGTAATTATAACGTTATTAGTTGTAGACAGAGGTTAACTTTACAAAAGATGAAAAACATATATTTTGTTTCTTTTATATCTTTACCTTTTATTAACTCAACTAATTATATTTAGTTCATAATTTTTATTGCTGCTGATTAAGATAGCAGTCGAAATGTTCAGTACTTACGGAATTGTTTAAATAATATATATGAAATCTTTTTTTATTTTAAACAGTTCACACATCAATCATTGGTTGTTTTTGATTTTTCCTGATTATTTTGAAAAACATACTGCTATATTCGAATTTTGGTTGAGATAATATTATTATCCATAAGTTATTTACAGGTTTTTAAGATACTAACGTAAATAGCATTATTATTAAATCGATAAATTAATTTAATTATGAGATATTAATTATTATTTTAATTTATAATTGTGTTTCAAGTCTGACAATCGAATAGGCGCATAGAACTGATTGTACATATGAATATTACTAAGCATCATTTCCTTTAATCGAAAAAATAGTTTTCTTTTCTCTTATTTATATTTAAACACTTCTCGGTCTTTTATTTGATATATTGCTATATATTATCTCTACATTCTCTTAACTTATATATATTATTTGTCCGTATTCAATATAACTGTGTGCTAGATATTCACGAGTTTATTCACGTAGAATATATCCATAAGCGGAATATACAATTTTGAAGAGATAGGACGTTTAGTCATGGTGCTCGGCGTCATGTATATACTGGTAAAGGAGATACCGGATACATAGGTATAGTAGCAAGGTGAATAAAAGATTTCTTAAAATGATTTGCCCCGACAACGTACGTATTACCTGAGCTTCTAAAGGCAGCGACGTAAAGGCTAGAACGTCGCACCTGTTGCTTCAGTTCTCAGCACCAAATCGAAGACCTCGGCTCCGACGAGATACCATAAAATGGAATTTCATAAAGTGGAGAAGCATTCGCACAGTTTGCCTGCGTTATATATTTTCGCGCGATATATACACGCGTGCGTACACACGAGCAAATGTGATCTCAGATTGATTTGTCGTCTTGTTTTATTTTTACTTTTGTTGTTTATTAATATACTAATTGCAAATTTATATTTTTGTACAATTACATTATGGTTAAGGTATTTATAGTTGAAGATAAAATATAACTAAAATTTTCTTTTATTGTTATTTTTTTAATATTTAAACATTTTTTTCTTACAATTATTCTCAAAGAAGAGAGAAAAGATTCGAATTTAACTTAAAATTACCGCAAATGTGGCTGTATTATTAAGAAAAAAAAAATTTTATATTGTATCAGACTTGATACAATATAAAAATGATTGAAAAATAGATGAGAAATTAATCTATGTTCAAGATCGCGAGAAGAATAGTTTGTTGGTACGAAAGAGCGTTCGTTCAAATCCATCATTACCCGTACACTGTACGGCGTACCTATTCTACGGGACAAGGTAAAAAATGCTGATGCCAGGCCAGCGTGGGGTCCGAGGTTTATGCACGCTTCAGAAACCCGGACACTTCGGATTTAACGGAGAACTCGCACGAATAAACAATTGTACCTCTGTAGGTGCTGCTTTATTAAAGGTCGGGAAAAAAAAAGAGGCTCGAGCTGTGGCACGCGAGCGATTAATGTCGTCCGGTGATAAGCACGCTAACTAAGGGTGCCGTAATTAGCGCGTCGCCCTGCTCGCCGGGCCAGCGAGGTTCATGAAATTATTATTCTCGCGTGAGGACTGTCCCTGAGGACATAATTGAGATATATCGCGCAAAAAGATATAATGAATGCGGGGCCGATATTTTCGAGGCAAGCACACGAATCGCACGTTTCAATTACAGAAATCTGCGAGGAGATCAAACGGATGAAACCGGTCTCGGTAAACCGCGATTCCTAATCACGGTGAATCGTGCAGCTCGCGGGATGCGTCAAACGTTGAAACATCAGATTCCTCGACTTTTTTCTAACTTACAACAGAAAACACTGCCAATCGAATTTACGCCTCCAATTTACACAAATTTTTATGGAGTTTTTCTGCGAAAGAAAAACGAAGAAAGCGGTTTTCGTGAAAGAAGACTTTTTTCAAGACGATTTTTTACATATTTTATCCGTAACTTTTTTGGCACTTGATTTTAACTTTAATTTTAAATTTTCATTCCCTTCCCCCCTAATTCAAAAGATGGTACTGTTGCTTTGATCCTGAGGTTAGATGTCACACCTCTTTAAAGGGCAATTGGCCACGAATGAAGCATACCATTATTCATGTCTTGAGTCACTCTCTGTCTGTTTACAAAGTTCCTTCCAAATTGATGGCTTCAGATCAGTCGTGTTCTCTTGCCTAGTCAGCTATCTCCGCTAAATTCTCACGTTTTGAATCAATCGTGCAGTCGCTCTAATCTCGCGTGCGACAGCCTTGTTCGATCCATCGACTGTTTGCCGCGGCATCGTCGGAATTTTGTCTCCCCAGTTTCCCGATTCTTTGAAAAATGGGCAGTGTCATTAATAGCGCGACGAGCAACAGGAAATCCGCGTTCTTGGCGACGAAAAAACCCGTCATCAGGCGACGGGTACACATAACCGCGAAAGAAATTGCCGTCATTCGCAAGTAGTAATCTTTCCGCCCAGGCAATATATCCATTATTTGCCGACGTGGTATTTCGTACCAAACTGCGTGGTGCGCGACTTTCGCAGTTTCCTCTTCGTCTCACGCCCGTTCTCATCGAGAAAACGAGCGTAGAGTATTTCATAGCAAAATTTCTCACGCAAGCGAGAAAATGCATACATGATTTACTTTGGAAGTGACATATTCAAGTGATGTCGACGAAATCTTTTTGAAGTAAACACATACTTAAGTTTCTGCTGCCTTTTATTAAATTTTTTTATTAAATATTTACTATACCTCAAGTTTTGAAACCTCTTCCAAAATTAAGAGCCGATGTTTGCGTATAAAGAATATAAAAGAAAAATTCCCATCCACATCCGTGTAATATAACAGGTGTATTATTTTTCATTTTTTATTTTTTAGGTCTTTTAGGAATTTATACGAAGAAAACAATTTTGCTGAATCTAAAAAGTTAGTTAGATTCAGATTTAAAAATAAATTTATTAAGCTATCAAAATATATGAGAGAGAGAGAGAGAGAGAGAGAGAGAGAGAGAGAGAAACTCAAGTCATCAACTCAAATACATCATCGCGGGCACGTGGTTTTAAGTGCTCGTTAACACGTAAGCATCGAAAGGTTTCGTCGCGCTGACGGCAAACAAGTAGATTGCCCATATAGCCTTCATATACATACACGCGTGCGCATGTATATGTGCATGCATGTATGCACACCATGTAATCTGTATCCAAGAGGTGGCATGGAGCAGGTTTTCGAGTTGATATCATTTGTATCTCCCGCGGCCACGACCCGGAGGCCTCTCGCACCTTGGCGTTCCCCTTTCTTCACGGCTTCCTTATCCTCGGGGATCGTCTACGTGATATTTATTTCGCATAAGCTTCCCTCTGACTTTATATTTGGATATCATTTATGCTTTTAACGGTGGTAGTGCATGTTACCGAGACGTTACGCATTGACGAGATTCACCATTTACCCGCATCATGTCTGAGATAATTTAACACTTGAAACCGAGTTCGTGACAGTGTGATTCTCATGTGCGTATAAGAAAAATTATATTAATGCAGTATTACTGAAAAAGAATAAAAAAAAGGGAAGATTAAGATTTTCTTTTTAACGATAAATATTTTCATGTTATATCAATTTTAATTAATATATATGAGTATTTTAATTTTCTTTCATCAATACATATTAATTCTCTTTAATATATGTAAGTGTTTTTAAATATTTTCATATAAGATTAATTCTCATTAGTACATTTTTACAAATATCTGATAATTATATCAGTGCATTATTATTAGATAGAAGAAGGATATGTTACATTTTGTTTGCAACTATAAATTTTTTATGTTCATCAATTCTCATTAACATATTTTTACATAAATATCTGATAATATTTGATACCTTATTTTTTCCCATTATACAAACCGCATCATTAACTGTTTAGACATCTTTTCACCGCAACTTTCACGATTCTGTAATGTAAAATATCCATGTCATAGAAATCGTGTTTTTGCGAAAAGTATTGCGAAAAATATTTGAAGATTCATATAAATAATCTATATTCTATTTTGAATCATCACACTCATCGTAATCTACAATACACACACAGTGCGAACTTTGATGAAGAATACAAAAATTCTTACTTCTTCCTAAATAATAACAATAATTCATCTTATCGTTCTATATTAAAGACATTAAAAATTATTATGTCATTATTACATTATTATTACAATGAATTCTCTCCTACACGGTTGCTATATTTTTTAAGTATATTTACGATTTAAGTTATTCTTGTTATGCTTATTCTTGCATTCCTTTTCTTCTTCAAGAGAAGAATTTACCATGTACGATATATATCATGCCCGAGCTACAGTCCGATTTTATTTGCATGTCGGTCCAGAGTATCACACGATTACAACGCGTCCTAAGCGTTCAATGTGCAACCGTGCTTTTATCTGCGATAACTCGGTAGTTAAACTTTCGACTCGGGTAACGTAACACCTTAAACTCCGCTCGCATACGCGTCACGTGTGCACGTATACTCGTGAGTACAATAAACCATGGGCTTCAAGGAAGCCAGGGCTGGGTTCATCTCCGGTATAAATGCATTTTGCAAACCTCAAAGAGAAAACATCACAGAGAAAATAATCACATTACAACTTTTCATAAAATCATTTGCTAATGTAACGTTATATTAGGATTTCAAAATGTACGTTAAAAAATAAAAGTATCCTTCTGGCAAAATCTTCTAGCATGATACATTATAGCAGTAATATGGCACGATCGAGCTAGAAACACACAAGTCGTAGAAAGACACATAAGTATAGTAGTATCCCGATCGATTTTTTTTTTCAGATAAAGCGAGAATTAATGCTTCCAGCAAAATATACAAAGGAAAAATCACGGCGCACCCAGAGATAATAGTCCATTTAGCCTAATGGTTAAGGCAGCCCTGCACGGAGGGCGGGCCGCGAGAGAAAGATGAGGCCGCGTCCGCGATCGTGACTGCCCGTGACATACACGCTCACGTTATACATACATCTCTTCTCCGCGATGCCGCGCCATGGACTTTCCATGGAGAGACGAGGCGTTCGGTTACTACAACGATCAAACTACCGATGAGCGCCGTCCTCGTTCAGCCGATGAATCCGCCTCGCACGACCGCGCCGATAAAAGTCCTTATCCGGGCGTGTATCATCGCCATCCCCGGGCGAGCTTGCTCGCGAGGTGACGATAAAAATTATTGCAGGGTGGATCCACTCTGCGTCGAGGGCTCGCGTGATTTTCAATAATTAATCGGGCCACGCGCGCTCACATTACGCGCCGATTCATTTTTTTTTTTAATATTGTCCGTTAGATTAAATCAGACACGCCGGTATCATGTCCGTATTATGTTTGATCACGCTCATGTTCTTGCTTGGAAATTAATACATGTTTAGAGATATAAAAGAGATCCGTACTTGGAGGCTTCTCTCTCTTCTTGGCAATCGCGAGTTATTATCGCCGTAATGGTTCTTCCGTTGGCCAACGAGCTATCGACATCTAAACATCTTGCGCGAGCGGATGATAAAGAGAATTATTGCCCGAGCGATCATGATGCCTGCGGTGTAAATCATACATCGTGCGACTGCCGAGACAAAAATTACGAGCACAAACGCTTTCCTCGCTTTCCTTAAGTAGACACATCCCCTCGCGCCTTTGGCTCTTTACCTCTTCTCACGAGAGAATGATAAAAATTACATGAAGCCGTGGCACGCTTTACAAAGATTTTAACTTCATAAACTGCGTTGATGCATACTTTGGAATTTCGGTGGCTCTTGCAGAAAACATTGTAATAACTTTTTGTTATCTGCGATAGTGAAGTCTTGATTGCAAAAGATTTCTTGCACATCCATTCGGTGTCGTGTGTCTTGTAATATTCAACGCTCGAGCATCGCGCGTTTAATCGAGTTGCCTTCACAACTACAAGAGCAATGTAAACTATATATAATATGAAACTACGCGCCAACCTTGAAATAATTTTCTCGATTAATATTCTTGATGTTATTTTTTTACTTAAAAAAATAACACAATTTAAAAAAATATCATCTTTTATTATTATGTTAAGTAAATATTGTCCTATCAGTCATAAAAAAATGGATTAATTTAAATAATATTAAGTAAAAATGAATTGAGAAATTCAAACTGAATGAGTGAAGAGAAGCATTTTTGATCAAAGCGGGTTTTGGTGCCTAATAATATATGTGTAAATTTTTACAATTGCCAATTCAAACATACTGCGCGTCGATTATTGTCTTGAAATACAGTCTTAAAGTGCAGCTACAATACGTAATATCAAAATTAAATTAACAAGCAATGTAATATTATTGATGCTCATAAACGTTAAAGAACGTGTAAATAACTTAGCTTTATAAAAAACCGTCAAAATCGTTACAATTAAAAAAGGGTAATTTCATGAGCGTCGATTTTTCTGGGGAGTGTATGGAGTCTCGACACGTCAGAATTTTTCATGTATAGAATTTCCTTATTTTTTGAAGAAATTTGAGAGTAAAATTTCTTTTGTACAAGAAACCCAGACGGAATGTTAAGAATTTGCGTTATTCTGCTCTTGGTAGAAGGATAAATATTCTACATTCAAATTTAAGCACATTTCTGTTATTCAATCGAAGTAAGTAAAACCGTTATGTAGATTTCAGCGATATTAAAGTGAAAATAATAAATTTAAGATCGAGAATATCGAATAACGCACACGAAGGCGCAATTTTGCAATCGTATTGACCGCGACAATGCCACCGCATGTAGCTTCTGATCGAATTGCACCTTCCGAGCGCGGCCGATACGAAACCACGTGTCACGTATTATCCGCGATGCGTTTTCTCACGCGGCCGATGGAATCGATTGAGGCGAGAGATATCGGGGCGATCGTCCGGCAGACGGGGAAGGTGAAACCGGACGGGTTGGGGTAACATAAGATCTTCATCTGTAACATCGCAAATTGAACGAGGGTTTGCTACGACCGCCGAGTCGTACCGCAAGTAGTCGATGCATATCTACGGCGTGATATTGGCCGGTAATACACGTATCAACTTGATTTAAATTACTTCGTCCGGTTCCCTGTTATTTGCGACTCGACTGTCCTTTGCCAACGATAAATTAGACGAGCGTTACGTGCGGATGTGCGTGCGGTCTCGAACGTCAGCTCGTCACTTCGTCTTTTCCTTTTTGTCCTTGTCGTTGCGCTTGATGTACGAATTACACTTTACGCTCTGTATGATACCGGTAATTAGTACATATACGATTGCGCGCAGTTGATCGTTTGAGGATTATATCACAGAAAGCGTACGGTGGCGAATCGAAAGATCACGCTGGTCTCTCGCGCACGTACGTATGCTACCACTGCACGGAGCGTGTAAGATTTCCTTAATGGAACTTGCTGCGATCTGGCGAGGGCGTGATACTATTTCAATATCGGTTTGCCTGCGGTTCTTCCTATACATCGTTTCTTACCATCGAAGATCCTTCGGCAACGAAGTACGTTCCATCGTCATGCGTGAGTTTCGCTGATAGAATAAGGTCCTGCGGTCAGCAGTATTTATGTTACATTAAAAATGATTAATTCTGATTGCGTTGACTAATAATTTTCCGCGACGGCTAGTAGTTATACGATTTTTAGATATAATATATACAGTGAATGAAGAGTTTGATTAGTATTCTGCTCGAAAATGGACAAAATTTTTTAGTTGAATCTATTATAATTGAAACATAACCAGAATTCTTATTGACATGATCAGAATCTTTTCTCTTCTGGTTCGTTTATTTTCAATCAAAACTTTTCCTCAGTATATGAAAGATATTTGAGGTATTTGAAGTATTTTTACACAATAAAAAAAATTTAGTGTCTTTAGCAAAATTATTTATTTCGGGCATTTTTTAACAGCAATCAAATATTTGGTTTATATATGTATGTGCTTTGTAAATAACAGAAATATTTGTTTATATCAACTAAACAATTTAGTTCTCATAAAATTATTTTATGCGGTACATTTTAACCAAAAATTTTTGTTCGGTATATTTCAATTAAATTTTTGTTGTTACAACAAATCAAAACATTTTTCCTAGTGCACTTTTTTTACAATATTTTTTGCATTCGCGATCAAATCCTTTTTTCTGAATAATATTTAAAAATAAGTTAAATCTTTTCCAAAAATTTAATTTAAATTTGTTAAAATTATTTTTCTGAAATTTGAAATATTTGTAAATCTTTATCAGGAAAAAAGCATATAAATCGCTCAATTATTCAAAACTCAACAATAAGAGTCCTGCGTCAGAGGTCGCCTTGTTCCGTGAGATTTTCGCGAATTCTTTTGTACTATTTAACAGGTATGTTTCGCTTCGTAAAGCAAGGGATGGGCATCGTGCACATGCAGATTGCGGTCGCGCTCATCTTTCTCTATTGTTTTTCTTTCCGTCCCTCGCCCGCGCCCACTGACGCTCTCTTCTTCCGTCACACGCATGCGGTGCCACAATAGATGTCCCTTTCGAAAGGTAACAGCATTAACTGTGAACGCACTAAACATTTGCAAGTAGCAAATAGGCGGTAGAGGCGCAGTGCCTTAATTGTCGCCTTCCTTCTTGAGATTGTATGGTATGCCAAGCATGAAGTAATGTCTACTCGTATGGAGAATCATCGCCGAGGATGCGAAACGCTCCTTCCGACTCGCTGTAAAAGTCGAATGCTTCATTAGTGACTTTCCAATCAACTTTCGAAATGCGCATTGAAAACGTTTCTCGTGGCCTCTTCGAAATCGCGTTCGACTTACACGGATCACAGATGAACGCGCGGCAGAAAAAGCATAAAAAAAGCGAGAGTGTGACCGATGGAGTAATAAAGTTTCTACAGAGAGCGATAATACCACTTTGGTAGACTTTATTCCGCTGGTCAGATTTCTTTCTTCTGCTCCGTCTTTGCGAATCCAAGATCAATAATTAAGACGTTCTTTAAAGATCTGCCAGTTATACACGTTCTTCCTACTAATGATTTTTATTATATTATTTAATTACAGGAATTGTGTAATTAATTTTTTTGCTCATTTCAATTTCACAATAATTTCTCGATTATCAATTATATCAAGAGTCCGTGCGATTTCGATGTCGCCGTAAGTAACTCTAGAGATTTTCCGAGATGCCACGCTGGCTTTCGTCCGACGTCGACCGTGACATAGAACTTGCGTGCCAATCGAAGGCATAGTCGCTCTTCTAACAGAGGGCAGAAGGCGCGGCGTCTGTCAGGTACGTTTAAAGACAGGTTAAAGACTGAAATTACACAGCGAAGCGCAATCTATCTGGTCTTGCAAAATTTCTTCCCACGTTTGCCATCCATCAGTCTATAACATAGAGAAGATCTTTGTATTCATAAATCCACTCGGTGTAAATGCTGCATGAGAGCAATTATAATTACTTTAGATATGTAAGTTCTATCAAGACTTTAACCTTCTGAAGCTAACGTGAGTCTTTTGGACATGTGTCAATTATATTACATCTGCAAATTTAAATTATTGTTATTAAAATAAACACCAAGATTCACTTTATGGAGTATCTTTCTCGTTTATTTAAGAATAAATTTAATATTTATTCTTTTTTATACAAGTTATGTCTTGGGCCCTTGATTGAAATTTATCACAAGGTCCTTTAGTCAAAATAAATTAAATGAGTCTCATAGATCTAGCATCAATAATTGTGTAGATTTTAACGTCTTCGGAGGGTTAAAAATAAAAACAGATTTTGTTTCTTTCGTGCGTTCGGCTGAACGTAAACTTTTACTAATCGCATTTCGTTCACATTCATTTTGCTTCACGTAGGGTGAAGTAATCGGTGGCGAATAGTAGCGGTGAGTAGCAAAGCGAGCACGTGAAGAAGAGAAGCGAGCACAGTAAAAGAGAAGTCAACTGGAAGAGGAGAAATAAAGGTAGTGCTTCACTCAGGGTGCCAGTCGAGGAGTAGGATAGAAGGGGGGGGGATGTCTTCTCCAAGCAGGCCGCCGCCACCGTCGTCACCGCGGCGCGTTAAGGCCAGTAGATATGGCCTAAGTCACCGGACGCGAACAACGGACGTTCAAGCGGTGAGCTCAGTGATTACGAGGCTGATTGGCCGCCGCCGAGATGAGACGGCGGCGTCTGTCTTGTCGACCGCAGCTCGTGACGGAAGAAACGCGCGCTCTTGAAAGAGAAAGAAAGAAAGAAAGAGCTTTTCTTATTTATTCGTACCGCCGTGGCATACGCTGCCACCGCTGCCAGCCGCGACTGCAACCGGAATATAGTAGCGTATGCGAGGGAGGCGATCGGGGGAGAAAGAAAGAGGAATATACCCTCTACCGCGAAGCCCGTATATAATTTCATATCGCGGCGACCCGGTGCGCCGCGTAGGGATAGGCGCCACGCCCACCTGTGTGTCTCTTGGGCGCCAACCCAAGTCGCGTCTCCTTTCGCTGCACCGCAGCGCTTGATGCTGCCGTTGCTCCCGCACGAGCTCTTTGTGTCGCTTCTTCTTTGCCGACCTGTTCCTCGCGGACGAGATATCCGTAACATAAGCATTCAAGATAGAATGTATTCCTTTTCTGCGTAATTTTTGACTAAACATTATGAACTTCAAAAATTATATGTGCAAAAAAAATGGGAATATAACAAAATCTATTGATAATTTTAATATACATTGAGATAAATTTCTGATTGAAAATAGAAGATTCTGATCACATTAATAAGAATTCTGATTATCTCAAGAATTATGATAGATTCAATCAGAATTCCAATTAGTCCACTCAGACTCTTTTTCCAGTGTAAAGATATAAAAGTACATTTCGAGGTTTGACTCTGGCAAAAATGCATCGAGATTGCATCTTCATACATGTGTTTCTTTCCATTACTTATTTTCATTATATGGACTCTTTGATCTCGCATTTCTAACATCACTGTCACCACTCTGTTCTATTCCATCCGTCACTTGAATCCGCTCAATTTCCGCCGCAAATACCGCGAATCTGCTAAACCGCAACGCGTGACGACCTAACTGCTTTTCGTTTAAAACCTTAAGGCCGTCTCCACAAGCCAAATAGGTCCTCGTCCTCCCCCGGCCCCCACTCTCTCCATTTCCTCTTGTTCGCCACCCGCGTGATTCCGCGCTCGATTCCATTTAACGCGACCCGCAAAATGCGAGTACAATGCCCCCGTCTTCTACTTGTCTTTCTTTCCTTTTTAAGTTGGTGTAAAGAGGCATTCTTTATGTTATATACGCACATTTTTCAATAATTTCAATTTTTTAATGACATTTTACATAATATATATTTATTTATTGTCAAGCTATTTATTTCTTTTTATTATCTTGATGGCACTTAGAGAATTATATTATTTTTTACATATTTGCATTTGTCGATTGCTCACATTTTCATATCAGATGTATATATATTAATGTAATATATTTTTCAAGTTCTATAATATGATATAGAATATTGACTAAAAAGAGAACTTGAGTCTTTCGGCCTTTTTTTATTTGAACGAAAATATATTAATTTTCATCATTATTATTTCAACATTATTATATTAATTTTCATCATTATTATTATATTTACGAGAATATATCTTCTTCAGAAAATAGTGAATACAATTAAGTTATTTATTCATCAGAACTGAGGCTAAAGTAAAGAAAAGATTTAGAAGCGAAAGAGTAGAAGAGGGTAGAAAATGTGATAGGATGGTTCAAAGACCAAAGACATGGCCGAAATCTTGAAAGTCTCTCTCCAGAAGAGACCAGAAAGTTTAAAGCACCATAATAGCAATTTGTATTAAAACGAAAATTCTTTGAATATATAATACGAGTTGACTTGAAAATATTAAAAACTTCTAAATTAAAAGATGTATGTACAAGAAATTCATAAAATGCAGAAATTTGTCATTAAAAAATATCTTGAAATCTTAATTTATTAAATTTTATCACACCTTCAAATTAAATTTATAGTTTTATTATTTCATGCATTGGACATTGATTGAATAAAATTACTTTACAATAAAAATGTTGTATTCCATTGATATTTGCTACTACATATATATTTATATAAATAGGAGATTATAAAATCAATAAATTAATTAAATATATTTACATATCACTAGTCATAAGATCTATTCAAGATTTAGCGAGATGCTATCTTCAAAAAATCGCTCCTTAAAATGCATGCTCGGCGACCAGTGCATTTAAGCAGGTTACGAATGGATGTATAATCAGACGATTAGCGAATTTCGAAAATAACGCGGAAGCAGTTAAACAAAGCATGAGCTCTCCGAAGAGGAGATGATAGAGGAAAAATGCTGATTGAAGGGTTTGCTTAATGGAAATGAAGATCGTCCGCGAAGCTATCCATCGCGACAACACGAAGAGAACTGAAGAGTGAAAGTGGTATACAGCAAAATATTAATGAGACCATTTAGTCGATCGGTTAGTACGATGTGCCAGATTCATCGGTCGATTTCAAGCAGTTGCTTGTGCTACGATTTGTAACTGGAATTGGTCGCGTGAGTGCAGTACATAACGAGAGGACGAATGACAAAGATGTAAAGATCGATGAGAATTTCTGAAAGAACGGAAATGAAATGATTTGTGATAAAAATACATGAAATATATGAAAATAAATGTGATTGAGATAAATTCTTATACGTATATGTGTACGAGAATGTATAAGAACAACTAGAGACTTAACAAATTCATATGTTTTTTTATAACATAACATTTCAGTCGTTTATGAAATATCAATTTGAAAAATTAATTATTCAAAATCATTTACGACATTTCCAATTAAAAAATAATAATTTTGTTCCATCGAAGAAATGCGATACATCTACGTACATTTGTTCGAATAAAATCTCATTTCTATAAATGATCCAGTTAAGCATGAAGAGAAACGTGATACAGTACATCGAGTAGGCAAACAAATCGGCGAGGGAGCAAACGGTGAGGAAGGAACTCCTACAGCGTCGAGTTCACGAAGGGCCGAGGAGACGGATAAAAGAAGGACGAAATACACGGCTGTAACACCGATCAAGAGACAAAAGGGAGGGCGGACGGGGGAGAGGAAAAAGGAGGGCGGGCGGTAACGTTCTCGCGGAGATACCAGAGCACACACGACGAGGAAGATTATTGTGTAGCGCGAGAGGGTAGGGCATGACCCTGGGCGGCCACGAAGAAGATCGGTACCGCGGCAGCCTCGCCATCCATGTTCATCCGCATGCGCACACGTGTATATGCGGAGCACATGTGTGCTTCACACACGAGAACCGACACGTTTCACCGCAGTGGAATATGCGAGGCCGTATCTTCGTGAGAAAAAGAAAGAAAGAAAGAGAGAGCGAGAGAGAGAGAGAGAGAGGGGGGGAAGCGAGGAAGCACCATGCATCGTCACGGAATTCTTAACCGTTCTCGATCAATCTCGCGACGTCCATATTCGATAATCGCTGCTCGACTCACTGATTTGACAGGTGTCAGTCGTTCGATCGTACTCCTGATCTATTCTTGACGCATATAAATCATCGCCTGCTCCAGTATCCGATATATTTTCTCGGAAATATCGAACGACTAAATTCGAATCTCAGAAATTTACACGAAAGAAACAGCTATGGAATATATTAATTGTAAAATATCTTGTATCTAATACACTTTTAGATTTAATTGCGATTGACCTCGTCTAAATTGTATTTCTCATTTTGACGATCGAACTTTATCTTATCTAGAGAATGCTATATATGTGTCCAATGTTAAATGGTATCTATGCAGGTCAAAGGTGCAAATGTGCAACGTTCATTATAAGTGATTTTATGTTGGACTTGATATTTTACTTAATTTCGAATCTCACATACAAATCCATTATACTGATTATAGTTTACGGAATGCATACTGACATATACATATAATTAGACTTTGCATTACGTCCATATGATTCGCATTATAATGAAAGGAAATATACAGACGTCGTGAGACTCCACGAGAAGAATTGCGCAGTACAAATAAGATTAGTGTATCGTGATAAGTAGATATTATAGTCGCGATCCCATACGTCTCATAACTCGCAATAGGCTTTTATTTCATTAACATATCGTTCCGAGCAATCTTTCACCAGTCAAATAATATCGTGACATACGCGGCGGGTATCGCTTCACATTGCTATTTCATAATTATACAATTCTCATACATATTGATTGAAAGGTTCATAATTCGTGTTTCTTGCTTGTCTATTCCAGTCCAATTTTGTCTCGATGACAAAATTATTATGAAATAATGTATAAGCTGTACATTCGGATGGGATGGGATTCAGTCTGCTCTCTCGTAAGGATACAAAAGGATACGCGCGGTCCAGCGCGGCGCAGACACAGGCGTCATGAGAGCCAGGCAAACACAATGCCCGTCACGGATTTCTTAATCGTTCTCGATCTATCTGAACCATAATATCTGTTGCGGCTACGCGCGCGTTTTATGTATGCGGACTGTATACGGACGCGCATCTGGACGCTACATACGTATACATGTACGTATGTAAGTACGTATGTGTACTCTGCATGCTCTTCTTGTCCGGTACCCCGCACGGCTTATCCTCTCGTTCCACGGGTCAATGGCTCGCTGCCTCGACTGCTCTGTTCCGATCTACTCCGGCGCTCTACTCTGCTTCGTACACCTCTCTCCCCCCTGTTCCCTTCGTTTCTCGCCAGGCCGCCCCCTCCTCTCATCTCCACTCGGTGTCCACCTCTTCGTCTTCTCTCTTACGTGTTATACAATGCCTTGCTTCACTTGGTTCGTTTGTTCTTTCCTTCGTTCGTTCGTGTTACTCTTGCTGAGAGCAGCCCGGCGTTTCGGAGACTTCAATGCGCGACAGCTCCTCTTTTCTCGTCTCCTCTCTCCATCCCTATTCGTTTCCTTTCGCTCTTCCGTTCCCGCCCCTACCCGCGTCAGGACACCCGCGCGCTCCTCTCTTTTCCGCGACTCCGACCCTTCCCCGTTCCAATCCGGCACGTTTCCACGGTTAACAGGTATTTTCGGAGTGACGCCTTTCGGTTATCGATAGCATAGTTTCTCTCTCTTAAATCGACACGAGTTTCGTGTTTTCTCATCTCTCGTGTCTTTTTCAACTAGTTTGACATAAGACTTTCTGCAACTTAAATAAAATTATTAATGTATGTAACGAGATATATTATTACACTTTATATACGTCTAGGTTTTTTATTTTTTTTTAGTGTTTAAAACACATTTTATATTTTATACTTTACATTTTATAATATATAAATATGTTATTACATACACTTTAATAATATTTTATAATATATATATATATATACATTGAAAAAAGTTCGTTATATCTGAATATTTCTTTGGATAGTATTAAATATTTATTTATACACACATTAAATAAATATTTATTCAATCAAAAAATGATAGTTAAATAAAATAAATGGCTTTTATATCAAATAAATATATCTTTATATTTTTAGTAATATAATATAATTTAATTTAATTTATATTTATTTAATATTATATATTTAAACAAATATTTATTAAAATTTAGTGTAATTGTTGTAACTGTAGTTATTTGAGAAAAAAATCTCATAAATCAATTTTTGTCCAAATTGATTTATGCGATAGGGAAGATTAGGTTAATTTTTTCAAAAATCACAGTTGCACATGCTTTTCCTAATCTAGCTTTCAA
>Ga0157364_1000007_pt1 | contig 54629 bp, 43 predicted proteins | sample AttsexASBM2_FD_111476 | JGI IMG/M metagenome (GOLD analysis project Ga0157364, IMG submission 111476) | Fungus gardens microbial communities from leaf cutter ant in Ribeirão Preto, State of São Paulo, Brazil - Atta sexdens ASBM2 | ecosystem: Host-associated > Fungi > Mycelium > Unclassified ...
CACTGCGCAAGATGTTGGCAGCGAACAATAATTAATTTATTAAAAGTATAAAGAACAATAAAATATAGACGTTTCGGTCTTAATTAGACCATCTTCAGTATAAATACAATAATTACAATAGTTTACAACAATATGATATCATTGTTCATTCTACTAATAATTTAAATCATGAAATTCGAATTTTGTCAGTATATAAGCTGTTATTACAAACAATTTGATAATTTATTTAATTTGTGATAATCGAATCTTATCATTTAAATAAAAATTAACATGAAAAAACGCTCGTTATATACGGATTCTACATGTTTGTCCTTTAGGAGATTATTTTCAATGTGTCCATTATTTTAAATAAGAATGGCTAGATGCTCGAACACATAATTTCCAGATTCTGATGAAACAATAAGTTTTTTTCATTTTATTCTATTATATACAATACTATCCTTAAAAAAAAAAGAATGAATTAATTATACATTACATATTAATTCTGTTTAATTTATCAAAGAGAATATAATAATGTAAGTTATATATTTTGTGATGTGTCACGAGATACATAATTCATATAATGATATAACAAAAATAATTACCAAAAACATTAATTGGTGTTGGGCAAGCTCTCTCTTGCTCAGCTTGAATCTTAAAGATTTTGATATCTCCTCCAGTACCGGCTCTGTGGTATTGGTATTTAAAGACAAACGTGCAGCCTGCATCACCGGGTGTTCGACATATGCGGGCATCGGCTTCTTCATCTTTCGTAGGATCTTCTTCGACAATATCGACCTGTGAAATAATTAAGCGTCTTTTTGCATCGCATTGCAAATTGTTAATCACCCTCGCGCTGCTTGCGTACATATAAACTAACAATGTGTTCTTTACTTCTTGTTTCTTGCTTTTTACCTTTTGTCTTTTTTTTCTCTTTACGATTATTTTATCGACAATCTTGTTTCATGTTATGCATTTCTTTTCTCTTCTAGTTCATCTTTTATCTTGGGTGGAACAGAAAAACAGGATAAAAGGTAAAAAGTAGTAAAAAGCAAAAAGCATTGAAATAAAGAATACATTGTAGATTAGACAAATGTTATTTCAAAGGAAGAGCTACTAACGATGTCTATTTCATGCATGCATAAATCACATTTCCCATTTTTCGCGAGTGGTCCTGTATTGTATGCTACACATTCCACGCAATCCTTCAATTCTTCGCATCGTTGTCCTGGACACGTCTGAAATGTGTTATAAATAAGTAACTGTTTTAGAGTGTTGTAAGAGTATAAGATATTTTACTATTAAAAATTCTAGAACATCATGTATAAATATGTACAAAGAACGACTAACATTTTAAATATATACATTTTTCAAACACATCATTCGTAAAAATTAAATTAAATTAGTAGATAATAATCAACAATTTAAATAATTTAATACATCAATTATAAATTTAACAGTTTAGTTGTTACAAGTTATCCTCGGTTAAAAAAGTCTTTATAGATATATAATTTTCGAAGTTTTACTTTTATGTTATTGATATTGAAATATTTATGGAAATCATATGTATACGAATGATAATCGATTAATACGGAGTGTCCCAAATCTATCGTACTACCTGTTAATGACAGAATTTTTAAAATTATTTTGAGACTAAAATTCTAATATCAATATATCGAGGCTATAATAAATATTTAAAGTTAACCAATCATATCGTATACAGTTCGCGCGTTTAGGTGTGATTGGCATTTGGTTTTACAATACAACGTAAAAAATATCAACTGCATCTAAACGTACAACTTTAAACAATATGATAACTTTAAATGCTCATAATTCAAAAACTATAGCCTCGACATTTCGGTATTAAAATTTTCATCTTAAGACTTCACGAATCATTAGTAAATAGTGCGAATAGATCTGGTATACCTTGTATATAAACTTGAATGTAAAATCATCTGTGCATTTTATTAAACACTTTTTATGTTTTTTCTTATTTTATTTGCTGGAAAAAAATCGTTCGTCCAACAGTACCCAAACAGAACAATAAATAAATAATGTAATGTCCAAATAATATAAAATAAATCATAACTAATCGAAAAGTGATTTTTAATAATTATTGTGAAATCATTTTGATGTCATTATCATGACATTTTGTTTTTCTTGGATATTTCATTATACGCAGACACTCACGGGACACTCCTCACAGTATTGTCCGGAATATCGAATATTGTCCCGCTCGTGACAATGACAGCTGCCGCAAATGCAGTTGCCACGTCCGCTGCAAATCTCGACGTTTTCACCCGACGGCAGGATGCATGTGCTGTTAGTCTCCTTGCAGTCGCACGTCTCACCACCCCATCCTGGCAAGCAATTGCAGGTACCGCATTCGCACTTGCCCCGTCCGCCACAGACCTTAAACAGACAAAGAAGAGACGAACGGTGAACGTAATGGGGTACGTACAAAGGCGTGTAATTTGTCCAACCGCCCTTATAAACACCGCTGCCGCGATCACTGCAAGGCAAGATTGCCATATAACTTCAGAGCAAATTTGTTAAAAGCAACTATCAAGCGAGAACATGGTAGTTACACGCAATAATAGAGATTTCCTATCCTTGACTATAATCTTTTTTCGAGTGTATAATCTTTATCTTTTATATCTGCGCTAAATACTTTTATATATATATTAGGTGTAGTAAAAAGAAATCCATTATTTTTCCATTCAATTTCATGCAAAAATGATGAATTTCTTTTTACTACACCTAATATATATATATATATATATATATATTGGAATTGAAAATATATTAATGTATTGAACTATTTTTTAGTATAATTAAGAGTATATAATTTTTAACTATAATGCATAATAATAAAATTAATTGACTATAAAAAAGAATCGTGTATAATATCTGTTAAATACTTTTTGCACGAAGATTATTAGGATTTCATTATCGATTACATTGCTTAGAATATCCTGCATATTTTGCGATTCGTTAATTATAATCATTTATTTTTAATCTTGGAACTTACCTGGCCACCATTGCGTTTGCAAGAGAAATTGTCGCATTCGCAATATTTTCCGTAAAACAGTTCTTGAGGATTGTTTGGTCGTTTATCACAATCGCAGACACCACATTTGCACGTGCCATGTCCGCTACAAATCTCGACGGTATGATTGTCGGGTTTGCAGTCGGTCATCGAGTTCAATTTGTCAGCACCGATGTCACTTCCCTCGCATTCGCATTGCTTCCCGTAAAAACCGGAATTGCATGAACACACACCGCACACGGACGTGCCTTTACCCTTGCATTCTATTGCGTTCGGCTGATATCCCTGTATCACAAATAGTTTAAAATTTGATATAAAAAGTGTTATAAAGCAATAAATATTATGCGAATTGATCACTCATATGAAAATATAAATAATTTTTTAATAGTATTTTTTAATTATATAGTTTTGAACATTATACACATAGAGTATCTATATAGGATTTTGTTATTGGTCCGATTACTGGCCCACTAATAGGAATATGGGATGATAATTTCAGCCCGATAATGAATAACTATACTGGTCAAACGTGGTAAACGTGGTAAACAATGTTGGGTCATTAATGCTTGTCTTATCATACCAATAATGGTTTTAATGCCGTGATTATTCCAATTATTTTAAATGTTTTTCAACAAGAGACACAGATGCTACGGTGTAACATAGAATTATTTTATCTTTGTTTAACATTGTCAAATAAGAATAATTCACTGTGTTTACTGTCATCTGTGATAAATGGTTTCTTCATTGTGATCTAATATAACTCCACATTGTTCGTATTACTGTCAATATTAATTTCACTGTTATTTTCTTCATTGCCATTTTTTTCAATATTATTAATACATTTACACTAATGTTACATTTACACTAATTTTTAATGTTTTAATTTTCGAAACTTTTTTATCTATAATAATTTTTCGATTTATTTATAATAAGAACTCAATAACTATCACACGACAAATTAAGTATAACAGACAAAAAACTGAAATCAATGATATCAAGTCATATGCCAGATAGGATATAGACCCAGAACAAGATACTAAATACCATCGACCAATAATTGATTACCATATATTGGGCCAAGCATTGATGCTATTGCAAAGTTAAAATCAATGATATCTAGTCATAGCCTATAATAGAATACCAAGTATTTGCCAATTGTTCGTTACCATATATTGAACCAAGCATTGGCGCTTGAAAACGACTGACATTCCTATATGAAGTAGACGAACAGAGCACACAAGATAAATTGGATCATGAATCGAATCAAGCTTTGAAACAATTAATTGTCCTTAATTTTTTTGTTTCAAACAAGATATTTTATTATGCTAATTTCGCGCGCTTTCTCTGCACTCTGGAACAATATGTAGAGTGCGTTCTGAATATTCGCATCAAAAGTATAAAGTGTTGTATATCTTTATCGAATGTTAAACAAGAATGCACAATCTCTATGCGCAAATTTGAAACGCACTTATAAGCAACAATTCTGTATATCTTAAAGCTTATATTAATTCAATTTGCCATGAGATCTAATTTGCTTCGATCTATACTCTAAGATAAATTGGAATTAATTAAAAAATTTTTAATACTATTTACAAGCTAGTTTTTCTACTTTAATGTATTTACCAAATGTCCAGGTTTCTCACAAGGACAATCGCATATAATTTCTAAATCGATAGTCAGACTCTCGTTCAAGCCTCTAGGTTTGATCTCCATAGTTTGATACCAATCCTTTGGATCTTTAGGACATTCTACAACCTAATCAATTATGACGAATATATATAATGAACCATAATGAATTAGATTGCTAATTAATAAAAATATTTATAATTGATCTGCGCACCTTAAGCACAATTTCAAACTCAATTATGTTGCCTACGCGAAGTCCTTCGCATTCCTGACGTTCCAATAACTCTCCCGTTTTATTCAAACATCGGGAGAAATATTTAACGTCGATTATTTTCGGCGCTGTATCAATTAACGTCACTGAATCTACTAGTTTCTTAAATTAACAACATTATAAATTATTATTATCACTCTTTTAGTTACTACGTATAATTAAATAAAATAAGTTATATTTTAAAATAAATTAAAATTATTCCTTATTATGATTATGATGAAACTAAAAGTAAACGTAGAAAGATTATTTTTTATAAATTGATAATTGTATATATTGATTATTTTTTATAAATTGATAATTGTATATATTGATAATTATTATTTATAATAAATATAATCACCTCGTATTCACTGCTCACTAAGGCAACGACATTCTGTGAGTCATTTTCTAGAGTTCCGGTTGAAGATCCGCTAATACTACGACTTAATCGTTGATAAGTTGCATTTTTGTGATCAGGAACGGCAAAGATAATATTCATATTGTGCTCGCGCGCTTTTCTATTGAGCTAAACAAAAGATTTTATTAAACAATAATATGTATAAATGACTAAAATAATCCTCAAAGAAAGAAAATAAATGAATACTGTATTTGTTCTTACCTGAGAAATTGACGGATAATCTTGTAGAAGAGAGTAAGTGTAGAATCCATTCTTGTCCAAGTGACATTTGCAATCGTTGGGCTCTACTATTCCTGCAAGCTAAGAAATCGTCAAACTTTTTCATCTCAAAATTCTCCCCGATTATAGTCGGTTTATTTCAGAATTGCATGATCTCGTTTTGCTTGATTCACGTACTTTTCCATCCCCAGCGATGTGGAAGATTGCGTCGGTCGAGAACACAATAAGATGACGTGCTTTTTGGCGCCAGCCGATTTCTTTGGTGCATACTATGACCTGCATCATCGCATCGAGCCCGCCTTCGGGACCATCTAGATTACCCGACACTGGTGCCGCTTGTACCTGATCCTATTTGTTAAGATTACTTTTGTATTCAATAGATTATTTAAAAATAATTACAAAATTGTCAAGAATAATGTGCCAAAATAAAATTCTACAGGAAATAGGAGATGTATATATTACATCCTATCTTTTGAAAAAAATTGGAATATGTTTGTTATTTTTATTATCCTTAACCAATTAATAGGATTTGTTTTATGTGCCTCAGTACTCCAAATATACAACTGCGATAATTACCTCAAATAGAGCTACGTTTTCCGTAAGAGGCATTTGATTCTTATAATCATAAGGTGGTGCACATGGTCTTCCAGTTTTCAAAATACAGGGAGATTCCAATCTGATATAAAAATTCAAATTATAAAATTTCTTATATCAATAAAATTCCATTCAACAATTATGATAACAATTTCAACAATTATTTAATTAGATTATTTATTTAAATTAAAATATACCTATTGTAATAAATAATACAATATAACAATTTAATATTTAAGAATATTTAAGAATATTTACTTATCGGGTTGCGTGCTAGTCATTGGTAAAACAACCTTATCTACAAAGCTGCCAAAGCCAATGCGGAAATTTGATGTGAGCTTTTGCATGGCTTTGGCTAATTGCAGACCGAGTTTTGATAATTTGTTTCTATATGGTTCCATAGAGGCCGATAGATCCATAAGGTAATATAAATCTACAGGATAATCTTCCGCCTGACCATATTTCATAGTTACGCGATATTCTTCTCCTGTAAATAATTTATTCAGTTTCTTTGTTCTTGAATTATAAGTTATTTAAATTATGTATAATATTAGATAATTATATCAGAAATGTACAATATTATATTGAAAAATATAGTATTTATAATTATTGTATTACATACATTATGTGAGTATACAGAATGTCCCAGATATCCTTCCACTGACAATTTCTATGCAATATTCTTTTTTCGAAAATATTGAAGCTGTAATAGTTTAAAAATGGGAAGTATTGACCAATCACTATTGTCCTTGTATTCGCCTTCTAAATATTGATATAATTGAAGCTGGAAGTAATATTGAAACTGGAATTGGAGATAAAACTGAAACTATTGCTAGAATTCTAAAAATTCTTTGCTGTAACTTTAGGTTCAGCTTCAACTCCAGTTGTAATCCCAATTTCTGTTTCACTTCCACAATTTCAACTCCAATTATATTTAAAAAGCAAGTCGATGTACAAGAGCAAGTCAATGAACATTATTAAGCAATTTGCCATGCCTGAGTACGCCAATTTTCCGCAAATTGTTTGATCAACTTTAACGCTTCCCATTTAAAAATTATTATACATTTTCATATAAGAATTTTTTGTTTTTTTAGAATGTTCTACAATTCTACAAAATTTGTCTATGAAAAAAACATTCGCTAATTTTAGGAAAATCTGCATTATTTTATAAAATTTTATATATTTTTATATATTTTTTTTTAAATAATAATAATTACTTTTTATTGTAATTCCTAAAAGAACTTTGTGTCTCAATAATGCAAATTATAAATTGATGTACATTTTTTACTTAACATTTGTTTATATATAAATATATTATTTCGAAATAGAAATCTAAAACATTAAATCTTAATAAAATCTTTCTCTCACCTGACCTGAGGCGTAAACGTATCCTTTGAGGTTGAATTTGGATGGGATCTTTACCCTTGATTGAGGATAACTGTTGATTTTCCAGGATATCCATCGTATTCTCATGATTTATCACAGCTGATGGTTGACACCAAAAATTGCCTTCTTTCAAATACGTTTGTTTGGACACGCAACGCAACAAAGGAGCACTTACATTTTGTGTAGATGCCTTGTAAAACCGTAAACAAGAAATAATTTACCAAAATTATTATCCATTATAGCTTAAAAGTTATTGAAATTAATAATATGTTTAAATTAAAAAATTTTCTATACATTTATAATGTGCAACGAGAGATATCTAATAAAAATATTCACACTTTGTTAATCATTAATTCTTATTTAAAGTAGTAAGCTGTTATTTATCGTCATTTTAATATAATATCTAAGCTCATATATTAATTGTCTATATAGTATAAGATATAATATAAAATAAATAATAAATAATATCAATTTGCTATCTGAAATCTTGAAATCGACATTTTTTTTTATTTACATGAATACAAAGAAACTTTATTTAATCTATGACATATCGAGAGAATGATTACACATTACGAATAATAGATTTCTGATATAAACTAGAAATTCGTTCACAAGGAAGTAAGTACAGACTCTTAGAAAACATTTTGATATTTTTCTAATTTATCAAAATTATTTTTAGGTATAAAATAAAGTTACTAAAACTTTATCTTCATCCTATAAGTAATTTTTATGCTTTTTTAAAGAAATTTTATTTACATTTCGAGAGTAATTTTTTTTTGGGAAGTTACAAATATATATGTATTATATTACATAAATATGATTACAAAACTATTACAAATTCAATAGTTGATATATTGCAACTTTAATTATTTTATATTTATATGTTTTAGTATATCTATTATTATTTTTTAAATCTATTTCATTTTACATCCAAATTTTATATCAATGTAACCATATGAAAGAAATAAACTTCAGTTTATTTTTATGATATTTACAATATCTATTTAATTATTATTTTTATATATAATCTTTATTTTATATAATAAATAATAATATTTATAATATCTGAACTGCAATATTTAAATCAATAAACAATAATAAAAACAATAATAAAAAATTAAATTTTTTTTTCTTCTAACAACATTAATATTTTATTTAAATATAAGGTTCCCGGAAGCAGATCCTTCAAGTTTTTCTCACAAAATACATCTGTCTGTGTATATTCTATTCAACTAGGCGCGAGCGATTATTTTCTCTTCCGGATCCTACTTAGATATCGGAGAAAGATAGAAATGACGAAATGACGAAAGAAACGTTTTCGTATTAAGCTCGCACGAGTCATGCAGTGCAATTGCATGAGTTCACTGGGTATGAATCACCGGCGGCGAAACGCGAAACGTCGTCGGCCCGTCATAATAAGTAGTTGCAATGCAGGTGCGCGCTTCTTCCGACGCGACGCCTTCTCCCGCAGATCGCCTCTCTCTTTCTTTCGCGTGTCATCTCTAGCGGAGTAGACCGCTCGTTAACGACGCTTATAAATATTCATTACCGTCATGGAGCACCAGACGCATCGCGGCGTTTGCAGGCAGCTCGCGCAAGTCTGCCGAGACTCACATAGACTCTCCCGATCCCGATACTGCGAGACCGCGGCCACGAAGAGGTGAGCCGTTACGAGAAGAAAATAGATGATGATCCTCGTCCACCGTGCCATCGTTTCCTTCTAACGTCAAACGTTTTACTTTTAACGCAAACGGGCGAGTCGCCACGCCAGCACAAACACTCGCGATCCGAAAGGATACTGCGGCATCCCGCGGAAATGACTCCAAGATAAAACGCGTCATAGTAATAATACGCGTGATTAAGTAATCGTTTATTCTCTCCACCTTCGACAATTTTTCCTGGAACCAATGATGGGGTTCCTCGAGACATAGGCGAGTTCGTCGGGTGCGGCATAGAACGATAACAAATTTGATTTAATCAAGTTTTAATTGAAAACTTCATGCTCAGTTTAAACCTGAGCATCTTAACAAAAATAGATGAATGATATATAATGATGTTTAATAAGCATACTCGTAATAATCGATTCGAAAGAACTATGAAGAAAATATGAAGAAATTTGCATATATACAAAAAAATGATGGATATTCTAATTAAAATAATCCTTCCACTAAAAATAATCTTAATTTAATATAGCAATATTGATGAAACAAATAATTTCACGATATTGCTTTTAATTAGAATGCTGTTAGCTAACACTGTTATATAATATATCATTTTTTTCCTACTTAGAGTTATCGCTGAACATTGCTTACATTTAGTATTTACAAATAATCTACAGTAAAGTCATATAAGGTATGAAGTACAGCAAACTGCTGCGTAAAATCGCGATTATACTATGTAACGAGAATTATTGAAATACAGAACAGTTTATAATTTAAAAACAAAATCAAATGCAACAAATATTACACAAATTATCTTCATTATGCTTCCAATTTATCTCTGAAATTATGCCACTATGTTTTAAAAATCTTAATTGTATATAATAAATAAGTAATAAATTTTTTATTAAATTTTCATTTAAATAAATATATTAAATTTTATAATAAATAAAGAAATTGTTTTTAAAAACTTTAATTACATATAAGTAAATTACATATAAGTAAATAAACGCATTTCTTTTATTGAGCATATACAGTATTGTATATATAAAATATTCTGAATCATATGATGATCTTATATTATATATATTGTATGTACAGTTATACGATTAATGTTAGTTAGGAATTTATTTAATATTTTAAAAAGATTACTTTGGCGCCATCTACTCTTCTTCAATGAATTACTCATGTAAAAGTTTGAAAATTTTCCGATAGATGACGTACAAGAAGAAAAACAAATTTGAATTAGTTTCGCGCCATCTAGGATTACAAACATGAATTGTCCTTGTTCAGTTTTATCAAATCTTCAATAGATAGCATCGCAAGATAAAAACAAAAATTGACATTTTTCAATAATTTGCTTTAATAAAATTTTTGTGGTTACGTTACTTAAAATGAAATAAATATATAATCCAATATCGAAGGAAAAAAAATGAAGAGTACAAAAAGTTCAGTCACGCGCACAAAAGGAATAAATCTAAAATTATTTATTTCTTTTCTTTTTCGAACTTCGTGACATATTTTATATATTTAACAATAAATTGAGTTCTTTTACATGTTACGTAAAACAAACTGTAATTTTAACAATTTTCATAATGTTTCGTTCATGTAATTTTTTTACATTATCGAAAATTTTGCAAAGTCTTCAAAATAAATTTCCCGATGTTATATTTGTTTTTCATGTGTTAATTTTCTAGAATGTGAGAATGTATCCTTATTTCTTTGCAATAAGGTGTGTTACTATCGTTATAATTCTCCATTACATTTTTGGAATTCCCGCTCCAGAATAAGTTTCTCGAACCTATCGAGCGACCTCGCTTCCATGAACAGGAATTGACAAGAACTGTAGTCGTCAAGTCTCAATTGCGTATGCTCCGTCTCAAAGAGACGGTAATCCTTCATTATTCGTACACTCTTATATGTGATACGTGACAGAGAGTGTATGTTCTTGATTGAATCCTCGACCTCCGACAAATTTGACAGATGACTGACTGTCAACATTCGACAAGTTTGATAAAGTGAGGAAAATAAGCCGACATGGAGGCAGTGCCGAGATTGCCGATGATATGGTTTCAACTAAAAGTCAGTCCAGAGCCAACTACTTTTGGTCCGAAGCTCAAACAGGTACCTTGCGAGTTTGTCTTTTTTTACTTTTATATTTAATTAATCAATCTTCGTTATATGTTTCATCGTTAGAAATCCATTGTGGAATGTCAAAGTGATAAAAACAACTTGTCACCACTATCATCTCTTGAACATCTCTGCAGCTTTGCTTTCCTTGTATACTGTTTTTCTTTCTTTTTTTAGTACATACAAGATTTTTACAATGAGGAACCTGAGTCATACAACAGTGAAATACAGCAATTGGAAAACTTACGCTCGATGGCAGTTAGAGCACCTCTCGACATGGCTGGATGTACGCTGTTAAAGAAATATTATTGCCAGTTGCATTTTCTTCAAAGCAGATTTCCCATGTACAAAGATGGTCCTGCTGCAGTTACATTTACGTGGTATAAAATATTTTTTATTATACTTTACGAATATTAATTCTATATTTATTATACTTTATGAATATTAATATCTAATATTTATCTAATTGTATATAAATTGTATATAATCATGAATTTGTTTCTTTTAAATTGCACAATGTTTTTTTAGTAGAAACATTTATGTTTAATTTAAGTTTTTAAAAGAAATGCTTAGAGTTAATTAATATTAATATTAGTTAAATTGTACATGAATTGATTAATATTGATTTGTTTCTTTTAAACCACTTTTTTTAGGAGAGACGCTTACGCAAACTTGGTGTGTTCATTGGGAAGCATTCGTTTTGAGATTATATCGATTTTATACAATATTGGAGCAATGCATACCCAGTTGGGCGCACGGGCAGAAAGAAATAGTGCAGATGGAATGAAAATGGCATGTACTCATTTCCAATGTGCAGCATGGGCATTCGAACACCTGAAAAATAGTTTTCCTCAACCATCTGGTATTGATCTATCACCAGAATTAATGACATTCATGCATCAGCTTTCCTTAGCACAAGCTCAAGAGTGTATATTGGAAAAGAGTATGTTAGATAATCGCAAGCCGACGATTGTAGGTATGTTTCATCAACTGTCAGTTTTATAAATCAATTATTATAATAATAACTGTTTAGTTCTGACTGTCATTATACAAGATTTATGTATTATGTAGCAAAAGTTGCAAAGCAAATAGTAGATTACTTTACTATGGCCTTAACCACATTGGAGCAAGGTGGAGGTGAAGATGGAACTATATCCGATACTGTTGGTAATAAAATTTATAAGGTGAGGCAAATTATAATTTATATACTTGAGTTATTTTATACGTTTTTATGAATTTGAATATAATTTTTTAAAATGAAATTAAATAATTAATCTAAACTTTTGTAGAGCTGGAAACGCTATGTCAAATTTAAAAAAGCGTATCATATGGCTGTTACGTATCTTTATCAAGGTCTTGCTGCGGAAGAACAAAGAAAAATGGGAGAGCGAGTAGCTTTTTATAATGCTGCGTTAACATCTCTTAATGAAGCACATATGATTTACGATTCTGCAAACGTTAAAGAGGAAAAAGCCGCAGTGGAAGAATCGCTCACATTTACCAATGATGTAATTGAAGGCAAGAGAAAAGCCGCTAAAAATGAGAACGATTTTATTTATCACGAAGAAGTGCCTGAAAAAGAAAGCCTTCCTACAGTGAAAGGTGCGTCTTTAGTTAAAGGAATATCGTTTAACATAAATGACCCAGAGGTATCAGGACAAGATATATTTGCAAGGTAATTATGTTTTGTATTTAATTTCTTTTTATTATATTTACAATAATTCAATTTTTTTTCTTTTGTGTAGAATATTATATATTCCTCTTTACGAGTTTAATATTAATATTTTCTTTTATAGATTTGTTCCTATGAAAGTACACGAAGCTAATTCTCTTTATTCGGAAGAAAAAGCCAAAATATTACGTCTTATCGGAGCAAAGATTGATGAAAAAGATCAATATCTTAATACTTATCTTACTTCATTGAAGCTAGAACATATGAATTTTTGGGATCCTGATACGCAAGCTTCGGAATGGGAATGTTCACCTCTCCCAGAAGAATTACTCGAACGATGTGCTGCGCTTAATGCTAAACAACATGTTATTCAAGATTTAGTAGATATTATGGGAAAATTATCTGAAACAAGCCAAGATGTAGAAAAAGTATTAAAAGAAATATCAAAATTTTTATTGGAAGAGGAACAAAAGTATGAATTAATTATCTCTTGTTAAAAGTTTTAAGTCTCTGATGTTATTAGCTGCGTTTAGTAAAAAAAAGCAACTTTATACATGTTGTAAAATTCTTCAATATAATTGATCTTGCTCTTTTAGTTTTACTAGATCTAAATGTATAAATCAATCATAAAAAAATCTTACAATTGTAAAACTATTTTTCTTACCGAATGCAATTATTGATTATTTAATTACAGTTAAAAAATAAATTTTTTTGCAGAGAAAAGCAATATCAAGATGCAGTAGGCAAAAGGCCACCATCAATAGTGGCAACAGATTTAACTAGAGAAGCTAAGAAATATGAGGAAGCACACAACAAGGCTTCTGAGAGTAATCAAGCCCTTCATAAAGCAGTAACAATGCACGTAAAAAATTTAAAAATTCTCGCGCAGCCATTAGCTGATTTAATGGCCCAAATTCCTTCACCAAATGTTTGCCTTGCAGGTAATTTTCATATAAATTTCTTACGTAGAATAATATTTATATAGAATAGAATTTTATTACACTTGAGCGTATTTACGGCCAAAAAGGGGACTTGATTTACATAAATTCTTAACTCATTCATATATCCATATCTCGTCCACAAGCTGTTGCACCTATATTATTATAAAAGTTTTAAAAAAAAATTTTTGATTATCCCTTTATTTCCCTACTTTTCTGATTAGACTCTCTGACTTCGCTTCTTTTCTTACATTATTTCATTTATTTCTTTTTATTTTATCCGCTTTTCTCTCTTAGTTATATCTACTTCTAATGTATTGGGTCCGGAAAGTTCGTCCTAACCTATATAATTTAATAAATGTATACTAAAATTTAAATCTTCTGCGTTTCAATTTTCCTTCAAAATCGGCACGAACTTTCCGGACAATCCAATAATATATTCTTATTCAATACCTACATATATACGTTATCTCTATATCACAGATTTATCATCTATTATTATTATCACATATTTATTTCTTTCTTACTCCTTAGTTCATCTTATTTTCTTTTTCCTACCTTCTCTCTACCTATACATTTCCTTCCTGATTCCATTCTTTTACCTCCCTTTCTTTCCATAATTTCCTTATTATTTCCCCTTTCTCTTCATCTAATTCCTCATCACACATTTGAATAATATTTATATATAATATTAATATATTATAAGTAATTATAATAATTTAAATAATTTATTAAATTCGAGTTTAGTAAATGAATTTATTCTTTCAATGCTTGTAGATCAAGGTTCTGAAAAATCGCAAGTTAAAGAAATAGAGAAAATGCAGACTAAAGAGTTGAAACGTGTTTTAAATAAAGTAGATGAAATGCGAATGCAGAGACTTGATTTGCTTACCAAATTACGAGATCAAATTGTTCAAGATGATTTAACGCGCTTATTGGTGACGGCTACATCCGAATCTGTTTCTCTGGATCGTTTATTTGCGGACCAACTTAACAAGCATCAAAGTTTGGTTGGTAAAATTTCACTTAAATTATTTCATACTTTCTAATATGTAAAGATTGAATAAAAAAGTTTAATATTGGATTGTAGGTGAGCTTGATAGAACAAAATCTTGCTGCACAAGATAATATATTAGCAGCTCTAACGGACGCGTATGCACAGACTGCTAATGTACGTAAAAGTGTGGAGGAAGTATTGAAACGTAGAGAAATGACTATATCTTCTTTAATCAATTCTTATGACGCATATGAAGATTTGCTAGCGAAATCGAGCAAAGGCTTAGAATTTTATAGGAAATTAGAAATAAATGTTTCAAAGCTATTACAGCGAGTTAAAAGTACATGTAAAGTACAAGAAGAAGAACGAGAGCAAATACTTGCAAAGGACAATAAGAATACGTATGAGAAAGTCGACGCAACAATACCATCAACTTACGATCAAGCACGTCCTCGATCAGGTAATGGTCTGAAGCTGAAGGATTATTTGAATAACAGAGTAGAAAGCGGCACCGGTTATCAAAATCCATATTATAACTTGTATAAAGGACATGTTGCATCGATGGATTCGAAATCGTTGACAACTGACATGGGAAATAAAAATGTAATTCAATCTCCAAATACAATACCCATATCGGAAATTCCGTCCTCGACTGTGAAGTCACCGCAACATTATTATCCTGCAACGTACGCTGATTATAGAACAAGCTCTCCATATCCGTATGGTACACAGACTTATTATGAAAATCTGGTTGCTAATAGCATCTTAAGTCAGAATTACTTGCCGACCACTACGAACACTACGAATGTGTATCAACAACCAACACTATCCACGTCAACTGCAGGCATATCTAATTCGAGTGTACAATATCCTGCTAGTTCCTATCTACCTAATGGACAAACTCTACCCACAGCCACCAGCCAAGACAAATTCCACGACGTCTCTTCTAATTACAATGTTTCCAATACTTTGCAGTATGACGCTTATCAATCACCAACGGGATATAACAGCTATAACATTACAACACCATATGTTTCCAATCAAGAGAAAGTTACAGTTAAGAGCGGAATGGCTGAGACGTCCACGCACATTCAACCAGTACCGCAAATGCCTGTTGTTTCTACCATCGGAACTGCAGTAGTGAACAGCACCGTGTCGACGGTTGATAGTCAAGGGCAAACTTCTTATAACATTGTGCAACAAACTCAATTATATAATAATCAACAAAAGACAATTTTAAATCAAGAAATGTTTCATAGTGGTCAAAACGCTGTTAGATCTCAAGAAACAATGCCAGTAAAGGACAATACATTAACACAGAATTATTCACTTCCTCAGAATGCTCAATCCGAAATTACGTATTCGCAAAATTATCAGAATACCACGTATTACAATCCAACAGAATTACAAGCTCAGCACGTCCCGTATACTCAAAGTACATACGACACAACTGTCGTTCCTCCAACGCAATACATGCAATCGCAGCAACCGAGTACGAGCAATCAATCTGTACATTCTGTACCATCAACAAATGAAGCCTCGGTGTCATACTCTCCGAGTTTACACGCTGTTAATTCTGTCCAGTATTCACAACAGACCGGTAAAGAACCGAGTAAGCAGAATTACACGGATAAAACATATGCCGCATACGGCACACAAGTACAAATGAATACTGTGGCTTCAAATTATCCAAATACTTATCAGAATTATCAGCATGGTACCGCTGGTGCGCCGTACGAACAGACCAACATGCTACCTGGGGACACGTCCAACACATATGCCTACATAAATAACTCGAGTAGCTCGGAAATAATACAGAGCCATGCGAAACCGACGACGGTGCAAAGTTACTCACAATCGTATCAATATTCACAACAAGTTCCTTTTTCGGGATACGTGCAGTATCCAAATTATTCGCAAGGCCAAAATTATGCCTATATGCAAAATGCACATGGAAGCAATACAATGGCATACACATATAATCCTGTTAACCAGGCGCAAGGCTACACTTACGCATCTAATCCTCAAGGTACACAGACTTCTCAAACGTTGGAGGCGACGGTTTCAGTAACATCCTCTGATGTCAGTGGCATTTATCAGCAGCAAGAGATAAATGCACGATACACGAACGCGGGCAATAATGCTGTGGTTAGTCAAACGCTATCCTCGCAATACAGTCAAGTTTATCAATCTCAAACAGGAAATGAAACGTATTACACCATGCCTTATGGTCTTCAAATGCAGGGTCAAGGTATATTACATCTTTCTAATATCGACATTGTATTTTCTTATGTATAGAATTATATTGTCATTTTAGATCATTCTGTTTCAGCTGGTTCAGTAACAAGACCTGAAAATTACACTAATTATAATCAGACATACATGCAAGCCGTCAACAATGGAACAAACACAACAACAAGTGCTAATCCGATGAAGCTTACTACCAAATCCGAGGAACCGAAATCGAACATCGATCTTCTTTCTGATCTCGACATTACTATAAATCATGCACCTCTTGTGCCAGAAGTGAAACCTCTTTCTACAGTACAGAAAAAAGAGCAAGCAATAGCAGCTGACACCGCGGAAGATGATAAGGTAGAAAAAAGCGAACAAGACAAATCTTGTAAAACTGAACAAAAAATTACAACTCCCACTGAAGACAAAAATGATCATGAGAACTTACAAATCGTATGGGATACATGGTACAATGATGTTCAACCGAAAAAAGATCCCCTAGGAGAACCAGCAGCATTACAAAAGTTCATTAATGACGTTGAAAAATACGAAAAATTTGTAGATAGTTTACTCGTAAAAACTTTAAGTGGAGCAACGAATCTTGATATCAAATGGAAAGAAGTTCAAGATTTCGAAGTAAGTTTAAAATAATTCCACTAGCTTAATATTCTACTAGCTACTCAAATGAAGAACATATTTTTAAGGACATGTACATAAATAATTTCAAGTTTATAAAAATCTTTTCTTTTTTTAGGAACGAGAAAATGGAAAACAGTCTAGCACTGTAGCATTAGCTCACTCGTCTGAAAATCAAACAATTGACTGTATTCCATATGACATGACACGAGTGCAAATATCGTCATCAGATGTTTCATCATACATAAATGCATCTCACATTATGGAAATCACACAGTGGATACCTACAGCATTTATTATAACTCAAACACCTTTAATAGATAAATTAGATGTTTTTTGGACAATGATCTGGGAACAAGAGAGTGAAATTATTGCATGCTTAGCATCTGATGCTCAGGTTTGTACTTATATAAAAATAATATATATTCTGTAACATAAATTAAGAAACTGAAAAATGCTATATACTGACATTTTTCGTATAAATTATATTATATTTTTTTATTACAACACTTTTTAAAATTTGTATACTCTAATAATAATCTTTCATCGTAGTTGAATGGAGAATTATATTGGCCCATAAGTGAAGAGGACAACTTAGATATAGGAAATTTTACTATTTCACTAAAAAAGATAGTTAATCATACAACTTATATTCAAAGAACTCTTTCTATTCAACATAATAAAAAGAAATTTGAGAGAGTTATTGTACACATGCAATTTCTTGTGTGGCCTTCAAAGTAAGTTAATTCTGTAATTGAAATACTTTGTACTAAATACTAAAAGTACACGTACAGCAATTGACACATCTAACTTTTCCAGTGGTTTTCCGAGTAGTCCTGGCGCTATACTTGCATTTTCAAGCGATGTAATGACAGAACAGGCATTAAGACGTTGTTCTCCTAAGCCGGTAATTGTACATTGTTTAGATGGCGGTTCGTTGAGCAGTCTATTTTTAGTAGCCGCTGCGACCGTATGTCACATACGAGCTGATTGTGGAATCGTAGATGTACCATTGATTTTTAAAGGCCTTGCGAAATGTCGCAAACAAGTCGTAAATAAGGAATCGTTATTATTTGCATACAGACTCGTGTTGTACCACGCTCAGGACATCTTAATGAAACGTAAGTGAAATAATTTCTCATAATATCTTTAATGAAACAATTCCAGTAATATATTGTTTCATTTCAGGCGGTATTTTATCCTCTACTCGAGTCACATTTGACAATTTAGATGGATTCAAAGGGAACAAGGAGAAAACATCGCGAAAATTACAATGCCATCCTTCGGATGATTTTCTTCATAATCTCGGGGTAGGAATGCAACGTTCTGATTCTGAACAATCAGGTATGCAATTATCAAAAATATTGTAAATTGATTTTAATATTAATTTTAAGCAAATAACTTGTCGAGCATTAATAGTTATTTCAATTTTTTTTAATTTCTAAATTTTTTTATTTTAGGAAAAACACAAACAATTTTAACAAACGATAGCACGTCGAATAAAAGTTCAGCATCACAAGAAAAATCTAATGGCAGAGTCATTGATCCCTTGAGTCAATTGGATCCTTTGTGGTCCATCAGAAGATAATTACACAACGCTAGGAATGTAATTCCACAATGCAGCTTTAAATGATTATTTAAACGAAATAGGCATTCCTATCTTTGTTAAAGTGATTGAAAATATCGAGCTAGAATTTTTAAGATAGCGCTTGTATAAAATAATGTTATAATATATATCGAATTAAAGAATAACACAATGCATCTAAATTAGCCTTGAAATAAAAGACATTTATTCATCAAGTATTTGTGTGCTAATTCTTAAGTTTTAACAGTTTTACTGTCTGTTAAATATATAGAATAAAAAATATAAAACATATGCCTCCTATTTGTTCATTTTTCATGTTTATACATTTCAATTGGCCTAAATAATGCAATCTAATTACATTATTTCGTTTATATTCACTATATTTAGGTTGTAATGTATAATTAAGTAAATATAACATAACTTGTATTTCCTTAGCATTTTAATATAATTGATTTAATATTCTTGACTATACCTGTTTCCATAAGAAATAATTATATAAACTTTATGACATATTCATTTCCAACATAATTCATTAGATAACGAAGATACTTTAAACCAGTGATGCACAATCTGCGGCCCACCGACTCATAACCGAAAATAAAAAGAATATAAAAATTATATTTTGTACAAACAAAATGAACATTATACGACCTATAATATTTTATCTATTTCTGAAAATAGCTTTCTAAAAATGACTCTTAAAAAAGATTGCGCATCACTGCTTTAGATAATATAATCGTTTGACAATTATAACGCATTGAATGCGAAATATTTATTATAGAGAAACAACTCTTCTATATTTAAAGCATAGGCATATGCTAACGTTCATAAACAAATGCAGTATTCTAATAGTCATGTTACTCACAATATTATGTATGATGGATTTTAAGGACGCTGCCGGAATATGTACTAAATATCTTTCAAAATTCTAATAAATTGCGTACAGCAATATTTATATCAATGCAATTGTTTATCTTTACATTTCATTTATACAAATTTCAGTTACAATGCGATGAGCAATAATACATATATATGTATTAATTTCCGCAGTGACTGTCGCGAAACTCACATAACTGAACGTTAATATAAAAAGATTTTTGTCTATGCAATACCAGTGTCAAATTATTTTAAGCTCCTCTGTTTCGTAAATCTTTCACTTTGTAAATTCGCACAAGCCAATGTTCTGTCGTATATGCTTCTTCTAATGTATTTAATTCAAAATCTTTGTTTCCAATCTCCATGTTCCTTACTCTGTCATAACCTGAAGGCTTGCCTATAAAAAGTTGAATGACAAGAATAATTACAAAACTAATATATGAACTGCAGTTTCAATAAAGTAAAGAAATCTTACCGCCTTCGGTATAGACTTGGCCAAATCTGTAATAACACATTTTGTACATGAGACAATTGAGCAAAATTGGAGATCCCTCTTTATCTACTCGGAATTCGCCTGCGGAATTATAATAATCCCACTCGGTTATGGACTTTCCTTTTTCCGTACTACCACCAATACGCACCATCCATAGGAACTTATTTATATCTAATTAAAATACATAGTTAATATTAATTTTTTACAATATAATGCATAGAAATTTTTAGGATCAATCTGAATAGTTAGATTTGTCAATAGTTTAAATATGTAATTAGTGTGACATGAAAATGATCAATTCATAATCAACAGATTCAATTCTAATTCTCATTTCATACTTTGATTTACAAAAGATAAAGGAATGATATAAATTGTTAACTCGTTTTAGAAACAATAAATTAAAAATAAAATATTAAAATAATGTTAGATTATATTCATGTTAGATTATATTCACCATCTGATGAATAGCCAGTGAGTCCTCCAAAAATCACAAGAACGTAGTTGACATCTAATTCTCTCATAATTTCATAAGCCTTTTCCTCGGAACTGGCCATTGCCTGACCGACTCTTGATATGTGCGTATTATTCCATGTATTATTGTCTACTAAAATAGTACGATTTGCCATCGCAGTTATCTGATACCCGTAATCCCACCAAGACATTATTTTAGCATTCTGAAAAGAAGATAGAATGTATAATTTATTTTAATGTTATATTTCCTTTTCATTTCAATTCACATGTTCTTTTTTATTTCAATACGTAATTTTCTTTTTATTTAATTTTCTAACAAATTGTTATTCAATATACCATCTATTTATATCTATACTTTTAGATAAAGACTTGAATTTATAATCTAGATATTTAATCATTTGCATTTGAAATACAGGAAACAATGCTTACTTCGGGTGTATTCATACGTAGCCAATAATATGCTTCTCTAAAATCGTCAAAAATCATTCGTCCACCATCAGGCGACCGTGCAGATAATACAATACTAGGCGAGCTATAAGCTTCTGCTGTAACCCACGTGCAATGAAAGGTATAAGACAGGAAGAGTATAGACATACTATGATGAAAAATGAGGCGATCTGAAAATATGTCTTTATTTTTATATGTTCTTAATTTACTTTTGCTCGTCTAAATATCTTAGATATATCTAATTTTTTTTCGAAATATTATTTCGGAAACTTACCTCACTCCTCAAGATATAATTACTCTCGAATTTCTTGGCTTTCTTATCGACAACTTTTCCACTTTCTACTTGCTTCATGTAAGTAACTAATAAAGAAGACGCTCCAATTCCACCCAAAATGCACATTACTGGAGCAAGTACTAACATTAAACGTACCATCACTCCCTAAAATATTTAAATGTAAGACATTATTTAAATGTAATATTTAATAAAAAATAAATATATAAAAATGTATATATATATATATATATGTAAAATTATAAGTATAATTTTGTATATTTTTACTTACTGCAAAATATAAACTAGTAACTCCATACAAAATTAAGAAAATATTCGAGTCTGTTAGCTTAGAAAAACAGAAGTATAAGCCTGATGGGAACAAAAATACAAGTATCTGCAGATCAAAGTAGAAGGAACTCCATGATGTTGGCTGATGTTCCGAAACTGAAGCAATTATTGGAATATGATTTTTTGCATAAGATGGATCGAGCAAGGAATAAAAGCGTCCAGTCCATGGTGATATTTTTCCTTAAAAAAAATTAAGCAATGTGCGTGAGAGTATATCATGGATGTGAAATAATGTTTTATATATATAATGTTTATATATATAATGGGTTAAAGGAATACATGATCAATACCTGTGATGGTTAAAATACCACCAACTACACATGATGTTGTAATCACCACAGCAAGCAGAGCACGGAATAATATCTCAAATTCCTTTTGAGATAATTTACTCCGCAAATAATCTACTAATGCATGAATTTGACAGAGGCCAAAAACACCTAATGCCTAAGAAAAATAGACGAAATAAAATTTTACATTTGAAGTCAAATACTGATATTCACTTGTTTAATAATGCCTTATTAAAAATATTATCACAACTTACAAGCATGTGCTCGGAACTTTGAACAGGTTGAAAACCAACAAATGAGATCTGCATAGATAAAATAGTTCCTAAACAATATAAAATACTATATGCAATGTATATCCTGTGAGAAAATCTGCCAGTCACCATCAATGTTAGCACATGCAATGGAATCAAATTAATTAGAAAAACATATCCGCCCCAAGAAGACACCATATAGAAGTAAGCCAGTGCGGCGCACGTAGCCCAACATATCGCTCCTGTTTTCACAGCTTTAATCCACATGTAGTATGTAAACAGCATACAAAAAATCGCTATGCCTTCATTGTCATAAGAACCTGCGACTGACCGAGATATATAACCAGGTACAATTGCAATCATTGCAGCTGCGAATAGGCCTGATGCTGAATCCTAAAAAAATAAATTGAACATGAATAGAATGCTGTTAATCTTACTTCAAATAAGATGCTATATTCTATATAATTTGATAAAAATATAAACTATACCTTTAATTCTTTAGTAAGCAAATAGGTAATAATTGTTGTTAAACTTGAAAACAACGGAGCGAGGAAGACACAAATGTTGCGTATATCTAGTGTAATATTCAATAACCATGAGATACGATATAATGCTGCGGAAGTTATCATCAAACCAGGATATATGGTTCCTACAAAATTAATATTTAAAATATTAACAATAAGATTAGAAATAAGATCGTTTATATTAAATGCAGTACTTTAAATAGGAAGCACCACTATGGTTCCGAATTAATTAAGATGTTGAACTATTATATATATTCATATAAATGAATTAATTTCAGAAATGATAATTGCGTGCCGATATGATTGTCGGACTTTCAACACAATCAATCTGAAATATTAATAATCTTTCAAATTTTTCAAATTAATCTTAACTAAATAGTATTTAAAGTAATGTATTTAAAATATTAAGTTTTTTTCTTCTTCTTTTTAAGAGAATCTGTATCAAAATTTATAAGCACACAATCAATACCTCCTATTATCCTGCCAAGTGGATACCAAACGCGATCATCAAACCAATTGTGAAAACTGTAGAATCCATTTTCAGCTAAATATTTGGTGGTGCGATAATTGAAGTACGGATCAAATTCATGAATAACACTTTCAAATCTTAGCACTGAGAACAAACGTGTTGCAAATGCTGGAAAAAATATTGTAATACAAAAATGATTGAATATAACTAATATTTCTTTATCTGATAAATTAAAGATAAGTTAAACAAAGATGATAATAAACCTACATAAAATTGCTGCTAAGGAAAGCACAGTTAACTTCAAAAGTGTCTCTTGTTTCTGCGCTGTCATACGCAATCCCCTTGTCTTTAGTAACGTTGCCATATCAATGCAGAGAAGTGCACAATAATTTTAAATGAAATAAATCCTCTATCTTACAGCATCAATCTGCAAATAAATCAAAAATCTCTTAAACCATCCTTCTACCATATATATTTGTGTGTTAGCATATCCTAAACAACATGCATTAGGTACTTTTCAATAAGAGACATAGATATAGTGTAATACAATCAATTATTATAGCTTATTATTTATCAATATTAAACAAAGATAAAATAATCATTGTGTTACATTGTAGATGCTTTCGAGCCATGGAATAATCATATATGTATGACAATAATATACAATGTTACTTATAGTTAAAACACTGCTTAATCTTTTTTTTTACTCAAAGTAAAAAAGAAGGTATCATACACTTGTCTAAATATATCCAAATACAGTCTTAAAATCTTTTATCAACTATTATTTTTAGAAAGATAAATGGTAAAGAAATATAAAAATTTGGTATTTATGAAGTGATATAAAATAATGATATAACACAGCTGGTGCTTTTCTGCAAGAGACGTAGTATAGTGATCATTTCATCTTTGTTTAACATTAGTAAACAAAGATGTAACAATTTTGTATTATATCTACTTTGTCATCTGTATCTCTTGCTAGAAAGTACCTAGCATTTTAGCTGTGTACATTTATATTAACTTTTTTAAACGAAGACATTTGTACATCAAATGGAGTAACAATTTTACTTGTTAAATTTTTGTGCATCTCCTTCTGTGACTCTCAATAGCCTAGATTATTTTTTTGTTATTTTAAAGAAAGAGAGTTCTTGGTAAACATATTTATTTCCTTGTATTAACTTGTGTTATAGTTGGAAAGCATGGAATTGTATACTGTATTGACAGTATCATCTATTTATGTTACTGGAAAGCATCTTCCAGCTCTTGCTGAAAAGTACCATATGTCTAGAAGATTTCTTTTTATGATGTTCTTTAAATATCTTTTAGATATGTTTCTCAAAAAACATCTTTATAACGTCTTTTATATATGCACGCTGTCTAGATGCATTGCTATTATTAATTAGAGAGGTACTGTACAATAAGAGATAGATAAAGCTAATTTTTAAGCGACAATAAGAGATAGTTCTATATATCTAGCTTGCAATCTGAACACATGTTCGTTATTACTCGAGGAGGTTATAATCGCATTGACGAAATAAAACACCGAGTGAAATGCAAGCGACGAGCGTTTCCGTTCTGAAATAAACACACGCTCCCTAATTTTCAGGTGTTTGACACGCCTCTAACAACGCACATGCAACCGCAAACAATGCCGGGTAGATTCATCACTGACCACGTACACAAAATTACCGGCCGGTGACATACGTATACATCGATTCGCATATTTTACTCTTCCGTATCGTATATATATTTAAGCGATGTGTCAACGGCTTCCGAAAGTTCGGGAGAAACTTACGAAATTACTTTATACAAATGCGTATAAACACAACGTGGCCATTTAAATAATAACAGAAACGCCAGACAATTTGTTCCAAAAGAAAAAGTCATAGATTATGATCCACACAATCTGAAGATGAACAAACGGCTTGAATTTTGAAAAGATGACTTTAGTGTCATCTGTAGATATCATATCAATTAAATACGTTGACTTGTCGATCATTATTATCACACAATGAATCTATTAATTAAATTATGTACATCTTTCATATTATCTCTTTTTGTTTAATAAATAAATATTAATTTTTAGAACTTTAAATTCTAAAAAATATAAGCATATAATTTCAAAAATATTATTATTTATATCTAAGAAACGGTTGTCATTAAAGTTCCGAAAAAGTTTCTTTGAAATAAGATCTTTAAACTTTTAATTATAAATTTTTAATTTGAAAGATTATTAACCTGTGGATCTAATTTCTCAAAAATTAACAAAACGTTAAAAGAATATAATATTAGACAAGATGTGACAAGAAATGATAAATAAATTTTTAAATATTGTGAAATTTTAAGGAGCTCTGCGCAATAAAAAAGAACAGAGAACAGAGAATAAGAATTTCAACCTATCAGAAATCATGTATTGTGGAATATACAGTTTCTGATAGATTGAAATTCTTATTCTTTGTTTTTCTGTTCCCTGTTTCTTTTATTGTGCAGAGTCCTTAAGAATTCTTAGGTCGGTTCAGTTGGAGCTTATATTTAAGATGAATCAGAAGGCCGCATTAACGACTTAAGACATTACTTAAGACGATTTTAAAATAAAAACCGATTATGAATATCAGTCTTTTAGAATTTTAAGTTTAACATTTCGTATAAAAATCTCTGAATTGAACAGAATCAAAAATCCCTTTATAAGATTAAAGTAGACGCAAAATTAAGAAATGTTGCAGTAGATTTTATATTAAAATGGAAAAAAAATTAAAAACTTACTTAACTTTTTTTCGATTTTAATATAAAGTCCATTGCATCACTCCGTAATTTTGCATCTATTTTAATCCTATAAAAGGATTTTTTATTTTATTCAGTCAATTTGGAGATTTTTATATGACTATAATGTCGATAATTTGGTCACTTCAGCATACCCTTATATAAGCTGACTTAAAATAAAAACCGACTAAGAATGCCGGCCAGTCAATTATGAATAAAGTCATATTTTCCCATATTTTCCATATTATGATTATTATGCAATATAAAATACATACAGTTATTATATGTAAATATTTAAATACGTGTAGTCTTTAAATATTCTCACAATTAATGTAACTTTATATTTAAACATATGTGACCGCACATACAAAAATTTACTGTTAAAAATTTTTTTTCTTACATATTGCACTTGTAAAAAACATAAAAATAATATATAAAATTTGAAAAGTAGAAGAAAAGTAATTCATACGCCATTTTTTATGATATAAGTTGAACAGAGATACGTTGTTTGACATCTTATCTTGACATTAGTGTTCGATGCTCCAGTTCTCCCCATGACCCATGACTCGTTCCCGCCAGACTAACCGGTACCGACCGGTATTTTATATTTTATGAGATTTATACGATTACCTTGCACTTAATTACAGTATCTCGTTATTTCTAATTTGTTTCTATAACGTCGTTTCTTAACGTGTAAAAAAATGTCTGAAGGTAATAGCACTTGAATGTACACGCGACAAATTTAACCTCTCAATATTTGTAATCTTGTATGACAAGCTTAACCTCTCAATTCCTTAAAACAAGTCTTTAAATTATATCGAAGATAAATTTCACGAAATCAAGTTGTGTAATGATATATTATAATTAAGAATTAAAGAATTCGTATCTCTCATAAATCGAAACAATATTACATATGTTTATCTAAGCTTTATTTACAGATAAGATACATTTATTTACAAAAGTTAATGCATAATAGTTATAATAATAGTGTAATAATAGTTATAATATGATACTTATTTTATATATTATATATTAATAAGATTTTATTTATCATATATATTTATGTATTTAATATATATTTCAATATTTATGACTATGATGATATTTTTAAATCTAAAAAAGTATTTCCATCTTATGTAGACAGAGCAGCAACAACAGAAGATATGTGGACTCCATATAAAGAATTGCAAAGTCTTGTTGAGAAATATATAATATCAGTCCCAAATATTCAAGATCCTCAATACCATGAACTCACAGAAGCTCTGCGAAATCACAGACAGAATTTTCTTACTATATTGAAGAATCCAGTAAGCTTCCTTCTTATTCTTGTTATATATTAAGTTACTGTAATAAATATTAAAATTAATATTAGAAAAAATATATATTCATAAATTTAAAAAATATATATATAATATAATAATGTTAAATATATTACAATACTAATTATATACACACAATCTCTTAATTATATTAATATTACATTATCTATATTTTAGCCAAAAAACATGAAAAGTCGTGAGGAAATTAAAAAAGGAGTTACAGATGGTATAACTCTTCCTGGTTTAGGTCATCAAATATTATCAAAAGAATTAGTAGATGAGACTCTCATTATATCAGATATGTATGACTTAAATGAATTTATGGCATTGGATCTTCTCTGTACGGCTCAACTTCAAATGCCACACCATCCTGGTTTAACACGTGGTTTAACAGCTGTTCTTCTATATTACGATGGAAGAAAAGCACTGACATCAGTATTAAGAACCTTGATACATACTCGAATTGGTCACAGTTGGGCAGTGGATGCACCGGTCGCTCTTACTAGACACATTACAGATTATACGAATAAGTTGCAAGAGGATGGCTTATTAAATAGGATTTTATCCCTGTTAGAGGAAATGGATCCTACTAAGGTATTCTATCAAGAAAAAGATCTTAATAAAAAATTAACTGATATTTTACAATTTTTTTGTTAGATATTTAGATTATTAAAATGTATTAATCTCTCAAAATAATTTTAAATAGGAACAAGATTTACTGCAACAAAATAGAGCTTTAGGTGGAGCAAAGCACCATCAGATGGTTATGAAACTTTATAATGACACACGACAAGATCTGGCTGATATCTTATACTTATGGTCTGCGCAATCGTCTCTTCCAAATATAATTCTATTTCGTTTATTATCTATATTGCAAACACGTCAAGTAGAATCTGAAGCAGGTGAAGGAGGACCTGACAAAGTTACACTTGCGCTTATTATGGCTGTTTTGAATGCTTTTAATTTTAGTTTCTTACATAGTCGTGAAAACGGTGAAGGTATATATTTTATTATTAGCCTGTCAACTTGAAACTTACTTTATAGTAAATCATAATTTATTATTTTTTTCAGAATTAATCAATTCAATGCCATTAATAGCAGAGAGGGAAGCACTAGAGGAACTGAATCAAAAGTTAATATCCACTAACATAAATTGGGAGAGTGCTGGATTGCGAGGAGTGATACAGTTTGCTTTAGCGATAGCTATGATTACCATCAAAACAACTACCATTCAATTTCAATCTCAAAATATTACTACAGAAGATGAAATACTAATAGAAGCAGCTCTAGCTAACAAAGCTTTTCATTTTATGGCCGAAGTTTTGTTTAAAAATAATTGCATACATCAAGAAGAATTTTATGTTCGCTATTTTCACACACTGATTTCGGACTTTATATTATTGATGCCCGTTAAAGTCAAGGAATTACGTAGTCGCGCTGATGAATCCATGCGTTTGATTCAAGCATTTCAGCAGGAAGGCATCGAACCTCCAATGAATCTGGATAATCATTTTGAATATTTAATGTTGATGATAGCAGAACTGTATAAAGAAGATTCATTTAAACTAAATTTAGCCATGGATTATTGGTGTCATCATACTGATACGACTCATGTATCAGCTTCTGCATACATTAGTCGCCTGCCGTCTAGACAAGTTGCTTTATTTAAATTTATACGTCTTGCTGGAGAGATATTACCGGCAGGGTTATTTGTTCCATATATGAAAATGATAGCGTCTCTCGCCTCATCGCCACAAGCAGCTAGATATGCCTTTAATTTTTTTAAACCAAACGGTAATTGTAACAATTATAAGCAAAATTTATTTGTTATTTGTTTATAGTGGAAAGTTACACAAATGCATTTTTTGTATAGGATCATCCGGTTCGGCCACTATTTCATGGGATCATTTCTTCAATTCTTTAAACCGATATTATTATAATTTGAGACAGGAATTACCTCCTAGTCAAGATACAGTGTACAGGCAAAGATGTCATCCGAAAGGAATTATGCCTCAGGAAGTTAAAGGTCTCGAGGCAGTGCTATTGGTTGTCCAAGTGATAGCCAAAAATGATGAAATGTCGAGAGTTGCAATATGTGATCATCCAAATTGGAAAGTTTTACAGTCTTTGATCGGCTTAGTGAGCTGTGCGATGCCAATACCTTTGAAAGGTGTGCTAGTAAGGACTCTTGCAGCACTGGCCAAATCACCAGAGAGTTCCTCTATTGTTTGGCAAAGCTTGGAGGCTGCTCAGTTTTTGTGCACTATACCAACAACGAGTAGTTATCAGCCGAGAGGCGTGCAAACGGAATTAGAAGAGATCGAATCGAGGAACGAGGAATATCCGTTAACACGTGCCATGTTAGAACTATTAGATGTACTTACTGATTTTCCAATACCACGTCTGCTGGGTGTAGGCCAACGAAATCCAGGATTCGATCCATATTTGCATTTCATTATCAATACTGTCTTTCTAAGATTTCATACTCGTTCATATAAAAATCCTGCTGAAAAGTGGGAGGTAGCGGAAGCTTGCTTGAAAATATTCTCAAAATTGATAAAGCAATACGAACCAACTGTTGAAGATTTTGTGGGCTGCAAAGTTGAGCTACAAGGCGGCGAATCCACTTTGGTCAATTCGGCTCCGGGATATCACTTAATGACGCAATTACACACTAATTCGGAGCTATTACACGTGATATTATATATCATGGACGAGGGTTGCAACCATTTCGATACTTACGACAGTTTTCCAGGCAAAAAATATCTTGAAAGTTGCAGCCTTTATTGCTTGGAGATATTGGAGCGTGGATTAAAGATGCAAATCAATTATATGGCGCAGTTGACTGTCATACCTGTAAACAAAATTATGACTGGACTATCACGTTTGCTACTTGGAGTGAACCCTCGCACGGGTAAACCGGATCATATGATTAATATCGTCAAATACGTTTCTTACAATTCATGGCTACCAAAACAAGCCTTTGTGGCAGTTGGCGTTATTCATGGTGTGACTAATGAGCCTGGAGCAGACTCTGAATTGCTGTCGACATTCACGGCAACTTCTACTTTAGCGACAAATGTCAGACACGGCTTTGTGGAATGCCTAGACGCGGACAATATCTCAGAGGATGACGACGAGACAATTAGAGAGGATGATCAGAGCAGGCAGATTGGAAATTGCAAAGAAAGAATTCTACTCTTGATGATGCACAGTATTACACGGCCTGCGCCAAATCTCGCTCATTATTTGCTCGGTTTTGAAATAACTAAGGACATCAGGAAAACCATTATTCAGCAACCAGGAATCCTCGGATTCCCGCGTACTTGTCTGCACTCCATTCTGGGTATTTTGGAACAATCTCTTGAGCGCGGTCGCGACAAAATAACCGAAGCTTGTTACTGTTACCTTCATACATTAGCGGCTAATAGCAAAACATCGACACCTGTTCTCAGATTTTTACGTACTACGAGTAATCAGGACTTTGTGCAGAGACATCTTTCAAAATTACCATTTCAAGGGCTAAATAGGTCGACTGAGCTTGGCTGTATGTCTTGGTTGTTGAAAATAGCAGCTATCGAGTTGCGAGTCGCTGGTGGTAGTTTACAGACTTCTCTGATTCACCGATTGGTGGGAAGTTTCAGTCAGGACAAAGATCAGATTGTACCCTCTCAGAAGCTTCTGATGGATCTCTTACATTACATCGATTTTCAATTATATCTGGAACCTACGAAATCATGGGAATTCTTCGATCCATCAGAAATTGAAAAGGTACAGAGTAAATGCAGTATTCCCGTTGCATTAATGGGCGGTCCATCACTCATCGATATCAGGAAACTACATTCTCTCATCACCGAAGAATTAACGGTTACACAGAGCAGTGCAACTGCTACCCAACGCAAGCTTATGCAGCAGGAAGTGAAGTTTATACTTGCACATGCCTTGAAGAAGAATCAGACGAAGGTCTTATCCTACGCAACTGTTAAATTCGTAGAAGGTTGGTGCCAAACTACAGAGATACTTTTCTCCGTTGCGACGAATCAACAATTGCCGGTGGCTCAAAGGCAAAATCTTCTGCTGAATTTGTCACACGACCTGCTACAGAAGATGACGTCCTGCGAAGCTTTGAGTGAGATTAAAACATTAGTATCCGGCACGGTTCTAATGCTACTGGTAAACTTACGAAATAGTTTTGTGATTCAATCGGACAACGAGTTACTGCCGTCGTCACCATCCAACACAACGATGATGAAAATTATTCTAAGTCACATCTTACAATGGATCGTAAACGCTGGTGCATCCTCGCAGAAAGTCGTGACACATCTTTACGCGGCTTTATTGAATTTTTTGAGTATCGTTGGCTTAGAAAAATCCGAGCACATAAATGCGATTGATTCTATGTATATTAGCCAATTGGACAATTCATTAAACAAGCTCATGCCCGTGCAGGAACGCTCACAACGTTACGCGACGATTCAGGTCATCAACAGTTTTGGAAATCAATTGATGGATATTTTATGCCACAATTGCTCGGGTGGACACGATGTGTGTAAGATGCTCGCATTGTCCTGCTTGGATAAAATCTTGGAATTGGATTATGATAACGCATGGATGATCTATTTAGCAAGCAGAGGCTATTTGAAGCACATGATAGACAGTCTATTGGAATCAGACAATTTATTGCGAGATATGCTGCAACCGGAACCGCAATCGATGCGTCCTTTGTATCTGTACGAGGCAAAGATGGCAATCTTCTGTAGGATGGCATCAACGAGATCAGGCGCGGAGAGCCTGCTGGAGAACAAGATTTTGTCCTGTATGTCCAGTATGTGCGCATTCGATCAGCATCCTGACGTGAACCAAGGCTTCGAGGGCGGCGATTATTCGTTCATACCTTCAGTTGGGCAACGCTATCAACAAATTTTCTTACCAGCTTTATATCTCTGCGACGCTCTGTTCACCACGCTAGGAACGGAGAATCAATCATGCGCCGTGCAAGTTTGCGGATTTCTACAAAGTCACAGGGACACCGTGGAAATGGCTTTAAGAAATGCAGTTTTGCATGCCAATGTCCTTTTCTTGAAGGAGATTGCATGTCTTACCGGTGTAATATCTAGATCCGCTAATATAGGTTTGTATACTTATTATGAAACTTATTATGAAATAATTATTGTGAATTGTTCTTACATTATTATGCGCTCATTTAAATGTAATTGCTTTTCAGATATGTACAAACTCGTGGACGAGGAATTGGCAAAAATAAATATAGATGATTATAAATTAGAGAGCAGCACCGGAATGAGAGAATTGCGAGCGCATCTGTACCGATTACAGAAATCAATGCTGTCATTATTAAACAAATTTCAATTGCAATCGATTCCAATAAATCATAATTACCAACAAGCTGACGCAAACCAGCAATATATTTCTTGCATACAGATAGTCGCTAACGTCATGCTGTATACACGCAATCAAGTAATGTTCTAAAATAATGAAATGTACATGACAATCTACTAGAAACACTTTAATGCTTTTTTAAATTTTCATATTATAAATGAATACTTTTAGATGCAACATAGTCGTATGGATCAGAAAATACGGAATGTGCTATTCGATCCTCATTTAATACCAAAACCTGGAAGAAAGCAGGACAAACTGAAAGATACCTCTGGTGGAGTGTGTTTAGGCACAATTGTCGAACAGTTGGTTTCCGTGACAAATTTGCTACACACTGAGTTGCCACATATTGATTCCTTAATAAAGAAAGCCCAAGTGATAACCGACATGAGTACAGCGGAATTAAAGAAAGTAAGTAAATCTTTCAATTGATTTTACTATTCATGTAATACATATATTAAAGTTTAATATTATTGTTTTTATTGATAGTACATGTCTGAAAACGAAATAGAACTCGATATAGGAAAACAACGAATGCTTGTTGAACAGAAATTAAATCGCTGGATAAAGGATAAACGACAAAGCATAAAGTATTGCTCTCTTATAATAGAGCACGCTTTGTACATTCTTTGGAGTCACTTAGATTTTTATACTATGCAAGTTATATCACGGCAAACTCAAAGAGTGCACGGTTAGTGAGATATTCAATTTTTCATTAAAAAATAAATTTGTAGTGTGTATTTTATAAATCTTCATAAAAATTTAATATTCTAATATATTTATTCATATAGTATCTTCGGGTGGTGTTGATGAAAGCATGATAGAATGGAAAGTTTCGTCAGAAACACTAATGGAGCTGAAACAAGGACTCGTTTCTACATTTACGGATACTTTTATCACACAATTGATGGACACAACACACAATGAATACGCAACAGTGGATCGTAGCTTTATCGAAGCTCTCATAAGACGAATTAAAAGATTGTTACAATTTATAATTATAAAATAATGAAGAATTAACGTTTGTATCTACAGACATAGTTTCAATTAATTACATATTTTTTTTATTCCACTTTATATATTCCATTTATCGTTAATTACCATTTGTTATATGGAATAGATGTGAACAGTATTTACTTTACTGAAATCGATTAAATTTTATATAGGATAAAGCGGAGTTATTCCATCAATTTCAACTTTAGTCACAGAAACTTGAACTATGGCAGCAAATTATTTTCCTTTGTAATAATGTGCTTACAACTATGTTGCATGCACAACTGCTTGAAAGCGTAAACACGACCTTCAAATGTTGAATATGTCATGGTTTTTCTCATCATGGAATCTGTACTGTTTAAAAACAAATACTATTGGTAGTCGAAATTGTTTTATGGACAAAACAGCCCCGCTCTATCCTATGTAGAATCAATTTTGATCTATTTATATAAATGAATCAAAGAAAATTATAATCATTTCCTTACATCATTCATCCTCTTACATCTCTTGCAAAACATGTTAATAGATTATATTAACTTTCTTCTTCCAAGTTCTCTTTTTCTATCTGACATTTTTGTGTTTTGTAATAAAATATATTGTCAAATTATTTATTACATGAATAATAGATAAACAATATGTAAAGATGTGATAAATATAGAATATTGTATTTATTACATTTATATTTACTATAAAAAGTACAAGTACAATTTTAGATTACATATTTGTTAATACATATACAAGTTATACATACAAGTTTATAACTATGATCGATGAAAAATTTAATTCTTTTTTTAAGAAGCGATTATCGCCTCATCCCAAGGACCATAAATATTATCTTTATATTTTTGACACCTGATATACCAGAGTGGACAAATGAAATGAATGAATATTACAGCAATAATAAAAACGTAAGAAAATATTTGTGAAACATGTAAAAGCAAATATATGGTACCAATTGTCAAAACGGTTGATATAATAATTTGATTATTTATTTGCGACAGTAGATAAGGTAATAATACGAAGCACTGAACTGAAACCGTTAAAAGCGAAAAGGCATGTAATGGTGATGCTAATCTAGAGGCCAACATTAATGAGCCAAAGATTGAAGAAGTTATGGACAAGGAGTCCGAGAGAATATGTGACGATCCATATTTGCTGAATATTAAATGGGTCAAGAACATAAATATCGTCATAGCGTAGATTGTATCGGTACTGATCGTTTCTGTCAAAGTTTTTAAAATAGGTGATAATATATATCCAAACGTTAGAAATATTAATACTGTCCACAGATCCTTCGTTGGTTTTATAGATCGATCTGGTACTTTCATGTTGTATGTAAAATACCCAAGAATCGTCAACATGCTCCCTGATATTACGATAACATTCGGAGTGGTCCATTCGTTGTTTAGCCAAATAAATATCATGACGAAAAGAACGACGACACTCAATCTCGTGGATATGCTGGCACCCAAGCTTATCGCTTCTATTATTGTTACATTATTCGGTTTTATATTTTTACGTAATTGCTCTAAGAAAGAACTATCCGTGTAATTATCCGGTAATCCGTAATTTTCATACAAATTTTTCTGCCATTGTACGTCTTTCATTTTGAGTTAAGTATACCTTTAAGAAAATTTTCATTTCTATAAAATTTTAAATAAGTTTGTGTATCTATATTAATTGAAAACACTTAAAATATTAAAATCTGTCAATAATTAACAATAATATAAAAATCTCTTATTCATGGATATAGCTAGGAGAAGCTAGAGGATCTCCCTAAATCTTAAAAAATAAAATAAAACCACTTAAATGCTTAATGAGTGTTTATAAAAAATTAATTTTGGTAAAGAAGAAAGAATCGGAAGTGAAAATTACAGAAAGATTATAAATGAAAATCCAAGTGTTCTAAATTTAAATTTTTAATTTAGAGAATCAGTTTTTAAGAAATTTAAGAGTAAAATAAATTAGTAAATAATATTAAATACACTGTCTTTTAAAACCATGATATAAATACAACAAATTGGAAATAAAAATCCTAAATGATCACACTGGATTTTTAGCTTAAATAATTCTGAATGAATTTATATACTATACCCATTGCAGGATTGAATGTAGTATATAAATGTAGTATGTAAATGTAGTATACAATATAAAATCATTATATATGAAATTATTATTATTATTAATTAAACTAAGCTCTTAAACACTAATTCAGCTTGATTTAAGATCTTTTTCTCGGATTTGTTATAAATTAATAAATTAAATGTGACTTTGTGAATTTCTTATCAGTAATTATAATTAAAAATAATAATATAAAACAAATCCAATATTCCATACTACTACTTTTCACCTCCAAGTTCAAAAGTTATAATTCTAATTTGGCCCTTCCTGAATAAAATTCTGGCTACACCCATGCTTTTATTAACAATAATAATATTAAAATCTCTCATTAGCTAACAATAATATTTAAATCTTTCATTAATTAATAATAATAATAATAATTATGCGATTGCTTACCGCTTCACATGAGAAATTACAACTAGCTAAACTCCATATTCTCTTTACATTTTTGTGAACTTCACTAATGGAAACTGAAATAGAATCTGTATTTTCCTGAGAATCTCAATTGGGATCATTAAAATTACATTTATTAAAAATTTGTTGACATACAACACGAAAACATCATGTTTTTCCTTTCATCACAGCTGATCGCAGCTAATTAATTCGAGTAAGCAGCCGTGGGTAACTTTTTATATACGAATATTCGAGGTAAGCGCAAACGACATGACCGATCGTCGTACTCGTTGACGTTGCAATACGTCGCCATCTTTTTCCTCCTCTGGGAAACCCACCGGTCGGGGAGAATTATCATCCTCCGAGATCTTGCGCCCTGGGAAATTTGTCAGGGGAACTGTTCGTAGGAGACGCGCACTGGCGGCGGACTGGGCAAGTTTTGTTGCTTTTGGTGGAATTTATTTTCAAAATGGCTGCTACGAGGAGACTGCAAAAGGTAAATTCGAGGTAGCCGTCGTGGTCAGTCCTGCGAATGTCAACGAAGTCGGTCGTGGCGAGCGTCATCGCGGACGCCCTTTCTCACGCGAACGGTCGGTGCCCCCCGGGAACGGGTTCTCGCACGTCAGTGCCCGATCCTCGCCTTGTCAATGACGTCGACACTCTTTCTCGTATGGCCGTTTATAATGCCTTCGTCGACTCGGGAAAGCCGTTCCTTGCGTTCCGGGCCCGTCCAGCGTGCGTCGTGCCCCCTTTCCCCCCTCTCCTATGGATAGGCCTCGTTCGGTCTCGAAACGGCGCGACGATGACTATGGGACCCCGCAAAGCAACTCAACCTGTGATGACTTTTTCCAGGAACTCGGCGACCTCAGGGCGTCGGCGATGAAGAACTTCACAAATATCCAAGTAGACGAGTCCAATATTCTCAACTGGCAGGGCCTGATATTGCCGGTACGTTGACGCACGCCGTCGTCGTATCCTTCGGGGGAATACGTAACCTAAAATACGCGCGCGCGGATGCAAAGTGCACGTCTGCGAGTCCTCGTGTGACTATGACTCGTCTCGTTCCTCTCTCAAGTGTATCTTCTTATATTTCTTTTCGAGGTGGGAGCGTAACTTATGTTCTTGAGAGAAAGGAAAAAAAATAAAAGATGTAATTACTTAATGCATATCTAAAATACATTAATTGGATCAAGTGAATTTGTACATTTTTGTCACTCAATCACTTTAATTCGGATACTGATAAAATCGATTCGATCTATTTGTATCCTTTGTATGGAAAACATTTTCAATATAAGTGGAATATTCGTTTTCAAATATCATGAAATACATTTTGATATTCCACGATATGCTGGAAAGTCATTTAAATGAATGTATGAAAATTTATATACTTGATTAGTGATATGTAAGTACTGAATAAGTTTGTTGCATATATTGTAAGAATATAATGTACAATATATTAATTATATATTATATAATTTGTAGACTGTAATTTCTGTGTACAAAATTGATTGTAACTATTATATTTTAGTAGAATATCATTTAGAAACATTTCTTAAATGAATATGTATAAGGTATTCCTTATTGTAACGTATTATTTTATGCCTGTGGTTGAATACCGCTATAATTTTTTTCAAATGGGATAACAGGCCTATTTTTTGTTGCTCCACTGGATTAAAATTTTCTCGTTTTTGCTAAATTTTTTTTTTTTAAGTTCTTGGTTCTTTTTCTTTTTATATTGAAAAAATGAACTATACAAGAAGTTCTTTTTAAAAGAGAACAAACTCTTTATCTATTTCATTTTAAGAATAGTTGGTACATAATTGAGCTACAAAGAATAGACCTAATGTGTGATGCATATTATTTTACTGGTAATCAGTGGAAAAATAAGACGTTTTCTTTCATAGGACAATCCACCTTATAACAAAGGCGCCTTTCGCATCGAAATCAATTTTCCCGCAGAATATCCCTTTAAACCACCAAGAATAAATTTTAAAACAAAGATATATCATCCAAATGTAGACGAAAAGGGTCAGATATGTTTGCCAATTATAAGCGCAGAAAACTGGAAACCAGCTACAAAAACGGATCAAGGTCAGTTCTTGCATTTCCATTGACGGTTATTTTATGTTTTAATAACGATTTGAAAAAAACGCTTCTAATTTAAATATAATTGCTGTTAATTACAATTTACAAAATTTATATTTTTAAAAAAGGGCAAACATAAAACTCGTATTTATTTTCTAAAAAAAGTGGAAAATGTGTAAAATATCTCGTCAATTAAAAATGTTATTTACATTTGCAGTGATCCAAGCTTTGATAGCATTAGTGAATGATCCTGAGCCCGAGCATCCCTTAAGAACGGATTTAGCTGAGGAATTTTTGAAGGATAGAAAAAAGTTTTTAAAAAATGCTGAAGAATTTACGAAAAAGCATGCCGAGAAGAGGCGAGAATCATCATCTTCTAACGAATAACCCCGAATGATAGCTTTACTTACCATCACCACCATGATGCCTGCCGCCTGTCAGCTGATTTAAACTCAAGCCAATGTATACCTGTCTATTAATCCCCGTGGAATCTCATAGATTCTCAAGTTGAGATGACTCTGTACAGTATTGGTTAACACCGACGATATGAATATATACGCAAATTGTAATGTTTATAAGAAGTGGGATGAACTTTTCAGAGTACAGTAAATTATGATAAATAACTGTATCATATTGTATACAATTTATACTTGAAGTCATATGCAATTATAGTTTGATTTATCATCGACAGATCGTTACATTCCAGCTTGATCCTGTAGGAATGTATACGATGGTGAAAATGGTTCAGCATAGAGACGTCATGTTTGTCAGATGTAGCAGCGTATGTAATACAGTATGTATTAAAGTACATATAATTTCCAATGTCGTTTAAGATGTTAATTTATAATTGCATTTCGCGCGCGAATTTATAGCTACTGCTTTATAACTGTTACTATAATATTAAGATTACAAATAATAAAAGAGAAACAACGTTTACTTTCAATTTTTAATCAGTTTCATAGTAATTTGAATTGTAACAAATTAAAATTTTTTTCAATCTTGTGATTTTATGATGACGTGAATACAATTTTACGTTCTTCACATTGATTAATTTAATTTGATATATAAATTTTTTATTATTATTAACTCCAAGTGATTGTAAGTTAATTTTCAATATATAAATGTAAGATTTAGATTTTCTTCACAGATATCTCTGCAGATTTTATTTTATATCCTGTACAGAACTGTACAGAATTATCTTAGAGTGTTTTAATGTAAAATCTGATATATTAAATTTATTTACAGCGTTGTTTGACATGCTTTATTACTGAAAAACGTAAGAATCAAGAAATAAAATGTTAATTTTTTTCCAAATGTTAAAAAACGTTATACCATAAAAAATAAATGAAATAATTAACAAGGTTACAACATAAATATAATCGAAAACATTGGAAAAGGGTCTCTAGTCATTTTTCTTTCCATTTGATTATTACAATTTCTGATTACCACAATGGATTTAAACGGCTAATATTACGTGAAAGTTGTGTGAATATTCTTTTTATATGGCCTGGTAGTATATTTGAATGGGCAAAGAAGTTATAACTTCTATATTTTAAGTATATGTAATATAATATATATAACATAATATATAATACGAAATTGACAAAAGCTCCAATTGCTAGAAATGTCTTCTTTGTACTATGTGTGCTGTGTTTACCGAATACTTGTATAGAATTAAGAAATATAATATTTCAAGAGTAATAAGTTACATATTTTGATATAAACAACGTGCTATGAATTATTCTCCCATTTAATGTATTTTTATGAGAATTTCTGTGTGATTATGCGAAATGATATTCATTATTTAGATTTCAATCTGCGATTCACATTTATGCAATAATTTATAATATTTTGAAAAGTATATAAAATGCTAGAAATTTTACTTTCATATTTATTTTTTAACAGCACATATAGATAAACAATTGTTTGTAAAATGCTATAAAGATTGAAAATGTTTTACAAGAAAATTTTTTTGTTACTGCAATTATGAAGATGATAAAATCGTGTTTTTACTGTTTTTGTAATTTTTGTCTCGTTATATTTAAATTTCTTGAGACAATAAAACATATAGATAACATTAATCATTATGATCGTTAATGTATTTCAAACATTGTAAAAATATTAATTGAAAACTATTCATTGTATTGGATATTATTATGCGAAACATTTATACAGCTACTGTGCATATATGTGAATTATATTCTCAACTGATGATAAACTAGTTCTATTGTTAAATCATATGAATAACATTAGCATTTATTTTTATATTAGTATTACGAATATTAAGCCTATTCTACAATATATCCTGTGTTTCCTGTTTTTTGTTTTTTACATCTTGCTTTTTTTCCTCTTTGCGACCGTTTTATCGACAATTTTCTGTCACATATTTTTCGTTCCTTTCAAAGTTCATGAACTTTTATCTCGAGCGATAGAAAACGAAAGACAGGATAAGAGGCAAAAGACAAGATGTAAAAAATAGCAGAAAGCAAGAAACAGGAAACAAAAAGCACATTGTAAAACAGGCTTTATACATTATGTGTGTGTGTGTGAAAAAATATATGTGTGTATATATATATATAATGTCACAGTCAAAGTGTTAATTATATCAATAAATGTATATATTTTGACTAGTATATACATTTACTAAAGTTTGACACTTTGACTGTGATATGTATATAAAACTTGACGAGAATAATTTTTGAGGGGAAAAGTAGATATTTTGTATCTATATATATCTAGCGTATTAAATTTTGTATAGAAAATTAATGCATGGGGTGAGAGTGTTTCAGAAATAATAAGTGCTGTTATAGAATTTCAATTTTATTAAGTTTTGTGTAAGAAAGGGTAGAATTTTCATTTAAATATTAAAACCATTAATAAATAAAAAGAGAATACAAATAAAAATAAAATTGCGACACTAATCATTCGCCTTTCTTCACTACAATATAAAACTGTGCAATACAAGTTTAAATTGAACTTTAGCAGTTTATTAAGATCTTCATCTTTATTTAATTTCTCATGCGCACAATATACCGTTAACAAATTCTGCATCTCTAGATTTGTAGATCCCACTTTTGGCATACTATAATAAATATTTCGTATTGTATCAAAACGATCAATATTGAATAAAATTGCAATGAAATAATTGAGAAGCTAGGTGGAAGAGGCAGAAGCTGTTAAGTGTTTATCAGTATTGAAAAATGTATGTTTCTTATTATATAAATTCAAATTACATATTTAAATATAAAACATATATTAACTTATATTATACAAAATGCACTTGGTAGATGAATGTTAACGCTTACGTATGATTCATTTTATATAAGAAAGTAAACTTAATTTATATTCAAGGGTGTGGAGTGCAGATTTCAAAAATAATATTGAATTGTTGGAAATGAGACAAGTATATTCTTAATAATACATTCACATTACTTATTTACATATATAATTGATAGACATCAACGTAAATAAAACTATATGTAAATGTACCATTTTTCTTCCTAAATTCACGATATATTCAGATAGTATTTATGTTATCATAGACAATCACAGTCTTACAATTGTAGAAAAATTCCTAACTGCAATATTATCAATGCGAATCATCCTCAGTAACTTAATTGTATCTCGCATTATGAGAAAACGCACGTTAACTAAAATCTATCTGATTTAGAATACATATTTATTATAATGAGTACTCACATGTATTACACATCTATTGTAATACAAGCGTAAGTCAAACAAATGCGCATGTAACTAAAATGTAAAAAGTTGAAGAGCAGACACAACGCCGTTATTAAAAAAAAAAAAATCAATTTCTCCCTGGTTTAAATCTAAGTGCATCATTCCTTTGACACATCGACCTTTTCCACCAAACTAGTCAATTATCAAAAGAATATCTTGCCATTTATTTCAATTACAGAGATGTTCCATGGTAACAAGCGTAAGATGTCTAATTCAAATCAAATATTTAATAATAGATATAAACACATGTCTTACAGTTTTCAGCACTCACTAATGATCTATCCTTTATTTTTTTTTCTTTAACAATATGTATCTGTAAATTATCGATCGACTATAATCTATATTTTTTTTTATAATTTTCCCAATTATATATTCCTGTAAAAAACATTATACATCATAAATTTGAAACTAAATAAATGTCATTAATTATCAGAATATTCAATATTTAGCAAGAAAGAATATTCATATTTAACTCTATAAATATCATTTTCTTGTTGACATGGAATATCCCTTGAATTTAATTCACAACCAAAAAATGAGAATAGCAATGAGAAGACAACAATAATGATATCGCAAATGATGATGGTGTAATAATGATTCGGTGAATAAAATATGAAGAATCATTAATGTGTACTCTAAGAAGATATATATTATTACAAATTACTTACATGTTTGTACACATCCAATATATTCAGCATTAAGCAACATATGTATACATCTTTCTGTAAATTATAGAATGTATCATTAGTTTGTATTTATCTATAAGTATTAGTAACAATATATATCATGCTTTACATACCGATCTTCCGGTGTACGAGCCAAATATTCTCGTTCGATTAAGCCTTCAATACGTTTTTTAATTATTACAGGTGAAGGCAAAAATCGACCTCTTAACTGTTCTGTTACTTCTGTTACCAGTATATTGTGCTAATAAGAGAAAATAAATTAAATATTTAATATATATATTTAATTATACTCATATATTTTACATGTATTGCAATTTATCTCAAATAAAGATGTATTTTTTACATTTATTTTTGCAAAAAATTAATTAATCATGTTTGATAAAAAGAGAGATAAATTTATATTTATATTTATAAAAAAATTTAAATTACGTACAGCCATACGCTTTCGGGCTTTCATAATTCGTACGATAGCTGCTTCGATCTCATGTTTCCGATCTTCATCGACTTTATTGCGCGTTTCTCTTCTCTCGGGTTCAGATTCTCCCTTCGCTGCTACAGTTTGGATCTTTACTCTTAATAAAGAAATACAAATATTCAGTAAAAGATGATTACTAATATATGATTATTAATATATATGTTCATTATTTATAACATAGAAATATAATACCTATGTAATTTGCTGGTAAAACTATCATTTACACAGAAACAATTCGTAGATTCGATTTCCTTGGTACGAGGGTGTTTAAGTAAAATTCTTTGTGTAGCTTTACCCATGGCAAGAGATTGTAATGCTCTAACCAAGTCCCTCTCTGGAATATCGGTTTCACCTTGAATTTCCTACACAATATTTATACATTTGTATATATAGAAATTATAAACATTTTAATTCTTAATACGTATTTGTAATTAATTAATTAAATAATTTAAACTAACCTCATACGTTAATCTTTCTCTCTTATTGAACAACATTAGCACGCACATTTGATAAGTGGAAACTTGTATTATGTGCTTTCGTGGTGTATTACAGAGGCTGCTTCGTTGGCTCATTAAACTACTGCTTGCGTTACTACCATTTCCAATAGAACTCGAAGATGATGGCGTATCTAAGCCTCCACAATTACTCTCTTCTCTTCGTGGTCCATAGAATACAGCATTTAGATCAGCAGAACCTGTACAAATTTTTGTTACTTATAACATTATATTACTAGATATTTGAATAAAAATAGATATTGATAAAAATAGATATACAAAGATAATAAGTACTGACCCAATTGTGGTTGTAATGTTAACTGTCGACCACTATGTTTAGCCAGATAGAAACGCCGGAAGGCATCAAAGGCATCACGCGGAGAAGTGGGCATACTGCATTTTGGAGTAGCTGACTGTGTTGGCCAGAAACCAGTTGTGAGTACTCGGACACTTATATCCACACCATGTAGATTTGTCTTTATGAAACATACAGAATAATTAATGCTATACATATAAATATTAACTTTTTAACAAAATGTTCTACAAAATAATGTTAAGTGTAACCAAAATATTATATGTTAACAATCTTCAGGGTTGCAACAGAAAATGAATTTTAAAATTTCCTGTTTTTCTTTTTCAGGTTTTCCAGATGAAAATTTAATTTCCATGACCAATATAAAATATGTAAATTTTAACATTTAAAATCGAGGGTTATCGAAAAGCTAGCCTATATTATTAAAAACAATGCAAAAAAAGCTTAGTAGTTAATAAAATTTTGAGTGTAAATTCAAGCCAACAGAAAATTAATTAGTATTGGAAAAAAGAAGTTATGACGAGCAGTTATAACGAAAAAGGAAGATAAAATAAAAATACTAAATAAAATATATATTTTAATTTTATTAAAATCGTTTAAAGTGCAAATTTCGAACGTATTATATTTGACCATAAATGTTAGATATAATATTTAAAAAATTATAACAATTATTTGGAATAGAAACAATTTAAGGGAATCATGAGCAAAATTCAAAATTCCAAACTTTTTATATTTTCCCCTGACTTTTCTCGGTTTTAAATTTCCTTGATTTTTCCCGGTTTTCCAGATCTGTGTCAACCCTAAATCTTGTTCTCTGTAAGTTGATTGTATACTAGTTTATAACTTATATAAGAGAGAAATATTAAAATAAATATTTATACAAAATTTTAATATCAAATTTTAATATCGTAGAAACATTTAAAACATATTTTCTCATAATAAAATCTTTTATTATATTCTCTCTTATGTCATCAAGTTTATACGCTATTATATGATTTTAAGATTATTTTAAGATACTTACGCCAGATTGAAGGACATGATCTTTAAATTCATCCATGATGGTGTTGCTGACTGTTATATCCTTAAACATACCTTCCAACTTTGATGTGAATTGACATCCACATTCAGTCTACAAAAATATTAAATATTATTAATCTCTATTAATATAAAAATGACATCGAATTCAAGCGAATAAAATAATTTTAGTCTTTAAAATATCATTTTATTTAATTCTAATTCTTACCTTAAGTTTGGATATCATATTCTTTTCACTATCATCTGAAACAGATTTATTCAACAATAACCGTTTGGCTAAGTGTTGTTTATAGTACCGTTCAAATACATCCTTTTCTTGTAAGAAACGGAATAAAACCATAGTTTTATCTAGAATTCCTTCAATCTCTTGTTCTGTCATCTAAAATCAAATATATTTATATCGAAAAAATATATTTATATCAAAAGTCATAAAACATTACAATTATATACACAATACTAACTCCTTTAACACCTTTCTTCAATTTATCGTCGATAAATAATGAGAGATATTCAGGACTTTTAGGATTTAAATTAAGGAAATATTCGAAGTCCGATGCTATCGTCTGTTTATAATTCTTGTCATTATTGAAAGAATAATGTAGAAAATGATCGAAACGATCCTTTAGATCTAACAGATTTTGGACGTAAAGAACGGCATTTGTGGTTGATTCATGCTCTTCTTGCACTAACGCACGGCCCTGTTCTCTAAGGAATTGAGATACGCAGTCGCATACAGTGCGCAATCCATCCGACACTCTCGAAAATAGTTTATACATACAACCAAGATCTTCTGTTTTCTGATTTTTGAGCATATGCACTACACCACTGTTTTCCATCTATCAAGCACAGAAAAATATTAAGCTCACTATAAGATACAATTATAATTTAAACTTAACTATATCATCAATTAATATAATGGACCATAAATAAAAAAAATTAATGCACCTCAACAATGGTTTTCATGTGTATTTTGATTAACTCTTCTTCTACAACTTCTACTATCCGTGATTCAGTGGATTCATCTAAATAATGTTTTGCTCTTTCAGATTCTTCACAGATTCTGGCTTCAACTTTTTTTATGTATACCGATGCACTATTTTCCGCCAGAAATTTTTGAGATTCCATCTGAAGAAAATAATTTTGGAAGTTACATATGGGTGCGTACAAATATATCAAATACACTTCTTACTAAACTCACTCTATAAAACTCAGCACTCTGTTGTAAAAAAGGCCTTTCAAAATCTTCCTCATAAACTTGGCGATTATTAATTCCAAGTAACATTAACATTTGGCAGGCATTTTTTATAGCGCTACGATCTACTACTTCTCCTCTTCTTTCCCTTGCGACCATACCTAATAATGTCTCTCGTAAATGGTCTCTAACACATCCATATCTAACCACCTAAAAAATTAATAAAAAACTTGTTAACATTAAACATATTTAACAATCACTCTATATATATATATAAAACAGTTACAACAATTTAATGTTGCAAAATCAATTATCATATAAAAGACTTTATTACAATAGAATATTAAGAGACTTCTAAATAGACAATACAAATTAGAAAATTACCTGATCTCGAAAAATAATTAATCCAAGATTATACACATTGTCTACATCATTCTGTTGAACATACACTCTGTCCATATACATCAAAATGTCTCTGATCATCACCATTGACGTTTGGTGATCATTCCACGCTAGATTTAAAGTTTGTAGGAAATTGTTATGTAAGGAACGAAGAACATCCTCTCGTACTTTGTTTTCGAGATGTTGTGTTACGACTTCTTTCAGTCCTGTGTACAATCGTTCACCATATTTATGAAGAACCATTGTATAAGCATTGCGATAAAGTTCTTCAAAACTGAGGCCAGAGTTATTTTTCTTTTGTATCTCTTGGATAGCGCTCTTCAATAAGGCCCAGATACTTTCTACATACTTCTCATCCATAGTTGTCTGTGAAAATATAGTGTTTGATAGTTAATTGACTAAATACTATTGCTAACTAGATAAGACTAAATCAACATTTCTATTCGTTTCTGTTTAAAAAGAAATCATAAATGCTTACTTAATAATTTTTAATATTATGTAATTGTAAATATAAAATATATTAAATAATAGAAAAATATAATTATGTATTTAAAAATGTTAACTTATGCTTATTGCATAAGAATAAAAAAAATATAACTAGATAATAACTCTCACAAGAGTGTTACGAATTATAAGAAGATTGCTCTTATGTATCAATCCCGACGCAGGGATTGTCTCAATCACTCTGCTCCTTTGCTGTAGATCACAGTCTTCATTTTGATAATCCATGTTTTTTTAACTTTTTTTATGTACAGATTTTGCTCATATATTTTGCTTTATCATAACCTTGATAAAAATATTTACAAATAAGAAAAAGAATTTGAGAAAAAGATTATTTGATTCCTTTTTCACTATTTCATATGATATTTATCAAAAAATATTTAGGTTATATAATATCAAATATATACAGTTTATATAATTACCAATCATTAAACAATGCATGTAAGTTTATATAGAGAATATATATATATATATATTTACAAACCTGCTATTAAATCTAAAGCAAGATCAATTTTTTTAATTAGATCAATATTTATTCATCATATTCATTATAAAAAATTTCATTTATCAGAGAGAAGCTTTTAAGTGTTTGAATAAAATTAAATATTTTAATTTAACTTTTATGGTCTGCTTTACGAAAACTGAAAAAGCAAGCTGAGAAATATATTTTGACATATTTCTATGTATAACCTATTATATACAAAAACAATATAAGCAAAATATTTGTACAAATATAGTACAGAATTATAGATTCTTGTTAACATCATGCTAATTTCTTCATAAAATACTGGTTATGTCATTTTACCTTATCACGTTATTTGTGACTAAAAAACAAGATACTTCTAGCATTATAAATTTGAAAAACAGTAAAGTATGACAGTTTAAGAATTTAGCATGGTTGCAGCTGCACTTTATCACAACTGTCTTACACTATAATAGTGTAACTATTAATTATCAATTTCTTTCTTGATGTGTCAAACAATACTTAAAATATATGTACATATTTTTATTGATCAACATATTTATTTAATTAAAATATTACGTTTGCTAATTGGTGCCAATATGTTATATATTAGAACAGAAGAAATATATGATACATAATTACAAAGAGTAAAAGAAAACATTTTTAATATAAGAAAAATATAATTATATGTAAAATTGAATTTAACGTACATATATCATTATATACAGTTTTTCTTTATATACAGATCTAAATTAAGGATACTAGTTTGACAAATTTAGGATAATATTAATTCTATATTATCTGTTCTAAAATTTATATATTTAATTCAATTAATATTTAGTTGAAAAATTAATTATTAAATTTGTTTTTTATACTGAATTGATACATGATGTTGACATTTTTATTTAAAATGAAACAGATATTTAAAGTTAAGCAAAGTTTTAATGTAGTCAAGTGCAGCGACAAAGAACAGACTTAAGAACTGTTAATAGACCTATCCTTTTTCTTCCCCGATTCATCTTTTTTTTTCTCTAACATGAAGAGGAAAGAAAGATGACCCGTCTAAAAAGAACAAGCCTTTTGATAGTTGAATTAGTATGTATATACATATTCTTTGTACTTACAATGAAACAGATATATATTTGATATTCAACAGAAAGGAAGAAAGTTCAGCAATAAAAAACAATCTTTATAGTCACCACATAAATTATTAAATAAACAATATTTATTTTTAATTTTATTTTTAATTATTTTTAAATAACTGCAGATGTCTTTTTTCATTTAAACAAAGATAACTGACTCCAACAACAGTATCCGAGTCTCCTAGACCCAGCTTCATAAATGCAGGTATTACTTTAATCTCTTTTTAACTCACTATTTATCTTTTCCAAATTCTTAGAAAAAGATAAATAGTAATTCTTAGAATTAGAGAAAGATAAATAGTAAGTTAAACCTACAAATATAAGATTACTTCTATGATGTAATACTCTTATACTTGTGGATTAACTTTAATCTCGGTTTAACTTACTATCTATTCTAAGAATTATTATTTATTAAGAATTACTATTATTAAGAATTACTATTTTTCTAATTCCTCGAAACTCTTAATCTTACATTTATTATTGTATAAATTAATCTTACATTTGTAAAATTGGACCTAATAATCGTTTCTGTCAATATTCTACAGATTATCTTTAATCTCAGTTTACTCATTTTTTTCTAATTTCTAGAACTAAGTAAGATGAGATAGTTAAATCAAGATTAAGATTAAATTACGTTGATAGAAATCTAGGAACAAGTATTATACATTTTCGCCAATTAGATTAACTTTGTATCGGTTCAACTTACTCTTCATCTTTTTCTAGTTCTAAAGATTAGATAATTAATAGTTACATTATAGCAGTGTAAAAGAGTTGTGATAAAGTGCACAACCATGCTAAATTCTTAATGTCATATTTTATCGTTTGTTCAATTCATAAGATACTAGAAATATTTCGTTTTTTTAATAACGAATAACTAGATTGGTGGAAACGGGCGTTAGTCGATTACATATCACCATAATCTTATTTTTTAGTTGTACATATCAACGGGCTGCGCACAATGAAAGGAATAGAGAATAAGGTACAAAGAACAAGAATTTCAACCTATCAAAAACTGTGTATTTCACAATACACGATTTCTAATAGGTTGAAATTCTCTATTCTTTTCATTGTTCGCAATCTCTAAGATTCTGAGATATTTGAAGTATAATGGACCTTCTACAATAAGCCATTAATACAATAAACCTATAATAAATCAGAAATTAGAAGCTAAAAATTAATTAATTAGAGTCGTCAATTTTTAGCTTCTAACTTCTGATTTATGACTAATGATTTATTGTAGAAATTAAAGTATAAAAAGCATTTAGATCATACTAGCTTTTGAGCGTTTTCCATTTGATGACACAAGTCGACACAAGTGTTTTATCTTTGTCACTCTCTGAATGTCAAGAAGCATAGAACGATGCTTATGTCGATTTGTACCATCAAATGGAAAGCACTCCTAGGATGGTATTCATAATCTGTTCTTATTTTAAGATTGTCTGAAGTAATGTCTTAAGACGCTAATACGGCCCTCTGGTTCATAATTTCTTAAGACTGTATTTAAGATAAGATCTGATTATGAATACCGACTTTTAAATTGTGCTTGCGACGTGAGTTGCGAAAGATCTGGAAAGTGGAAAGGTTTCAAACAAAAATTCAGACAAATGTGGGAGGTTTCTTTTTCTTTTAATCCACGAAAATACTGGAAGTTTCGCTGAATCTTCTTAGTCGCCAGTGCAAACAAGAAGACTGTTCTTTTCACTTGAATTTCTTACATGGCATTTCTTTTTTCCTTGTTTTCTCTTCAATACAACGTAGAGAAAAGCGAAAGATGAATTGTACAGATTTTCAATTTTCTGGCAACATAAAATCAATGGAAAAAAATTTGATTTTTCCTGGGGTTAAGAATACTAATCGTGCAAGAAAGTTTCAGCTGAAAAGAACGAGAAGATATGCGAATAAAACTGTTGCAACAGCCAATTCCATCCTCACAAGTGTGAATTGGGATACGAAATCTGGAGCATCCAGATTGTTCAGAGATGCGAGATTAGATATGTTTGCATTGCTTACACTTTTTGCATTCAGCATCTTTGATTTTCTCTCTTCAACGCTCGACTATATAGGTCTGTTTTCTGTAGCTAAACCAATAGCTGCGTTCAACAGAAAAAGCAGCTTTGCAACTATTGTAAAATTCTTAGATGTGATTGGTTTATACATTTGGATCCAGTGAAGAATTAAGGGTAAGATTAATCATATTAAAGATTTTACTTTTTCTGCTGAACACAGCCAATTATAAACACTTTTAAAGCCTAAAGTGAAATAGATATACATTTGATACTTGAAAGCGAGAAAGAAGATTCTAGCGCAGTATACTGTAGGAATAAAACAAAGATCTTACATCTGATTTATTTCCAGTTCTAGTTCTAAAGATTAGAAAAAGAAGAAGAGTAAGTTGAACCGAGATTAAAGTTAATCTACATTGGTGGAAATAGGCATTTGCGTGTAAACATTTTTGAGGATTTGAAGCAACAGACCTATTATTTACAGTTGACGCTCCATATCCCAGGTAGGTTATGGGATGATGTTTATACACGTCCGGATGCATTCGCGTTGTCGTTGTCGACACAAGGGCGCAAAATAAACAAGTAAATAAATAAATAGATTGATCATACATGGGTAACGTAAAACAGCACGGCGCGTAGAGGGTGGACGGAGAAGGGGAGCGAGGAAGGGAAGAAGGGAGGAAGGACAAGAGGAACGGGCAAACACACAGGATTCGTGGCGAGGGAGTCGGGGGCAGAGAGAGAGGAAGGGTTCTCTTTTTCTCCCCCTCTCCACCCCCGCGCGGATGACCAGGCGTTTCTCGATCCGTGGTAATTACTCACCGGAAAAGCACGTATGCGCATCTTGCTCTCCTTCTTCATCAGAGCACTGCTCTTCATCATGTCGGGTTTTCAGTCTCGGGCGCGTCAGAAGTATCTCTCCTTAGAAATGCTGTCCCGACGTGAAGGCTGCCTCGACGAGCGCGCGACGCCGCGTGCACATCGACGCACACGCACACGAACACACGCGCAGAGCGCGCGCGCGCGCACCACACGCACGACACACACACCCACACACACACAAAACACACACGTACACACTACACACACACACACACACACACACACACACACCGCTGTTGCGGGCCTGTGACTCTGTTAAGCGCGACGGTCGAAAATCATTTACGTATCTGGAACAGCCTGGAACAGCCGATGACGATCGCACGCTTCGTTTCGTGCTTCGTGTGCGATATAAGGCACGCGCGATCACCAACGATCACTGGACGGCACTGCTTACGGAGACAACGTGGTGTGGACAGACGACTAGTAGAAGTCCCTTCCTCTTTCTCTCCCGCTTCACGGCCGAGTACATTTAACGACGCTTCCTTTCCTAATCCCGTGGACGAGCACTTATCTTCTCGGCTTGACTGGTAGGTGAAACGTCGAGGCTACGAGGAATAAAGAATGCGCGCTTTCGATGATTGAAGGGAAGAGCGACGAACGGACTACGAGAGAGAGGGGGGGGAAGAAAGAGAGAGGGAAAGATAGAGGGAGGGGGGAAGGAGACAAAAAGTGTGAGCGAGAGAGAGAGACAGAGGGAGAAACGGATGAACAGGCGAATACGAAGTCGAACGAGTCACGGAGTTCCACAGAGGGAGATGTGGCTCCTGTCGACGAGCCGTGGCAGCCGATCGCTCGTTTATTCTGTTTAGCAGCAGGAAAAAAGCGTCGATTCGCGGTGGTGGATCGCTCTCACCGATTTCAATGAGGTAGTCGCGAGTGCGGTCGTCCTCGTGACATAATTGTGGAGCACGGTAGAACGACGCGACGACGGCGGTGCGGAGTCTCGTCGTTGCGCCAATAACACCGCCGCTGTCAACAGCACGGGGATATCCGCCACTTTTAGCAAGTAACGAACGATGCCCGCAACACATGAATCACGACCATCAACGGGCATTACGTGCGTAGTGTTTGTAGAATCGTTCTTGCGATCGTCAACGGACACATCGACTGCCTTTCGCGATCATGCCGTCGCTCTAGCGTCGCGATCGCACACTTTGCTGCATTTCGCGTGTTATTTCCGCTTGGCCATCGGCTGATATCGACGTTGATAATGATTGATAATTCAATGTTAAAAAATTGGACGATCGTAGACTGCATTCAGCAGAAAAAGCAGCTTTGCAATAATGGTTCGATTTTTCCAATGTAATTGGTTCCTACATTTAAATCCAGCCAAGAGCTAAAGGCAAGAACCAATCATATTAAAAAATTATTAAGCGCTGATTAATTTTCTTTACTAAATACAGCCAATTTCTGCAGCGTTTAATTTAATTTAATTAAACAGACTCAGCAGTTAAATGAATGCTCGCTGCTGTTGCTATATTCTTCTAAATCCAAAGATCTAAGTGGATAATCTAAAAGAAAAAAATAGACCGATAACAAGTTTAATTGGTCGTGTTCACTAAAATATTTATTTTGCAATAGTTTGAAGTTGCTGATTGGATTATGCTTTTAGATTCAGAAGAATAATCCTATCTCAGCGAAGAAATTTCTAAAAGTCGTAAAATAAATATTCTTTTATTGTATTTTAATTAAATTAGTTTTTATAAAAACTAAACTAATGATAATGTATTATTTTTATAAAGTAATGTTCCTAAGCCCAGTTTCAAGATAAGTATTAATCAATTTTCGGTACCATAATGAGCGGAAAATGTTAAAAAGAAGTGCGAATCATAATCAAACGTGAAAGAGAATTGAATCAAAAAATTCCAGCAAATGAGAATGGATTGAAATGAATTGAAATGGATTTAGATTTTCAGAAATATTGATTCACGAGAATGGATTAAAATGGATTGAAATTTTTTGACTCGCACTTCTTTTTAACATTTTCCGCTCATTATGGTACCGAAAATTGATTAATACATATCTTGAAACTGGGCTTAGGAACATTACTTCATAAAAATAATACATTATCATTATTATCATAGTTTTTATAAAAACTAATTTAAGTAAAATACAATAAAAGAATATTTATTTTATGACTTTTACTGGGATCTAGAATCAAATATAAATTTATGTTTATTTTGTTAAATAAATGATGTTCGTAAAAAATATCTAAAGAAATCCTTTCTGGTACTTTCACTTTGATTTCTAACTCTTAAAGCGGAATAAACTCAACAAATTGATTTTGTTGCGAGATTGTTGTCTCGTTTAAAGTTTCAATCGTAGATAATGGGATATTTATAACATACATTTATGAGGAATAGAAATGAACTTTGTTCATATGCATTTTACTCATCCATTTCTTCTCTTTTTCTGTATGTCTG
>Ga0157364_1000008_pt1 | contig 54142 bp, 25 predicted proteins | sample AttsexASBM2_FD_111476 | JGI IMG/M metagenome (GOLD analysis project Ga0157364, IMG submission 111476) | Fungus gardens microbial communities from leaf cutter ant in Ribeirão Preto, State of São Paulo, Brazil - Atta sexdens ASBM2 | ecosystem: Host-associated > Fungi > Mycelium > Unclassified ...
TACAGTATTCATTAATCGATGTCAGGACGTAAATAACAAATATCCTGGACATAGACTTCGTAACCCTTGTGCTTTAAGCGAATGTGCCTTAGTATATTCGACGATTTTTTCGAAATTAGCTCGCAATAAGGACACTTGAATCGAGGTGATTGACCGCATTCGTATTTCAAATGTTTGAGAAGGCTTCTTTTATGTTTGAACGTGCTTGAACAATTAGTGCAGGGATACTTGGGCTTCACTTTCGAACGACGCCTGATCTTCTGCCTATCAATCCCTAATATCGAAGGCGCGGATACTGTCATTCCTGAAAAGCACCATATATCAATTAATATCGTACACTTTACACAATACACTTAAAAACATGCAAAACAATGAAAATCGATTATTGAAAAAACTTAGACATCTTGTAGGAGAAACTGTTTTCAACTTTAATTTACAGCTGCTCAATTTTAACTTAGATATAAAGAAAGCATGTCTTTATAGTTATTAGAAAGTTAAATTTCTAGAAATAAAAAGAACAAAACTTTGGAAATTTTCAAGAAATATTATGGGTTGAACACGCGTATGTAAAAAAGAAATTTTATTTCAAACATTTTGGTATAACAAATTTTAAAGATATAAGTACAGACATAAATATTTTCATATATATAAATAGCAAAAAAAATATTCGCAACTAGAACTCTTGATGCAATTATCGTTGGAAATTGCGCAAGTGAATATAATAGAACATTAGTTTAAATATTACAAATTATTAATAAATATATCACATAATACGATTGCCTGTGATATGTCGTATATTAATTCTTCCATGGACCACAAGAAATCAACTTCCATTCGTGCCGTAATAAAGATGTTCTCTCTTCTCTTTATATATGTATATATAATTTTTAATATCATTTCCTGTAGTACTATAGTCAAATATTACTCTAAAAAAATCTGTCTACAAAAGAATTAAGGGAATCGTTATATAAAATAACATATATATATCGTAATATACTTTCATAAGTAAGTTATCGCACAAATTATTATAATAAAATAAAAGAATATAATTGTTCTGATTAAAATTGTATAATGCATAAAAAATTCTAATTACTTAAAATTTTGATCTATGACTATTATTAATATATATCTAAAGTAGTCTCTTCTCATTGATAAATTAACAAACAATGAAATTTATTTCTTAAAGCTTTGCTAATACTCGTACAGATTTAAAAAAAAAAACAAACTGCAATTAGATACTTTTCCAATCCAATTACATCTAAAATAGCTTTCAAATGATCAACTTTCAAATGAAGCCATAGCAAAATCAATTAATTTTTTATAATTATGTGCTTTTGATTGGCGTATCATAAATTACAAAATATCACAGTTTCAATAAATTTGACTGAAACCACTTGTTCTATATGATTAATACAAGATCTTTTATCAACCGTAAAGTTACTATACTTATAAGTCCGAAACTGATTAAAAAATCATTAAACACAAAAATCAACGAGACGCGTAATTCTTTTATATCGATTATAATTGGAGGTTTAAGAAATATAAAACAATGAAGATGTGGGAATATAATATTTCCAAAATATTAGATTTATACACATCTATTTTTACATAAATATAATATGTCCTAATAAATATGTATCTATATATATCTATAAAGTACATTAAAAAAAACCATAAAAGTTTTCGGCCGATAGCCGAAACATTCAAACTAACATCTTTTAATACACATTATATTATTAATGATTATATAAGTGGAGATTGCGTACCTCTTACCACGCTGACTTCAAAGTAGCCCCCTTAAATCTGTATTACATAAAAGTTTTGTCTAATAATATTTTTGTGTACATCTCATCATTTCATTGATAATAATTGGAATTAAATATAAAGCATTAGCTTTGAGAGATTACGACAATCTTTAAATCTTAAATTAAGTCAATATAAAAAAATATATGTCTCTTAGATTTTTATGTTTACATATCTCAAGAAATGAATCGGTTCCGGACAATTGTAATAGGTTCTTCGTTCGATAACTCGCAAATGCCAAAATTTTAACTGTCAACTGATTATAATAAACATTAATATCTCAAATTAATCATAACAATAAATTTTTAACAAAAACTTTACGAGGATGTAATTCGCAATATATCTTTCTATGGATAGTTTGCATTGCTATTTCCCAAATATATATTCGTTATAAAAAGCATATTGTTTCAAGTTTGTGCAGCAGTTTCACTAACCGCAAGAAAAATTCTTGTAAAAAATCTCTACGCTTGGTTTCTTCGTCTTCTTCAGCAGCGTACTCTTGACAGCTGCTTGTACAGATCGATGATCTGCAACTTTTTGTCCTTGTGCATCCGTCGTACGTGTACATACATATTTGACGAGAACTTGGCTTTCTTCGTGCAATATGGACACTGATATCGTGGTTCTTTGCCACATTGAAATTGGCAGTGCGTCTTCATGTCGGAGAGTCTGGTATAACCGCTGTTGCATCTGGGACAGTGAAATTTCTTTCTCGTGACCGAACTCTGCGCAACCACATTATCCGGCCAGCGAGACGCAGCTATCGGTGCTATGGCGGTTTCCTGACGATGACTCGAGTCGATGTAAAGATACGTGTTCTCCTCTGTATCCTCCATCGCGTTCAAATTGTCTCGTCGTGACTGATAAGGCTCCGCGGTCACACTGTGACCGGACACTACCTGGGGATGCACGTAAGACGAGTGTATCTGCCCATAAAGCGAATCTAGAAAAAGAATTGGAAATTTCGACTATAGTTAATGACGGCTGATCGAGATTGCCAGATATAAATCACAACATCGGATAGAGAAAAATTTCCGTCCATGCTCTTCAATTATCTACATAATCGAGATTCGCGGGAATCGAGTCTTGCGTGTATTACACTCACACAAAAATACGGATTGCTACAACATTAAATAAAAATAAGAGCCATCGTTGTATACAAATCAATTTGTAGACATATGAGAATACTATAAAATGATATATCCAAGCATATTAAGTTAGTTTATTTTTGTTCATACAAATATAACATACAATCATATAATCAACGATAATATTTCCTGAATAAATAATGCGCTTCAATAATTAAATTTTATTTTTGTTTTGAATATTATTTTGTGTGTATGCATATATGTATGTAAAAATCTGTACTTCAAAATTCGAATATCACTATAATCTAGTAAATGATGCAGTGAGAAAAATGTTTGGTTGAAAAAACAGACGAACGAGAAGATTACATCAATTAGAATTTTGGTTATCTCAATTAGAATTGTAATATAGATTTAATACAAAAATTTTGATTCGTCCATTTTCATTTTTATATTAACCAAAATTCTAATTGATTCAACCAGATATTTTCAGTGTAAAAAATACAAAAATATATAAAAACATTAAAACGTCATAATATTGTGTTTTAAATTAATTTTGATATTATTAGAAATAACGTTCATCTTATATTGGAACAGTTTGATCATTCTGAATGTTTGGCCTAACAATGCGTTGTTTCATAAAAGCGGATTCGAACATTGTTTGTTATATACATCTATTATATACATCGGTTGATCGCTGTGCATTGCGCGCACGTGCGCGTACATATTTGACGACACCTTTGTCCGTTTTTGGCAGTAAGGACACTCGAATCTTGGTTCTTGACCACATTGAAATCGTAAATGTTTTTTCATGTCACCCAAGTATTTATAACTATTGCTACACTTGGGACATAGATACCGCCGATGTCCCTCTTCTCGCTGTTGCTGCTGTTGTTTTGTTACGTTCTCAGAATACCAATCGGACCTGAAGATATTGGAGTCTCTGAAGCTAGCGCTATCGTAACTCTGTAATAATGGAATACGTCCGAGATGCTGCTCCGGCGACGTCACGATGAAATAATTGGAATTCTGCTTCTCCTGATACGGAACAATCCCTAGAAAAAGAACGACCCCCACGAGGTGAAATAAACCTCGATGAAATAAATAATTTTTTCCCATGTTTTACAGATAGAAACAACATATATCACTCAAGTTTTCTTTCAACGCATGTTTGGTAGTAAGTGTTTAAGATAATAAAAATCATAATATCGATAATTAATAATAGTCAGCGGTATATAAATTAATAATTTTAATATTTTATACATACTCTCTAAATAGTTTTAATTCATGGAATTGATCTTATTCTAAAGAATGAAAATTGAGTCAATCTTGAAAAAGAATGACTCAATCTTTAAGAGTGAGTTTTACTCTAAAAGTTTTTAAGCAAATATAAAAAGAATTAAGAAAAATGATAAAAAATTATTATATATTTATTCCACACATACTAAACAAACACAAGAAAAATTAAGGATAATAGTAAAAAAAACAAATAAAGAATACTTATTTCACACACCCTTTATACAAATCAAACAAAAAAATTTAGAAGAATGATTAGAGGAAAAATACTAAACAGAAGACAGAAGATCTAAAAATAGGAGATTCTATTATGTTTTACAATTAATTATCGTAACAATTTAATAAAATAACATCGTAAATATTAGTTTAACTTTAATTTTTAAAATGTATTAAGAACATACAGAGACTCAGACCGGAGCAAAATAATCGGACTGAAATATTGTATAAGCTAATAGATCGAAACCATCACTAGACCAAAAATATTTACTGAATCGTGAAATAAAGCGTTACAATGGGATTTTTTAATTTCTTATGATTTAGGACTTAAAACTTAATGGGCCTTCTACAATAAGCTATTAATTAATTTTTAGCTTCTGACTTCTGATTTATGATTAATGGCTTATTGTAAAAATTTATGGCAAAATTTACGCCTTAAATCATTGTAAACTTTATTAGCTTTCTACAATAAGTCATCATCTAAGCTTTAAGTATTTTTAAGGTATAAAAAATTAATCAATCATAACCGATTATTTGTTATGAAATATATTAAATATTACTTTTTGAATATCTCACAATACATGCTCGTTTTATCAACTTACATATATACTTTTGCTGTGTAATCGAGCTTTATTACTTAATATTTAATAATCTTAATATTTAATAATCGATTATCCTTTTCATATTTGTTATTGGTTAATGTCTTATGATTTAAGATTTAAAACTTAGATAATAGCTTATTATAGAAAACCCATTAAGACTGGAGCACAGACTTTTGCACAACGCATAACACGTAAAGGTACTTTTTCATGTTGACACTCGCTCATTTTTAGTGTCAAAACAGATCATGATAAAAATTGACGAATATCAAGCGTTTTGATTATGTGACTTATTTTGACGCTAAAAATGAACGTCGAGCATCAGCATAAAAAGACTTTAACATTATGTCATAGTTAAAACACTTTGTGTAAGATATAGTGTTACACTGTGTCATGTTTGTTGAAACACCCATTGATCTATCATAGTCGAATATGAGAAGAATAATCGACTATGACTTATCAATACTTTAAGACTTAAGAGATACTATTCTTATTGTATTTGCGGGGATCGAAAAGGACTGAAATCCAAACGGTTATGATCACTGTTGAAAGGACTGGAACCGAACTGAAAACTGAAAGTTGGATATAACCTCGGACTGAAACCGTTTAGATTTTGATATTTTTCGGTTTCTTTTAATCCGAAATCGAAAATTGAATATAATTTCTGACTACTTTCTAGTAGTGCACTAACTGCAACTGCGGACCGAAATAAAAATTCCAAGTCCCTCTTTAAAACATTCATAATAAACATTCAGTAAGTCTATAATTTATATTATAAATTATTCGAAATCTCGTACAAATGACAAAAACGATATATATTAACTAAATAAAAAATAAATAATTTATTTATTACATATCATAATTTATTGTTTTATATATATATATATATATATATATATATATATATATATATTGCTGTATAAATTTATACAAACGTCTTTGTACATTTTTAGGAAAAAAATTCTCAATTAAAGTCAATATCTGGAGTCTATGCCGCTAGACAAATCTTAATCAATAAAGTCCCCCTCTCTCCGTTTCTTTTTCGTTTATCTCAGTAACTTTAGAATCTTAGTCACAGCCCAACATTAAGTGTTTCAAACATTGCGAATAATTGTATATCGAAAATAATATAACTGTCGCATTTTAACTTGCGCTAAGTATCATGTCGCAAAAATTTCCCGGTGATGACACCAATTTTACAGCATTGCCACATTCTATATATATCTATATAGAATAAATATGTGAAAGAAATAGAAATAGAACTATTATCATTAATCAAGCAAAATTGATATGTGATGTATGAGTTTGGCATAGCCATTGAATTAGTATGAGAAGCGAACAAGAAAATAATATAAAAAATGAATTTAATAATCCTAATGTTGTTGAATCATTAGCCTATAATTTTTACAAAAAGTTGCTAAACGATTATAATTGCTGTGAGTTTAAAATTGTTTTTCAATATTAAAATCTAATAATTTAATTCTTTAGTAATTAAATATTTATTAATATTGTAGCCAATGCATATTTATATGTTTTTATTAACTATAAGTCTTTTATGACGCACACAAAAAATATGATGAAACAAAATATTACAGAATTGTCATCCATTTATCAACAATTAGAAAAAGAACACAAATAAAAAAGTTGTATTAATTAATGTGTATAATAAATGTGTATAATAAATAGTTTAATAGAAAAATGTTATAATAAATAAAATGTCATAAAAGAGTTAAATTATAAACAAAATTTAATAAACAAAATTTTTATTATTTTTATTAACAAACAATACACGAGTACGAGCGTAGTGTAGTAAGTAGCACACGAAACTACTATAGAGGTTCCGGGTTCGATCCTAGGCAAACTCAAGAATTTTCACGCGTTCGTAGCTCATCTTCAGTGGCCTGACAAACCACCAAGAGTATCTATTGCCAAGAAAACTTCTCTCAAAACTGTCCGAACCAGCGTTAAATTGTAGTATGTCTCTGCGTACAACTTGCGTGCGCACCATACGTAGTCCGCCTCAGACCAGCGATAGTGAAAGCTCTTTGCCTTGGATCGATTCGAAGGATGTGAAATTGAACTCATACAAATGCTAGCGAGAGGATAATTGGTATTTGTATGAGTTCAATTTCCTTCGAGTCGATCCAAGGCAAAGAGTTTTCACTATCGCTGGTCTAAGGGGAGCTATCGTTTATACAAATTTTCACCATTGAAGAACTTTGCGCAATGCTCGTTGAAGATATATTATTCATAAAATTATCTTCTTTTCCTTTAGCTCTTGTTTTTTCTTTCTCTGATAATTTTTCTTTTTGCTTCAACAATGATGTTTCTTCCTGTAATAACTCTGTCCCGATTTGGGATGTTGCACCATTGGATTGAATTGGATTGGATTGGATTGGATTGGATTGGATTGGATTGGATTGGATTGGATTGGATTGGATTGGATTGGATTAGATTGGATTGGATTGAATTGAATTGGATTGGATTAGATTGCATTGGAGCAAACAACACACAGAAACGGAATTTAAATCAAATTATAATTCTTTTCATTCGATACAGAACAAATTAACTTAACTGCAACTAACGCAATAATCGTATATAAACGCTTTAAGTAAACTTATTAAGTAAACTTATTATTAATTTATATAATTGTAGAAACATATACTCGTAGAAAAAAATTCGTCTCTTTTATTAAAAAAAAGAAACAATAAAAATAATATTTCACATTTATGATAGATAGAGAAATAAATATTGAATATTTGAAGAAGAAATACTAATTTCCCTCCAAATATTAAAAAAATATAAACTTGATAATAATTTATGAATTAAGACATTTTCTATGAATAATATGAGAAATTCCACGAAGATGAAACAAAACTTTTGAAACATAACTTTTTTCAATCGATTATTAAAGTTATCGCAAAATATTTTGATTAAAAAAAACATTAAAATTAAAAATCATTTTGTTATTTTAACTTAATCTGAGTCAATGCTGAATTCATCATCTTCGAAGAGTTCGCTCTGTGGCTCTTCTATCTTCAATCTGGATTGTTTCTTTATTTTGCAAAAATTCTTCTTATGACGTTCCGAAACAACTGACCCAATGAAAGTTACGCCACAATCTGGACACGTTACTTTTTTCTGGCACTCGTGTTTCTGATGAAATCTCAAAGATTTCAATTCCTTATAATTACGGCCGCATTCTAGGCATTTGAATAGTCCAGCTTCCTTCATGGTTCTAGAGTTCGGATTCAACAAACATGTCGTCATAATGTGATGTTTGAGAATGCTACATTTCTTGTAACTAATGCCACAATACTGGCATTTGTATAAGTTTAATTCCACATTCTTCGAGTCGGTCCAAGGCACAGAGTTTTCATTATCGCTACTCTGAGGCGAGCTATCGTTTATAACAATTTCTAAAACCCTTGAAGAACTTTGCGCAGTGCTCGTTGATGGCAAGTCATTGATAAAATTATTTTTTCTTCCTTTAACTCTTGTTCTTCTTTTCTTCAGTAATTTTTCCTTTTGCTTCAATGCCAATTGTTCTTCTTTCTGTGATTCTTTCTTTCTTGATATCTTCGCTCGCGTTCCGATTACCTGCGATGACTCTTTCTCTGTAACACGATGCGAACAAATGCTTTAAAAAAGAAATGATAATAAACGTAATATATCGCTAACGAGTTAAAAAATTTTCTTTGTTACAAATAACAGAAAATTGTTATAACTAATCGTCAATATAATAACTAATGAAGAAAAGAAAAGATAAATAAACATTAAAATTGCATGCAAGCCCATTGTAGCCACAAAAAATATACAAGGGAAAACATATCAATCAATATAAAGATAGTTCTTTAAGCGCAAAGTAGTCACTATGAGTATATTTTATCATTGTAAATTCTTGCATTTTAATCGTATGTACGTCATTTAAATACTTAGTGTTCGATGTAAAACACACGGTCTGAACACAAAATACAAAAAGATAAAAATATCAATTTAGAAAATGTTTCATGATTATTGAGAAAAATTGACTCTTTAGCTTGCCATTTCTCTAATCTTCGATGTCGCTGGTTGGTTTCGAACAAATAATCTGAAAACAAAGAGACACGGATCAGTAAAAGTGCCATTGAATGCCAGAGTAGGCAAAATCTAAAGATAGAGCGAATCTGTAAGCAAGGAATTGTGCTTGAACGGCAAAATGTCAACAACAAGGCGTTTCCTTTCTGAACAAAAATGCGATATTATTGAGATGAATTGGATGTTTCTGCGGAAATTTAAGCGTCTGTATTTAAATGGAATCGAAAAATAATAACAGTCTTTTCATTTTAGAAATATTCGATATTATAATTTATATACATTTTTATTATAACATATCACAATCATTCTTTGACTTAGTGCTCAGTTGCACTGTAAACGATGTGCGCCGTATGACAACGCATACTATATTTCGGCCTATCGATAAAAATATCTCAACGAAAATCTATTCCGAGAAACGTTAAAATCTTGTAATAGAGATATCAATACAAGATTTTAAAAGTTTTTTTTTTATAGATAGAGCGTTCCAGAATTCTCACTCCATTATTGCCACTCATTATCAAAGTTCTTTTAATTGATATCCAAAAAACATTAAATCTGAGCCACTATGTATCCTTCTAGATAACAAAGATGAAGAAAAAGATCATTCCGGAAATATCTTCCGACCAAAATCGTATTCAGTTCAAAGCACGTGTCACGCGCATTAGCAAAGCTGGAAGTTGCACGGGGCTCTCTGGCGATGCCTTCGCAGGCTGCTACTGTGCAGAAATGTTTTGCCGCAGACATTACACTTCTGCGTACGACCACACTCATGTCTCACATGGAAGATGAGATGCGACTGCTTGGAGTAGCAAGCGCCGCACTGTGTGCAGGAGAACGGCCTAATCTTCTGTGACTGATGGCAGGTAGACCTGGGGTTCCAGTAGCAGGAGCTCTTCTGATGACTCCTCAGATGACCAGACTGCGTAAAGCCCTTGCCGCAATACTTGCAACTATACTTTCTCTTGGTGCCTTCGCCGCGCGTCGAATTATTCGCGCTTAGCTCCAATTCTGCAACACGATTACCGTTCCGTCAGTCGATTGCGTTCGTATCTTTAAGCGAGCATACACAAAATTAATAAAGCGAGATTTCTCTCTAAGAAAGTGTTTATTTGCGGGTTTATTCGTGGGTTACAAAAATAAATGTTCAATTTAGTTCAATCATTTGCGGTCAGAAATCTCAAACAACGAATCACTATTCAACATTTGTTCCATCGACGTTCTCTAATAATAAACAATATTAATACATTATTAAAATTTAAGAAATTTATTAAAAATTCACAAAATAAGAAATATTTAAGTACAATCATTTTAGCGTTTAAAAATTTATGTATCGACCGCAAAAGATCAAGAGCTTTCTTAACAAAAAGCTGTAAAATGTATCTCATGCGTACATATAAACTAGTCTGTCACATTAAAATGAACTGGAAAAATATGATGTATGTTGACACATTTCCCTACAATATCTTTGTAGCGAGAAGAGAAACACAGTGCCATTTACTCCCATATTGGCTGTTAAAATATCTTAGTTTAATATACACAGAACATTAATGGAATCATTGTTGCGTTTAGAATGTGAGAAATTTAATGACATTATTTTAATTTATTTGCACGTTATGTATATGTAAAGGATGGTAACGCAGTTTTGAAAAATAAAATAAATATGTAATTATTAAAATTAATATTATTATAAAGAATATAGTGTTTAGGTGAATTAATAAACAATATGATATTACACTAATTTATTTTGTATAATAATAACAAAGAAGAATTATCTCGATAAATTATAAAAATAAGTGTAATAATAAAAATTATGGCACACCTATCAAACGTCCAATAACATTTAATCCTAAACTAAAGATTAGACTAAAGAAAAGACTAGACTAAAGAAACCAGTAAACTCAGAGAAAGTTTAATCATTCACAGTTACGTCTAACGCAATCGATATTCACAATGATCCCAGTAGCTTCATATGGATTTTATAGTCAACGCTTTGAGTCGCAAAGATTGCTGTTTCGATGTAACGGATAGCAACTTCTTGTGCCTATACAAGTTGTTCGATTGCAGAAAAGTTTTGTCATAATTATCACACTTTAAAGTTCTACCGCACATGCCATTTCAGGAAACTCTGTTTCCCTGAATACTCTGAATACTCTGAGGCATTCAAAACAACAAGAGTTATAATATTTGCGTATAGTAATACTCGGAACTCGGATAGCAGCAACTTCCAGTAATCAGCTCTTCTTCAGAGGGGCGTAAAGAAAGCGCTTAAAGGCGAAGTCTTCGCTGCAGTATTCGCACGTATAAGTTCGAACAACGGACATGCAAAATTCTGCAATACAAGAATCAACAACGATTCGTCCTTAATGCTATTCAAATTAGACTCGTTTACGCATCCAAATATCAAAAAACCGAAAATTCGTGCTTAAGTTCGAAGTGATAAACCGTATTCGAAGTGATAAAAAACAAAATAATCTCGCAAATCTGAACAAATTTTTGATAATATGATCCAGATTTAACGAATTACAAAAGTTTTGTACTGTAACGAATAATAAACTTTTACATCCTATTGAAACTAGTAACTTATACAGAAAACTTAAGCATTCGCAGTTATATCCAAGAGATCAATCGAGTATTCATACATATATGTATACATGTATATGCGTACGCAGAGTCAATAATCTGAATAGTTTCATACAAATTTTACAGACAACATCCTAAGTTGCAAAGATTGCATCTTCCGTGCAGTTAGTACATGCACGACCATTTCTTATGCCTGTACAAACTGCACGACTGTAGACAAGTTTTCCCGCAATTATCGCACTCTAAAATTCTACCACAATCTTTCCGCATATGTTGCGTCAGGAAATACTGCTTCGAATACGAAGCACCGCATTTGGAACACAAGAAGGGTTTCGAGCTCTACGCGTGATAACACTCGGAATTCGGATTCCAATAGCAGATCTTCTTCAGATGGGCGTAAAGAAAGCGTTTAAGGACAAAGCTCTTGTTGCAGTACATAAAGGCGTAAGTTCGGACGATGGACGTGCGGTATTCTGCAACACAAGAATCAACAACATTTCGTCCTTAGTAATGTTCCTGGAATCGCTCACACGACATTTGCCAAAATCTCAAAAATCAGCTTAAATTCAGCCCTGTATTCACAGTGATAAACAATGAATTAATGAAATAATCTCATAAGTCTGAATTTTAGTACGGTATAAATTGATTGAGCAATTGCTTTTATTTATTTTTGTGAATCTTTTTAAGTAGTAAATTAGGTAATAAATAAGATAATAGATAAGATAATAAATAAAGTAGATGTTGAGTGTACAAGTCATATTTAACAAAAATACAAAAATTACGTAAATTACAAAATGTTTTGTACTGTGACAAATACTTTTAAATATTATACGTCATTATATGTATACATATATAATAAAATATAACATACTATATTAAAATAATATTTAAACTAAAAATCTCATGTTTTCTCAATTAACGATAAATTTAAAAATAAATTTTGTATGCAGAAAATATTATTAAAGAATTCAGGAGATCTATTGAAATTATAAAATATTATAAAGATCTAAATTAAAAGTTTAAATTGAAAATAAACACATGACATTTAAAATAAAAATATTATTTTTGAAATTATTTTATTAAAAAGAATTAAGAAAATTTATATATTTCTCTAAAATTAAATAAAACATACTTTTTGAAAATTTTCAAAAATGAACTATATTAACAAACATTAGCTTCGAAATTTCTATTACAGTTCTGTAAAAAAAAATATTATATTTATATATTTTTTTTAATCTTTAAATACTACATAAATATTGTATATAAGTCTTCTTGACAATTCTTCTTAACAAAACAATTTTTTAACTCTCTTAAATCATGTATTTAAATCGTGTTATAAATGATACTTACTGTTTAATGTTTTCGATTAATACTATTTCATATGTCGAATTAAAAAATAATATCTATAACTAATACGTAGTACAATATATTAGATATATTTACATGTTACACGCTTATCCTCGACAATGTTTCCTATGCCTACAAAAACTTGCTCGATAATTGAACTGATTTTACTTTACATTTGGACAAATGTAGACTTTTCCACAATCGTTGGATTTGTATGATTTGAGAGTGCGAGGATTTTTAAATAATTTTCCACACTCAGAACAAACATGTATATACTCTTCTTTCAATTCTTCCTCTATTTTCACCAATTTCAAATTGTAAGCATTTTCAATTTTAATTGTTGTGCCATTATCTATTGTTTGCATATTATCTGAAATCAAAATACGTTGAAATGTCATTATAATTTCATTTTACAATAATTAACATTTTAACTACAATCACATATATTCTCAATGTACATTCGATCGTGTTAAAGAAAGAAAATTCATTTACAGTTGAATAAATATTACAGGACACAATATTGTGTAAAAGTAATATTTTCTTAAATTCTACGTTTTTTCTGCTTAGTTTTCTAATCCACATTTAAAAATAAAATTAGAAAAAATAAAAATTATCCTATACAAATAAGAAAAGACATAAAACAATATTTTCTTTAAAAAAATATTCCCAATTAATTCCAAAAAAATTACATTCTCTAAAAAAATAATTCTCCAAAATTACATATATATTTCATTTTGCATACTAATTTATGAGAACAATAAACCATATAATAATTCATATTCTATGTAATAAACAAATAAAAATTGTTTTTGAAATAAAACGCATAATTTGTTTATTAGAAACCAAAATTCAATAAGAAAATAATAGTATTAAATGTATCTTGGTACAAAAAAACTATTTAGAAAAATTGAAAAAATCGCTCAACCACAATATTGATAAAAGGAATGGAATGATTTTTTGAGGACGGGAAAACGTCACGTCAGATATAAAAAATTCGCAGAAAAGAAAATATTATGTTATTTTAATAACACACTTTTTTTACAGTAAAAAAAATTTTATAGTTAAAGTAAGTATATTCCAATAGCTATCAGAATTAACAAATCTCTCTTTGATTTAATAAAACTTGGGATAAAATTTAACAAATATCAGTATAAAGATTGCATCTTCTACTGATTTTTGATTTTTTTTTTTACTATTTCTTTCATTTATTTGCTCTTTATCATCTTGCTTAAATATGTAAAATTTTATACAAAATGAGACTGTATAAAATATATTCCTGACTTTTTTTCTCCCTATAATTCTCAAGTCAATCCTAATAAATTGCGCAATTTCTTCAACGATTTCAATGTTCAGTCGTTGGTGTTATTAAGTTTCAATATCACAGTCATCTGAAATAAAAAGATAGGAATTAATTTTATATTCATACTTTATTGCAGTAATATAATATTATAAAACAAAAATTAACGCTAAGAATAGAATTTAAAATAATAATCTCATAAAACGACGCACACAGTCTTTCTTTTTATTATTATAAAGAATTTATTATTTAATTAATTACTATATGGTAAATATTACTTTTTTACGAGAAAACAAGACACACAGTACAAATATATGACTACTTATTGATAATTATTGTAATAATTTGTTTCTGACTAGTATTTTTCAACGCATATCGCAAATTTTTATAATCAAAAAGCACAATTTACAAAAATTGAATGTATTGAACGTAAAATTATTTTCTTATGCGTTTAATTAACAAGGGAGGAAAAAAAATAAAAAGATACGCCCTGAAAATGCAATCTTTATTTTTGTGTAAGATCCAGACTCATAAAAATTGAAATATTCGTAAAAAATATACGTAATACGATCGAACACAATTAATATAGCTTCAAAGGCATTTTATAGCTTCTTTTGCCTATTTTTTTTCTAATATATATACATATGTAGAATAAATAATTGATATACTTGTTTAATTTTTTTTATAATAATAATAATTTATAATCAAAATTTTGTCTTAAGACAGTTTAGTACAAATATGAATTCTTACTTATTGACATTCATGAGTTTCATCCCATGACAATAATTACAAGAATACAAAATTATAAAATAGTTATCAAATTCATTCATAATAAAATTATGAGGAGTTTCAAAATTATAAATTAAATTTGAAAGCCCCTCGTATATATAAATTTAATAACAATTTTACAACCTGATTTAATTTATAGTTTATTTATTATTGATTATCAAAAAGAGATCTTCACCCTTGTGCTTGCGTCTAATATGCGTATAAATATTCGGCGGGTGTTTGCTCTTCAGGTCGCAGTATGGACACTGGAATTTCGGCTCGCGGCCGCATGCGATACGCAGATGCGTATCTAACGTACGCTTGTTCTTATAGCCTTGAGAGCACTTTGGGCATACATAATTTCTAGACTCCATTTTGTTGAGACTGCGCCGTTTCTCTATCGAGAAGGTTGGATCCATGAAGCAACCTCTGGTCAGATGACTTTTCAGATGAGATGTCGTCGGGTATGGACTGTTGCAGAAACAGCAACGATACTCGCTAATGTGAATACTGTCAAGCGCCAACGCTGCAACAAACAACGACGAGGATTGAACGGGAGAGTGTTATAGGAATTGATATTTATTGAGATCTCTAACTACTGAACTCACAGAAGGAGAATAAGACATAGAGGATGATAGGACAACCCTTCTCTACATGCTCGAAAAACTTGGAAGACGCTTTTATCTGTGTTGATTAGTAGAAGTAATTTTTATTCATTAAACCCTCAAGAAATAGATTTAATAATTGTAATTCAACTTGTGACATTTATTCCATTACATGTGTACTTATTTATGGCTAGGATCATAATCTGCCGCTGATGATATAAATTAAATGAATTTTACAATTTCACATTAAACAAGTGATTAATTCTTTTTATTTTATATCGATTTTAAATCGTCAACGTGAATGTATTTGACAGCTTAATTATTGTTGAAATTCATATTTTTTTATATTCTATTAAAATACAAAACGCATCGAAGCATTTGCGATTTCGAATATTAAAAAACCTAATTAAAGCGATTTCAAGGCGGAAATTGCTGCTGATGCTGTTGCTGATGATGCTTCTGTTCGGATATCTTCTTCTAGTCGAGCAACTAAAGGCCAGAATCTCATATATTCGGTTCAGTATGCTGCAAGCAAGTTTGAAATAAAATAAATGTGAATTTTCACGATTTCTTGCGGATGGCGTACGATGTCTCGCGATTCAACTTTGTGAATACTTAAGCATGCAAGCTCTCTCTCTCTCTCTCTCTCTCTTTCTCTCTCTGATCCTTTTACATGATCTTCTAGCGGATGTACTACGCTCTACGACTATCTCCCCTAGCTAAAGTGTCATTTCAAAACATAGAGAACATCAGATCAGTGTAATTAAACTAATTTTACAATTTACAATTAAACAAGTGATTAATTCATTTCAGTAATAAAATATTATTATTAAAACAAATATTTCATATATTACACTCTATCCATTATATTCTTTCGAACATTACTTTTATAAGAAAACAATACTGTGTCACGTCATAACGTATCAATATAATAAATGACTACATACAAATGTTATTTGAAATGAAATTTTTATTTACAGTTTATTTTTATGACACTACATTATTCATAAATTTTTTTACATATTCCATTATGCATTACTTATTTCAAATATTTTGCGGTAAAATGCTTATAAGTACAAATTAATACAAAGATAAGATACAATCAATTATGTCAATTTGATATATAACATTACATGTATTCGTTTAATTTTATTGTTTTCAAAATTTCTAATAACTTTTTAATTACTTGATAATATATTCAGCACATTTTCACGGACTAATTGAATACTAAAAATAAAACATTTAATAAATACACATTAGAGAGAGAAATTTATTTAAAATACGATAAATTAAAGAAAACAAATTAATGATTATTTCTAAATTATCTTTTAAAAATACAATATAATTATTTTAAAAATATAAAAATCTCATTTTAATAATAAACATCTCATTTTAATAATAATCCATAATATATTAATAATTAATCTCAAAAAATGTCTTGTATAAAAAAAGAAATACACTGTTCTAACAAACATTAAATAAAAATTCTGAACTTTAATCCATGTAGAATTCTAAATTATATATATTGTAAATAAAAGAATATTTTCCCAAGTAATGTTTTCATAATTAAATAGTACCGCAAAGTAAAATTTTCTGTGTATTTTTGATATATTTATTCTTAACTTACCAATTTCCTATTATTTCCTTATCAATTTATACAATTTCCTCTCTACAAGAGATAATTTTTAAAATTAATTTTTAGTGCTTTATTGATTGATGTAAAATCGTTGTGTGAATGTAGATGATGGTTCAAATCATTGTTGAAAGTGACATTTTTTTATATTCTGCTAAAATACAAGACACATCGAGTATTTGTGATTTTAAATATTAAAAAATCTAATTAAGGCGTTTATTTCCCGGCCTCAAGATCAATCACGTAGATCTTGAAGCCCACGTGCTTGTGTTTAATATGCGAAGACATGTTAGATCGTTGTTTCGTCCGGTAGCGACAATACGGGCACTGGAATCTGGGACTTTTGCCACATTCGTATTTAAAGTGTCGCCATAAAGCGTTCCTCTGTTTGTAGATCTTACCGCAATCTTTGCAAACATGGCCCTGCAATGGTTGCTGTGGAAATGATTGCTGTCGCTGCGAAAATTGTTGCTGCTGCTGCTGTTGTTGTTGCTGACGATGCTGCTGTTCGGATATCTTCTTCCAGTCGAGCGACTGTAAGGCCAGAGTCTCATGCACCGTCGAGTATTCAGTCCAGTATGCTGCAAGCATGTTCGAAACGAAACAAATGTGTAAATTTTGCGATCTCTTACGGATAATGCATGTCTCGCAATTCATCTTTGTGAGTACCTGAGCATGCAAGGTCTCAGTCTCTCTTTCTGATCCTTTTACGCGATCTTCCAGCGGTTGGATATACTACGCTCTACAACTATATCTCCTAGTTAAATTATCATTTCATAGAGAACATCAGATAAAAAGTATAATGATAATGTTCAAATGGAGTAAATTAAATGACGGATGATTTGTGTGTTATTCAACGTGTTAAATGGATCTTCAAACGTTGCGTTACATAAAATCTTCAGTGAGGAATAATAAATGTATTTAAAAAATCCTTTAAAATATTTCATTGATACTATTTCAATATGAGAAAATATATAATTATTATTTATATAACATTGTATTCACGATCTTTGTATTTACAAAACGTTTTAAAAGATGAATCTCCTAATAAATGAGCTCTGAAGAATATATATAAAATTTAAAAAATAGGATTTTAATTGAAACATTTAATTAAATTTTAATCAAATTGATTGGAAAAATTATAGAGAAATTATTATTCTTTGCAAACTCATTATGTAAATTAATGTCTATTCGCTTTACAATCGCAGACGAGAGCATTCAATGGATGTTTTCCAATTGCTTAACACATCTTGACAAAAATGTAGTAAATTAATTCACGTATCTTTCAGTATGGATAAAACTCTTTTAATTGCGTATTTTTTGTTGTTACAATAATCTTATAACCTTAAAAAAATTTAAATTATTTCTTAGCACTGAAAATACATAAACTGATTTGCATTCAATTATCGTAATCGTCGACACAATACTACACAGCCGACTAGTAATTCTCGGACTGAGTACAAATGTAATATTGTAACGATTGATACGACAATTGGTGCAATTGAGTATAAATCGATTTACATGCTTTCAATATTAATAAATAATTTAATTCTTTTAAGATTGTGAGGTTACTGTAACAAAGAATATGCAATTAAAAGGATTAAATTATTTATTAACATTGAAAGATATATGAATTAATTTGCTACGTTTGTATTAAAATGTGTTAAATTGGAAAGCATCTAATCATATCTGAAGCTAAGTATAACAATGTAATAAAATTAATTTATGTAATGCATTGCCTATATATATTATATATGATATTATAATTTATTAAACGCCAAAATACAATATAGAATATAATATTAATATTCAATATTAATATTCTCTCAAAAATACAAATCTGTTATTTTTGTTTACATATTAAATTCATTTTATGGACAAAAGGTAGAATCGAAAAGGCAAGATACAACAAGAAGTAATAATTAGTAAGCGCCGAGGATCGAAATATCTAAAGGAAGTAAGTATAGAGATGTTGAGGAGAGAGGATGAGATAAATTAAACTAAAATGTGGTAATCTAGAAGAGGTAAATAAATATTGGTTAGGAAAAGAAGAGGAGAGATGTATATTTTGTAGAATAGATAAAGATAATATAGAACATTATGTTAAGGAATGTAAAGAGATAAGAAGAAGAATTGATGAGTTATAGAAAGTATTGAGAAGATTATAAAGAGGTTATGAGAAAAAGATTTAGATGAAACAAAAGGAAGAGTACTAAAGAAGCTGGATAAGAAGAACGTGAGAAGAGAGAAAAGGAAAGGTAAAGGATAAAAGCAAAGGGACGACATTAGAAACCTTCGAGATTTTATGATAAAAATAAAATAATTCAAAAAGCGGATGGAGCAGCAGAAAAAGGTGAGATAAAAAATAAGATATGCGATAGATTGTACGAAAGACTATGAGAAAAAATTGTGAATTAAATAAGAGCTAAAAGATAAGCAAATTTTAGTTTTTAGATAGAACCAAGAAAATTAAGTAAAATAAATGTAAGGGATACAAAAATAGATCAAGTCGATAAAAAGGGCGCGTATAAGACTATAGATGAATGAATGAGGGTACGAAATATTGTAGACCAAGTCCTTCTTGCCTATGTAAGCTAAAGTGGATAAATATACTCTAATTCTATATTAAATCCATTTTAACTAATTCGAAATACCTTTTCCGATATCGATTTTTTTTTTTTAATAGATGATATTTCTGATCTCATTAACAGTAATTTCGATTGAGTGCAGAAATTAAAAATGAAACTAAACTGAACATTATAAAAATATTTTAAAAAACTTAATTTACATAATTAATAAAATAGACGCTCTTCAAATTAATACAAGATAATTCAAAATAAAAATACTCAATATAACTTAATTTTCAATAAACTAAAAATAATTACATAAATTAAAAAATTATTACATTTCTTAAAAATGTTTCACAGATATTTTCTATAGTTTTGCCTACAAAATGAAAATTTCACACAAACGTATTGTATAGATCAACAACTTGAGATTGTAAATGAGATCGGGAATGATTATTGAGTCGGATACATGTGCACCCTGATCACATGTTCGGTGAGAGTATCGGGCCTGGAGTAAAGTCTTCCGCAGTGCGGACAAACACACTTCAACTTGGTCGGTCCACAGCCGTACCTGATGTGCCTGCACAAGGAGGACTGATTCTTGTAGCGTTTGCCGCATTTCCGGCATCGATGCTCACCGTTGCTGATCAGCGCATCTGACACTGTAATGAAACATAAAACGAAGTGACGTCAGTCCTCACCAGGATCGATTCAGTCCCATGGACCAAGATATCCCAGGAATCGGAAATCGCGTTATGGAAGAAAGTGCAAGGAATTATACTTGTGCGACTCTTGGATTTTCCAGGAACACGAACAGAGAAGCCTTCTTTCGAATAAGACTTTACTCGAACGATTTGTTAATCAAAGAATTCTTTTTAATGAATTCATCAAAAGAAGTAAAGAAGTACTTAATGAAACTTTTTCTGTCTCATGTATGTACCTAAAAAAATTTTAATGACGAACTTTGTTGCCACATTACGATACCAAATGTTAATCACCTATCGAAATAACAAACGCGTTTAAAATTAATTATATACATATTATTTTTTACGTATAAAAAGAGTGCCCGAGTGTGCTGTAATATATTTTAATTTATTATTAAGAATTTATTAAAGAAAAGGAAACTTTCGCTTTATGTCGATTGTATTATAATTTTCATGTTCTTGAATTCTCTTTTTTAACTAAACCCTAAATTGAAAAATCTTACTTTAATTTTGATAAAATGTGTGCATAGCAAATTTTATAGTATACACATAATTAAATTACAGCCCACACCTGCACAATTAGGCAAAGAGATTAGCTTGATTATATTACTAATTGAGAAATAAAATATTACATATAGTATAATATATATGTATATTAAAATATAACTGTGGTCACAAATTTAAAAAAAAATGAAAAGCAAAATCCAGATGTCATACACTCTAAATTAGCCAAAAGACAATTATTTGTCTTTAATCTAATATTAATTGAATTAGCGAAATTGTAACTATAAAAACTGAACATTTGTATTAATTACAAACAAAAATAAAATGTAAACCGCTTTTATTTTTATTTATTTTAAATAAATATTTAATTTAATATATATTTACAAATTGATTTAATATGTATTTTAATTTACAATTAGTTTAAAAATAAAATCTCACTATATTAAAAATTTTTAATTATAACAGCATTATTATATGGTATTTTGTATGCTATAAAAAATAAATGTATATAAGATGAAAATATTAAAAAATATAACGCAGAAATATAATTAGATTGAGAGGAACATGATACCAAAAAAATGGATGGAAAGTGGTTAAGAAACACAGAATTTATTTAATATTACTTTTTTATTGAAATATCATAAAAATTTATAAAGTACGATAAGTAACAACATGTGGAATCAATGTCCAACAATAACAGTAGTGTACCCATTTCGCATCTTTTAGGGCAATGACCCCATCATACCTCTTTTATTTACGTAAACTCGCATAAATAACATATTTGCGCATATTTTATAGCCTCAAATGTAACATACGACACTAGAGTCGCTGTATAACATAATTTCTCTTTACACATAATCGATACTTCTGCAATAAAACTGTAAAAAAAAATCCTATCCCTATCGACTCCAACATTTTTGAAAATTTATTCTGACACAATAAATATATCTATCGAATTTTTAAACAATTTTCAGTACCTATAACTTTTTCCTATTTTTAAATTTAATTCTTTAATCGAAAAAAACCAAAAAGATTTCAATACGCATACTGTATCATTTTAAAAATTATCGGCTACTTTATTTATATACACATATATATATATATATATATATATATATATATATATATACATATATAAAGTAAAATATCTAAATTTCATAGACTTACATAATTAATCGTTTTACTAAGATAATTCAAGATATATTAAAAAATTGTGTTTTTTTTTAATAATAATAAGATATTTATTCATATAGAAAAAATATAGAAAAATACATAATAAGGATTGCATATGCATTCAAACATGCTCCGGAAAGACTGAACTTCAGCATTTTAATAATATTTTAACATTCCATCAATTTGATACACATTTTAATAAAAAAAAATTTTAATTTTTGAATTTAAAGTTTGCTTCCAAAAATATAAAATATATTCAAACGAATTCAGAAGATTCAACAAGAATTAGATGACTCATACATGTAACTTATTCACAGAATTATGTCACTCCTAAACAACACTCTCCAATATATTAATCCATTTATACATTTATATATTCATTGTATAATCGTATACTTTTATAGAATAACTTAAACATGTATATTGCACTAGAAAAATAGGAATATTAGTCATTTGGCATTTCATGATCAGGCTATTTGGCAGTTCACCTCTAAAACACGCAAATACGCGTATAATATGCACGCAGTCATTTCATCTTGAATTTTCTAAAGAAAGTGAAAAATAAAATCTTTTGTCATTTAAGAAAAAATGTTTACTTGAGCATTTATATGTAACATAAACTAATTTATATGTAACATTTATATGTAACATAAACTAATTTTGGAACTGCGCAATAATAAAGAATCTATTAATAATGTAACTCTTAATTATACTGTAATAAAATTTATCGTATAGAAAATAAATCGTATTTGTTACCTGAAAAGGTAACTCGTTAGATTAGACTATTAACAAACTCTTAAACGAGAAATTTTTCAAACACGAACGAAAAGTAAGATTTCTGAACAAGAACTTTTGCACGAGAACTTACATTTCAAGATTCAAATTAATCACTAAATCACTTTTTCTAAAAATATTCTAATAGCCACAAAAGATAACTAATAGTTCATAGTTCCATATACAATAACTAATCCTACTGATAAATTCAAAATAAAAATTTCCTTTGGTATTCCTTTGGATAAACAAATCTAAGCGAAGAGTACGATTAAAATAAAGCTCCACGATATAAATGATAAAAATATTTCTAAGAGGGGCTCCTAAATGATCTGCAATCTAGAAAACCCGTTCAATAAGAAATATTATTGCAGCATCAGAATCAAAATAAACATATTCATTCTAAATAGAACTTCAAACTTCATTCGCATACCACGCTAAGCAATAATGCATAAAGGTGATCCAGCAGTTTATAAACTTTAAGTTCAAATTTATAAGATTACTTATATGTTATATAAAGATCATATTTTCTTTTTAAGAAAAATATAAAATCTGTTTTAAAGGGAATATGATGCAAAAACATTCCTTCTCGATTTCATGACAATCGCAATTACTTTCGCAGTAATTTCGACGTCCTCAAAGACGACTGCCAATCGATTCATCATCAGTAAACGGCGAGTCGATGATGACAATGTTTCTCTACACGCCAAAGGAGATGAAACATAGCCACGGTTATTTAGCGACGGAACCCCCATGGATGTTGAGGATATGCTGCTTGAGGTGATCCGGTCGGCAGAAGTATTTGCCGCAGAGAGTGCAGGTGAAGGTATACCGGGATCCGAGACGGCCGCACTCGTATCTGGAGTGTCGTGTGAGAGAGGATCGGGATCTGTATCCACGTCCGCACATTACACACCGAAATGGCAGTTCGCCGTCGCCGCCACTCAAGACGATCTCCTTCGCGGGGCTGGCTGCAAGCATACAGGGGGAGGCCTTTTACATCATACGGGTTCCTGTCGGACGCACAAAATGAGCCCCTTTTATCTGCAAAGCCGCGGGTCACTCCGGTCGAGACAGTGTGACCTGGATATTTTGACCCCCCTTTTCTTTTTTTTTCTTTCTCGACCGTTGAAGAAAAAGCTCGAACCAAGCGTGTGGACAATACTGAATCAAGCTCGCTCCAAAGGAAGACTGCACAAAAAGCTCCCAAGCTCGTCGAGGAATAAAAACTGGTTCTAGTCGCATTTAATTCTTTCCGAATCTTTTTCAAAATAATGACTTACTGAAAAATTTTACCACCGTATACAACACTATTATTACAGTAGATAAAAACTAGAAGTTGCGTTGTCAAAAATAAATTAATAATGAATAAACAAATTAATACACAAATTAATTAATTCGTTAACATTTAATTTTGTAACTAGTACATAGAATATTTAATTATTAACATATATAGAATTAAATTTATTTTTAGCTGTAATTTATTCTCGTGTTACACATCTTTGAATTATTAAAGAATAAGTTGAAGACAAAGTATTTAAAAAAAGTTTTATGACAAAAGTAAGTAATCAATAAGTGAAAGCTTTACAGTGACGTTCTATGTAACACAATAAATGATAAAAAAATACAACTTTAGCAATATATTTATATACTTGAAAAAATACGTCGATCCTTATGGCAGACTTTTGTGCAGTCTTCATTATTTTGGGCTGTTATTTACATGCTGCACCAAAATGAACTGCATTTTATTAGTGCATCCATTTTTACACCCGTGATGTAATTAATTTCAACCCAACGTAAAATATGATTTCTTGTATAGTTTCACCCAACACATATCCACGGCGAATGAGTGTAAATACTGGCTGAAGTTACGCGTGAATGATTTGAATGTGGATGAATTCCCTCCGATGAACCGCTCGAGATATATAGCTCCTTCATTTGCCGCTTTAAATGTGATATTTATTCGCCACGCTGACAATCACGAAGCTTATGTTCCACTAGATGACAAAACTTCAGCATGCAATACACATCAACCAACAATCACTGATGCTTCATTTATTCCTTCGTTAATCAGATACTGATGGTTATTTACAATACTAGTAGCATGTATCAGATGCTACTTGTGATTAAAGGATCGATTTATGTCATTTTATTAATATATAGATATTAATTTTTATAGATTATATTGTATATTCGCTAGTAAGATGCAAGTGCACCGCATATCGCACGAGCTGAATTATACAAACTTTAAATTTTATTTATTCATTTTATTTAATGCGTGAATATAACATTCCTATTTATGTACTTATAGCCGAATGAAAAATATAAAAAAGTAGAACACAGAAAATATATATATTATATATGTACACATAAGTAAACCATTAATTAAATATTTCTTCACATTACCAAAGCAATGTTTATTAAATACGATTAATTTTAGAGACAAACATCATTTTTATAAAGTATATTTATGATTGTGTCGCTTTTAAATGTATAACAAAAAGAAAAATATAAGAGCAAGAACTAGTGAAGCCACATATTTGGTCTGTTTTCTGTTCTTGAACTAGACTGCACTAGAACCGTCTTTCTTTCGACAAATATCAAACATATACCTATCTCTCATGTTCCAAAAGAATGTATATACTAATTCAGCCACAGAAAACAGACCTGTTGTCGTCAAGAGAGGAGCAAGAAATAGTGCCTGGATCGAGATACTGGAGCATCCAAGAACGAGAAACGATCGTAGGATCCCACCTCCGTATTCAAAGGTGAAATAAAACAAGAACAAGTAATTTCGACGCAATGGATGGAAGATCTTTTACTACCGATTTTCATTCGTCTCTGTGCTACACAAGTATCTACGATTTCCAAAACTTGTACAGTACTCTAACGTCTTTCTCAGTAAATTGCTCCAGTCGCTGCTGCACCTGCTGTTGTTGTTCTCGCTGTCGCCGCTGCTCCTGTCGTTGACGAAAATCAGCCTCCAATTTCTCTTTTTCCGAGAGACAGTCGGCGATATGTCCCCGCAGACCGCTTCGATACTTGTAGCTGCGACCGCAGTTTGGACAGGAGAGTCTGCAGTAATGTGCCGTGGGTTGCTGATGCACCCCAGTGGACTGTGACCAATACGGCGTGGCAGCTGCAAGCATCATCGGCCAACTATATCACCCCGGAGGTCAATTATACGTGCGGACGCGACAAGATGCATTTAAATTTCAAAGATTCCTTTCAAGAATTCTATTTTCACTTTTGCGTTAACGAGCTTTTTCTTAAACATTTCCACTCACTCTCTCTCTCTCTCTCTCTCTCTCTCTCTCGCTCTCCCCTCTCCTTTCTTTTTCAGACTCTCTCTCTCTACGCATTATTTTGGGTTCAAAACAAGTATTGTCTTAAATTTCTTAATTTTTCGTTAAAAAAATAATGTAAACGGTGTTTATATATAAGTGAAATATACGACTTACTTTTTTTCAAAGGATGAATATGATCTTAATTGCCAGATATTTTGAAGTTATTTTCTAAAAAGAAAAATTTGAGAATTAGATTCAAACGTTTAAAAATATTTAAATAAACTGTAGAAGATTAATGACTAATTTTAGTATTCTTTGTAATAAAATTTTTAATTTGATAATACGAAAAGGTTTGAGATTATGCCACACCAAAAGTTAGTAATTAAGTTATTTTACATTCGCAACGATACGAGAGCTGAAAAGCTGGGTATAGGGTTCGCACAATTGAAAAAAGTAGAAGATTCTTTCCAAAGAGATTCTTTATTTGTTCTTCATCTGGTCCATCAACTGGTCGGATTCGCATTTGTGGATTGAAAAATACGACTGGATGCAAGATCGATTCGATTGGCACGAAAGCATACGTGTAAGATTCTCCAAAGACATGATAAAAAAAATGCTTCCTCGTGTGCACGTTAGCTTACAGTTATGTTAATTCTATTCAGAAAATTCTATTCAGTAATTCTATTTCACATAACGATTATAAATCGAGATTATACGGAGAGCAAACAACAAACTTATATTAATGAAATACTAGGCTGAAAAGGAGACATCGACGAATGAATGAAAATAACATGATGATTAATTCTTATATCACGGAAAAAATTTAGAAGATGATTTAATTGACAATGATTCTAACTGAAGACAAAATGTGTTGTTTGTATAACCGAAGATTTTATATATATATATATATATATATATATTTGAATTATTTAAAAATAAATTTACTCAACAGCAATTGTTAACAATTGATGAAGTGATCTTATAATGATATTTGGCAAAAGAAAAAATGCTTTCGTCTTTAATAACTTACAAATTCGGTTATATAAATAATACAGACATACGAAAAATTTTTTACCGAAAATAGACGGTAGTATTCTTATACATTTTTTGATATTTCTGAAACCGTTGTTTGAATTGCTCTCGTCACAATTTTTTCTTTTTATCAATATGGAGAAGAATTTGATTTTCCAATATTTATAACTTAGCAATTTGTATTTCATAAGTTTGCATATTTTATCTCAGCATTTTGAAAACCAGACTACTCAAGACTTCAAAGATATTAGAGAATCGAGCTATTCCCCGTTGATTGAAAAGACTGTGATGTAACGAAGCAATTTGGATATCAGATTACGTTTCAGAGCGTCCAAATACGTAAGAATACCATGGTCTAATCTTCGGATGAAACATTAAGGCTCCTGAGTAGTCGGCATGCAATTCAAAATCAGTCAGCGGCCTGGCGACATTGATTGGCAAACGAGAATGGATTAAAATGGATTGAAATTTTTTTCTATCCGAATGCGTATTTTAAATAACGAATACTTTTTTTGGATTTAATTGGATTCAATTGAATGGCAGTTGGATTGAAAAACTGCATTTCTTATTCAAAATTGTGTGAATTGAACCAGTATTTAGATTGAAAGGCATAAAGATATGCTCCATGCAATTCCTATAAATGAATAAAAATGCATTCAGAATTGAAAAGCATTCATTTTAATATTCGTGAATCAATATTTCTGAAAATCTGAATACATTTCAATTCATTTCAATCCATTCTCGTTTACTAGGTAATAATGAGCACAAGCCCACGTACATGTGCTCTCGGCGCGCCGAAAGCGAGTGCACACGGGCTCGTGTTTGTTGTGTTACAGCGCCTCGCCACGATAAATGATTGAATTTATAAGCGTGGAAAAGTGATGTTTTGACGACGAAATTTGTGCTGCATGCCATTTCGTTATTATTTAATTGTGAAAATGTAATTCGTATTTCGTTACAGGACTTATAAAAGTCCTAAAAATGGATAGAAACTAGTTATCCTGGAATTTAATACGTAAAAGCATATATTTCATTCATTTCAATAGCTGTTCAAACTGTGTTTCTGCCCGAAATTAGGCTCAGTTTATCTCCCTTTTACGACCATTTACAGACTATTAAGGAAGAAAAGGACAGTTTCTGCCCATTTTTACTGGTATTTTAAAGCATTTAGATTTAAATTTATCCAAATTGTTTTTATTTATAAATGGCTTGCAGCATAAATTCACGTGTCATTCCTCGCTTCTAACGTCACGATTCCAATTTGACCGTCGCGACTACTCAGGAGTCTTCAAATTTTGCGTGTCCGTGTAATTGGAAATTTCGAAAATAATTTCACAAAATCTTCGAATAGAAAGAATAAAATATTATTTAATATAAACATTATGAAATATTACTCGCGTGAAAATTTGAGAAATCTCGAGTATTAGACTGCACTACTTTGTGAATTGTCCGATCAGTAATTAATACTTCCAGAGAAGCAATGAGAAAAAAACATCATTAGAACACATACGTCTGGTTGACTTTTCATAGAAATTAGTCATTTATTGTAACAAAAATTTGAGATTAGCGCCGTTATTTCTAACGAACCGATTTACAACAGTGTTAACGCCGATTATTTTTCCGAAAATGATTCTCTCTCACCGAAATAATTTCTAATAATTCTAAATTTGGACACATTTACAGAATATTATGCGCAATATAACAATATAAAGTATTATAATTTTTATAACATTTTCAAATATAACATTCTTTCAAAACTTCAAAATTCGTTTTCTCTGTTGCATTGAAAAATATAGTTAGTCTTGAAAAATCGTAAAAGTTCTTCAAGACAGCAATATGAAAGTTAAACTCCAAATTGACAAAATTCAATTAATTTGAGTAAAATAAAACAAAACGCTTCCAAGTTTAATTAGAGAAAACATACTATAATCAAACATAGTATTTTTCACATCGCGAGCCAAGCCAATAATTATAATATCAAATATAATTTCGAGTTAATATAATGTTCGACGAGATAACTTCTTGAAGATACAATGTGGCAATCAAAAATCAAATTGAACTCCAAGTGATTTTTCATCAAAATTAATATCAAAAAAATTTTTAACAAAATAAAAATTAAAAATAAAACAATATGTATGATAAGAATTTTACTCTTGGAGGTCAATGTGAAACTTGATAAAGCCATCCCCATTTCTACGAGCTACGTAATGTCGCATCTACGCCCATGGAAAGCAGATAACGACGGTAGATTGCTCGAAGAAAGCATTACAGATATATTTTCTGAATATAAATATTTTGAATTTATTTATTACGAGACAAAGGACAAGATTAAAAAACAAAAAACACTTGGCATCACGATGTGGCTTCTATTTTCATGGACAGATTCGAAACGTTAAGAGAGAAATAGAAATCACGAAAGGGGAAAAAATTCAACTACGACAAATCGACATGCTAGAATTATTGATGCCCCCTCTGCCTCTCCGTTGCCGCTGTTGTTGCTGTTGATGGCTCTCATTCTCGTATTCCCTCGGGAAAACCTCTGTCGCGGAGATGTGACGGTCCAAAGGCGACACTTTGACTAGTCTGGTATAGGGTGTCAAACGATGACCCGTCCTCTTCTGATGTGACCGCATGATGTCCACTCTGGTGAAACGTCGTCGACAGGTCCCGCAGGAAAATTGCTTCTCCACCCCGCACTCGTAGCGCTGATGCCTTTCCAGGGAATACTGGACCGAATAACGTCGGTCACAGCGTGAGCAACGATACCCGAGAAAAGACTCTGAAACACCGTGGGGCCCTCCACAACTATCACGCGAGCATACAACGCGTTTCCATTCAGTGGAATCTTCCTTCACGTGGAATGCGAGGGAATGATTGAATCTAAATCAGTTGCGATCGGTTCTGTCAGTTTTGTCGAGTCTCGATTGTCGTGAAAATTGGAGATTGCATCAAGAAGAATGAATTAAAATCCAAGTGTACTTCTTTCAAGTTGTAGATGAGGTACATAAACATGTGAGTTTTTTTTATCAAATCTACCTGTTTCTCGTTATTTGAGTAAACATAAATTCTTGTTCTTGTAAAGATTAGTTACCATTCGTGCAATGTATTGCGGCTCTGGTAATGATCGCTGCGCAGCAATGATTAACAGAGAAGCAATAATTGCATTAAAATGATAAGTCAAAAATGATCAGAATGAATTATGATTATTCGAGTTTTAAAATTATTTTATGAAAACAAGAATTTATAATGCAAATATTAACAGGAAATAAAAGTTAATAAATACTCTCACGTTTATGAACTATTTCGATCATAAAGTAGCAACCTTTTTCATAAAATGGGAACGATGTTAAATTTAATTTTACGATCCTATATAAATTGTACCTTGTGTTTTGCTGTTATAATGTCAGTTAATTTTGAATAGTATGCATTAAAAACCACTATTCCGTAAAAATTTATATTTATAAATATTTATAATTTCAAATAAAATAAATTTATGTGTAATTTTCTGTGATGCTGAAGTTGGAAATTCAGAAGACTTGAAACCTCTGCGAGACCCGCAACGAGGTTGCAAATCAATATAAAAATCCTAAGCAGCTCATTAAGAAAATTATTCATATTTTCAATGAAAATGAACGTAAAAATCATTTTCCTCGAAAATTTAAATAATTGTCTTCTCAATTACATCACACAAATTATATTTATATCGTTCTATCATCCAACGATTATTTTTCACGATTTTTCCTCAAAATTTTTGTTAAAGCTATATAAACCCAGAATTAAATTTTGCCAAATTTACTTTGTCGTAATCATTCGGTACCTGCGAAGAGCGACACAATATTGCTGCGCGAATCTTACCATTTTTACGCCACTGCTCGCAACATATCCGAATGAAGATAAAAACGCACATAAAAACATTCAAAGACTCGATCAGCTTTAACAAAAATCTGAAAATCAAATTCATTAAATCAATCGTTATCAGTTAATAGAATAATCAGAAGATAATTTATTCTATGCATACAATTCAATTATCCATCCGCGAAACGTGGTGATGAGGCTCCCTATAACGCGTTAAGAAACTATCAAAATTACTTCCTTCGATCACGATACAAAGATAGACGATCGACAGATTGTTTGCACGCCAATGCCCTAAATTGACGACCCAAAAGTGCAACTTACAATAATCTCGTAATCCGAATTAATTTTGTACAAAAAGCTCCGAAAAGAGTCTACATGCTTTACCCTCTGCCTCAAATCGAAACATATGAGAATTCAAACATTTCATTCATACACACATTCTTCATCATGAGGGACTATTCACCGAAACAATAAAATCCAGTTTTTAATACAGCATGTACATTGAGCTGAAAAATAAAAAAAAAATAGGAAGAATAAAAGAGGAGAGGAAAAATATAATATTGGATATATCATCAATCTGTTTTCATTCAGCGAACATTGCGTAACTTTCTAGCAAAAAGCGATGCAATTTCCACGGAATGAGATTACAAGAAAACAAATTTACACGGACATGTTGGAAAATTTGACCATTGAATGAAAAGAGTCAGAGTTGATGAGAATTGAAATGAAGTTATTCGAAAAGTTATCAACTGACAAAAGCATCATTGCAATGTTCCGCCTGAATATATCATAAAAATTATTTCATTATTATATACATATATGTATATATGTATATATATATATATATATATATATGTATATAATTGAAATTGTAATTTCACGATATGATTCGACATTTGACATATGCCTGATGTGATAATCTCGTAGGAACAAATATATATATATACATATACATACACACACACACACACACACATATATATATATATATGTGTATATATATATATATGTATATAAAAATCAAGAAAAATTGAAAAAACGTGCCAAGAGTATATCTTATTTTTGGTATAATAAATGGAATAATAGCAGAAATAGAAGCTATCAATTGACAGCAGAGTACTATTGTCCATTAAATTATTACTATTAGCAAAGCAGAAGAATACTAAGCTTTTCGATAATCATCGAAATGCTTAGCCACTTTAAAAAACAATACAAGACATCTCAACTATTTCTGCCAGATTCAATATATATAAATATAACGGGAAAGTATCTTGCGTGCCGATACAACACACAAGATTAAATACTTACGTACATAATACCTTTTACCTTATCATCACATAGACATCTGTGTAATTCACTATGATAGCGACGTCACATCCCTGGCAAATTTGGCTTGCAAAATTTGCTCTCAAAAAAAGCAAAATGCTTTATTGAAAGCAACTATATGACAAATCTTCTTGACATCACATATAATCCTAATTTATCAGAATAAATCCGATAAATTACATTAATATACTTCACTATTTAACACATGGAAATCATATTTTTATAGCAGATTTCCATAAAGTAAAATAGAATCGTAATAAATACGAATATTATAAATATTTTCAAAAGATGAATATAATTATTAATAAAGTTTTTCATTAAAAATAATTATCTTAAACAAACTAAAGGCTAGAGGATATATCCTAATTAATAATCTTATAAATCATATCTAGAAGTATCTAAAAATGTCTTATTAGATAAATATCATTCATTCACTTAAAAATATACACAAAGATAATGTCTAGATGAAAATTATGCTCCAACTTCTCACACATACAAAAAAAAAAACAAATTCTCACACAAAATATCAACATCATGATTTCTACGCATGTCTAGTTTGAGATCATAGAGAAAAATATCTATGAAATCTAATCAAACTTTTCTAGAATCGCTCTAGAATTTAGTAAATATATATTTTTAAGTAAAAAAGAACTTTGTTCTCTTAAAAGAGAACAAAATTATGTTATAAACCACATGTAAATTTAAAAAAAATTTTTTAATTACACCGCAATATGATAACTTAAGTAAGTCTTACAAACTACACCGGAACTTATCATTACTTATTATTAATCACGAATGTTACACTATTTATTATATGGGGTTACCATAATACTGTACCATTAAATACATTACCAGTTCAAAAAGTCGAAGTTTCTCGACGTCTTCCAAGCTCTTGTTTGAAGATTCGAAAAGCGAGATCTTCAAACTCGAATATTTTCCCCATCCTAGGTCTTGCAAAAAAATATCACACACATCACGAACACGAGACTCAATAAAGTCGAGCGAAAAAAAAAATAAGAACATTGTAACTGAGAAAATATGGGGTACATTCGGGGAGATGCTATTAGCACTACTTGTCATTTTATCTTCATCATTTACGAGAAACAAGGATAGAATGACATGTACATATAGCGTCTCCTGAACGCATTTACAGACAAAACCAAAACGGTAAAGAGAAAATATGCAGTATTTGCAAAATACAAATAATCTTCCTGAGATCCGAAAATCCCAAATTAAGGATAATCGGAAATTCAATAGTAATCCAATTAATTTAATTTTAATATAAATCTTAACTTTCTGAATCTCAAAATGTAATTCAGAAATCAACGATGAGTTTACCCTTTGGTCCTTTTTCAAATCACCCAGGCATCTGCTTCTATTTCTTCAATCTTCTTTCTTCTTTTTGGCCAATCAAATAACATTTTTCATAAACAGAAAATTTAGAAATGTGACACTGCATAAATTATCAAGTCAAGATAATTAAGTCTTTGAAAAGCAGAAAAAGCCGCTCTTCTCCGACATCTTCAGCTTGAACATTGTAAACAGAGCATAATCACAATCTGTACAATTTTCTGCAAACGAAAAATGAAAAAAACACTGGCACGATGCAATTTCTCCAAATTGTAGAAAATTTACCTTTAATTCTCTAATACCGAAATCGAAAGAATATTTCTCAAACTCGATATTAGGAAAATTAAAAAAAAAATTTTTTTAATTTTCTATAATCTCGATAAAACAGCTAAAAGTAACTAGAAAGAAAAAATAGGTTTTTCCGTGATAATATTGTATTTTTACATCATTTTAAATTTTCCGGCATTATAGTTAAGAATGAGAAAGGCTTTTTCTTTCTCACCACCATAACGGCGAAAGATAATCCCAAAATCAATATAAAAAATGAAATGAAACACAGTAAAAGTAAAAATTGGTTATTTCACACATATATATATTTAACATTCGTGAACATTTACCCACACATTCATTCCTCATTCATATGTTTTTCTCATGGAGGAGTACGTTCAGAGTGTGCTATTAGCGCTATTTGTGTCATTCTATCTTTATCATTAGACTTAAAACAAAGATAGAATGACATGAATAGCATTAATAGCGTTTTCCTGAACACATTTCAGACATATCGTTTTCATACAAAAAAAATCAAAACAGTCGTATTGCAAATAAAATTCGATTATCACTTGCGAGAAGGAAGCGTCTTAAACTCGCTAACTCGCACGCGCGGCTATTTTTATTTGCGATAACGTCAAACACTAATCACTTTGTTAATATGCATAATTCAAATATGAAATATGAATTACGTATGTGCGTTAAGTTTGCATGTATACTCGAGACATATGTAAGAATAAATAGCGTTTTTCGTAGACGAGATTACGAGTTATAATATAATATAATCAGGTTAATTAGTACTTCTAACGGACCATATTACCTTTTTATGTTGATCCAAATATTACCTGTTTTATCTCATGAAGTATCCTTACCAATTTTATCAGTTATTAATGCCGCTGCCATCTTCGATCTTCTGTCTTGAAGAAGACGCGAGCGTACAAACTTTATTCTGTGCAAAAAGGTCGCTCGAATAAAAATCAGTACGCTGCAAAATCATGAAAGCTCCGTTAAAATTATCGAAAAATAAACGGACGAATATTCGATGCCAAAGATGCACATGTAAATGTCCAAATCATATTGATTTAGATGCTGTACATTTTTGACACTTGAATACCTTATTAATTTTTCGAAATCTATGGATCCTACGGACTCATGTTATCTTTTTGAAACTCTAGCTCGCTTGAGTGAAAGCATCATAAAGATAAGCTTCAAATGAGATCATAGAGATTCGAAAGATTAAAACGCGTCATATCGCGATCAGAATGCTTTTGCAGAAAAAAAATCTACGAAAGCACAGTTCCACTCCTGGTCTTCGCAAACGTGCAAAAGACAAGCTTGCAAATTTCTCTTCTCTCTTCCGACATCGAATTCTTTCTCTTCGTGGATTCTGAAGAAACTCTGTGAACCGCTCCGATCGAGAAATCGCTCGATCGTAACAGTTCAGTGAGCTTCTTCTTCTGCATTCTCATCTTCATCTCGAGCGCTTCCTCATCATTCCTAAACACTTGGGGCAGGTAAAAAAACACAAAAAAGGAATATTACAGAGAAAAATTGTGACATGGCATGGTACAACAACACAACGAGAATCGAATAACGAATAAGTACAATACCATGAACAATAATGACAACGATGTGAATGTCTATACGTAATCGTTATAAATATTTTATGTATATATATATAGCGATATATATCGAATAGAAAATAGTATTATATAAATAATGTTAAGCATATTATATATATATATACGACGTATATATAAGTGTAAATATATATATATACTATATGGAGTCCTTTCTTCCGAACATTCATATGTATACATACATACGTGACGCATGTATGTATGCACATATGAGAAACCATAATAAGATATATATGTAAATCAGGTTAATTAAATAGTTTGTTTTATGCGTTACGATAAAAAAGCGAGTTATGTACACGTGGGTTAGTAAAAAAAAAAAAAAGAATTTGTCGAATGTGTGCGAGCATGAGCGGCGTTGCGGATCCCGTCTCGCGATGATCTACCTATATATATTTCATTCACGTACATAGATAATAAAACTTCCATAACCATCACCATGCACTTCGCTACGGGATACGTCCGGCTGAACGCCGTCACGCTTGCACACTTCCGCAGAGTTAAGGTGTATAGTTACACTACCGAAGGAAGCGTGGCATGCAAAAGACGAATTACGCCAAAAAAAAAGATATATATGTAAATATATATATATATATATATATATATATATGGCACAAATGGGTTAAAAACTATCGAGTGTACGCATACACGGAGTGGACAAAAAAAATTATTATATGAATATATAATATATAAATTGTTCACACATCGTTATATCGTACTGCATATCCTGGTGCGCGCGCGCTTGCGCGACCAAGATCTTGATGTGGAACGTGCTTTTTTTGTTCGTTTCTTTTGGACCGCGTTTTTATAGAGAGCCGCAACCCAACGTGAATGTAAGTACGCATAACGTGTGAATGTACGCGATGCGTGAGAGGAACATTACAAGACGCCGATGAACCTCGCCGATCCCTCTTTTGAGAAAAGCGAGATCGATCGAATCGCGAGCGAGAGGCGGATTTTCGGCCAGCCGGTTTCGCGACTTACGACCAGCCGTATGAAAAGCGCGAATTTCGAAAAGAAAGAGAAGAGGAAGAAAAAAAGAGATAGGCAAGATAAATAAGACATGGGCAGGAGGAAGAGGCAGGCAGAAAAGCGAGGGTGTCCGTGCTCCCTGCGCTTCTTCGTCGTGCACAATGGAAAGAGAGGAAAGAGGAAAACGCGAGACATCACCCTGGACGACAATGGTATAGAGAGCAGAGAATTATACTATAAGAGTTCGCGCACACGACTGGCCATATATCAACTCACTCGGTTGTTCCAATCCGCGATAAACGAGAATACAGGATGTATTATATGTCCTCTCACGCGATTCTCAGGCAAGTTGTTTCTTGCTCAATTCGACTTCTGTTCATGATTTAACACACCGCGCTCTCGTTACATGTACATGTACCGGTTCTTTCTCGCACCAACAAAAAAAACACGTCACGGCTACAATGGGCTTTTTATTATCTGGGATCTGAGGGTGACTCTCGTCCCGGATTGGCAGAGGTAAACGCAATCGTTTCACTGTTGCCAGAAGAAACAGCCGAAGATAACTCGAGTCTTCGGTGATCGTTTCTTCGGACAAGCGTGAACGCGTTTACCTTTACCCTTTCTCTCGTCGCCGGAACGCTTTCGCGTGTTTCCGCGACAGAAAATTTCCACGAGAGAAATAAAAAAAAAAGAAAAAAAAGAGAAATCTACGCGCTGCGAACAACGTGGCGCAACTCCGGTCCTAGGGTCGCGAACTCGGCGTCTCGTCATGGAACAAACGAAAACTCTTAGACCAACAAACGTGCGTGAAAATACACGGAATGCAAGAAGCGATAACAAAATGTGTGAGAGAGCTTTTGATGTTGAAATTCTAAAATTTAAAGAAAAAAAAACGGAGAGACGCGTTTTCCGTGGAGCAGAGGAGCCTAAACGAAGGATCTCGATCGCGATGGCTTGAAGTGCGATTTTAAGTGTCAGCCCCTCTTCCTCGAATGGTACGAAAAACTAGATTCAAGGCAACAAGTCTCTGACGTTGAAAAAAAAAACGACCTTCGCTATCAATGCGAGCATCTGTCCAATCTTTCTTTTGAAAGTGTATCGCGCGCGACACATGACACACTCTGACATAGCATATACAAAGAAAAATGGAGGCAGAACGCAATATTCGTCTACCGTAACGAGCTTAACAAATGATAACTCTCGCGATTCCACGGGCACCTGGCGCGTAACGACATCGCGAAAAGAATCACCGTCATCGAGTAACACGTCAGGAACCGCGCGATCGCGAGTACGAATTCGAGATTTAGCAACGCTAGCATTGACAGAGAGGCCGCTCCTCTCTCTCCGAAATTACCTTGATTCCCACGTTGGATCACCGCATTAGGGCGATCATATACCTTAAAAGCTAACGAAAAAACCGATCTAAATGCCTAAAAAACCTTCCTACCTCTTCATCTAAACTAATAAATATATAAACGTTTGTTTTTTTTTACGCTATTCTTCTCTCTCAATATGTCTCTCCTTCAAAGATTATCCCTTCATGTTCATTTCTTTCATAATAACGATTGTTCTAACGAAAATTAAAGGAAAATTGAATTTTATTGTCCCTCTATAGTGAATTGTTATCGCATCGTATAAACGCGATAATTTTATATTTCGATTTGTAAAGGGATCCCGATCACGAAAGATACGGCACGCCGGGCGGACGATTTCCGGCTCAACCATCTGGGGCGACCGGTATCCGGCTGCATCAGCTGCTCAGTGTGCAGCTGTCATCATACATTAGCAGATGCAAGCAAGCTGGTCTCCGTCGTCTCGGCAAGAAACTTGCATTGCCAACCAACCGAAATAACCGACAAAAATTTCTTATTACCTTCCTCACGAGCAAACGGAAAAGGAATTAGCCGAAACTTCGTTCCGAATTTTTGTTGAAATTAATCTATTAAAAATATTTATTACGTATGCCTAATAAAGTTAGATACTTGTGATATAATTTGTTATTAGCTTCGTTATGGTAAAACTGATGAAACTATCGTAACCTATCGTACTGCTGAGAAATTGTACAGCAGTCTTTCCGTTTTGTTGTTACGTAATATATATAATCGCCTTGATATAACAATTCAACGCACTTATACATGAATTCGCGATAAATCTGGGTCATCAGTAAACAGATAGTTCAATTTATTTAGTCTTATCTTCGTTAACGCGTTCTCGTTAAACAACAGAAAATTTATCTCTTCATAATCTCAATTTTTCACTCGCCGGCTCACGATAAACGTAACTATTAAACTGTAATCACGTTAAATGTTACGTATTATATATGTAATATAGCTGTTTCTACCAAAGTTTCCTCAAAAACTATAATCGCTTGACCTTGATTTTATTACAAATTGACGTAAAATCTATCGTGAAATGATAAAGTGATTTTTCGTTATTCTTTATGACTGCGAATTTCGAAACGACATCTTTTGCAAATAATTGACATCGCGATAGAAGAATGTACGCATATCTTTCGTCACCAGAAAGTTCGCTTCTTGTCGTCTCTTCTGTCTTTTTCGATAGAAATCTTCCCTACCACGCGCGTTCGTTCCAAGTTTCACGTGGCCTCAAGGTCAGGTGAGCGTTCGTGGGAATGCCTCGACCGGGCATTAAGTATACATGCCTGTTATACTACACAAACATGATTAGCTAGATTTCTCGTGTCCGCTACGAGAGATCTGAAAAAAAATTAATTTGAAAGATTCACTCGGTCTTCAAATAATTAAATCCGTTTTGCACACATCCTAAGAGCAATTAAATATGACACATAAAGTAATGAGTCATCTAGTAATAATTATATGACTATGAGAACGCATAAAAAATTGAAAAAAGAAATAGCTTAAAAAATTATATCGATACAGAGTCTCAAGTGGGATAAAAATTTACGTAATCCAAAGATCAGCATCGATCTTACTGAAAATAGCTCGTCAATGTTCTCCGCAGATTGAAAATCACACGCAAATGTAACCATTGAATATAATAACGGAAGGAGGAAAAATAATGTTCTAACGACGCAATTTCTAATCGCTTAGAAATTCGAGTGATGTCACACTAGAGTCGGGTAACTGCCCAAGTTATGAAACGACTACTTCCGAGTTGTGCCGAGAATCAGCGTAAAATGATCATTGTCGAAGGTGCTCAACGTCACCTACAATATATATAGTAGTATCAAATTTCATGAAAGGCACGTAACGCCGATTAGAGAGCCAAGGCGAGATTGCTGGCTCACGCTCGCTCGATCGCACAAGCCCCGTTATATTCTTACCCACCGAGAAGCAGCTCTCACGTTGCTCCAGCTTCAATTTCCCATAGCAACAGAGGAACAACCGGATACGTCCCGAAATTTCCTTCGTTATTTAATCGCTGAGCCACGACTTCCGCGAATGAAATCAGACTATAAAATAGCGAGTTATGTTTCATATGTGTTTCCGCATCAAAACAAGTATGTCATATACCACGTCATTTCATATAAAAAACAATCGCGTGTCGAAATCCCTATCGTTGAATTTATCACGCAATGCATTATTCAACTTGGAAAAATTCATGAACGTGAACGAAACGAACCCGTTTCAAAGATAGAGAGACTATCGAGAGAGACATCCTACTCAATCCTTATACTCATTGATCTTTATACCTACATGTTTCCAATTATCGATGATGCGCGATTCCGTTTATAACTATTTTTAATTATTCTTACTGACATTAATTATCAATAACACGGTGCTTGATTAATAAAAACGTCTCGTTGTATCTGAAAGAAGATCGATAAGCTTAAAAAATAATCGATAGTCCATGCTTTAGACTTCGTTCAACAAGGTACAATATATAGTAAAAGATTCTATAATCTCTCGATTCTCGTAAGCGCCACCTATCTTGAGTATCTCTTTCTATATGTTGTTTCATCAACATTGAGTATACTTTATTTATGTAAAAATAATACTAGAAAATTCCGCGATGTTACTTCTATCTACAATTTACTGTAACTACTGTTATATGAAACCGCATGTAACTATCGTCGCGGATAAAGTATAACTAACTGTAATCGTTCTTTGTAGATTTTTTACGCGCGAAATTGACACGAGATATTGAGGTCTCGTGTTCTCCCTGCGGGCTGTCCTCGCGATGTCGTAACTCCTTTCGGAGGAGAGAGAGGCCGTAGAGTCGCGCATTGCGAGGCTAACGAAGACGAGACGACAGAGAACAAATGTCGAGAAACCAATTATGGAAAACGGATTGTTGTACGATAGGAAAAAAGGCACGCGCGAACGCATGTGCGGCTCGTCTTACGTCAAGTCTCACTTGTCGCGACACTACGTTAAGAAAGGAAAAAGATAAAAAGACAAAGAGAAAGAACTTAAGAATTCTTAACAGAAAGCTCTACATGCTCCGATAGAAAATAAAAAGCTCTTTCAGAGACCGTGCTACACTTGAACGCACCGGAATCTAGGTTGAACCACGTTATCAACAACGAAAGAAAAAGAAGCTCCGCCCCGCCTGCGCAATAGACACATATAATTACGCGCGCGTGTCAACACGTCATCGAAACTTTTATCAACGTACTCGGCGCTTGTGAATGAGCCATTGTCGGTTTGTCACATTAGAAAAAGATATCATTTCTATCTTAAAAATTTTCCATATTCTCGAGTCCATTCAAACGCGAGTACGCGCGTTTCTATTCTACATGGCCATAAATTTGTTTAAAATTTGCATTTTATCAGTGATGCAAATAACTCGGATTCTAATGATTTAGAACAAATTATGCGAGTGTCTATTGTTACGGGGGGCAAGAGGCAAATGAAACATGAAGCCACTGAGCCTACCTTGTGAGTCGCGATGAGCCTGTGCGGCCTCCTGAGCTGCGAGGAAAACCTCATCTCCCGTTCCGGGAGCTGCCACGGAGCCCACAACACCCCCCGCATTACTTCGGTCACCGGTAACATGCCATGAGCCCATACCTGCTAAAATAAATTATCGTCCAATAAATCTCAATATAAATATTTTATTAAATATTTACTCTTTGCATGATACGACGTTGTATACCATTAATTAAAAATTTACAAGATAAATCGTGAGTAAAGATATCGCTACAAAACTGAGAGCTTTGACACACCTCAATTTATAATTGAATTAAAACTGTTCAATTAATATCAAGTTGCAATGTTCTCAGAAAAATCCTTTGAAAATTTCGAGTGATTTACACAATTAACATGTCAGATGAAAGTAATAATAAAAACATTATTCTAGGAACGAAGAAGGTACTTTATTCATAAACTCTTTTAAAGGGGAACAAAAATATAGGAGCACATATGTAATACCGACCAAGAAATAACGCAGCAAAACTCAGGGTTTCACAATCGAAAAGTCACACATTTCCCTTATACAGTGGGAGTGCTTAAAATACATTTATATTATACAATATTCTTCTATATTCATAACTCGTTACAGCAAGTAATATTTGGCAAGTTACGTGAAATATCATACACATCCGCCCCGCAGATCGTCATGCTCACATACATTCGTATACATACGTACAGAAGTCACACAAATTTTAAGTAATTTGGCTTAAATAGTTTACACGTAACACATTCAAGAAATATAGACAAATAATACTGATAGATTCAGACTATTTAAAGTTCAAATAACTTTGTACATCAACTTGTCGTACTTTGAAATTGCACGTGTGTATTACAGAATTATCATTAAATTTGACTAGTTTAGAAGTGATTCTTGTCGGAATTTCAATTCCCGGGTAAATGTAATGTTAACATGCAAACAGAAGAAAGTCTCGGCAATGTGCATGTTATAAGAATTATATTCGATCTTTAAGTGATCTAAGAGTGAGTTTAGATCAGTCTGTTTCAAACAAACTATATAGTAATTATTAATGTTAATGACCGCCATTGATTGGGCTCGACGCTAAAAGAACGGTGCATAGAATGCTACAATATTCGCGCGTGTTACACACTAAGTCCGTCTAGGCTGGACCGGGGTGAAGATTGGACTAGAAGGTTGGTGTTTCCATCTCCTCCTGACGACGTTCAACTTTTTCAAATAGAACTGCAATGTTGAGCGATTAATGCCGTACATCTCGGATGCCTGAGTGGTGCTAACCCCCTGTTGCAATATTGCCTCCAGGGACATTTTAACCGAGTCTAAGCTATACTTTCTGCCCTGCTTGTTCGCCAGTGATTTAAGCAACGCGGCTACGTCAGCGTCCGGGCGCGGCCGTCTCATGTTTGGCACTTTATTACATTCGAGGAAATGGGAAGCCCATGGGGCACCACCGCCACCATTACGATCACCATCGTCACCAATACCGAAATTCCCTCTCGACCGAGACCGCGCTCCCGCCCCCCCACCTGCAACGAGGAAACCCAAGCTAGTGTCGGCCAATTTATTACACGTCCCGTTTTAATAGATAACAAACAAAACAACGAAACGATTTCGCGACACCAAAATTAATTCGTTCAACGTACACAAGCCCTTCCTAATTGCGATCAAGAGAGAAACAACTGATTATCGCGATCCAGCAATACCGAGATTTCCGTTCAAGAATCACTATCCAATCGTACAAGACGTCAAGCTCTGCTTCGATCCAAATAAACTTTTTGGATCGAAGATTCGCTAATGTCGTTGACTCTTTCTCAGAGCATATAATTTTATACAAAATGCAATTACTCGCTACGTATACTTCATATTTTTACATGCGCAACGCTACTTAGCGATGCGCAAGTTTAAATGCATATATTACAATTCACATTGCCTCTAAGTGAGAAAAAACCCTGCGTTTCGCTACGATAAAAAAAAAATAAATTATAAATAACGAATACATTATTTGAAACTTACCGGGGTGTTGGGCGGGGTCATGGGACGGTCCAGCTCGATTGTTGTCCTGTTCTATGTCATTAAGATCATTCATATCTTCATCCAGCGTTAGGTCTTCGACACCCTCCTCAGCGTCATCTAGGTATTCAGACTTTGGCTCGATGAGATTATCATTTGGCTCGGGTTTTTCGAGTGGCAGCTATAGAATATTAAAAACGGATTAGAAATCTTAAAAGAATCTCTATGAAACAAAACATAATCCGTAAAAAAGAAAATTGTCTCGAACCGTTTCCACACTGCAGCGGTAAGGAAAAGGTAAAACCAAAGCAGTAGAATAGAGAACGATTTTTCTTTACCAACGAAGCGAAAGAAACAGCGCTTTTAACGACAGCCTCTATTAGAACGTTGGCACACCTCCCCCCCTCCCCCAAAAAAAAGAGAGAACGGAAGAAATTGTTCGTAGAACAATTTTACCTGTAACATCTCATCGGCAGGCTTCGTCAACTGCGTCATTAAAGCTGACCTGCCGAGAGAGTCTGTTGGGTCTGCGTGTACTTTTTCGTCTGCCACTGGCGCGATACCAAGCGCCGGTACACCCATTTGCTGAGGCATGTCGCTGGAATTCGATGCATCCTGATTTTCTATCGTACTATCTTCGGTTAAACTTCTTCTTCGAAACCTTTTTCTTTTTCTTGATGTTGGACTTTGTGAACCTTCCCTGTAGGAACAAAAAAAAAACATAAAAATTAGCAATATTTTTGAAACGAATAGATTACATTCACATCTAAACAACATAATGAAATTATTCTCCATCCAATACTCACCTCGAGGACAACCCTTTCGACACTTGAGGACTAGCCGTATCCTCTGGTATATCCCCCACGGAACTTTGCGCCAAACTCTGCCTAGGAACTTTGTTCTTTTCTATCGTCAGACCGGAAGACGCGTGTGGAATGTCTAACGACGGTGCTGTTGGTTGTGAGACGGTTTTCTGTGGCCTGGACTCCGTCTTACTACTGCCAGCAGTTTTACTTTCCGAAAGGCCCTTAATTTGCAGAGACTCGGCGGCTTTGAGGAGTGCTGCCAGTTGGTCTTGGGAAATATTTACTTCCCCTCTGTACATATAGTCCATCATTGCCTTAAGTTCTTTGAATTTAACATCTTTGAGTATAAACACTGGATGCTTGTCATAGTGTTCGCTGAGGAGGCACTGTAACACAAAAATACATAATCTTTTTCAGACAAACGAGTACAATAGTAGAGTTACAAATATATAATAATTTATTTTCCTAATTTATATTTAATGTAGATATTATATTTAATATTTACTTTCTACAAGTTTAAACATTATTCGTAGATTACGTGGCATAAGCACAAGTATTTATTTAGCAGCATTAAAATATTGATCTCTCATATATCCTATATTACAGCTAAAAATGCAAAGTGCCGCATCTGGGACGAGCTAACATCTACAGACAGGCACATACAATTCGAGCATATTAATTTTCATAGAGCAGCATTCAATTATTGCAACAGCCGCTCTTGCATCCCCACCCATATTAGGGTAAAATCCCAGGGCAAGTGCCCTGGAAATCAGCCATCTTGCTTTCCTTGTATTGATCAAGAGGACCTAGGAGGGGGCTTCAGGCTTTTGCTCCCCACTCTCCCCCACTTCACCTCCTACACTTCTGCCCAGGCAACGTTCAACAAGCACGGCCATCTTGTTTCAACTTGAGATCCCCTTCCTCCCACCCTCCTTTGCTTCTCAACAATCTATCTCACTCCCTCCCAACATTTCGTATTGATCTAACCCGAGCCAAATGAACAAAGAAATAAAAGGGGGAAAGCTTCATCCAGCACACAATTATTAATATAATTTGTAACATTCATAATTATTCTTTTGAATCAAAATTCTTCCAATTGTAATTCGCATTTCCATTAATAAATAATAATTGAAAATCATTAAAATTGTATCAACGTTGCTAAATTATCGCACGTTGCTAAAATATCGTTGCTATATTAATCATATCTCTACTTTCAAATATTCGCAATAATAATCTATAAATTTATTATTACAATGTAAAAGAGAAAAGAATTTTGCTCAATTATATCAATTTAAAGAAAATATTAAGGAGATAAAAAAGACCTACAAGATCTAGTATCTTGAGAAAAAGAGAATCGCTTCAGAATATCTCTAGGAAGATAGGAAAAGAGGAATGTAGGATTAAATAGTAATAAATAACAGAATATTTTGCTTACCTCAAAGTATGGACTGCACGCGGAGAGGACTACTTTGTGGGCCTTGAGAGTCTTCCCCTCCGCCGCCAGGGTGCAGTCGACCAGCGTCCCGCTTTCAAGGAGTGTGTCGAAGTTTTGTATGAGCGTACTTTGGTGGTTGTTCCACCTGAGACAGAACTGCTGGTCGTCCTCCATGGTAGTTCTGGCTTCGTTTCCTCGTTTCTGCATAGATGAGAAAACAAGCGTGAAAAATGACATATCGTATCACAAACGTAAAATCAGATAACATAAGAGTGCGAAACCTGCCGATGGAGTCGTCCTCTCTCTTCCTCTCTCTCTCGCACTATTTCTCCTAATCGTACTATCGATCGACCGAGCGACCCGACGCTATCTCGTCCTCCCGCGACCGATTATTATCGCGCACATCGAGCCGAACGACGTACCCGGTAAAGTACGTCTCTCGACTTTCGTACCAATCCGACAGTTCTCTCCCGTCTCGCTCTCACTCCCTCTATCTCTCTCTTCGCACGCGGCCCTCGCGGGAGGACGACGGAGGCAAAAGCTCCGTAACGAAGCGGCGAAGCTTCCAAAATGGCCGTATGAGCGATGCGTCGGTCGAATCGCTCTTCTAGCCTTTTCCTTTGTGCGTGTCTGGTAACGGTAATGGACTGCCTGGTGGGGATGATGCAGGAGGACGCGCAAGCACCGCGCACGCGCACTCGCGACGTCCGGGCTGCGCGTACCGCTTGCACAACGATCGCGCGGAGGCTCCTGGGACTCAGGGGCGGCTGCTGCGGGTACCACCGCCGCCACTAGACCCCCTCACCCCTCTCGGAGGTAGTTATCACACTGTTTCTTTTATTAGGACCATATACATTTATCAGTACTGAAAATCTAGAGCTCACTCGTGCACAACAGATTTTCAATACTAGCAGTGTATATACGGAACCTTCAAATGTGTGGCGACTTTTTAAATGATATCAATAGAGAATGTAACGTTACGCGATTACCAGAACAATCCAATCGAAAACGAAGAATACCAAGAACAGAAAAAAAAAAAGGAAAAAAAACATGTGATTACCTGCAGACGGTACGACGTTATCGATGATTGGCGATGACGAAAAACTTGCTCACTACAAGTGACCAAACCAATTCGCGATCGAATCGCATATTTTTATCACGATGTTTTCGTTATCACGTCGCGTCACCGGCCGAAGCGGCAACGAGCGAAACCAGGACTGGTCTAACCCGATTTACGTCAGCGCGATTTACATTAGCGGCGCGCAATAAATACGGAAAATCGATCACGCGGCTCGCGAGCGATGTAGGTGGGGAATGACGGAGGGTGAGGTGAGGTTACCGCACACGCAGCAAGACTGGAGCGAGTGCACTACGCAGTCGCAAGGTGCTGACTGCTGCGCAGGGAGCAAAAAAAAGGAGTGAAAAAGAGCAAAAAAGATGCGAGTTGTTCCTCGCTTGCGGGATTGCGTAATCTATTTATATTGTTATCTTGCGCGCGCGCGCGCGAGAGAGAGAGAGCGCGTTACATCAGGCATTGCCGAGTATGAGTGCATGCGCAAGAAACAAAAACAAGTTGACATTTTTTTCCAGACCACGTATCAAGCGTGCGTTGAGATACGGCACGAGAAAAAAAAAGTGGGACAGAAAGAATGAGAGCAGAGGAACCATCTTGCAGCGACGCGAGCCGCTCACTCCTCGCGAAGAGAGGAGAGGAAACCGCGAGAGCCGGAGACGTGGAACGCCAATATGGCGGTCGGCGAGGTCGGACCCGGGACAAAATGGCGGCGAGTGGAAAGCTCGCGGCGGAAAAGCAACGGCCGATCGATCCGCTTCGCGCTCGCGCGCACTCGTGCTCCGACCGAATCCTCGCGGTTTCGTGCGTCGCGTCTGGACAATAGCAAATGAAATCGCAAACGCTACGCCACTTACACGCGGATGAGAGATCAGTTAATCTTCGTTTTCGAACATCGCCACGAACGATGATAATGGATCGCGAGAGATAAAATCGCGACGAAAACACTCGCCATTCCACGGACCCGCCCCGCCACGCCATGTCGTGTCATGTCGTGTCGTCCCCGCATTCTCGACGCTAATTTCCCGTCGACCAGACGCATCTCGCCTATATCACGCGGGAATTTATATACGTACTCACTCACCTAATAAGGGAGATATAAAACAATCTAATATCACAGCAATGGAGTCGGTGAAAAGTGTAAAGCAGCGTGGAGAGTCCAGGCCCGGCGTCCGCCTCGTGCGCTGCCCTTTTCAACAATGGCGTAGCTCAACGCCTTCTCGGTTCGGCCACCGTTAACTGCCGTTCAGCCGTTCGAGGGCGCAGACGTACGAGGCAGCGATGAGGCGACGAGGCTACGAGCCGCGGCCCGCAACTTGGAGCGAGCGAGAAGGAAAAACAGGAAAACGGCGCGCATGCGCGTCGCACGGAAATTCGCTACTGCGACGTGATTGCGAATACCACTGACGCTGCTGAGCGCTAGCGAGGCCGAATTACGTTCGGCGTCAAGATGGTCGCGATTTCATTTTTCACTGGCATCCGAAACGCGCGTCCGACGATCTCTATATAATCCAGCTTTTCACGAATCCTCGGAAAAAAACGAATCTTTCTTGTCGAACTCCACCTATCGAAATAGAACGCATTCTAAAAGTCATCGAAAAAAAAAACAGCCCAACCGCAACGACGACACGTACTTATCGATTTTCAACTCGCATTTTATCGTGGCACAAATTCTAGCATTAATTTCACCTCAAGCGGTGCATACAATGAGATTTTAAGACGCAAAACTCAAACCCTAAGCCTTAAAAATTATCCAATCATAATCAATTTTATTCAACTGTAATTGGTCAATTTATTATATAGCTCAGGTTTTATTTTTAATTTATTAAAATTCAAGTTTTACGCTTTAAAATCTCGTGCAGACGCCGCTTTAATCAATTGTCGCGAATTTAGAAATTTGAAGCACACGTTCGGTCAATTCACGATCAATATAACTCGAATTTGTTACATCACATTAGAATTTCAATTTCCAAATCGTTATTTCTTCTACAGCACATATTTTTTCTCGCTAGATTGCTTGCGTTTTAGCAAATTCCTAGAATTGTACCATGTAAAACGTAAACAATACAGCAAGAAAAATACATCGTGTGCTCTAGGTAGGCTTCTTATTTACATTTATATTCAAATTTTACTTTCGCTGTATTTGACAACAATACAAGGTGTAAAAAAATTAATGAGATATTTAATCTATTTTGTTGTATATCTGCTATTTCGAAAGAAAACTAATCGACTACTACGCTTGTTGGAAAATCACAAAAAAGATAAAAAAAAAATTACTTTAATAACGCACTAATCTCACATTATGATTCTGCGAGTATGAATAATTCCTTAACAATCTAATTATATATAATTACAAAAAAACAGCAAATGAAAAAAACTGTATTAAAAGTCAATTACATGTGACCTATGTAAGAGATTCTGTGATTTTATCTCGAGCACTAATCTCAGAACGACTATTAACTCCGAAAGTAAAAGAACATTTCTAAAAATATTTCAAGAACGTTTCTTAGGGCGAGAGCACACGATAGACAAAATGTCGGCCGACCGTTGGGTCGTTTACAGAAAACAATGGTTGCATTCAGCAAAGAAAGCAGATTTGCAACTGTTGTAAAATTCTTCAACGGTTGATTCTTGTCTTTAGTTCCTTAGATTTTCATTTTGTTTCTGATTAACTTGTGATTAACTTTTACCTGGTGATAGTGTAACAATTTATTTTTCTAGTTATGATTAATCACTAAATAATAATGTTCCTATAATAAATAACTCTTTAAGATTTAGCAATTAATAATCACAAGAGAAAAACAATTTTTACATTATTATCAAGTGAAGTTAAATAAACCACAAATTATTAAGTAATGAAAAACCAACCATAAATAACCAACCTTATAAATTAATCAAGATTGAAAAATTTTAGAACAATTGCAAAGCTTCCTCTGCTAAACATAATCAATGAAAACTATCAATATCATATACACATTATTGCATTACCATAGGCTTTCCATAAACGACACAACAGTCACCCGATATTTTATCTATCATGTATCCTCAGTATTGATTCTCACACTTATAAATATAAATATTATTTGTTGAAGGGTAATCGGTATAAAGTGATACCCGAAAAGTTTAAAGATACATCAAACCCCGCACGATCGCACTTGACAAGCAACGTTCGTTTATTATTTCTCGTCTGTTGTTTAACGTACAGCTCGAATCTCTCCGTTACGTCCCGATGATACTTTACCACAGTTGTTTATTTTATTGCGCATTTAATCTGAAGAATAAATAAAGCTGCGATAGGATCCAATCGTATAAATTCCAGCATTGGATGGAATGCCAATAAAGGTCGTTTAATTGCTATAATAAAAGTCAGAAACCGTTAATGTTACCGGACAATCGCTGTTGCCCTTTTCTTGTTTCAACAGTCCGATGTTACGTTCCTTTACGTAATATCACGAGACGATCCTTCGACCTGTATTTATCGTGGCTCGATAATCAAAGCAAACAGATCGAAAACCATACGAGAAGCGTTCGATCGGAAATGATTTAAACTCGTTTCCATCATGAGATAAGAATACAAGGTGTTTTGCTCCAAAGATGCACAGTCGATAACTAATCAGTCAAAAATGTTTGAAGTCAATATAGAGCCGCTATCAGAAATTTATTATCAATAAATTTGTCTCAAAATTATATTCGATCATCACCATTAGGCGCAATAAAACGACTTTGTAGTCTTACATCATAGTCTCCATCAATGATAGTTTGAACTTCAATCCCGATTCAATTAATGCCTGTTGCTATCAATGTAATTCTAATCTTGGTTCAATTAACCTTTCATCTTTTTCTAGTTCTAATTAAAAAAAGATTAAGATTAAATTGAACTGAAATTAAAATTAATCTACACTGAACTCGTCTTTTCCTAGGTTCCATCAATGCAAGATTAATCTCGGTTCAACTTACTCTTCGTCTCTTTTTTAATTCTTAGAACTAGAAAAAGAATTAGTTGAATCAAAATTAAAATTTAATCTACCAATGATAGAAACAGGCACAAGGGCCCAGTTCTATCAATGTAAGATTAACTTTAATCTCGGATCAATTTATCTTTGTCTTTCTCTTAATATTCACTTTTATTAATATAGATAATTTTAATCTCGGTTTAACTTACTTTTAATCTTCATTTTAAGAAATAGAAAAAGATAGAAACGTAAATTTAATCGAAAATTAAAGTTAATCTACATTAGTAGAAATCGGTCGAATTCTATAAAGAATTAGAAAAATAAACAGTAGATTAAATAAGTAATGTAAACCTTATTATATTGATAGAATCAACCTCTAAAAAAATGAGAAGTAAATGGAAGCGAATTTAACTTACATTAACATAAACATTATCGGTAAGAAGTGCCCAAATTTTCAGTACAAATTTTTATGTTGTTCCAGATTGTATACAAATCTGAACAAATCTTACATACTTCTGAAGGGTTTAACGAGTTTTTACTATCACAAAAGTTGGATTGTATTTTATTTGATTTTTCTAATAAATTTAACTAATAAATTCATATCAAAATTCACAATTAAAAAATCGATTTTGACTTCAAAATTAAACATTGCTGGTGAAGGGTTAACTTATTCATCTTTTCTAATTTTCAGCAAGTTAATAAAAACTAAAAAGAAGTTAAACCGAAATTAAAGCTCATTCACATTCGTACGTACGTTATTGAATCAATAAACGAAAATCTCGACTGGACGATCTCTCGTGAGATAATTAATAACGCCTGGCGTCTAGAAATTCAGCGTCAGGTAACATCATGGCGGACGTCTCGCCGCTTTTCTCATTCCCGGCGCTGTAACAGTCATGGCCGACGCTTTCCCGAACCTCTCATAACGCGACCTCGATCACTTTTCTATATTTAACTACCGTCGAAAGCGCCGCTGTAGATATGGTGCACGTGAGACGGATAACAGGCACAATAACATGACAAACAAAACGAACTCGACCGGTTAATTGCACGAGTCGCACGAGAAGATAACAAGGACCTGAAATTACATAACAAAAAAACTGATAATTTCCCTCTCCTACCTTCTCCTTACCTAGTTATTCAATTTACGCGGACGAGGAAATAGGAATTTACAAACAATTCTCACTAGTGTTACGTATCTTACGTGTATACATACAAAACAATACAATGTGTTCATGTAATTCGCCTCAATTTACCAATTGGCGTTCATTACATTTACCTTCTAATAAGAATTCTGACCATTAGAAAGCCATTTTTTGTCCGCTATGATTTAACAATTCCTGAGAGGAGAAAGAGAGACACGAAAAAGACAGATGAGAATAAGATAGAAATAATAAATATGTCTTCTTTCATAGATTTTTTGTTAAAACTACGACTTCAGACTCATTGGAGGATGCTCATGAGTGCGAAGACGCGTGCGACGCTCGTTCGTGATTATCGATTATATAGGTCTGTTCGTGTTGTGTTTGAAACTCCCAAAAATTTGTGCACTTACGAGATAAACAACAAGATCTGTTCGCATTGCTTGAAAGCCCCAACAATTTTTGCACTTGAAAGGAGATAAATAATATATATTTGATCGTTGAAGAAACAAAAAACCAAGATAGTAGATGCAAAAAGTACAAGCAACGCGAACATACCTATATATTCGAGTGTCGAAGAGAAAGAGAATGAGCGTACTATCTTTATTAGAAAATAATCTGTTTAAAGTGCAATAATCTCGACCTCCCACGTGCGTCGGGCGTCGCCCCGAAACAGTGAAAGATCTTCGAAGATCCCGTTGTCGATCAACATCGTGGAACTCGCTAACGATCTCGCGTAATGGCCGACCTCGCTCGTTCACGGGTGAGACAAAATGGCGAAAAACTGTCGAAAAATTTCAGGGAAAATTCCTTCCAACTTTTCTGAAGGCGGAATGTCGGTGAAACCGGGCGATTCCGCACGCGCGGAATGAGAAACGTGCGATTTTCCTCATCGAAGGACGCGAGCGTGAGAACGCGGCAACGCGACATGGCGGAACGCGACCTGATTTTCCACGAAACTTTCCACCGGGACGAGCGAAAGCATGCGAGGAGAGAAGTAGAGAACGCCAGATGGAGAAAAGAAGCAGATTATTTTCCTACTCACCTATTGGCACAGTCTAAATATCACAAGAGGACGAAACTTCGGGGGGGAAAAACTACGCGTCCACTCCTCAGCGTGCACTACCCAAACGTCATGAGTCCTTTTTACACAATAGCCCTGCCGCGAAACGCGCTAACGATCGATCAGTTTCTGCGAGAGGACAACGCCGGAACGCACGGAAACGGAGCTCGCCCCGGTCGCAGCGCTCCCAGACGCGGCGCAGAACCCGCCGATTTGCTTTCTGCGCATCGACGAAGCGACGACAGTGGGGAGGAAAGAGAACAATCCAGGAGCGTCGCCGTCGCGCGAGCGTCACGAGCACGAGACGTGACCGCGTTTCCTCCGTTTTCTCCGTTTCCTCCTCTGGTCACCTCTGGTAACTCTCATTTCCTCAGCCGCGACTGATACTGCGACGATAAGGAAGAATACTGGGACAGTCGTGTTTTTCAGAAAGAGACCGGAACAAATGCTCCGAATGATAGGCAGCAACAAACTCAGAAAAAGCATATTATAGTTACGTTTTTAATTAGATTTATGCCCGTTTTTAATTAGATTTATACCCGTTTTCACCAATGTACATTTTAAGAACGTATTATAATGCATACTTTCAAAATAATGAAAAAAATTACAAATTACTCCATGTTGTATTTAGAAGAAATACAAAAAGTTTCTCATCTGGTTACAAAATATTTTAATAAGACGTAGTATATTTTTTATCCGTGTTGTAATAGAAATATATGCAAATGTATTATAAAATAATAACAAAAATCTAATTTTTTTATACAAATACTTTAAGTGATTATTATAGACACAACTTTCATATATATATATATACAATTTATTTAAAGTATAAATATTAACATATTTAAAAGTAGCTAAGTACCTATATATCCTTAATATTGATTCGACTTACTATTCATCTTTTTAGAAAAAAATAGAGAGAAAAAATTGAACTGAAATTCAAGTTAATCTATATTAGTGGAAACTATTAATATCAATAATAAGATAATATCATTATTGCATTCTAAACATTTTCTTCATAAAGAAAACATTGAAAAA
>Ga0157364_1000009_pt1 | contig 54040 bp, 15 predicted proteins | sample AttsexASBM2_FD_111476 | JGI IMG/M metagenome (GOLD analysis project Ga0157364, IMG submission 111476) | Fungus gardens microbial communities from leaf cutter ant in Ribeirão Preto, State of São Paulo, Brazil - Atta sexdens ASBM2 | ecosystem: Host-associated > Fungi > Mycelium > Unclassified ...
GGTGTCGTACGCGAGACCGAGCAGCGAGGCGATCAAGGGCGCGAATCTATACGTCAGCGGTTTGCCGAAAAATATGGCGCAACAGGATCTGGAGAATCTCTTCAGTCCCTACGGCAGAATTATCACATCGCGGATACTGTGCGACAACATCACCGGTAAGTCTACGCAAATCCGCCTGTTCAATAGTTTTCGCGAGCTTTCCGCGATGATTTATCTGTCACGATAATAAAAATTTTTCCGATCGAATAAAATTTCCAACCTGTCAGTTTCTTCGACAACGCGAAATGTATTATCTACAAACGAAAGTTCGACGAGTCGTTACGGATATCGTTTGAAATATATCCTCGTGCGGAAATATTTCTTCCAGTCGACTTATATCCGATTTATCTTGTTATTCTATTCGCGCTGATACGAATATGATGAAATCAATGTGCGAGAAAACTATATTTAAGACAGCGACAAAATCGGAAATCTCCGGTGGTTTTAAATAAAGCTTATCCAGATCACAGGTGCGTAGGCCATGGGGTTAGAGTCCGTTTGTAGGGTGGGTCGGTGCGCCATAAACGATAACGATAACAAAAGTGCGAGTAAGAGAGTAGCTTGTTGAAGCGATAACGATAAATGTTCTGTTGAGCGAACGAGATCGTATCAGTTTCACTTCGTTATGTTTTCTTTCGCCTGTACACACTCTTCCACACGTTTCCTCATTCGAAGAGCACAAAGAGCAACGATTTCACGAGCTTTATATATACAGCTTCGTATATACACGCAACTTTGTTCTCGAGGGGAGCTACATATACCTACGACTGATACGATGACAACTCGAAGTGTCGCGCAAGTGTCTCTCGCTTTTAGTCGTCTACGAACCTTCCCGAGTTAGATTTCGTTTGCGTATTTGATTTATTTATTGCAAATGCTCCTCCCTGGCCAACCCAGTTGCACGCACAAAAGTCTCATGGCCTCCACCTCGATCTTAATTTCGTGCCTCCTTACCGTGCTCACTTTTCACTTCCATCCTTCATTCCGGCGCATTCGTTGCTACATCCACGCGTTATCACCATCATTATTCCATTATCCGGACCACCAGGCTTGCTTCCTTCCCCCCCCCCCTCCCTCCTCCCCGAGACTTACGTTCGTCCTACATCGCTTTCTCCCATCTTCCACAAAAGTGAACACGCGCGATATACCGAAATTTTCCCCTTTTGGCGCTCACGCTTTTTATATGATTAAGGAGATCTGAAATAATATAATTTACACGAAGTCCGCTCGCCCCTTGTATACGTACTCGTCCTATTTCATTTTTTTTTGTTTAAAATGATATCGTTTCTTTTCTTATTATACGAAACGTTAAATGCGAAAACAACGAATTCCCAAGTAATTATTAAAATATTAAATAACAATAAATTAAAATACAAGGAATTTATTTATTTTATTAACGATTTTATTTACATATTTAGTTTCTTATAATTTTTTAGACCTGTTTGGTTTCATAGTTTGTGTAGTTTTATATTCGCATATGTGCAGAGAAATGATTGCGATATTCTATTAAATTATTAAATGTAAGATCAATTTGTTCTTGCTTCCAAATGGCTGGAAATTAAAGAATTAATTTCGATTTGTCGTACAATTTTGAGAAATTCTGAGTATAAATAATATTAAATTTTTCAATTTGTTACGTCAAAGTCACAATGATTTTTCTTTTTTTCTTTTAATTTGAATGCTGACGAGACTCATTGTTTTTACTTTGCTTCCACTGTGTTGTTTCTTTCGTTAACCCCTTTACTCCGTCTTATCGTGCAAACACGTTTTTTTATTTCCCGAATCAACGTATCGTAGGGGCGAGCGAATCGCGTGTGCTGCCAGTTGGATTTTAACGAGATATGATTTTTTCCGTTTCTGTTTAGTACGACAGTTTGTGACCGGCGGCGGAGACAATTTGCCCGGTACGTAAATCACAAATCTCTTTTCTTTTCCCTCATTACGTCTCTCTAGCTGAAACGAAAAGCAGCCGTTTCTTTCGATCTGTGATGCGCGCGCGTCTCTCGTTTGCGCGACCTCGTTTTTTTTTTCACATGTAGTCATGTATACCTCGTCAATGTCGTCGCCGTCGTTGTTAAATAAAACACAACGCAGCGGTAGTACGAACACCGGTTTTCCCCGCGGTGTAATCGAGCGTCGCTCGGAATCGAAAATCGATTTGTAATCGCGTCAAGTAAACATTGCCTTCAATAAAATCCGTTCATGTCTGCCTGTTAACGTTTTGTCAAAATTCATTTGTAATTCCGACGAGCAACGATGTATTTCAGCAAAGGATTCAGAGATTTTATATTGTATGACGCATTATTAGACTGGCTTTATAAAATTGGTGCGTTAGATCGGAAATCGGTAAAATATTAAATAATAAAATAATTGCGGTTTAATATTTCGCGAAACATTCTATTTTTTTTTTCACATCATCGACTGCGACTCGGAAAAATTCAATTAATTGATACGAAATTTTGGGACGACCAGATGTAAGAAGAAAAGATGAGAAAAAATTATTGCGTCTCTGTCTTCGTGCAATGACAGATGATGCGCGCATCCAGTATTCCCTCGAGCGCCATTTTTGTTTCTTTACGCTTTTTGTCATTCGTTATGGTTATGATTTGCTTACGATCTCTTGATTATATCGACATGTATCCGTGATCGAAAATATACTCGCTCTCTATCTTTCTTTCTTCTTTTTTTTATCACTCTTCTTTATCTCTCACTTTCTCACTCTTTCTCTTTTTCGTTCCTGTCTACCTGTTATCAATCGACACTAAACCGCGAATGATAAATAGATCTACAAAGTAGAGAGAATTGAAAGAAAGACAAAAAGACGTCCACCCGACAAGGCATTGTCGTTGTGTTTGTAAAGAAACGAATCTGCGCGCACCGAACCACTCGCTTTGTTTCTCTATATATAGAAAAAGATTTTCTAACGTATAAAATAAGCTTAACATTTCTTGAATCTATACGACATGTATTCAAGTCGTATCTTTCCGTCGTTACGAGAGATAAGCGATTTATATTCGTAATTTGTCGCTGCTCTCAATGATAGCTGAACGCAGGGAAGCATACATTATCAAGATTGGAAAAGTTATTTTACAAATAACTTATAAATTACTTTTTATTATAGAAATTGAGTATAATAAGTTAGGGTATTTTATTTTTTATATTATTTTTTATATTTTATCATTTGCTTAAATTTTGTATTACTTTTGTGCTCAATTTTTATAAGAAGCACATAAAGTAATCTAAAAAATAATTTATAAGTAACTTATAAAATAACTTTTCCAATCCATTTCACATTACATATGTGAAATGTGAATTATTTTGTATGCATTCTATAATCTAACAATAAGTACAATTTGAATGATAGTTTGATGTATCAGGATTGTTAACTGGTTGAGAAAGCTAGCCAAAGGCTTTATTAATAATAATATTAATAATATTAATAATATCGCGCGTAATAAGGAGGCATAATGTAAGACGTTACGGTAAGAATGCGTAAGAAATGATCGCAGGTAACGTCGCGATACAATAAAAAGTCTTCTCCAAATTGAGCCGTCGTTGATTTCGCGACGTTGCTAGTTTGATAAGGAGAAAAAAAACAGAAAAATACAGGAACCTAGAGATCAGTCGGAAGCGTCCGGCGCGGTTTCGACGAACAGCTTACGTCGTGTGTCGTCAGCAATAACCAGATGCGATCTTATGTGTTCTGCCGATTACCTTGGCACCTCTCGACAGGCCTGTCGAAGGGCGTCGGCTTCATAAGGTTCGACCAGCGCGTCGAGGCTGAACGAGCGATCCAAGAGCTGAATGGCACCATACCGAAGGGCTCGTCCGAACCGATCACCGTCAAGTTCGCCAACAATCCTAGCAACAACAACAAGGCGATACCGCCATTGGCCGCCTATCTCGCACCACAAGCCACGCGGCGTTTCGGCGGGCCGATCCACCATCCGACCGGCCGCTTCAGGTACATTCCACTGTCGCCACTATCCAGGTACCTACTCGCCTCTACTCGCTCTACCCAAGGATTTTCACTATCTCTCTAATTCTTCATCTCTTCTGCTATCTTTTTCTCTCTTTCCGCTTTATTCTATCCTCACGGCTTTCGTTAGACAGTTCTGTTGGAGAGTGTTGCGCGGAATAATTTGTCACGGAATAATTTGTCGTTAACGCGCGATGTTGATGTCCTGGATATGCTCCAGCACAGACGTACGCGAATTAAATACCGTGATTGCTCGGCCACGCAGCATTTTCCCGCTTTTCTTTCTTCTTTCATTTCATGTTTCTTTATTGATTGATTTTCTGATAATTATTTAGCTGTATAAACTGAGTTCTTCTCCTGAGTTATTTATATTATCCATGAATCTCTCCGTATTCGTCCATCTATCCATCCAATTGTCCAATATTTATTTTATTTTTTTATTTTTCTATCTAGAACTCTCTAACTATCTAGCATATATACTATTCGTCTTCTTCCTTCTATTTTCTCTCTTTTGATACACACAGACACCGCGTAAACACAAAATTACTCAATTAGATCGATCAATTGTTCATATATAAACACGAGACTTTGCTATTTTTGTGATATCTTGATAAAACAGTATGGGTCTTTATTTTTAATACAAGAAAGAAAATAATTTTTTATAGAAAATATGTGATATTGTGCAATATTATGCTTCATTTTATTGCAGCTTGAAAAATCTCAGATAAATAAACTAAAAAGAATGAAAAAGTATTTTGTAAAAAATATACTAAATCGATAATAATAGACATTGATCTGCTTCATTTGATTACAATGTTTTTATTGTATCGATTTTTGATCGTTTATATGGTAAATTAAAAATATATTTGTGATTATGTACGTTAATTGATCGATCAGTCGATCGCAGACAATTATCGTTACTTTCACATTTATCAAGTTGTTCGGCACAAAGCTCCTCCTATATCATCCGATTTTAATTTAAAATCGGATTTTAATTTAAAATATGTATGCACTAACGTATCTGTCTTTTATTTTAAATTGTGACTGTGCACGCTCTGTTATTTTCGGGAATCATGGCTTAGACCTTTGTGTTACTTACACCGTAATTTTTAGATACGGTATATTTTTCATATTCTCACTTACAATTAGTCACAATAAGGAAACGGTCAATGACGACGTTTAATAAAAGAGCAATTTCGCCAATTTTTTAATATATTTATGGTTACTCGTCACCTGAAAAATATATATATTATTTTTCATCTTCATCAATTACAATGTTAACGTGAACGAACAAAAGTTCGTGGAAAGGTAGTGTTCCAGAGCACAAACGATTCACAGAGAATCCGTATTATCTCTGTTTAGAAAGGTCTTTCCGTCTCGTAATCGATATGTCTCTATTAAACTTTCATATTGACGAAACAACCTGTCAAGGTCGATTGGAGGGCTCCATGACCTTATCAAATAATAGATCGATGCTCGATAATATCCACGTAATTTCACGCAATAATAATATTAAAAAAAAAAAAACGTCGACTGGCCCTTCTTTATTTGCACTCATCGTTGTGTTTCTTTCATCATTGTTTACGTGGATTCTTGTTTTTTATGCTACTTTTTCCCCTTTTTAGTTATCATTTTCTTCAAGGCCAGCGATCAGATCTCATGATGAGATAGACGTGTATAAATCTATGCTACTCGAGCGATTGCAGAGAGAGAGGAAATATTGTATAAGTCTGATTTGAAAACGTAAGCTGATCTTTGGCCATTCTCGAAACACGGAGGAGCAAAACGTACACAATAGCCTTACATTCTATATCGGTATCTGCCGTCACGATCGTAATATTTTATTGTGGCAAATTATTAGATGTATTGTGAAATTATTATATTACAAAATTTTTATATATATAATTATTCTCGGTGACGACAAATATCAGTTACAGAATTAAGAACTATCGACACATAATTTATCATCTCTCTTTCGTTTCGAGCCTCCCATATATTACATACATATAAGTCACGATGCTCGCTATCAAGAGCGATATCTATTTACGTACTACACGTATTTTTACAAATTTTTACTCGGAGGCGATATATGCAATATACAATACATCTTTATTGATCGCACGTGTCAAAGTCTATTCGTACCTCTAAATTCAAGATAAAAAAAAAGCTACCGAAATTCTTCACGAGTCTCATCACGGACATTAATCGTTTGTTTTCAATAAGTACAAAGCGCTAATCAAGTGCAGTTGCGCTTTGCTGTTGCTTTGTCTCTTATTTCATTTTCCCTTTCAACAGAGAGGAAGAATAGCTTGTATAGCAGTTAATTGAATTGTCAGTGTTAAACAAAATTTGAGACGACAAAACACAATCAATTAATGGTTTGAGTAATCAGCCTATTTCTATAATTTTTGTAATACATACAAAAAAATGTAATTTGCCAATTGTTTAATATGTATTATCTATAAAATGCTTTTCCTTTTTTTTATATTCGAATTTTTGTTTTTTTTTTTAATATGCAAGTGTAACTAAAAAAATTTTTCTAATGCTTGAGAATTTTAACGATTTCAAGTTTATCATGTTATTTTGATATCATATCATTTGAAAACTACGTCACGATCATATTCTAACCTAAAGCGCTTATGTCATTGTGACAACAATTCCTTAAGTTCCTCTCCTAACAGAGAATCGAACTGCTTTCATAAAACAAATTCTTTGTCGATTATTTACTTTATAAAATTAAATTTATATGTCTACATATTATTTAAATAAATTATTACTTTCTAATTTAACAAATGTTATTTAAATTGTGAAAGTAACAGTTATTGTATTGTAAATAATTGTGTATTATATTTTTTATTGCAATATTAATGTTATAACGACATAGATATCATTTCGCTTCTCTGAATCCCACATTGCATTCCCCCATTGCGTCCCGTTCGGGGTAACAGTGCACCGCTACGTAGAGGGTAGAAAATGAAATACACAGGGAGCGCCCGACTTATCCCCCGACTTTGGCTCGATCCCGGAGTATCTCTCTTCTTACGTTGTTCTTTTTGTGTTTTGTTTTAGCACTGGCAAGGCCATGCTTGCCATTAACAAAGGCTTACAGAGGTCAGTATTTTTTTCGTTACTACCGCTACGTTTTCCACTCCTAATTTTCGTTATTTCTTCCGTTGTGTGATTTTATTCTCTCTTTTTCTCTCTCTCACTTTTCCTTCTTTGACTCGTTACGAATTCGATATTAAGATATCGCAAAATAACTTTATCATTAAAACAGTCATCATCATTAAAACTTTATCATTAAAAAGTTTTTTTGAAGCAATAAATATTATTTATATTATTTAACTTTTAATAATTATTACTTGGATTTTTAAGTGATCTTTATCCATGGATGTTCTTACGTGAAAATCTTTTTCAAGATGGAAAATATTTTTCATTGATTTTCTTTATGTAAGCATAATTTCGTAACGGGATCCTACTATATTTTTCACCATTTCTGCATTTTTCACGTCTTTGCTTCGACTTTTATTTGATTTATTTGTGCAAACACAGTAGTAGATATGTTGACGTCACATTTTCCTGGGTTTCGTAATCAAGCCTCCTTGGTTCCCTGTTCTTCCACTTATTTACATAGTGCCATTTATTTAATAACGATTAAACTGCTGCAGTATTTGCCACCGTAGTATTTGCAATGATTGCAGCTTCTAGAATATTTTAGAGTTTGTTCTTATTACGCAATTTGCGTATTAGAAACAGCTTTAAAAAAAAAAAAAACATAATTACATAGTTTTGAATTGACATTTTGCTTTAATGATAATGAAAAAAATTAGATTTTTTTTTTTTACATTTTATTGCAATATTTCAGAGAAAATTTTATTTGGAAATTCCGAATATTTATATATACATATATTACGTATTCTCTGTTAAAAACTAAAATTACATACAAAAATCTGTTTTCGAAGGTACTTATTCTAAATACGAATACTTTTATACGTAGAGAAAAACCGGATGCGGATACTCTCGTGTACATATATGTACATATGTTTAATGAACCACGAGACGAACTTACATGCAAGCAACGTGATGTTACTCCTTTCATTTCCTTGTCCTTATAGATTCCATCATTTTTTTTTGTACAGCCCTCCATACATACATACATATACATATACATACGTACACACACGAAATTGGACGGTCGTATAATCACCCGATGCACATGTTTCTGCGTACACAAGTAAAAAAAAAAAAAATACACCTATCACACTTTACTTTACGCGGTGTAACGTACAACGTACGTGACGAATGCATACGTAATTATTGTGGCCTCGGCATTATACTGAGTACTCACCGAGATGTGCCCTGTTTTAACGCGGCTTGTGACGTCAAGTAGGTACGTAGATACTTTTACAACTGTAAATATTCCCCTCACTTGTAATAAGTGTCCTCGTATGGGACGTGTACCTTCCGTTCCTATACTCTGAAATCTTATCTATCTAGCAAAAAAAAATCTGTCGCACATTTAAGAATTAATGTTAATGTACCGTAGAAAGCGCCATCCAAGGAGATTGGCTTGCGTTTCAAAGAAACACGTATATCTATGTGATTCCCTGTGCACGTGAATGCATGAATGTGGATGCAATAATGTACCTTTGTTCAATTTGGCTTTTTCTCTGGATATATTAAGTTATATCCTTATAGAGATTGCATGACTCGAAACAAAGGTTAAATTATATTTCATTAAAGATTTAATATCCAGATAGCGCGTACTTGTAAATTTTCTCTGTATAAAATATGAACAAGTGAACATTTCTTCATAACATCCCATAATGCCACTTAAATTCTTTCTTTCTTTTTCTACTTTTATTATCTTTTATTAACTTATAATTCTGAACGAGCATTACTTTTTATATACTATCTATATATTATCTTTTTATACATATTTTCGTTTTATTTATTTTCTTTTTTTTATTTCAAAGTTTACTACACAGAGATTTACATATGAGATATCATTTTTTAATTATTACTTACAGAATATGTCAGAATAAACAATATAAATATTGTTGATAAAATTTGCCGTCCGTAACTGCTTTGACACAGCTTTAACACAGCTTATATACATATATATATACTTGAAATATGCAATTAAAATAGAACATATTTGTATTTGTAAAATTTGGAAAATTTGTTATAATATTTATAAATATACACATTTATTTATTTAAAATTTTTATAGTGGTCACACGATTGAAATAAATATTTGTGTATTTTATACGGCATGTCTTTCTAGAGTATATATTATAAACAAAGTTTGCACGCTGTTCTTATTTATATATCACTTATGCCACTATTATTATATTTTTTATAATATCGCGTAAGTTACGTAGTACAAAATCAGTCCTCGCGTAGTTCTACATATATACATATTTTTTTCACTTTTTTTGTGCCAGTGTCATATGTAGATGTCTGCGGAAGTGCCATTTGTGTAAAGAAAAAGATCAATTACATATCACGCGAAATAAATGTTCACATCAGTATGTATATATTCGCATCTTTTTACACGTTTAATTTCATTGGGATTGCGATATACTGTGCGAGTAGCGTATAATGTAAAATCTTAATAGATATACCCTTTTATATTCAGAGAAAAGAAACATCAGCAAGTATTTACAAAACTGAACGATGCTCAAACGTTCCCTCGTGAAACGTGAATGATAATGTAAAATAAAACTCGATAGTATCATATTTTATAGAGAAATTATAATATTTAATATGATAGAGTTATAAATATTTAAAGAACGCATCGTTGTTCAAATTTCTCCACAATCTTGAAAGAATGAAAAAAAATTCTATCCCTAAAAGTCTACAAATTATACATTATACGATGATTATTTCATGCGGAATTATCGTAGCCAAGAAATGCATTTTCATATTCTTGATTACGAGAAGGTAATTAAAATGACATAAATTGTCGATTCGTTTCGATGCATTTGGAAGTAACCACGTTTCAGCATCGTTCGTTCTCTCACTCGTCGCCTCCGCGGCCGTCATTGTCAGCCGCCATCGGGCGACGATGTCCGTTTAATGACCGGCCTGGCCATCGTGTTCCAGGTACAGTCCTCTGGCGGGTGACCTTCTCGCGAACTCGATGCTGCCCGGTAACACGATGAACGGCGCCGGCTGGTGCATCTTCGTGTACAACCTCGCACCCGAGACTGAAGAGAATGTGCTCTGGCAGCTGTTCGGACCCTTCGGCGCCGTCCAATCGGTCAAGGTCATACGCGACCTTCAGACAAACAAGTGCAAGGGCTTCGGGTTCGTGACGATGACCAATTACGAGGAGGCGGTGGTGGCCATACAGAGCTTGAACGGGTACACCCTGGGCAACCGCGTGCTCCAGGTCAGCTTCAAGACGAATAAGAGCAAGGCGGCGTAGGACGAGCAACAAGCGGCAGCGGCGGCGGTGGCTGCGGCTGCGGCCGCGGCGGCGGACGCGGCAGCGGTAGCGGCGCCTTATCATCGTCGTCATCGGCTGCTACGTACCGCGGCGGTGGTACAGCTGCCGGTACCGATGCCGGCGGGTCACCTCTACAACAAGCGGGGTCCTGGCCAGATGCCGGGTAGCATTGGCAACAACAACATCAATAGTCACATCGGGGTCGGCGGCACTGCCGGTGGCATCCTTCATGGAGGAGTCAAGGGCCAACGACAGCCGTTCCTTCAGCGTCTACCGTCGCGTATACACGATCTCACTCGGGCAATTGAGATGGCAGTTTCGGGAGCGGCGAACACGGCAACGCAGCAACATCAACAGCAACAGCAGCGTCAGCATGCGCAAGCCAAGCAGACCTCCCTGAAGAACAAGCCCAATAACAATCGTCAAGCCGGCAGCAAAAAGCTCCAGCAGAGCGAAAAAGTGTAGTTGCAAGGAGTGTGTGAGAGAGAAAGAGGGAGAGAGAGACTGAGCGTATGTGTACTTGCGTTCGTGTGCGTGTGTATGTGAGAGAGAAAGAGAGAGAGAGAGAGAGAGAGAGAGAGAGAGAACGGTTGAAGAGAGAAGTAATGAAGGAAATAGAAAGGAGGCCGCGCGAGAGATAATTAGAAAGAAGTAGGTTAGATCGTTCGACTGTCCGATATGTAATCGTGGACTGTGCATGTGGAAAGCTCGAAGGAAAATAACGGGGAGGGGGGGGTAGAAAAAAAGAATGCGTTATTAACGAGTCTCCTCTCGTGTTCTCTCATTCCCTTTTTTTTTCCTCGCTGCACTCTTCCTCTTTCGGGTTTCTGTTTTTGCATTCGGTCATAATCATAGATGAAAAGAAAACACACCTTGGAACATCCTTGATGTTTTATTGACACAAGCAAAATTGTAAGAAATTTGACAAAGGAAGACGAAAGATTAAAGTACGTTTTTGCCTTTATCTTACGTTCCTCCACAATCATGTTACAAGATGCCAAGTAGAAAATTTTATTCCTAGTTACAAAGGCGTAAATTTTCTTGACTAGATGACGCGCGGGGATAATAAAAGAATAACACGAAGAGACTAGTTAAAAAAGAGCCGAAATTTGTATTAAGTCTGACTCGCACAGCGTACTCGCGGGTCCTGTACTACATATTGTCGCTACATATTGCCGATTTATATGTATGTGTACGCGAAAGCATGCTTGTGGGCATCAAGTGTGTAAACAGGACGATAGTTCGTAAAGAGCTTTGAAGCTTGAGGAAAGAAAAAGACGCAAAAGATCGAGGTATGAAAGTGAGGAAGAAAGACAGAGAGAAAGAAGAGAGAGAGAGAGAGAGAGAGAGAGAGAGAAAGGACTTTCCCTTCGATTAGCATTTGACGATGCGTCGAGAGCCTCCGCCGGGCATTTCGGCCGATCTTTCTTTATTTTTTTTTTCTACTTAATGTACATCCATGACCGGGTTAGTCACGACGATATCGGGCTGTGAGACTGAATCACACACATCAGACACGAAATTAATATACACATACACATATACTTGCACGTACAAGTAGAACGATCACCAAAACGCGCGGTTAAGAATGGCAGGCTGTCATAAAAGAAAACATATTTCGGAATGCGCTCACATGAGATAAAACTCGTCGAAATACGAAAGAAAAAGAGCGGATGGGAGAGAGTGAAAGAGAACAAGAGAAACAGAAGGAAGAAAGATAGAGGGGAGTATAAAAGAATGAAATCTCAGAGAAACACTCACACACAGTGCTTAGTAGTAGGTGGTTATACATACTCGTTTTATGTATAAGTTTTAGAGTATTAGCGTCGTGTGGATGAGAATAGGAGAGAAATAGACAGGGAATACGGTGAGGGTACGAAGTGCAAAGGAAAGGAAATATTGCAGGAGGGGAGGGGAATAAAAGGGTAAAATTGATTTTGTGGATTTAAGAATGTAAAACGCGCCCAGGGGCCGGTGATTAATTGAGAAAAGGCGAAAATAGTAAACCAAGTATTGTGGGGCAGGGCTCGCACTCACGTGTTCGTACGATCGCACGGAGCAGATTTCAGTGTGCGGGCACGATGTGTACCTTAATGTAACCCCGTAAGTTTAATTAGGATGTTACCGTTTGAGTATCGACGTATGGACACAATGGACGTATTTATTCTCGGGCGAGGTGGCTCCCCGGAGGATCGCGAGCGATTTATTCTCGGGGCTCGGTATAGGGTAGAAAGAGAGAGAGAAAGGGAGAGAGCACGGCCTGTGAGAGATCGCGAAGCGATCTAACTGCGTAACTATAATAACCACTTCGTGCTAGTCAGAACTCAGGTGGTCTCCATTGCCACGCATACGTGTCGATGATACGCGCGTATATAGTGTGTCTCTTTCGTTTTCTTTTTTTTTCTTTTTTTTATATGAGACGTATTTATTAGGTAGTAAAAATATGCTTTCGCAGGATCGGATTCTCTGACTCTCGATAATTATCCGCGAGAATGCACCGTCCGAGAGGACATTTTACAAGATGTTATAGTTTCATGATCGTCGATTCTTTTATAGTTCCCTTCGAAGAGATTTCGTAAATATTGGGAATGAATAACGATAAAGGAAAAATGGGTTTCTTGTTTGATTAAAAAAAATTAAAAATGCTTTAATCTTTACATATATGTATAAATATGTGTACAACTTTTACACTTTACAATACGTGAGACGTTAGATAATTCAGAGCGTATGATCGCTCGAGTGTTTAATTACGTTTTTTGTCGTCGATTAGCATTGCACGTTTCGTCCTCCTGAGAAAGAAATTCACGAATTGTATCGAAAATTGCATAAGTACAACTAGAGAAAACGATGATATTGTTCTAAGAAATAGAAGAGAGGGATATTGCAACATCCGTTATTTTATCTTTGTGTCATGGAATATTGATATTGTTCTCATTTGAAAATATTAATATTAATATTACAAAAAAAATTATTGGACCTCTCTAGAACTTTTGAAATTCTTAAAGAGAAAACTCCCGTTCCTGCATATACTTCGAGGACGGTGCATGCGACCGGTATGTGATACGGATTAATGACAAGATTGCAATGATTGACGTTCGATCTCAGGTCAGATTAAGGAATCACGCATCTAGTCTATGTGCAAGTGCCGCAACATCGTCAGCGCAGTTTCGCGTTTAAAGAAAGATAAAAGACAGATAACGACAGTAAACACCGGGAAGTTGGAAGCGGATGCAACGACGAGCGCGGCTAATGATAAGTGAAATGGCGCGAAGCAGGCGAGCCGGATCCTCACGCTCGTTCGTGCGATTATCGTTGCTATCCTTTCGAATGACAATGAATCGATTCGGTTTATTGACAGTAATTGTATCATAGTCAAAATCCTGAAGCGATTGCTCCGCAGCTGCGAGCATTTTTAGTGGAACCGTTGTTCCAAGGAGACTTTATGTGACCGCAGCTCAAGGAATGATTCTCCGCAATTGTAAGTAGTTCAGAAATCGCTTTTCGAAGATTCTTTCCGATTGTGCGTAGAGATTACGTTATCAAAGTGATTTTTCATACCCGCTTCCGTTACTTCTCCCGAGTGATCTTTCACAAATGCAGAGATATGCAGAGTCTTTGATTCGGCGATCGCGAACGATTTCTGAACAGAAAACGAGATCTATAATAGATCTCCGGATTGCGCGAGGCGAGCATGAGGACGCGGATTTCGCGTACTTAATTGAGAGTAAAGCGATACTCGGTTAAGGATAGATTTAGTCAAGGAAACCAAAAAAAACTTAAACATGTATGTGCTAATAATGAGTACCTTAGTGTCTAGTCCGGGAGTCGCAAGGAGACGCGAGGACGAATGATATTGTCCCTCGGAAAAGTCGCACGACTCCCACGAACGTGGATTTTCTTTTTTTTAAGACATTACTTTATTTATTCAGAGCCACCGCCGATTCATGCGCGTCCTTTCTCGATAAAGGACGCGGAGTTTCGGCGTGGCGCCAGGATCTCGAACGTTAAAATAGTGCAAATTAAAGCGTCGACAGGCATTAAAACGTCGCCGCATAAACGTAAGCGCAAACTCGCTGATCAGAGAGTATTCGAACGACGATTGGTCTCCCCCTTCATCGCTCATAATTATATCGCAACACTATTATATGAATACAGTAAGCAATACAGCGCAACGCGTTTGTATATGCAGATATATATACGAGGTGTTTCCCTCGATTGATTCGCGCAAGCGAACAGTAACTTTTATTCGTAATTTGAGATGTATATTTCGCGTGTTTGTTACGCGAGCACCGATAGAATATTAATAGATTGTTATTGATAAAGAGTAAATTAATGGCGTACCATGTGAAAAATGAGACCACAGCTCGACAGCTGGAATTTCATTTTTTGCGGATACGTGAGAGATGAATCATATTTCGACGCAACCTCTCTGTATCAGCGAGATGTCCGTTTTTTTCGGGACATTTCTTTCATAATACACATGCGAATATACATTTGCCATTATAATAATTATTCTCCTTCTCGCTATTATTGCCGTATTATTATGATTATACTTTATTCTTATTACTATTATTATTGCCATCGTCATCGTCTCATTATTATTATTATTATTAATTATCATTATTATTACTTATGATCGTGTATATTTTCTGTGTCTTTTGTCTAGTAGCTACGTGTAATCTTTAACACCTCATTACTTACTCTCGTATAATAATACTAGAGAAAGATATAAAGAAGTACTTTACTCACTCTTCACTTGCTCACTTAACATTGCTCTACTGTCGCCACTTTCTGCCAATCGCTCTGTAACTATTACGTTGCTACTACCGCTACTGCTGTGTTGCCACCACTACTACTACTTACTACTACTACTACTATTACTACTACTACTACTACTACTACTACTTACTACCGACTATTTATTTATTTATTTAATTATTAAATAACATAACAACTTATTATGTTTTATTTAAGGATTAAACTGATTTGTGTTTGGTTCAAATGTCGTTTGTTTTATTTCTATTAAAAATGTTTCAGTTGCCATTCACCCGGCATCCCGACCTTCTCCACGATTATCGCCGATTCGCCCTTCCTCTCGACCCATCCTCCCTTCATCGACATTCCACGATCTCTTCCTGACATTCCACGAGTTACAGACTGATGTAATAGCGATGTAAAAAAAACATAACGGCGAGCCGCTCGACCTCGATGCACGAGACTCCGCTCATGGATCCTGGTTCGTAGCGTCTTTATTACTTATAAATTATTTATACTTATTAATATATAGTCACGAACGCCGCCATAGGTAAGATGAATGCGACCGAATTGCTCGTTTTAATTATTAAAAATCTTTGGAGGTGATATTTCGATCGAAAGATGCTACTGCGCATCATCTCTTGGTGTGAGATGAGAGAGTTTTGAAAATATTTTCAATATATTGGCGGCGTTCACGACAGCGTGTTGAATGGTCTAGAATTTTAGAAATTACTATGCGTAATGGTGTAGCCACAATAGAAGGAATAAGGAATAATGATTTCAACCTTTCAGAAACCGTTTATTCCGGTGTATCCGATTTCTGATAAGTTGAAATCTTTATTTCTAATTTCTTCCATTGTGTATCCTAATTCAAGTTTTAAGCTAGTCTTATTAATATTCCATTTATTACTCCCGGAATTTTACATTATGTACATTCCAAAGAGAGTTACGATCGAAACGATTGCATTGTAGAGGAATGACTCGATTCGAAGTGAAGAAAAGAAAATCGAATCGTTTGGTGATCTCGATATTGTAAAAATAAATATATGAATTTTGTTATACTGACAGTGTACACGCGAAATGGATTCTTCGCAAGGACGATATTGGGAGCTTTCCAACAAACGACACTGTGCGACACGGTGATCACCCCATCTCTGTTTAACATTGACGAACAAGGATGCAACGATTCACCGTGCCACACCGTGTCATCTGTGTCTTTTATTGGAAAACTTCCATTTGTAGTCTCTCGAAATAAATTCTGCGAATCAACGTCGATCCAACGTCGACGTCCGGATACGACCATCGAATTATTCCTGCCGTTTCAAAGGACTTAAAATCATCTAACGATCCACGGATACTTGTTCGAGCGATTCACGTTGGATAAAAAGGAGTCAAATTTTCGGGAGTCCAGCAGAATGTCGAATAGTGTTACTTGCGTATCCTCCGCAATGACGAATGATTCGGAAGATGAGTAAGATAGCTTTGTATTTGGTTACATCGAATATTGGCGATCGAGCACTCGTTGATTCTTGAAATCCGAGAAGCATCTTTCTGGATTCGATCCCAATCGTATGGTCCGAAGGGAGACGCGTCGCTTGAGACGCGAGGGGTGTTAAATAATAATGGGATAGAAAAAAAAAAGAGAAATATGGACGCGAGAATCAAGGTGATTCAAGGTTGAGGAGAGCGAAATACGATGAGAGGAAAGGGCGACGACCGAACGATTAAAGAGTGATACGCGAGCCCTACCCCACTCTTAAGGGGTGCCGACTCGCTCGCAACGATTTGTCGACTGAATTAACGTCGTAGGCGAAAGGATGGAAAGAGGCGAGTTTGAAAGAGAGAAAGAGAGTGAGAGAGAGAGAGAGAGAGAAAGCGCGAGAACGAAAGAAAGAGAGGGAGAGAAAGGGAGAATGAGCACGCTAATCTACTTAAATATAATATTACATACGATTATTATATATACGTTAGATATACATTATGTGTATTGTATTTATGTCTCAATAATCGTTGTTAGTTATATCGCTATGATGATGATGATAATGAGTATGATAATTACCGACGACTTCAGAGAAGGGGAAGGAACATAAACGCGGAACTAGACACGCATACACATGGTACATGTATACCATGCACGCATCCGCGCGAGCTTGTTCTGTGTGATTTGCAAAGATATCCTTGTATCGCGATTCGATAGGAACTCTTCTCATTTTTTTATTTTCTTTCTCATTTTTTAAAAGATAATCTAGAGGCAGATATATGTTTTATTTATATATCACGTATCAAATTTTTCGAAGAAAAAACATTTCTAATTTTATTAAATTTAATTCATTGGCTCTTTTTCAATCGCGAAGGTTGTTTTTATCTGTGCCTAGTGCCAGGAGAGCGCAGAGAATATAATAAAATGAATAAATAAAAAACGCACATACGTTTAACAGTGCACTTGAAATGCGATCCGCTCGAATCTCCGATGCACTCGATGCACCTCGCTAATCGCACAGACACGCCCGTGGGACGCCGTAGTCTTTCCCGATGGCAGGATTTCAAGGCATCCTGCGGAACATCTCGAAAGAGATACGAGAGGCTCGAAGTAGATCGGTACATTCGCGGTTTCTAACTGATTTCTGCGATGGACGAACGATATTACATTTATTAAACGATTTACATTTAACCATTAGTCGCATTATCGATATTATTGTACTACTAACTAGCGCTCGTACCCTCTTATACTCGTAAAAAATGAAAGAGAGAGAGAGAGAGAGAGAGAGAGAAAGAGAGAGAGAGAGAAAGAAAAGAAAAGAAGGGCAGAGATTGCGGAAGACGGGAAAACGTGTGCTGGAAAAATCGAATCATCGCGGCTCAATCTGTCGGACGACGATCGGCGCGCGATAATGTGGGAAAATTGAGTACTGTTGCGAGAAGGGCGGAAATAACGTCGTTGGTTAGTTCAACGACGTTATTATTTAGGTCGTTTTCGCGGCACCGTATTCGAGCGTGGTAAGGTGAACCTCTTCGTGAGTCGTCGCGAATTTCAACCGGATACACGCGAGTTTTATCGTACAGATCTCGATCGACTCGTCGACCGACTTCGGGAATACTCGAAGTACGATGTCGCGGGGATCTCCCATTGCTCGTTCGTCGGCGAAGAGACCAGGATGTACTCGTCGTCGTGGATTCCCGAGGATCGCGAGTTGCGCAATTCCATCGGCGCTGGATCCTCGTACTTCGACGATGGGTTCTCTTGGGACAGCGCGGAATTGTTCGCGGAGAAAATGGTATTCTCGGCAGGGCGACGCGAGAGATGAGAGGGGGCTCGGCCGGATGGAAAGCAAACCGACCGGAAAAAGCCGGTGGTACGGTGACGAAACGAACGGTGATATATCGAGCACCAGAAGCGTCGAGTTCGCTTCGCATGCTCGGGGAGTTTGGATGTTCCGTTAATTCCATTGTGAATTGTCACATTCCTTGGCACGTTGTAAGAAGTACGGACTTTTTTTAATGATATAAAGGATCTCGCACAAATCTTATGGAAATTGAACTTCGGTCGAACTGGCTGAAAATTGATATATTGTAGATCTAGTCATCCTGATAAAAAGTCTCCACAGACACGACTCCCTATAATGAACCGTTTGATCTCATTTTTCAAATAAGAATGTATTATACTCATTGAAAATAAGATATTGAGTATTAACCTGTTTTGAAAAATGATATTTCGTTTACAAGGACGATTACAGGGAGTCGTGCCTGTGGAGACTTTATCAGGACGACAAGAACTGTAACATAAACAAATTTTTGGCTAATTCGACTGAAATTCAATTTCCATAAAAGAGTGGCAAAAGAACCTGTTTTTTTCGTTTCCATTTTTTGAACCTCGAATTTCAAACTTTTTTATGCCAAATAGTACTATATGATGTAACATTAAGAGAGAGAAATTTTAAAATGAGCATAAGCATGGTTCCGGAGATAGGAAGAAAGGGATGAAAGTGATGGTTTCTTATAACCCATGAAAGTACACGAAACTCTTCAAGTGTACCAAGGAATAAAATATATTTAACGAAGTGAAACATATCGTTTCTTATGGATTTTTTTTACGCCGGATTCAAATATGACCTTAGTTTTTGTCTAGCATGAAAATTCCCCGAGATAGATGGAGTTGAAGTGACACTTGACGTCGCCTCTCACCAATCGAGATGCTTTTTTAATGTGAGTGTCCTTACCTCTCACAGATTGGGGTGCTTTTTTAATGTGAGTCTCCTTGCCTCTCACAGATTGGGATGCTTTTTTAATGTGAGTCCCCTTGCCTCTCACAAATCGAGGTGCTTTTTTAATGTGAGTCTCCTTACCTCTCACAGATTGGGGTGCTTTTTTAATATGAATCCCCTTGCCTCTCACAGATTGGGGTGCTTTTTTAATGTAAGTCCCCTTACCTCTCATAAATCGGGGCTTTTACTCCCTTGTATCTCCGGAACGATGCCTATGCTCATCTTGAAATTTTACTAGGATTAATGTTTCATCTAATAGTACTATTTATTTAATAGTACTATTACCATAAAAAAAAGTTTGAAATTCGAGATCTAAAAGAATAGGCGAAATTTGCCATTACTCTTTGTGCGGGATCCTTTTTCCTTACTCGCGTTTAGGTCGCCTTGGAAATATTAGCAATGTGGACGTTAATAAAAGAAGTCTGCTTAATTCTATCTTCTCACCTGTACTATTACTTTGGAGATATATTTTGAAGACTTGCCGCATCGATCACTCATATTATCATCCTTATCAGTTTTTATAATTTTCTGATATCCATTGCTGATATTTCTCGATATATAAATTTGGAGTATCGACGTAAAGTGCGCGCGATGTTTATTCGCCTTGCATCTGTGCAATATAAAACTCCATCGATCGGCCGAGGCGCAGCTCCGGGAAAATCTAAAAGTGGTGCTGTAGTAAAAAAAAAAAACGTTATCTTTCCTCGTGGACTGGCGCCTCGTCGAAGACGAGCCGATTGTACGAACGGTTTAAACAAAGAGAAAGCTAATTATATAATTAAGTGCAATCAGAACAGTCATTGATATTGACGAAATTAATTGTTCGGGGCTAAGAATGAAATTTCGAATGACAACGAAACCGACTTCGTTTCTTTTTTTTCACAATACTGATAATCGGTCGAAAGGATTCCAACAATGGGATCGTTTTGTGAACGACTTCGCTGAAAATCGCAACGTGATTTTCGTAATTTTTAACTTAATAATTCCGAGAACTCGCAAATGCGACAATATTCATAGACGATAAATCCGTCTGGAAATTTTCAGCGATACCGTTCCTAATACGTCGAAACAGCGTCGCTGTATGCTAAAGTACGCACAATCGTCACCAATATGTGGCGACGATTTGTTTGTTAGTTGTAAATCACGAGATTGTCCATAAATCATTGTCATTAATCGCATCGTGTCATCTATCGCAATCGTGGCATTCATCCTAGGATCGTTTTGGTTTCGCTTTAAAAACTCATTCATCGATTCGCTGACACTTTGATCATCTCATATCGCGTCGTTATGTATTACCATCGAAATGCCACGATCTGTTTCATCGAATCGCTCACTATCACGCATAAATTCATGCGATCATTCGTAATCATTATTCCATTTCATACATTAAATGCGGCATAATAAATTTATTACAAGACCCATAGTCATTGATTCATTCACCCATTGTCATCATTCATCATTGATCGCCTTTTCTTCCTTCGTGTTATGAGGATAAGCAGGTGTAGGTAATGTATAGGGATAATCCTTGATGAGAAAGATATCATTCTGCAATTGTGCCATCATTACGCCGTCATCAATGATCGAATAAACATCGCCCACTTTCAAGCTTTTTTTTTCCGATCTGAACACCCTCTCATCGCTTGATAATTTTCATCGTCTAGAGAGAATGAAAGTTACGAACTTTAATTACAATTGTTGCAAATTCCGTGAGCGCCCTTGCATGTATTTTTCTAACCGTCCGCGATTCCATTTTGATTTCCGCAATATTTTAAAAGTTCTGAATAATTATGTTGCTTTGTTATAAATCACGACTGTATCTTCTTTTAAAATTAATGATCTCGACTCTCTTGTATCAAAATATTAATTTATTTTTCATGCGAGTCAAATGTAAAAACTTTACGTTAAAAATTTTTTTAATTTTTAGACAGTTGGCTTCTTCAACAGTGTTTACAAAGTGAATGCAAGCGGCATTTGCGGCATCGGCGACACATTTACGAAAGGGGTAGGTAATTGAAAATGAAATTGCGTAACGCGTAACGGGTGGGATATGATTTTTGCGCGGACTTGGGCGTGCACGCACGTTCGCATTCACGTACGCACGCACGCACGCATGCATTTCCGACGTGCATGAATGCGGAATCGTGCGTGAAACGGAAATAATATGGAAAAACAGCAAAAGCAACTCTAGCTCACCGTAGGCCTAACTAAAAAAAAAAAATGAAAAGTATTTATGTACTGTCTAAACTAATTAATTTAAAAAAAAATACAGACAAGAAAGCGGGAGAGAGAAAGAGAGAGAAAGGGGATACTGTGCAAATAGGAGAAAGAAAGAATCAGAGCGAATGCGAAAGAATGAAAGAGTGAGAGAATGAGATAGAAAATATTTAAAGTACTCAAGAAATTACTCTGAGACGAGCCACAACGATCCAAAAAACTGGTAACTACTCTGTAACAAACTATTCTGTAACAAAAAAGATGAATTAAGAGAGAAATAGAGACAGGAATTAGGTGGACAAAAGAGGAAAATACGTGAGTCAAGGGAATGAAAGAGAGAGTATGGGAATAAGCAGAAAAAGAGAGGGGAAGAGAGACAGTGAGATAATCTATAATCTTCTGTACATGTTTTGATTATTCTAATTATTAATTATCATAACTTATAATAACTAATTAATTAATTAAATTAATTGATATCTATGAAACTATATTTAAACGAAACAAAAAAAACGTGGTAGCTAGTCTGTCAATGGATGTATAAATATTTAATTACGATAACTCTATAGTGATATTAAAAACAGAACAAAGATAACTGCGCGAGGATGAACGAGAGAGCGAAAAAAACAGAGAATTTGGAGAACGATTGACGGTGTTAGGAGAAGAGAACGAACGAGAGCAAAAGCGGAAGAGTGAAAGAAGGTATGAGAGGAGCGAGAATGTCACATGCACACATACATACACACTAACATACAAACGTTCGAGTACACAGTATAAGAATATAAATGTAATTATTAAATTAACGGGATAAAAATACAAAAAAACGACAGAAAGTCAAGCGCGCGAATATAAACACGAACAATTTCGAGATAAACGAAGATAACACAGGTTTGCATGATTTTGTGGTTTAAAAAACAAAAACCGTTTCTTATAATTTTATGTGCCCAAATCCATAAGTAAAAATATTTCATCACGTCAAGTCTACGAGAAAAATGGAGAGATTGAAATTCCTAAAAAACGCATTTTAAAATTAAACAGACATTAATTTGAGCTCTTAGAAATTTCTCGTATATCGGGTTCGTCGGCTATCGTAGAATGTAAAGCGACTCAATCAATAACGTTAACTGAAGAGTAAAGGAAGTATAAGGGGAGGAAAGCGAATAAACAAAATTCGTAAGAGGTAAAAATTGAAACATAGAACGTAAAGAAAGCGACTGATCGTTAAAGAAACGTAAACAGAACGTAGAGAATTCTTTACTAAGCAAATAGAACGTTTGCCAAATGTAAATCAACCATCGTCGAGCTCTTCGACGAATGTAAACGAATTGCGAACGAGGTTTTCGATAAGCGTATGAAAACATTTTAAAATATATTTTACTTGGTAATATTTTTTTATAAAAAAATGTATTACATTTAAACGTATTCTAGAGCCCTTGGATCGCTTTAAAAAATTATTTTATAAAAATACAACTGAAGAATTTTTTAATTCTATTTCTTTTTATTCTATGTGGTCTTTTAAAGCGAGAAATTTAACTTCCTGCATCTTTCTGGTGGCAATACTCTTAAAAAAAATTTTTCTTTAAATGAAATAAAATAAAGTGATTAAAATGAATTGAATATTAAAAAAGCATTAATGGATCGTAATAGAACTATTTGGCAAGCATGATTAGAACGATAGTTTAATATAAACAGAATGCACCAAGCAGTATATGGAAAGCGTATCGAAATACTTTGTACCCGTTTTATGGAGCGTTTGAGAAACGATGAAAATGAATTATTGAAAATGTGTAAAAAGCGTTATATACATACATGTTTGCGTCCATACATGCGTCCATACATGTTTTGGCAAGTTGCATACATGGATCGTCCAGGCAACAATCCAGGGAATCAATGGAAAGTTAATGAAGTATTTAAGAAGAGAGCGTTTAATCTCTTCGTTTACATTTCTTTAACATTTTGAGAAGCTTACCATTTTTACCAGAGAAATTTTTAAAGATAATAAAAAACGTGTTTTTGAAGAGTTTTAACTACATTTTTTTGCATAAACTTGACATGACAGAGCATTGTTGCTTGCCAATTTGGATTTGGTGCATATAAAATTATTGAGAAATACTCTTCTTTTCCAAACCGCAAAAAAATAAACTTGCAGACCGTGTAACGATTTTCTAACGGGTGTCCCGAAGATTTTCGTTGTGCGTTTAATGGGACAAGTTTCGCAATTAATCGCGGGGGGGGGGGGGGGGAAGGAAAGGAGAGAAGAAGGATAGAGTTCTTCCGGTCTATAATCTTCTATTACGTGAAAAAATTCGGGTCCTTCTCGTGGCCAGGGTGCGAAAAACATTTTTTCAGTTTTCGCGCGTTCTTATAGGCTAAATTGATCATCGCCAATTGTCATGATTGTCACTATAATAGATGATTCACATGCATTCCGTTTTGAAAGGATCATCATAATTTTGCTGCGATCTTTCTTGTAAATCTGACATAATCATCTCGTTGGTAATTAAGTCGAATTGACGATCGATCAATCTCATCGAGAGGAAAACCCGTATGCATATATGTGCGATAACATAACAGCTGCGATCAGCTAATAGTGAAATATGCTACATTGCAATTTAGGCTGCGTTCCACTTACGCTCACAACGCTCGTAAAATCATTTCATCCTTGTCGTTTATTAGATGTTAAACAAGGACAAACAATGCTCGCGAGCATTGCGATCGTTAAACGGAACGCAGCCTTAATCACACGATCATCTCATTTAATATCCATTAGACACGATGCAACCGCATCGGTCGTTCTCTTTTTTCTGAATCACGATGGCGCCGAGAGACTCGCTCGCTCATCGATAAGACTGTTACCGAATCTCGCAACGACCGACGTTCGTAATTTCACGTTTCTAATTAAGCTACTTGAACTAAGCGTCCTCGTGCGATAAGAGGAAGTTACTTGTACTTCGATGCGCGTATACGCGTGACGACGCGTTAGCGAGGATCCTCGTTTTATGACTGCGAAGATAGCTTCTCAACGAAGCTGCTCTCCAAGGGGAAAGCTGGAAAATGAAGTTTCGTGTCCTACGCTCCTCTCGATATCGACTGGCCATTTTTGCTGGCACAGAACATGTTCGGAAGTTTCGACGAATACTCGGGAAGGTCTCTTTGAGAAAAACTTCTTTTTCCAACTACCCTCGAACTTTTTTTTGTTGGACGAAGTTCATCACGTTCAGAATGATGAAAAAAACGAAAAAAAAAAAAACGATCGCTCCGTCTCCTAAACCAGGTTGGTCGAGACTGGTTCAGACTGGTTTGGTTCGGGACCAGCTCAGTCACTCTAATCGTATGCAGTTGCGAGAGATGAGGCCTACTCAAAACAGAATGTTTACTAGCGTCAACGCGAGAATTAGAAGCCAATTGATCTTTCGTCCCGAGTATTTTTATCTCGAGGAAGCCCGGCAGCGATCCTTTACTCCCTATCAGTGTATCATTGATGACGCGAATTAAATATGATGACTGTTCAACTTGGTTGAATAGGTGATAAGCTAAAGCAGGCAGTTAGGTTTATTTTTTTTTTAACATACGTTGATGAACATACACGGAATATTATCTTCGAAGCATGTGAAGAAAAATTATCCTCGCGATAATCCTCGCTTGGATTCCCGACACGCTCTTGTGTGTAAAATTAATATTCACACACATAATCCGTTTGCGCAAATTTTTTCAGGATTTTTTATTGCGATCCGACAATTCTTTTCTAATGCGTCCACGTTGTATCTCACTGAAATTTACTTACGATGAAAATACAAAAGATACTATTTTTTACTTGCAGCGTGTCGCGAATCAGAGTTAATAACTAAAAAAAGAATAGTTCCGAAGAATCTTTATAACTCATATAATCGCATAGAACCTAAAGAGAACGTTGTTATTTATTAAGAACTTACAATTACTTCAGCGTTTCCATTGAATCGATCGTTTTACTATCGCGAAGTATAGAAGTGAAGTATAGAAAATATAGAAAGAATACTGTGAAAGAGTTAGGATTCATTAGGGAGGGTGGGACAAAAAAGATGAAGGGTTGGGCTACTTAATTTTTTCGACGGAGTATTTGCGAGGTGCTTGTTGTATAAGTAAGATCAGAGGCCAATATCCATCGTTTTTTAAACATTCCATCCGAATCTTAAAGATTCTCGCGCGACAAGAAAGACTTCCTTTTCTCGTCTATGATCTCGTAATTCATTCTTTTAGTTCACTGCGTGCAACTCTTATGTATCTCCGAAAATCGAATTGTTATAATTGTTAAAATTTAAAGAGATTTTATTTATCCATGAAGCTTTCATGAATATTTTTACTGCTGCTATCGAAATGAATTTTTTACATAATTTCAAATTATTTTTTCTTTTAAAGAATTGAAAGTACAAGTAGACTAAATTATGTGATATTGTTCCAAACAAAACAAATTTAAAAAACGATAACAGCAGAAAACTCTTCTGATGCAGTTTATTTAGATTGTTAAACTAAAAGTGAATTATTTAGATGATTCTCCGAATATTTGATTTAAATTTTCCCGAAACTAGATTTTTAATCTGCATATATACATTTAGACGCTTTGTACTATTTATTATACAGTGATAACTCTATATAGAGACGGACGAGAATATTCATATATATATATATATACACATTCCAGGCGCGTTAATCTTCTACGTACAAAAGCTGCGAGAAATATCATATATACACACACATATATATATATATATATATATATATATATATACATATGTGTGTATATATATATATATATATGTACTTTTGATTATCGCGATTTCGAGTTATATAACGTATTACTATACTATCGCCAAAGATGTATATCCCTTTATAGCAAAAGGGTGCATATATTCGACGTAACTCAAATGGAACCTGATGGAATATCATTGTATGAAAGCAGAGAGAGAGAGAGAGAGAGAGAGAGAGAGAGAGAGAGATACCGTTTCTTGTCTGGTATAAAAAAAAAATTATCCGAAAAAGTAGTATAATTACGGACGTTCTTCTTACGTAACAAAATGCATTTTAATGTTGATTTTAAATAAAAACAGCTATTTGATGAATTGAAATAATTAATCTAATTGAGTTTGCTCAATTCATTATTTATTAATTTATATTGAATAATAATAATTAAGTAAATATTATATTATAATATTATAATATTAATATTATATAATATTATATATATAATATTATATAATATTATATATATAATATTATATATATAATATTATATAATATTAATATTATATAATATTATATAATATTATATATAATATTATATAATATTATATAATATTATATATAATATTATATAATATTATATAATATTAATATTATATAATATTATATATATAATATTATATATATAATATTATATAATATTATATATATAATATTATATAATATTAATATTATAATATTATAATATAATATTTACTTAATTATTATTATTCAATATAAATTAATAAATAATGAATTGAGCAAACTCAATTAGATTAATTATTTCAATTCATCAAATAGCTGTTTTTATTTAAAATCAACATTAAAATGCATTTTGTTACGTAAGAAGAACGTCCGTAATTATACTACTTTTTCGGATAATTTTTTTTTTATACCAGACAAGAAACGGTATCTCTCTCTCTCTCTCTCTCTCTCTCTCTCTCTCTCTCTGCTTTCATACAATGATATTCCATCAGGTTCCATTTGAGTTACGTCGAATATATGCACCCTTTTGCTATAAAGGGATATACATCTTTGGCGATAGTATAGTAATACGTTATATAACTCGAAATCGCGATAATCAAAAGTACATATATATATATATATATACACACATATGTATATATATATATATATATATATATATATATATGTGTGTGTATATATGATATTTCTCGCAGCTTTTGTACGTAGAAGATTAACGCGCCTGGAATGTGTATATATATATATATATGAATATTCTCGTCCGTCTCTATATAGAGTTATCACTGTATAATAAATAGTACAAAGCGTCTAAATGTATATATGCAGATTAAAAATCTAGTTTCGGGAAAATTTAAATCAAATATTCGGAGAATCATCTAAATAATTCACTTTTAGTTTAACAATCTAAATAAACTGCATCAGAAGAGTTTTCTGCTGTTATCGTTTTTTAAATTTGTTTTGTTTGGAACAATATCACATAATTTAGTCTACTTGTACTTTCAATTCTTTAAAAGAAAAAATAATTTGAAATTATGTAAAAAATTCATTTCGATAGCAGCAGTAAAAATATTCATGAAAGCTTCATGGATAAATAAAATCTCTTTAAATTTTAACAATTATAACAATTCGATTTTCGGAGATACATAAGAGTTGCACGCAGTGAACTAAAAGAATGAATTACGAGATCATAGACGAGAAAAGGAAGTCTTTCTTGTCGCGCGAGAATCTTTAAGATTCGGATGGAATGTTTAAAAAACGATGGATATTGGCCTCTGATCTTACTTATACAACAAGCACCTCGCAAATACTCCGTCGAAAAAATTAAGTAGCCCAACCCTTCATCTTTTTTGTCCCACCCTCCCTAATGAATCCTAACTCTTTCACAGTATTCTTTCTATATTTTCTATACTTCACTTCTATACTTCGCGATAGTAAAACGATCGATTCAATGGAAACGCTGAAGTAATTGTAAGTTCTTAATAAATAACAACGTTCTCTTTAGGTTCTATGCGATTATATGAGTTATAAAGATTCTTCGGAACTATTCTTTTTTTAGTTATTAACTCTGATTCGCGACACGCTGCAAGTAAAAAATAGTATCTTTTGTATTTTCATCGTAAGTAAATTTCAGTGAGATACAACGTGGACGCATTAGAAAAGAATTGTCGGATCGCAATAAAAAATCCTGAAAAAATTTGCGCAAACGGATTATGTGTGTGAATATTAATTTTACACACAAGAGCGTGTCGGGAATCCAAGCGAGGATTATCGCGAGGATAATTTTTCTTCACATGCTTCGAAGATAATATTCCGTGTATGTTCATCAACGTATGTTAAAAAAAAAATAAACCTAACTGCCTGCTTTAGCTTATCACCTATTCAACCAAGTTGAACAGTCATCATATTTAATTCGCGTCATCAATGATACACTGATAGGGAGTAAAGGATCGCTGCCGGGCTTCCTCGAGATAAAAATACTCGGGACGAAAGATCAATTGGCTTCTAATTCTCGCGTTGACGCTAGTAAACATTCTGTTTTGAGTAGGCCTCATCTCTCGCAACTGCATACGATTAGAGTGACTGAGCTGGTCCCGAACCAAACCAGTCTGAACCAGTCTCGACCAACCTGGTTTAGGAGACGGAGCGATCGTTTTTTTTTTTTTCGTTTTTTTCATCATTCTGAACGTGATGAACTTCGTCCAACAAAAAAAAGTTCGAGGGTAGTTGGAAAAAGAAGTTTTTCTCAAAGAGACCTTCCCGAGTATTCGTCGAAACTTCCGAACATGTTCTGTGCCAGCAAAAATGGCCAGTCGATATCGAGAGGAGCGTAGGACACGAAACTTCATTTTCCAGCTTTCCCCTTGGAGAGCAGCTTCGTTGAGAAGCTATCTTCGCAGTCATAAAACGAGGATCCTCGCTAACGCGTCGTCACGCGTATACGCGCATCGAAGTACAAGTAACTTCCTCTTATCGCACGAGGACGCTTAGTTCAAGTAGCTTAATTAGAAACGTGAAATTACGAACGTCGGTCGTTGCGAGATTCGGTAACAGTCTTATCGATGAGCGAGCGAGTCTCTCGGCGCCATCGTGATTCAGAAAAAAGAGAACGACCGATGCGGTTGCATCGTGTCTAATGGATATTAAATGAGATGATCGTGTGATTAAGGCTGCGTTCCGTTTAACGATCGCAATGCTCGCGAGCATTGTTTGTCCTTGTTTAACATCTAATAAACGACAAGGATGAAATGATTTTACGAGCGTTGTGAGCGTAAGTGGAACGCAGCCTAAATTGCAATGTAGCATATTTCACTATTAGCTGATCGCAGCTGTTATGTTATCGCACATATATGCATACGGGTTTTCCTCTCGATGAGATTGATCGATCGTCAATTCGACTTAATTACCAACGAGATGATTATGTCAGATTTACAAGAAAGATCGCAGCAAAATTATGATGATCCTTTCAAAACGGAATGCATGTGAATCATCTATTATAGTGACAATCATGACAATTGGCGATGATCAATTTAGCCTATAAGAACGCGCGAAAACTGAAAAAATGTTTTTCGCACCCTGGCCACGAGAAGGACCCGAATTTTTTCACGTAATAGAAGATTATAGACCGGAAGAACTCTATCCTTCTTCTCTCCTTTCCTTCCCCCCCCCCCCCCCCGCGATTAATTGCGAAACTTGTCCCATTAAACGCACAACGAAAATCTTCGGGACACCCGTTAGAAAATCGTTACACGGTCTGCAAGTTTATTTTTTTGCGGTTTGGAAAAGAAGAGTATTTCTCAATAATTTTATATGCACCAAATCCAAATTGGCAAGCAACAATGCTCTGTCATGTCAAGTTTATGCAAAAAAATGTAGTTAAAACTCTTCAAAAACACGTTTTTTATTATCTTTAAAAATTTCTCTGGTAAAAATGGTAAGCTTCTCAAAATGTTAAAGAAATGTAAACGAAGAGATTAAACGCTCTCTTCTTAAATACTTCATTAACTTTCCATTGATTCCCTGGATTGTTGCCTGGACGATCCATGTATGCAACTTGCCAAAACATGTATGGACGCATGTATGGACGCAAACATGTATGTATATAACGCTTTTTACACATTTTCAATAATTCATTTTCATCGTTTCTCAAACGCTCCATAAAACGGGTACAAAGTATTTCGATACGCTTTCCATATACTGCTTGGTGCATTCTGTTTATATTAAACTATCGTTCTAATCATGCTTGCCAAATAGTTCTATTACGATCCATTAATGCTTTTTTAATATTCAATTCATTTTAATCACTTTATTTTATTTCATTTAAAGAAAAATTTTTTTTAAGAGTATTGCCACCAGAAAGATGCAGGAAGTTAAATTTCTCGCTTTAAAAGACCACATAGAATAAAAAGAAATAGAATTAAAAAATTCTTCAGTTGTATTTTTATAAAATAATTTTTTAAAGCGATCCAAGGGCTCTAGAATACGTTTAAATGTAATACATTTTTTTATAAAAAAATATTACCAAGTAAAATATATTTTAAAATGTTTTCATACGCTTATCGAAAACCTCGTTCGCAATTCGTTTACATTCGTCGAAGAGCTCGACGATGGTTGATTTACATTTGGCAAACGTTCTATTTGCTTAGTAAAGAATTCTCTACGTTCTGTTTACGTTTCTTTAACGATCAGTCGCTTTCTTTACGTTCTATGTTTCAATTTTTACCTCTTACGAATTTTGTTTATTCGCTTTCCTCCCCTTATACTTCCTTTACTCTTCAGTTAACGTTATTGATTGAGTCGCTTTACATTCTACGATAGCCGACGAACCCGATATACGAGAAATTTCTAAGAGCTCAAATTAATGTCTGTTTAATTTTAAAATGCGTTTTTTAGGAATTTCAATCTCTCCATTTTTCTCGTAGACTTGACGTGATGAAATATTTTTACTTATGGATTTGGGCACATAAAATTATAAGAAACGGTTTTTGTTTTTTAAACCACAAAATCATGCAAACCTGTGTTATCTTCGTTTATCTCGAAATTGTTCGTGTTTATATTCGCGCGCTTGACTTTCTGTCGTTTTTTTGTATTTTTATCCCGTTAATTTAATAATTACATTTATATTCTTATACTGTGTACTCGAACGTTTGTATGTTAGTGTGTATGTATGTGTGCATGTGACATTCTCGCTCCTCTCATACCTTCTTTCACTCTTCCGCTTTTGCTCTCGTTCGTTCTCTTCTCCTAACACCGTCAATCGTTCTCCAAATTCTCTGTTTTTTTCGCTCTCTCGTTCATCCTCGCGCAGTTATCTTTGTTCTGTTTTTAATATCACTATAGAGTTATCGTAATTAAATATTTATACATCCATTGACAGACTAGCTACCACGTTTTTTTTGTTTCGTTTAAATATAGTTTCATAGATATCAATTAATTTAATTAATTAATTAGTTATTATAAGTTATGATAATTAATAATTAGAATAATCAAAACATGTACAGAAGATTATAGATTATCTCACTGTCTCTCTTCCCCTCTCTTTTTCTGCTTATTCCCATACTCTCTCTTTCATTCCCTTGACTCACGTATTTTCCTCTTTTGTCCACCTAATTCCTGTCTCTATTTCTCTCTTAATTCATCTTTTTTGTTACAGAATAGTTTGTTACAGAGTAGTTACCAGTTTTTTGGATCGTTGTGGCTCGTCTCAGAGTAATTTCTTGAGTACTTTAAATATTTTCTATCTCATTCTCTCACTCTTTCATTCTTTCGCATTCGCTCTGATTCTTTCTTTCTCCTATTTGCACAGTATCCCCTTTCTCTCTCTTTCTCTCTCCCGCTTTCTTGTCTGTATTTTTTTTTAAATTAATTAGTTTAGACAGTACATAAATACTTTTCATTTTTTTTTTTTAGTTAGGCCTACGGTGAGCTAGAGTTGCTTTTGCTGTTTTTCCATATTATTTCCGTTTCACGCACGATTCCGCATTCATGCACGTCGGAAATGCATGCGTGCGTGCGTGCGTACGTGAATGCGAACGTGCGTGCACGCCCAAGTCCGCGCAAAAATCATATCCCACCCGTTACGCGTTACGCAATTTCATTTTCAATTACCTACCCCTTTCGTAAATGTGTCGCCGATGCCGCAAATGCCGCTTGCATTCACTTTGTAAACACTGTTGAAGAAGCCAACTGTCTAAAAATTAAAAAAATTTTTAACGTAAAGTTTTTACATTTGACTCGCATGAAAAATAAATTAATATTTTGATACAAGAGAGTCGAGATCATTAATTTTAAAAGAAGATACAGTCGTGATTTATAACAAAGCAACATAATTATTCAGAACTTTTAAAATATTGCGGAAATCAAAATGGAATCGCGGACGGTTAGAAAAATACATGCAAGGGCGCTCACGGAATTTGCAACAATTGTAATTAAAGTTCGTAACTTTCATTCTCTCTAGACGATGAAAATTATCAAGCGATGAGAGGGTGTTCAGATCGGAAAAAAAAAGCTTGAAAGTGGGCGATGTTTATTCGATCATTGATGACGGCGTAATGATGGCACAATTGCAGAATGATATCTTTCTCATCAAGGATTATCCCTATACATTACCTACACCTGCTTATCCTCATAACACGAAGGAAGAAAAGGCGATCAATGATGAATGATGACAATGGGTGAATGAATCAATGACTATGGGTCTTGTAATAAATTTATTATGCCGCATTTAATGTATGAAATGGAATAATGATTACGAATGATCGCATGAATTTATGCGTGATAGTGAGCGATTCGATGAAACAGATCGTGGCATTTCGATGGTAATACATAACGACGCGATATGAGATGATCAAAGTGTCAGCGAATCGATGAATGAGTTTTTAAAGCGAAACCAAAACGATCCTAGGATGAATGCCACGATTGCGATAGATGACACGATGCGATTAATGACAATGATTTATGGACAATCTCGTGATTTACAACTAACAAACAAATCGTCGCCACATATTGGTGACGATTGTGCGTACTTTAGCATACAGCGACGCTGTTTCGACGTATTAGGAACGGTATCGCTGAAAATTTCCAGACGGATTTATCGTCTATGAATATTGTCGCATTTGCGAGTTCTCGGAATTATTAAGTTAAAAATTACGAAAATCACGTTGCGATTTTCAGCGAAGTCGTTCACAAAACGATCCCATTGTTGGAATCCTTTCGACCGATTATCAGTATTGTGAAAAAAAAGAAACGAAGTCGGTTTCGTTGTCATTCGAAATTTCATTCTTAGCCCCGAACAATTAATTTCGTCAATATCAATGACTGTTCTGATTGCACTTAATTATATAATTAGCTTTCTCTTTGTTTAAACCGTTCGTACAATCGGCTCGTCTTCGACGAGGCGCCAGTCCACGAGGAAAGATAACGTTTTTTTTTTTTACTACAGCACCACTTTTAGATTTTCCCGGAGCTGCGCCTCGGCCGATCGATGGAGTTTTATATTGCACAGATGCAAGGCGAATAAACATCGCGCGCACTTTACGTCGATACTCCAAATTTATATATCGAGAAATATCAGCAATGGATATCAGAAAATTATAAAAACTGATAAGGATGATAATATGAGTGATCGATGCGGCAAGTCTTCAAAATATATCTCCAAAGTAATAGTACAGGTGAGAAGATAGAATTAAGCAGACTTCTTTTATTAACGTCCACATTGCTAATATTTCCAAGGCGACCTAAACGCGAGTAAGGAAAAAGGATCCCGCACAAAGAGTAATGGCAAATTTCGCCTATTCTTTTAGATCTCGAATTTCAAACTTTTTTTTATGGTAATAGTACTATTAAATAAATAGTACTATTAGATGAAACATTAATCCTAGTAAAATTTCAAGATGAGCATAGGCATCGTTCCGGAGATACAAGGGAGTAAAAGCCCCGATTTATGAGAGGTAAGGGGACTTACATTAAAAAAGCACCCCAATCTGTGAGAGGCAAGGGGATTCATATTAAAAAAGCACCCCAATCTGTGAGAGGTAAGGAGACTCACATTAAAAAAGCACCTCGATTTGTGAGAGGCAAGGGGACTCACATTAAAAAAGCATCCCAATCTGTGAGAGGCAAGGAGACTCACATTAAAAAAGCACCCCAATCTGTGAGAGGTAAGGACACTCACATTAAAAAAGCATCTCGATTGGTGAGAGGCGACGTCAAGTGTCACTTCAACTCCATCTATCTCGGGGAATTTTCATGCTAGACAAAAACTAAGGTCATATTTGAATCCGGCGTAAAAAAAATCCATAAGAAACGATATGTTTCACTTCGTTAAATATATTTTATTCCTTGGTACACTTGAAGAGTTTCGTGTACTTTCATGGGTTATAAGAAACCATCACTTTCATCCCTTTCTTCCTATCTCCGGAACCATGCTTATGCTCATTTTAAAATTTCTCTCTCTTAATGTTACATCATATAGTACTATTTGGCATAAAAAAGTTTGAAATTCGAGGTTCAAAAAATGGAAACGAAAAAAACAGGTTCTTTTGCCACTCTTTTATGGAAATTGAATTTCAGTCGAATTAGCCAAAAATTTGTTTATGTTACAGTTCTTGTCGTCCTGATAAAGTCTCCACAGGCACGACTCCCTGTAATCGTCCTTGTAAACGAAATATCATTTTTCAAAACAGGTTAATACTCAATATCTTATTTTCAATGAGTATAATACATTCTTATTTGAAAAATGAGATCAAACGGTTCATTATAGGGAGTCGTGTCTGTGGAGACTTTTTATCAGGATGACTAGATCTACAATATATCAATTTTCAGCCAGTTCGACCGAAGTTCAATTTCCATAAGATTTGTGCGAGATCCTTTATATCATTAAAAAAAGTCCGTACTTCTTACAACGTGCCAAGGAATGTGACAATTCACAATGGAATTAACGGAACATCCAAACTCCCCGAGCATGCGAAGCGAACTCGACGCTTCTGGTGCTCGATATATCACCGTTCGTTTCGTCACCGTACCACCGGCTTTTTCCGGTCGGTTTGCTTTCCATCCGGCCGAGCCCCCTCTCATCTCTCGCGTCGCCCTGCCGAGAATACCATTTTCTCCGCGAACAATTCCGCGCTGTCCCAAGAGAACCCATCGTCGAAGTACGAGGATCCAGCGCCGATGGAATTGCGCAACTCGCGATCCTCGGGAATCCACGACGACGAGTACATCCTGGTCTCTTCGCCGACGAACGAGCAATGGGAGATCCCCGCGACATCGTACTTCGAGTATTCCCGAAGTCGGTCGACGAGTCGATCGAGATCTGTACGATAAAACTCGCGTGTATCCGGTTGAAATTCGCGACGACTCACGAAGAGGTTCACCTTACCACGCTCGAATACGGTGCCGCGAAAACGACCTAAATAATAACGTCGTTGAACTAACCAACGACGTTATTTCCGCCCTTCTCGCAACAGTACTCAATTTTCCCACATTATCGCGCGCCGATCGTCGTCCGACAGATTGAGCCGCGATGATTCGATTTTTCCAGCACACGTTTTCCCGTCTTCCGCAATCTCTGCCCTTCTTTTCTTTTCTTTCTCTCTCTCTCTCTTTCTCTCTCTCTCTCTCTCTCTCTCTCTTTCATTTTTTACGAGTATAAGAGGGTACGAGCGCTAGTTAGTAGTACAATAATATCGATAATGCGACTAATGGTTAAATGTAAATCGTTTAATAAATGTAATATCGTTCGTCCATCGCAGAAATCAGTTAGAAACCGCGAATGTACCGATCTACTTCGAGCCTCTCGTATCTCTTTCGAGATGTTCCGCAGGATGCCTTGAAATCCTGCCATCGGGAAAGACTACGGCGTCCCACGGGCGTGTCTGTGCGATTAGCGAGGTGCATCGAGTGCATCGGAGATTCGAGCGGATCGCATTTCAAGTGCACTGTTAAACGTATGTGCGTTTTTTATTTATTCATTTTATTATATTCTCTGCGCTCTCCTGGCACTAGGCACAGATAAAAACAACCTTCGCGATTGAAAAAGAGCCAATGAATTAAATTTAATAAAATTAGAAATGTTTTTTCTTCGAAAAATTTGATACGTGATATATAAATAAAACATATATCTGCCTCTAGATTATCTTTTAAAAAATGAGAAAGAAAATAAAAAAATGAGAAGAGTTCCTATCGAATCGCGATACAAGGATATCTTTGCAAATCACACAGAACAAGCTCGCGCGGATGCGTGCATGGTATACATGTACCATGTGTATGCGTGTCTAGTTCCGCGTTTATGTTCCTTCCCCTTCTCTGAAGTCGTCGGTAATTATCATACTCATTATCATCATCATCATAGCGATATAACTAACAACGATTATTGAGACATAAATACAATACACATAATGTATATCTAACGTATATATAATAATCGTATGTAATATTATATTTAAGTAGATTAGCGTGCTCATTCTCCCTTTCTCTCCCTCTCTTTCTTTCGTTCTCGCGCTTTCTCTCTCTCTCTCTCTCTCACTCTCTTTCTCTCTTTCAAACTCGCCTCTTTCCATCCTTTCGCCTACGACGTTAATTCAGTCGACAAATCGTTGCGAGCGAGTCGGCACCCCTTAAGAGTGGGGTAGGGCTCGCGTATCACTCTTTAATCGTTCGGTCGTCGCCCTTTCCTCTCATCGTATTTCGCTCTCCTCAACCTTGAATCACCTTGATTCTCGCGTCCATATTTCTCTTTTTTTTTTCTATCCCATTATTATTTAACACCCCTCGCGTCTCAAGCGACGCGTCTCCCTTCGGACCATACGATTGGGATCGAATCCAGAAAGATGCTTCTCGGATTTCAAGAATCAACGAGTGCTCGATCGCCAATATTCGATGTAACCAAATACAAAGCTATCTTACTCATCTTCCGAATCATTCGTCATTGCGGAGGATACGCAAGTAACACTATTCGACATTCTGCTGGACTCCCGAAAATTTGACTCCTTTTTATCCAACGTGAATCGCTCGAACAAGTATCCGTGGATCGTTAGATGATTTTAAGTCCTTTGAAACGGCAGGAATAATTCGATGGTCGTATCCGGACGTCGACGTTGGATCGACGTTGATTCGCAGAATTTATTTCGAGAGACTACAAATGGAAGTTTTCCAATAAAAGACACAGATGACACGGTGTGGCACGGTGAATCGTTGCATCCTTGTTCGTCAATGTTAAACAGAGATGGGGTGATCACCGTGTCGCACAGTGTCGTTTGTTGGAAAGCTCCCAATATCGTCCTTGCGAAGAATCCATTTCGCGTGTACACTGTCAGTATAACAAAATTCATATATTTATTTTTACAATATCGAGATCACCAAACGATTCGATTTTCTTTTCTTCACTTCGAATCGAGTCATTCCTCTACAATGCAATCGTTTCGATCGTAACTCTCTTTGGAATGTACATAATGTAAAATTCCGGGAGTAATAAATGGAATATTAATAAGACTAGCTTAAAACTTGAATTAGGATACACAATGGAAGAAATTAGAAATAAAGATTTCAACTTATCAGAAATCGGATACACCGGAATAAACGGTTTCTGAAAGGTTGAAATCATTATTCCTTATTCCTTCTATTGTGGCTACACCATTACGCATAGTAATTTCTAAAATTCTAGACCATTCAACACGCTGTCGTGAACGCCGCCAATATATTGAAAATATTTTCAAAACTCTCTCATCTCACACCAAGAGATGATGCGCAGTAGCATCTTTCGATCGAAATATCACCTCCAAAGATTTTTAATAATTAAAACGAGCAATTCGGTCGCATTCATCTTACCTATGGCGGCGTTCGTGACTATATATTAATAAGTATAAATAATTTATAAGTAATAAAGACGCTACGAACCAGGATCCATGAGCGGAGTCTCGTGCATCGAGGTCGAGCGGCTCGCCGTTATGTTTTTTTTACATCGCTATTACATCAGTCTGTAACTCGTGGAATGTCAGGAAGAGATCGTGGAATGTCGATGAAGGGAGGATGGGTCGAGAGGAAGGGCGAATCGGCGATAATCGTGGAGAAGGTCGGGATGCCGGGTGAATGGCAACTGAAACATTTTTAATAGAAATAAAACAAACGACATTTGAACCAAACACAAATCAGTTTAATCCTTAAATAAAACATAATAAGTTGTTATGTTATTTAATAATTAAATAAATAAATAAATAGTCGGTAGTAAGTAGTAGTAGTAGTAGTAGTAGTAGTAATAGTAGTAGTAGTAGTAAGTAGTAGTAGTGGTGGCAACACAGCAGTAGCGGTAGTAGCAACGTAATAGTTACAGAGCGATTGGCAGAAAGTGGCGACAGTAGAGCAATGTTAAGTGAGCAAGTGAAGAGTGAGTAAAGTACTTCTTTATATCTTTCTCTAGTATTATTATACGAGAGTAAGTAATGAGGTGTTAAAGATTACACGTAGCTACTAGACAAAAGACACAGAAAATATACACGATCATAAGTAATAATAATGATAATTAATAATAATAATAATAATGAGACGATGACGATGGCAATAATAATAGTAATAAGAATAAAGTATAATCATAATAATACGGCAATAATAGCGAGAAGGAGAATAATTATTATAATGGCAAATGTATATTCGCATGTGTATTATGAAAGAAATGTCCCGAAAAAAACGGACATCTCGCTGATACAGAGAGGTTGCGTCGAAATATGATTCATCTCTCACGTATCCGCAAAAAATGAAATTCCAGCTGTCGAGCTGTGGTCTCATTTTTCACATGGTACGCCATTAATTTACTCTTTATCAATAACAATCTATTAATATTCTATCGGTGCTCGCGTAACAAACACGCGAAATATACATCTCAAATTACGAATAAAAGTTACTGTTCGCTTGCGCGAATCAATCGAGGGAAACACCTCGTATATATATCTGCATATACAAACGCGTTGCGCTGTATTGCTTACTGTATTCATATAATAGTGTTGCGATATAATTATGAGCGATGAAGGGGGAGACCAATCGTCGTTCGAATACTCTCTGATCAGCGAGTTTGCGCTTACGTTTATGCGGCGACGTTTTAATGCCTGTCGACGCTTTAATTTGCACTATTTTAACGTTCGAGATCCTGGCGCCACGCCGAAACTCCGCGTCCTTTATCGAGAAAGGACGCGCATGAATCGGCGGTGGCTCTGAATAAATAAAGTAATGTCTTAAAAAAAAGAAAATCCACGTTCGTGGGAGTCGTGCGACTTTTCCGAGGGACAATATCATTCGTCCTCGCGTCTCCTTGCGACTCCCGGACTAGACACTAAGGTACTCATTATTAGCACATACATGTTTAAGTTTTTTTTGGTTTCCTTGACTAAATCTATCCTTAACCGAGTATCGCTTTACTCTCAATTAAGTACGCGAAATCCGCGTCCTCATGCTCGCCTCGCGCAATCCGGAGATCTATTATAGATCTCGTTTTCTGTTCAGAAATCGTTCGCGATCGCCGAATCAAAGACTCTGCATATCTCTGCATTTGTGAAAGATCACTCGGGAGAAGTAACGGAAGCGGGTATGAAAAATCACTTTGATAACGTAATCTCTACGCACAATCGGAAAGAATCTTCGAAAAGCGATTTCTGAACTACTTACAATTGCGGAGAATCATTCCTTGAGCTGCGGTCACATAAAGTCTCCTTGGAACAACGGTTCCACTAAAAATGCTCGCAGCTGCGGAGCAATCGCTTCAGGATTTTGACTATGATACAATTACTGTCAATAAACCGAATCGATTCATTGTCATTCGAAAGGATAGCAACGATAATCGCACGAACGAGCGTGAGGATCCGGCTCGCCTGCTTCGCGCCATTTCACTTATCATTAGCCGCGCTCGTCGTTGCATCCGCTTCCAACTTCCCGGTGTTTACTGTCGTTATCTGTCTTTTATCTTTCTTTAAACGCGAAACTGCGCTGACGATGTTGCGGCACTTGCACATAGACTAGATGCGTGATTCCTTAATCTGACCTGAGATCGAACGTCAATCATTGCAATCTTGTCATTAATCCGTATCACATACCGGTCGCATGCACCGTCCTCGAAGTATATGCAGGAACGGGAGTTTTCTCTTTAAGAATTTCAAAAGTTCTAGAGAGGTCCAATAATTTTTTTTGTAATATTAATATTAATATTTTCAAATGAGAACAATATCAATATTCCATGACACAAAGATAAAATAACGGATGTTGCAATATCCCTCTCTTCTATTTCTTAGAACAATATCATCGTTTTCTCTAGTTGTACTTATGCAATTTTCGATACAATTCGTGAATTTCTTTCTCAGGAGGACGAAACGTGCAATGCTAATCGACGACAAAAAACGTAATTAAACACTCGAGCGATCATACGCTCTGAATTATCTAACGTCTCACGTATTGTAAAGTGTAAAAGTTGTACACATATTTATACATATATGTAAAGATTAAAGCATTTTTAATTTTTTTTAATCAAACAAGAAACCCATTTTTCCTTTATCGTTATTCATTCCCAATATTTACGAAATCTCTTCGAAGGGAACTATAAAAGAATCGACGATCATGAAACTATAACATCTTGTAAAATGTCCTCTCGGACGGTGCATTCTCGCGGATAATTATCGAGAGTCAGAGAATCCGATCCTGCGAAAGCATATTTTTACTACCTAATAAATACGTCTCATATAAAAAAAAGAAAAAAAAAGAAAACGAAAGAGACACACTATATACGCGCGTATCATCGACACGTATGCGTGGCAATGGAGACCACCTGAGTTCTGACTAGCACGAAGTGGTTATTATAGTTACGCAGTTAGATCGCTTCGCGATCTCTCACAGGCCGTGCTCTCTCCCTTTCTCTCTCTCTTTCTACCCTATACCGAGCCCCGAGAATAAATCGCTCGCGATCCTCCGGGGAGCCACCTCGCCCGAGAATAAATACGTCCATTGTGTCCATACGTCGATACTCAAACGGTAACATCCTAATTAAACTTACGGGGTTACATTAAGGTACACATCGTGCCCGCACACTGAAATCTGCTCCGTGCGATCGTACGAACACGTGAGTGCGAGCCCTGCCCCACAATACTTGGTTTACTATTTTCGCCTTTTCTCAATTAATCACCGGCCCCTGGGCGCGTTTTACATTCTTAAATCCACAAAATCAATTTTACCCTTTTATTCCCCTCCCCTCCTGCAATATTTCCTTTCCTTTGCACTTCGTACCCTCACCGTATTCCCTGTCTATTTCTCTCCTATTCTCATCCACACGACGCTAATACTCTAAAACTTATACATAAAACGAGTATGTATAACCACCTACTACTAAGCACTGTGTGTGAGTGTTTCTCTGAGATTTCATTCTTTTATACTCCCCTCTATCTTTCTTCCTTCTGTTTCTCTTGTTCTCTTTCACTCTCTCCCATCCGCTCTTTTTCTTTCGTATTTCGACGAGTTTTATCTCATGTGAGCGCATTCCGAAATATGTTTTCTTTTATGACAGCCTGCCATTCTTAACCGCGCGTTTTGGTGATCGTTCTACTTGTACGTGCAAGTATATGTGTATGTGTATATTAATTTCGTGTCTGATGTGTGTGATTCAGTCTCACAGCCCGATATCGTCGTGACTAACCCGGTCATGGATGTACATTAAGTAGAAAAAAAAAATAAAGAAAGATCGGCCGAAATGCCCGGCGGAGGCTCTCGACGCATCGTCAAATGCTAATCGAAGGGAAAGTCCTTTCTCTCTCTCTCTCTCTCTCTCTCTCTCTCTTCTTTCTCTCTGTCTTTCTTCCTCACTTTCATACCTCGATCTTTTGCGTCTTTTTCTTTCCTCAAGCTTCAAAGCTCTTTACGAACTATCGTCCTGTTTACACACTTGATGCCCACAAGCATGCTTTCGCGTACACATACATATAAATCGGCAATATGTAGCGACAATATGTAGTACAGGACCCGCGAGTACGCTGTGCGAGTCAGACTTAATACAAATTTCGGCTCTTTTTTAACTAGTCTCTTCGTGTTATTCTTTTATTATCCCCGCGCGTCATCTAGTCAAGAAAATTTACGCCTTTGTAACTAGGAATAAAATTTTCTACTTGGCATCTTGTAACATGATTGTGGAGGAACGTAAGATAAAGGCAAAAACGTACTTTAATCTTTCGTCTTCCTTTGTCAAATTTCTTACAATTTTGCTTGTGTCAATAAAACATCAAGGATGTTCCAAGGTGTGTTTTCTTTTCATCTATGATTATGACCGAATGCAAAAACAGAAACCCGAAAGAGGAAGAGTGCAGCGAGGAAAAAAAAAGGGAATGAGAGAACACGAGAGGAGACTCGTTAATAACGCATTCTTTTTTTCTACCCCCCCCTCCCCGTTATTTTCCTTCGAGCTTTCCACATGCACAGTCCACGATTACATATCGGACAGTCGAACGATCTAACCTACTTCTTTCTAATTATCTCTCGCGCGGCCTCCTTTCTATTTCCTTCATTACTTCTCTCTTCAACCGTTCTCTCTCTCTCTCTCTCTCTCTCTCTCTCTCTTTCTCTCTCACATACACACGCACACGAACGCAAGTACACATACGCTCAGTCTCTCTCTCCCTCTTTCTCTCTCACACACTCCTTGCAACTACACTTTTTCGCTCTGCTGGAGCTTTTTGCTGCCGGCTTGACGATTGTTATTGGGCTTGTTCTTCAGGGAGGTCTGCTTGGCTTGCGCATGCTGACGCTGCTGTTGCTGTTGATGTTGCTGCGTTGCCGTGTTCGCCGCTCCCGAAACTGCCATCTCAATTGCCCGAGTGAGATCGTGTATACGCGACGGTAGACGCTGAAGGAACGGCTGTCGTTGGCCCTTGACTCCTCCATGAAGGATGCCACCGGCAGTGCCGCCGACCCCGATGTGACTATTGATGTTGTTGTTGCCAATGCTACCCGGCATCTGGCCAGGACCCCGCTTGTTGTAGAGGTGACCCGCCGGCATCGGTACCGGCAGCTGTACCACCGCCGCGGTACGTAGCAGCCGATGACGACGATGATAAGGCGCCGCTACCGCTGCCGCGTCCGCCGCCGCGGCCGCAGCCGCAGCCACCGCCGCCGCTGCCGCTTGTTGCTCGTCCTACGCCGCCTTGCTCTTATTCGTCTTGAAGCTGACCTGGAGCACGCGGTTGCCCAGGGTGTACCCGTTCAAGCTCTGTATGGCCACCACCGCCTCCTCGTAATTGGTCATCGTCACGAACCCGAAGCCCTTGCACTTGTTTGTCTGAAGGTCGCGTATGACCTTGACCGATTGGACGGCGCCGAAGGGTCCGAACAGCTGCCAGAGCACATTCTCTTCAGTCTCGGGTGCGAGGTTGTACACGAAGATGCACCAGCCGGCGCCGTTCATCGTGTTACCGGGCAGCATCGAGTTCGCGAGAAGGTCACCCGCCAGAGGACTGTACCTGGAACACGATGGCCAGGCCGGTCATTAAACGGACATCGTCGCCCGATGGCGGCTGACAATGACGGCCGCGGAGGCGACGAGTGAGAGAACGAACGATGCTGAAACGTGGTTACTTCCAAATGCATCGAAACGAATCGACAATTTATGTCATTTTAATTACCTTCTCGTAATCAAGAATATGAAAATGCATTTCTTGGCTACGATAATTCCGCATGAAATAATCATCGTATAATGTATAATTTGTAGACTTTTAGGGATAGAATTTTTTTTCATTCTTTCAAGATTGTGGAGAAATTTGAACAACGATGCGTTCTTTAAATATTTATAACTCTATCATATTAAATATTATAATTTCTCTATAAAATATGATACTATCGAGTTTTATTTTACATTATCATTCACGTTTCACGAGGGAACGTTTGAGCATCGTTCAGTTTTGTAAATACTTGCTGATGTTTCTTTTCTCTGAATATAAAAGGGTATATCTATTAAGATTTTACATTATACGCTACTCGCACAGTATATCGCAATCCCAATGAAATTAAACGTGTAAAAAGATGCGAATATATACATACTGATGTGAACATTTATTTCGCGTGATATGTAATTGATCTTTTTCTTTACACAAATGGCACTTCCGCAGACATCTACATATGACACTGGCACAAAAAAAGTGAAAAAAATATGTATATATGTAGAACTACGCGAGGACTGATTTTGTACTACGTAACTTACGCGATATTATAAAAAATATAATAATAGTGGCATAAGTGATATATAAATAAGAACAGCGTGCAAACTTTGTTTATAATATATACTCTAGAAAGACATGCCGTATAAAATACACAAATATTTATTTCAATCGTGTGACCACTATAAAAATTTTAAATAAATAAATGTGTATATTTATAAATATTATAACAAATTTTCCAAATTTTACAAATACAAATATGTTCTATTTTAATTGCATATTTCAAGTATATATATATGTATATAAGCTGTGTTAAAGCTGTGTCAAAGCAGTTACGGACGGCAAATTTTATCAACAATATTTATATTGTTTATTCTGACATATTCTGTAAGTAATAATTAAAAAATGATATCTCATATGTAAATCTCTGTGTAGTAAACTTTGAAATAAAAAAAAGAAAATAAATAAAACGAAAATATGTATAAAAAGATAATATATAGATAGTATATAAAAAGTAATGCTCGTTCAGAATTATAAGTTAATAAAAGATAATAAAAGTAGAAAAAGAAAGAAAGAATTTAAGTGGCATTATGGGATGTTATGAAGAAATGTTCACTTGTTCATATTTTATACAGAGAAAATTTACAAGTACGCGCTATCTGGATATTAAATCTTTAATGAAATATAATTTAACCTTTGTTTCGAGTCATGCAATCTCTATAAGGATATAACTTAATATATCCAGAGAAAAAGCCAAATTGAACAAAGGTACATTATTGCATCCACATTCATGCATTCACGTGCACAGGGAATCACATAGATATACGTGTTTCTTTGAAACGCAAGCCAATCTCCTTGGATGGCGCTTTCTACGGTACATTAACATTAATTCTTAAATGTGCGACAGATTTTTTTTTGCTAGATAGATAAGATTTCAGAGTATAGGAACGGAAGGTACACGTCCCATACGAGGACACTTATTACAAGTGAGGGGAATATTTACAGTTGTAAAAGTATCTACGTACCTACTTGACGTCACAAGCCGCGTTAAAACAGGGCACATCTCGGTGAGTACTCAGTATAATGCCGAGGCCACAATAATTACGTATGCATTCGTCACGTACGTTGTACGTTACACCGCGTAAAGTAAAGTGTGATAGGTGTATTTTTTTTTTTTTTACTTGTGTACGCAGAAACATGTGCATCGGGTGATTATACGACCGTCCAATTTCGTGTGTGTACGTATGTATATGTATATGTATGTATGTATGGAGGGCTGTACAAAAAAAAATGATGGAATCTATAAGGACAAGGAAATGAAAGGAGTAACATCACGTTGCTTGCATGTAAGTTCGTCTCGTGGTTCATTAAACATATGTACATATATGTACACGAGAGTATCCGCATCCGGTTTTTCTCTACGTATAAAAGTATTCGTATTTAGAATAAGTACCTTCGAAAACAGATTTTTGTATGTAATTTTAGTTTTTAACAGAGAATACGTAATATATGTATATATAAATATTCGGAATTTCCAAATAAAATTTTCTCTGAAATATTGCAATAAAATGTAAAAAAAAAAAATCTAATTTTTTTCATTATCATTAAAGCAAAATGTCAATTCAAAACTATGTAATTATGTTTTTTTTTTTTTTAAAGCTGTTTCTAATACGCAAATTGCGTAATAAGAACAAACTCTAAAATATTCTAGAAGCTGCAATCATTGCAAATACTACGGTGGCAAATACTGCAGCAGTTTAATCGTTATTAAATAAATGGCACTATGTAAATAAGTGGAAGAACAGGGAACCAAGGAGGCTTGATTACGAAACCCAGGAAAATGTGACGTCAACATATCTACTACTGTGTTTGCACAAATAAATCAAATAAAAGTCGAAGCAAAGACGTGAAAAATGCAGAAATGGTGAAAAATATAGTAGGATCCCGTTACGAAATTATGCTTACATAAAGAAAATCAATGAAAAATATTTTCCATCTTGAAAAAGATTTTCACGTAAGAACATCCATGGATAAAGATCACTTAAAAATCCAAGTAATAATTATTAAAAGTTAAATAATATAAATAATATTTATTGCTTCAAAAAAACTTTTTAATGATAAAGTTTTAATGATGATGACTGTTTTAATGATAAAGTTATTTTGCGATATCTTAATATCGAATTCGTAACGAGTCAAAGAAGGAAAAGTGAGAGAGAGAAAAAGAGAGAATAAAATCACACAACGGAAGAAATAACGAAAATTAGGAGTGGAAAACGTAGCGGTAGTAACGAAAAAAATACTGACCTCTGTAAGCCTTTGTTAATGGCAAGCATGGCCTTGCCAGTGCTAAAACAAAACACAAAAAGAACAACGTAAGAAGAGAGATACTCCGGGATCGAGCCAAAGTCGGGGGATAAGTCGGGCGCTCCCTGTGTATTTCATTTTCTACCCTCTACGTAGCGGTGCACTGTTACCCCGAACGGGACGCAATGGGGGAATGCAATGTGGGATTCAGAGAAGCGAAATGATATCTATGTCGTTATAACATTAATATTGCAATAAAAAATATAATACACAATTATTTACAATACAATAACTGTTACTTTCACAATTTAAATAACATTTGTTAAATTAGAAAGTAATAATTTATTTAAATAATATGTAGACATATAAATTTAATTTTATAAAGTAAATAATCGACAAAGAATTTGTTTTATGAAAGCAGTTCGATTCTCTGTTAGGAGAGGAACTTAAGGAATTGTTGTCACAATGACATAAGCGCTTTAGGTTAGAATATGATCGTGACGTAGTTTTCAAATGATATGATATCAAAATAACATGATAAACTTGAAATCGTTAAAATTCTCAAGCATTAGAAAAATTTTTTTAGTTACACTTGCATATTAAAAAAAAAAACAAAAATTCGAATATAAAAAAAAGGAAAAGCATTTTATAGATAATACATATTAAACAATTGGCAAATTACATTTTTTTGTATGTATTACAAAAATTATAGAAATAGGCTGATTACTCAAACCATTAATTGATTGTGTTTTGTCGTCTCAAATTTTGTTTAACACTGACAATTCAATTAACTGCTATACAAGCTATTCTTCCTCTCTGTTGAAAGGGAAAATGAAATAAGAGACAAAGCAACAGCAAAGCGCAACTGCACTTGATTAGCGCTTTGTACTTATTGAAAACAAACGATTAATGTCCGTGATGAGACTCGTGAAGAATTTCGGTAGCTTTTTTTTTATCTTGAATTTAGAGGTACGAATAGACTTTGACACGTGCGATCAATAAAGATGTATTGTATATTGCATATATCGCCTCCGAGTAAAAATTTGTAAAAATACGTGTAGTACGTAAATAGATATCGCTCTTGATAGCGAGCATCGTGACTTATATGTATGTAATATATGGGAGGCTCGAAACGAAAGAGAGATGATAAATTATGTGTCGATAGTTCTTAATTCTGTAACTGATATTTGTCGTCACCGAGAATAATTATATATATAAAAATTTTGTAATATAATAATTTCACAATACATCTAATAATTTGCCACAATAAAATATTACGATCGTGACGGCAGATACCGATATAGAATGTAAGGCTATTGTGTACGTTTTGCTCCTCCGTGTTTCGAGAATGGCCAAAGATCAGCTTACGTTTTCAAATCAGACTTATACAATATTTCCTCTCTCTCTGCAATCGCTCGAGTAGCATAGATTTATACACGTCTATCTCATCATGAGATCTGATCGCTGGCCTTGAAGAAAATGATAACTAAAAAGGGGAAAAAGTAGCATAAAAAACAAGAATCCACGTAAACAATGATGAAAGAAACACAACGATGAGTGCAAATAAAGAAGGGCCAGTCGACGTTTTTTTTTTTTTAATATTATTATTGCGTGAAATTACGTGGATATTATCGAGCATCGATCTATTATTTGATAAGGTCATGGAGCCCTCCAATCGACCTTGACAGGTTGTTTCGTCAATATGAAAGTTTAATAGAGACATATCGATTACGAGACGGAAAGACCTTTCTAAACAGAGATAATACGGATTCTCTGTGAATCGTTTGTGCTCTGGAACACTACCTTTCCACGAACTTTTGTTCGTTCACGTTAACATTGTAATTGATGAAGATGAAAAATAATATATATATTTTTCAGGTGACGAGTAACCATAAATATATTAAAAAATTGGCGAAATTGCTCTTTTATTAAACGTCGTCATTGACCGTTTCCTTATTGTGACTAATTGTAAGTGAGAATATGAAAAATATACCGTATCTAAAAATTACGGTGTAAGTAACACAAAGGTCTAAGCCATGATTCCCGAAAATAACAGAGCGTGCACAGTCACAATTTAAAATAAAAGACAGATACGTTAGTGCATACATATTTTAAATTAAAATCCGATTTTAAATTAAAATCGGATGATATAGGAGGAGCTTTGTGCCGAACAACTTGATAAATGTGAAAGTAACGATAATTGTCTGCGATCGACTGATCGATCAATTAACGTACATAATCACAAATATATTTTTAATTTACCATATAAACGATCAAAAATCGATACAATAAAAACATTGTAATCAAATGAAGCAGATCAATGTCTATTATTATCGATTTAGTATATTTTTTACAAAATACTTTTTCATTCTTTTTAGTTTATTTATCTGAGATTTTTCAAGCTGCAATAAAATGAAGCATAATATTGCACAATATCACATATTTTCTATAAAAAATTATTTTCTTTCTTGTATTAAAAATAAAGACCCATACTGTTTTATCAAGATATCACAAAAATAGCAAAGTCTCGTGTTTATATATGAACAATTGATCGATCTAATTGAGTAATTTTGTGTTTACGCGGTGTCTGTGTGTATCAAAAGAGAGAAAATAGAAGGAAGAAGACGAATAGTATATATGCTAGATAGTTAGAGAGTTCTAGATAGAAAAATAAAAAAATAAAATAAATATTGGACAATTGGATGGATAGATGGACGAATACGGAGAGATTCATGGATAATATAAATAACTCAGGAGAAGAACTCAGTTTATACAGCTAAATAATTATCAGAAAATCAATCAATAAAGAAACATGAAATGAAAGAAGAAAGAAAAGCGGGAAAATGCTGCGTGGCCGAGCAATCACGGTATTTAATTCGCGTACGTCTGTGCTGGAGCATATCCAGGACATCAACATCGCGCGTTAACGACAAATTATTCCGTGACAAATTATTCCGCGCAACACTCTCCAACAGAACTGTCTAACGAAAGCCGTGAGGATAGAATAAAGCGGAAAGAGAGAAAAAGATAGCAGAAGAGATGAAGAATTAGAGAGATAGTGAAAATCCTTGGGTAGAGCGAGTAGAGGCGAGTAGGTACCTGGATAGTGGCGACAGTGGAATGTACCTGAAGCGGCCGGTCGGATGGTGGATCGGCCCGCCGAAACGCCGCGTGGCTTGTGGTGCGAGATAGGCGGCCAATGGCGGTATCGCCTTGTTGTTGTTGCTAGGATTGTTGGCGAACTTGACGGTGATCGGTTCGGACGAGCCCTTCGGTATGGTGCCATTCAGCTCTTGGATCGCTCGTTCAGCCTCGACGCGCTGGTCGAACCTTATGAAGCCGACGCCCTTCGACAGGCCTGTCGAGAGGTGCCAAGGTAATCGGCAGAACACATAAGATCGCATCTGGTTATTGCTGACGACACACGACGTAAGCTGTTCGTCGAAACCGCGCCGGACGCTTCCGACTGATCTCTAGGTTCCTGTATTTTTCTGTTTTTTTTCTCCTTATCAAACTAGCAACGTCGCGAAATCAACGACGGCTCAATTTGGAGAAGACTTTTTATTGTATCGCGACGTTACCTGCGATCATTTCTTACGCATTCTTACCGTAACGTCTTACATTATGCCTCCTTATTACGCGCGATATTATTAATATTATTAATATTATTATTAATAAAGCCTTTGGCTAGCTTTCTCAACCAGTTAACAATCCTGATACATCAAACTATCATTCAAATTGTACTTATTGTTAGATTATAGAATGCATACAAAATAATTCACATTTCACATATGTAATGTGAAATGGATTGGAAAAGTTATTTTATAAGTTACTTATAAATTATTTTTTAGATTACTTTATGTGCTTCTTATAAAAATTGAGCACAAAAGTAATACAAAATTTAAGCAAATGATAAAATATAAAAAATAATATAAAAAATAAAATACCCTAACTTATTATACTCAATTTCTATAATAAAAAGTAATTTATAAGTTATTTGTAAAATAACTTTTCCAATCTTGATAATGTATGCTTCCCTGCGTTCAGCTATCATTGAGAGCAGCGACAAATTACGAATATAAATCGCTTATCTCTCGTAACGACGGAAAGATACGACTTGAATACATGTCGTATAGATTCAAGAAATGTTAAGCTTATTTTATACGTTAGAAAATCTTTTTCTATATATAGAGAAACAAAGCGAGTGGTTCGGTGCGCGCAGATTCGTTTCTTTACAAACACAACGACAATGCCTTGTCGGGTGGACGTCTTTTTGTCTTTCTTTCAATTCTCTCTACTTTGTAGATCTATTTATCATTCGCGGTTTAGTGTCGATTGATAACAGGTAGACAGGAACGAAAAAGAGAAAGAGTGAGAAAGTGAGAGATAAAGAAGAGTGATAAAAAAAAGAAGAAAGAAAGATAGAGAGCGAGTATATTTTCGATCACGGATACATGTCGATATAATCAAGAGATCGTAAGCAAATCATAACCATAACGAATGACAAAAAGCGTAAAGAAACAAAAATGGCGCTCGAGGGAATACTGGATGCGCGCATCATCTGTCATTGCACGAAGACAGAGACGCAATAATTTTTTCTCATCTTTTCTTCTTACATCTGGTCGTCCCAAAATTTCGTATCAATTAATTGAATTTTTCCGAGTCGCAGTCGATGATGTGAAAAAAAAAATAGAATGTTTCGCGAAATATTAAACCGCAATTATTTTATTATTTAATATTTTACCGATTTCCGATCTAACGCACCAATTTTATAAAGCCAGTCTAATAATGCGTCATACAATATAAAATCTCTGAATCCTTTGCTGAAATACATCGTTGCTCGTCGGAATTACAAATGAATTTTGACAAAACGTTAACAGGCAGACATGAACGGATTTTATTGAAGGCAATGTTTACTTGACGCGATTACAAATCGATTTTCGATTCCGAGCGACGCTCGATTACACCGCGGGGAAAACCGGTGTTCGTACTACCGCTGCGTTGTGTTTTATTTAACAACGACGGCGACGACATTGACGAGGTATACATGACTACATGTGAAAAAAAAAACGAGGTCGCGCAAACGAGAGACGCGCGCGCATCACAGATCGAAAGAAACGGCTGCTTTTCGTTTCAGCTAGAGAGACGTAATGAGGGAAAAGAAAAGAGATTTGTGATTTACGTACCGGGCAAATTGTCTCCGCCGCCGGTCACAAACTGTCGTACTAAACAGAAACGGAAAAAATCATATCTCGTTAAAATCCAACTGGCAGCACACGCGATTCGCTCGCCCCTACGATACGTTGATTCGGGAAATAAAAAAACGTGTTTGCACGATAAGACGGAGTAAAGGGGTTAACGAAAGAAACAACACAGTGGAAGCAAAGTAAAAACAATGAGTCTCGTCAGCATTCAAATTAAAAGAAAAAAAGAAAAATCATTGTGACTTTGACGTAACAAATTGAAAAATTTAATATTATTTATACTCAGAATTTCTCAAAATTGTACGACAAATCGAAATTAATTCTTTAATTTCCAGCCATTTGGAAGCAAGAACAAATTGATCTTACATTTAATAATTTAATAGAATATCGCAATCATTTCTCTGCACATATGCGAATATAAAACTACACAAACTATGAAACCAAACAGGTCTAAAAAATTATAAGAAACTAAATATGTAAATAAAATCGTTAATAAAATAAATAAATTCCTTGTATTTTAATTTATTGTTATTTAATATTTTAATAATTACTTGGGAATTCGTTGTTTTCGCATTTAACGTTTCGTATAATAAGAAAAGAAACGATATCATTTTAAACAAAAAAAAATGAAATAGGACGAGTACGTATACAAGGGGCGAGCGGACTTCGTGTAAATTATATTATTTCAGATCTCCTTAATCATATAAAAAGCGTGAGCGCCAAAAGGGGAAAATTTCGGTATATCGCGCGTGTTCACTTTTGTGGAAGATGGGAGAAAGCGATGTAGGACGAACGTAAGTCTCGGGGAGGAGGGAGGGGGGGGGGGAAGGAAGCAAGCCTGGTGGTCCGGATAATGGAATAATGATGGTGATAACGCGTGGATGTAGCAACGAATGCGCCGGAATGAAGGATGGAAGTGAAAAGTGAGCACGGTAAGGAGGCACGAAATTAAGATCGAGGTGGAGGCCATGAGACTTTTGTGCGTGCAACTGGGTTGGCCAGGGAGGAGCATTTGCAATAAATAAATCAAATACGCAAACGAAATCTAACTCGGGAAGGTTCGTAGACGACTAAAAGCGAGAGACACTTGCGCGACACTTCGAGTTGTCATCGTATCAGTCGTAGGTATATGTAGCTCCCCTCGAGAACAAAGTTGCGTGTATATACGAAGCTGTATATATAAAGCTCGTGAAATCGTTGCTCTTTGTGCTCTTCGAATGAGGAAACGTGTGGAAGAGTGTGTACAGGCGAAAGAAAACATAACGAAGTGAAACTGATACGATCTCGTTCGCTCAACAGAACATTTATCGTTATCGCTTCAACAAGCTACTCTCTTACTCGCACTTTTGTTATCGTTATCGTTTATGGCGCACCGACCCACCCTACAAACGGACTCTAACCCCATGGCCTACGCACCTGTGATCTGGATAAGCTTTATTTAAAACCACCGGAGATTTCCGATTTTGTCGCTGTCTTAAATATAGTTTTCTCGCACATTGATTTCATCATATTCGTATCAGCGCGAATAGAATAACAAGATAAATCGGATATAAGTCGACTGGAAGAAATATTTCCGCACGAGGATATATTTCAAACGATATCCGTAACGACTCGTCGAACTTTCGTTTGTAGATAATACATTTCGCGTTGTCGAAGAAACTGACAGGTTGGAAATTTTATTCGATCGGAAAAATTTTTATTATCGTGACAGATAAATCATCGCGGAAAGCTCGCGAAAACTATTGAACAGGCGGATTTGCGTAGACTTACCGGTGATGTTGTCGCACAGTATCCGCGATGTGATAATTCTGCCGTAGGGACTGAAGAGATTCTCCAGATCCTGTTGCGCCATATTTTTCGGCAAACCGCTGACGTATAGATTCGCGCCCTTGATCGCCTCGCTGCTCGGTCTCGCGTACGACACC
>Ga0157364_1000010_pt1 | contig 53354 bp, 33 predicted proteins | sample AttsexASBM2_FD_111476 | JGI IMG/M metagenome (GOLD analysis project Ga0157364, IMG submission 111476) | Fungus gardens microbial communities from leaf cutter ant in Ribeirão Preto, State of São Paulo, Brazil - Atta sexdens ASBM2 | ecosystem: Host-associated > Fungi > Mycelium > Unclassified ...
AGATAACTAATAAATCCATTTAAAGTTAACTACGTGTGAAGTTAATAAGGAAACTGTAAATTATATATCTCGTAAACGGGAAAAAATAATATGCAGGTATATACAAACAAAGACTGAATAAAAGCAGAGCAAGTAACAACCTCGCAATATAATTCTGAATTTTCGCAAGAAGGCAATACGTCGAAAAGTATGGAAGGTCATTTCATATGGAACTTGCTTGAATTAAACTTGGTCGAATATAATATTATCGATACAAATTCCATCGGGGTACAAGACAAGGACAATGTGGCACCCAGACGTAGACGACCCTTTTGATCCGATGGTGTGGAAGCAGTCCACCTTCGCGGAGCGAAGTCGAGCCTCTCACCTGTTCAAAGAACTTTTCCAATATCCGCACGGTGTGTTACAAGCACCTATTTCGTAATAAATCGTCAGGCAGTCAGGCGATCCGAAAATTTTCTCGATTTCTACGCGTCATAACTGTATTAATTCGACTTTCTTTCGCGATTTGCATTATTTCCTTTTTACATGAATCGTCTCGGAATTCTCTACCCACTGTTCCTTTCTTTTCTTTATAATTTGTCGACAACACGTGCGTTCCTTTTCGAACAAATTATTTAATTACGCGTTATATAATCATTAAAAAATTTATGTTTCTTATTTTTAATTATATTTTAATATTTAGCATGAAAATTTTGCAATTCTTGGTCATGGCTTTCTCCTAAAAATATCTACATCATAAAAGCTTTTAAAGGCAGAAAAATACAAAAAAAGAAACATATTTGAGACACTGTTCTTTCACTTTTCTTTAATTCTTTCGTCCCTGAATGTAAATTTTTTCGCTAAATCGAGGATAATACACAAGTCTGCTATTTAATTTCGAATTGATATTTTTTAGTAAAAAAATGATATTTTTTAGTAAAAAAAAATAATGAAATTAGTTGATGAGAGGGGTTTAGAGGAAGGTGGGATAGTGGAACATATGTATATGTATTAGGATTTTTATTTGGTTACCAACAGGTAAGAAAATTGTTTTTTTTTTGGTAACTAAATGATTTGATAATCCTCTTATCTTTCATTTACATCCACTGAAGCCATCATATCAATTTGCACACTGATTTCCGAGTTCGTTCTCCAATTTTCCTTGTTTTGATTACGCGCAAATCTGATCGACTAGATTCGCGACAGTTCGTTTTTAACAGCATGCCTTGCGGAATATCATGGCGTGACGTGATACACCGACTTTTACTTTCAATATCGATAGCATGACGACTAAAAGACTTAGACAGATAGTAATGAAATTAGAACGCATATTCACATATCGTGAATCGCACATAACGATCGCAGCTGTTGTTCTAATGGGTCATATTCTTTATTTCATATGTAGAAATATAAAATATATTGAGATATTTCTGTCCATATGGATGATAAAAAAGAATTTTCTTGAGATTTAGGACTATTGATTATTATTGTGAAAGATGAAGATCCGGAAATAAATATTATTAGTTTTTTTGGCATTAAAGAATCACTATCATTTAATATTTGTACATAGTAATACAAGAAATTTTATTATATTTTATGATAATATATTGCTATTCAAGCTTCTTATTGTATTATATTTTATATTTTGAATAATTAAACGATATAAGAATTAAGATTTGTGAAATAATCGTTCAATATGTTTATTTTAAATATTAGGTTGGGTCTCATTCTGGTAAAGTGAATTGCAATATTTTACGAAACATTAGCATTTAGCGATTAAAACACAAAATAAGCCGCAAATCATGTAGCTTCTTTGAAAAAATATCCATGAATGCCTCAAAAATTTTATTTTTAATTCTCTACTATTATGGTTTATTTAAATCTACAAACATTTATCGTTGAATATCTTTTTTATATCCAGATTAATCGATTAACTAAGAATTTGGAATATTTAAATTGTTAGAATTTTCTGAATTTGTAAATCTTTTCTACATTTTTTATTATTTATAATTAGAAATATATATCACCTTTGAAATATATATCACCAAAAGCGATATCTCTGCACTCGCCAAATTTCTATGTATATTGAGTCAATGGGTTATTAATTAGATTTGTCCATAAATCGATTATGATTTTATCGATTCATTGTGAATTAATTTGATACGAAAAATTACAATAACTGCTTCATAAAATTCGATGGATTAAACGATATTGTCATCTTATTTGCATCTTGTGCAAACGTCTAATATTGAAAACAAGTTTGCAATTGCGAAGAAGAAGGAGAAAAATTTCAAATGAGGAGTGTGCATGCTAGAGCCGTTTTCCTTTAAGCATCAACAGGTCAATGTAGTCACGAGGATTTTAATGCCGCTTATTAACGCTAACGGTGAAGGTATAATCTGTGATGAATACGGCCTATTTGCCGTAACAACTGGAAATGCAATTAATTGCATTTGTCAGGCATTATTGTCAACGATAACTGATCGATCTGTCAAAACCGGTTATTATCATTTGCCCAATTTCAGAAGATTCTCTTAATTGCATAATTGGTACTTTCCTGCGATTTCATTGGGTATGGTATCTTTGCAATCGGGTTGCCGTATATCTCTAAAACGTTTCTTTCTCTCGAAGTATACTTTTGATTAACGATCAATTCATTTCATCTTTTTCGTATTAAAGCGCAGCAATTGTCTAACTATATATACGTTAATCGAACAATTATAGCTTTTAATTGATCGATTATCGATCACATAAATGATACTTCTAAAATGCCTTCGGGCAGCTATTTATGTACTTTCTAAGCATTTAGCACACACATGTAGTAATCCGTTCTCATGAAAGTACTTATGCCTTTTACTTCGCATTTATAATTAACGCTATTACCATCAATTATTTAACTAACATAAAAAAAGCATCTTGATAATTAGAGCATCTTCAGTAATTATATAATAATTGTACGGATTTTAATCGGGTTAATGTTTTGAAGTAATCATTAAAAACGTTCTGTTCCAGAAATTAACAAAATCTCTTTTTTTTCAGGAACAAAAATTTGTAACATAAAAATAATGCAGTTAATTAATTAATAATAGTTTGACCCATTAGTAAAACGATAATAAAATTATTATAAATATGTAACTGCACATTTTCAGACGGACGGGCAGAAAATAATAAATCGCGGTACTGCGCGATACAACTCTAAATCAACGACGGAATCGAGTAGTCATTCTACACCGGAAACCAGGTTACCTCGCGATAAGAGTTCCCGTTCAGAAACAATTGCCAACTTAGAAAAGTATGAAACGCATTTTGCTAGAGAAAGTTCGATTAGACCGCGATCAAAATTAAAGCAATCACAAGCGGCAAATGATTCTACTACTACATCACGGACAAGTTCGAGGCATTTGAATACTAGTGTCGATAATTCACGGAATCGTCAAAAATCGCATGCCACACAGACTCTTAAAGAAGAAATAACGAGGGATGATATAAGGGGCAATAAAGAGAACGCGCCTGAGTCACGAACGCCGAAACGATTGACAGCTTCCCGAAGGACATCTTCGGACGAATCCCTCATCTGGGTGGACAATATAAAGTTGGATCACGAAGTGTTCACCAAATCGAATCATTTAAGATCAAGAACAGGAAGAAAGATTTCTGTGAATCACGGGAGAGAATCGAAAGGTGAAATAATTCCAACCAGAAAATCTCCGGAAAATGAAAATGTGGAGAAAGCTAAAAGTCCAAGGGAATCGGAAAAGGAAGAAGCACAATTGGAACATTTAAAGATCGAGAACGTTGCTCCGAAAGTGAACATATCAAAGAAAATAGATACGAAAAGCACGAACAATTCTGGCAGTCATAAAAATCAAACAAAAGATGTTCTGTTGTCGGGTTCCGAGAGTGTAAGAGTGAACGTCCCTCTTACGGACGGAAATGATGAAGTCAATCTTTTAACATCCAATGTGTCCCCGAGACAAGCTTCAAGGTCGGACAGGGAAAAAGTAGAGAGCAACGATATCGCAAGATCGAACACAAAGAAAAATAGACAGTCTAATCGATCGAAATCTCGTAACAGATCTAAAACAAGGGATCCTAATCTCGAAACCGCGAATTCCGGAAGTACTTCCCGCCGAGATTCTTCTAGATCCAGCAGTACGGAGATGAATAGACAATCCTCCAATTCTAGACACAGGTCTAGTTCGAAGAACCTCAATTCGAGAGGCCGTTTCACACATCAATCGAGAGATACGGTCACGGCGGAAGCAAAAAATCTCGATAGACAGAGGAATATAGACATCGATTCTGAAACGAATGCAAACAGACGACGTAACGACAGACGAACGTCCGAGGGAAAGCGAAGGTCCAAGGATAACAGATCAAAAACGGAAGTCAAGGTAGACGAGCAAGATATCCGGGTGCAATCCAGAAGTCGGTCACGCGCAGCTATGAGCAATCTTGGTAATTTACAATTCAATCTTGAAACATTAATTAATATAGCATTAATTAATATAGCATTAACAATCTTTCTCAAGGAAGCAATAAACCGTCTCAAGAAGATATTATCTTCATTTATATAAAAATCACTTCAATTGCTTTTGATTATATTATTAGCGATCATTTAATAATAAGAAACTTTGAAATATTTGAATTAATTATTATAGTTTTCACAAAAATTCTCTACATAATTCAAATATTGTTTTAAAGAATCCATTCTTGAATTCAGAACTAATAATTGATAACGAAAATGCAATATTTCTATATTACCATAATTTAAAAAATAATCACGTTTTTTTCAGATGTTACTACTACTTATGTTCCGAAAGCGACAATCGCCGAAACTATGACTGTTCCTTCTGTGAACACCGAGATTACGACATCCAGTTCTATAACAACGATAAGACCATCGACAACGATTCGAACGTCCACTTCGACTGAACGAGTTTCACGCAATAGAGGAAGAGATAGAGGAGAAAGCAATTCTCGAGCAATTAAACCCCCGAAGGAAGATTTTTTCAATCACGGTCTAGGTTTTCGTGGTCGAAAGACCTCAACAGAGGCATCATCCTCAATTGTTACAGAACCAAGGACCACTACGCCTAAAAGCGAAACGCAATTACGTGGTAATCCCGGATGGACTCTCAGACGTCGACCTGGTCACGTCAATCAAGATGCTCCTTCTTCTACATCTTCAACTACATCTTCAACTACACCAAGTAATCGAGATCAAATCAATGAAATTGTCTTGTCCACTGATTCACCGAGGAGCACCGAAACATTATCAACTAATGCCGGACGAAGAGGTACCAAAAGACCAAAAATAAAGGACGAGAGCGATATCGCATCGGGAGTTGCGGCGAAGAGCACGACAAGAGGCAGTAAAACTTTCAACAAATCCGAAAGCTTTGGTCTTCCCAAGGGAACAGAACCTGAGAGTGACAATTACCCTCCCGCATTTCGAGCTAGACTATCTCAATTGGTGAGTTTGAATTTATTTATATATAAAGAATTGCTTTCACCTTAACAAATTGTTTGCCTATTACGTTTATATTAATTCTTTCCAATGTTAGGAACATAAAATGTTTAGTTCTTGAATCTTGATTAAAATGACAGATAATGATTAAAGTTTGCCTATTCGGAATACCTATAAAAATGCATAACATAAAAACAGATAGATATATTTTTTACATATTTATTTATTTGTTAAATTATCTCATCAGTTTAATTTCTACTTATAATTGTTTAAATTATTATATTGTTGTAAAGTTACAGTATTTATATTTAATATATATGTACCTGTTTATCTAAAATTATTCTAATACGAGATAAATGTATTAAATATTTGAAATGCGTTTTCAAATATTTCACAATTCTATTTCTCAATGTTTTGAATTTTTATTGTGAAATCTTTATTGTGAAATCTTAATAACATTGCTGAAGAAATTAACAATAAAACAAGCACATTCAGTCAAAGAATACTTTCAGAAAAATTCTAATTCGAAACCTACTGAAGGAAAAAATACAACTAGGACCAGTTTGCAGGTAAGATGGCATGCAGATCTCTCGATATATTTGCTAAATTAACTATTAATTTACTTTAACTCTTAACATATTAACGATTTATAACATATTCTATTAATGCGCATCTTATTTCTCTCAACTTAAGCCATTTGTAGGCAGTTAAATCTGTGGACGTTAAAAATATTGCATCTTTAGCATGAAATAGCTAATCTTTTGAATCTTTATCAAACAATTAGCATGTACACCTACATCAATACACGCGTAAAGGGAGAGTAATACGGTAGAAATAAAATTAATTAATACAGTGGTGACTTTCCTCGTCGACGTGTATAAATCTTACATTTATAATTGTATAAAGCTAAAAAAATGCCCCACGTAGGAACATTCAAAGGAACACACATTACGACGGCATATACGATCCAGCACGAAAATGATGCATGTATCAGAAAAAAACGAAACTGTGGAAAATGTGTTTGCGACAGACGTAGTCTTGCACGTCTCTTCTCCCACGAACCCCTTAACTTCGATACTCGACCCAGATACGCGACAAGTAAGAACATAGCGGTAGTTTGGTCAGAACTTTAATGGCAATTTGGGATTGCGCACTAATCCGGTTGAGAAATCGCTTTATCATTCCCATCCACGCTCCGGAGATTTTCGCTTCCTTAAATTTTTTAAACACTACTCAAAATTAACTAAAAATAACATAACATCAATATTATAATTTCGTATTCAACAATATAAATGGTGTTAAAAATACATGGTGTTACATATTCTCTAGATTATTTGGAGTGAAATCTCACTCTAAAGAGTGATAATTGAGTCAGTTTTGAGAAAGAGTTCAATGATTCGATTTTCAATCTTTATAAGAATCAGATTTCACTCTTCAGAGTAAAATTCACACTAAAAGTTTTAAAAAGTAGCAATTACAATGTTGAGTACGAAATTCTAATATCGATATTAAATTACTTTTAGTTGATATCAATTGAGCAGGAATCTTTATTAGAAAAAATATCAACTTTAAAATATATTTCCTTACCACGTATTTATTTCCAGTTTTTGGATACAAAGATTAAAATTTTGATCTGATTTCATTTTTTATCAAGGCGTATTGCGAAAAAAGATCCGTTTCTTACGATCGTCAATCGTTGAACGCGACTACTTTTCGAGATCACTATAACCGGGATATTAAATCTTGAAGAATTATAGTATGAAATGAGAAATGGTGTATTGGTTGCTACAAACGTAAACTTACGTTAAAAATTTTAATGCATCATTAAGAACCAATCAGAACTGGACAATGATGCATTATTAATATTATGACTGGCGTTGCCAGTGAAGCTTACTTGGTGATCGGTGGTGGTAAAAACGTGACAGAAACAGTTACGATTTTGAAGAATCTACTCTTCAAAGCTTTCGCCGGAAACCGTTTGAGATGCGTTTTGCAAAAGCTTTAAAAACGTGGCGACAATAAACATCCAAATAAGACTGGATTTGAACGCTATCGTGACGCAAGGAGTGGCGAATCCTCGACAAGAAGTTCTCTCAAGATATATCAATTGCAAAAAGGTCGCAGAATAGCCTCAAATCTTTCATTATAATCTTTTGCTGATCTTTTCGATTGCAATCCTAGTTTTACTTTCAAGTATCTTTGATGAAACGACTGGGAATGAAAGATGAATAGATGTCTATTATTGATGAGTAATAAATGAATTGGTTTCGAGATTTTGCAAACTGACTTTGATATAATCAACCTGTCTCTTTCTTTTTACATTGTCAGTTTGTCGAGGAGAGAAAGTATATTTGTAAATAGCTCATTGCAGCAAATAAAGTAATGACTATGTTATTATTCAAATAGATAATTGATTTTAATTTGATGCTTCTTGATATGCTGTGAAAGTTTATTATTAGGTTTGTTAATTGGAGTACTAAACAGGATGCTAAATACTAGTTATCTTCAGTTGTTTTTTGCAAAATGAAAAAGTATTTAAAGCAACGTCGTAATGCTTTAACAACTAAATAAAATTATAAATTAAAATTAAAATTGAAAATATGTCACGGTATATAACATTTTTTTAATCTCCTTTGTCTTATACTCAGCTTTTTATAAGAATATTTTGATTTGCTGTCTAATGGAAAAAAGTGAAGGAGACCGATACACTGGTAATAGAAAAAAAAAAAGAATTAGAAAGGAAATTTAATGATTGTGCCCTATGAACTGTGTATCTATTATTTGCTAGAAGTACGGAAGCAAATAGTTTAAAAAATGATACATAATTGCAGTATAATTGCTTATTAAAAGGATACATTCAATTAAAGACAAGTGAAAGAGCACAATTGCTCACTTATAAATAACAGTTTGAAATATCGGTTATTTATTGTAATACAAATCATTATAAACTTATATATTATATAGAATTAAATTTTTTCTTGAATTACATGCTAAAAAAATCTGATTTAATTTAATATAAATATTTGTAAATACTGTATATACAAAGTAGACTTGCAAATAGAAATATAATGTAGAAAGGTGGCTTATATTTTTCCAAAAAATTATATAATTATATCATTTTTAATTACATTATGAAGAAGTATGTTTTACAAATAAATGATATGTTGATAGCAATAGTATATCAATAATTTGCTAAATTTCATGCTTAATGTATGTTTGTGTCTCAAATGTTTTCTTTTATTGCATACTTTTGTAGATGGTTTTGCTTACTCATTACATTACACATATTATGTTATCTTGCTTTGCAAGGTGTAAAATATTCTTATTTAGGTTGTAGTTTTGACGAGAACGATTAAAATTTCAGTCCACGCCAACGAAATCTTGGTTCGGGTTCTTTAGCCAACTGGTTGCATGGATCGTCTTCCTTCTTCAGTTCATCAGACTTCTATTCCTCCTTTAAAAAATAAAGGATGGATGTAGCTCTCCTTAGATGATCTATATATTAGTTTTTTGTAATCATATAAAAAGAGAATAATACGTTTCCACGAGTGAATTTTGCAAACAGTCTTGAGAACATTGCTTCGAGTCGAGGAAGACGAACGCCTTGTACGAGATCGCCGTACTAACAGAATTTACTTCTGAGCTTTCGGCAGGTTGCTTACGAACGCTTGGCGATTTTCGTCGCGTCCTTAAAATGGAGCTCTTTAAACGACCTTTTCAGGCTACAAAACCAAACTTGACGAGTCTATTCTCCGAAAGATCCAAGCTGAAACTGGAGTTAGCCAGAAGATTAATCAAACCCGAACTGAATGTTGACGAGAACGATTTCGATGTAACGACGGCCGCTTATTCCGGTAAATCAAAAGCGAAAGAAGTTTCGACGGTCAGCGAAAGCAGAAACATAGAGAAAACAACAAAAGCGACCAGTAAGCTCATTGGTACTCGTGCCACACATGGAAGTTCGACAATTGCGAGTGCGCCGAAAGAAAAATCTACCGTAAGAGGCAGATGGAAAATCTTAGAGACCAGAAAATCAACAAAAGATCGAAATGTCAAATCTTCACTTAGATCACCCGGTACAACTAAAAAAATTCAAGTAACTTCTGAAAGAGCATCTTCGTCTATCGAAAAAACATCGTCGAGGAACGTTACAGAATTTAACGCTATACCACGTTTAATTATGGTTTCACATCGCGGTGCCGTTCCCATAGAAGGAACAGCCGCCACGACTGTTGATGCGACAAAAGTCCGATCCCTGACGAACAGCATGGCATCACAGGACGAAGTGTCAACGTTAACGAATGTGGTGGAAGCTATAGAGGAAAATACCATCATTACAACTGTCGAACCGCTGAAGTCAGATAAAACATTCATTGAAACTATTACTGCAACATCAGGTGCTGTTACTGATGCATCAACAGAATCTAAAGTCCTCACGGAATTCCCTCAAGAAGTTACACTACCACCAACTGTTATCACTGCAAATGATATACTTTCGTCATCCACATTATCAACATTAGAAAAAATATATCCCGTTTATATTCCGAATGCGAACGATTTGTTAAGTGATAAAGAAAAGACGATAATCCTAAACGATTCGAATAAGGGCAGCGTTCGATCTCGTTATACAAGTCAGGAGCAACCAGACAAGGTAACAGTTTCTATGGTGACATCGAGAACCATCGGACCCACTAGTAGGTACATCCGGAAGAAATCCGGTGTTTTCACGCCATACGATTCCATTCCCAAGACATCCAATACGGAAGTGACACTTACGCAGACGAAGCGACGAGAATTCCGTCCGCGAACATCGACTTACAGGAGGCATTCCGAGGTACCAACCAGCCAGCTGGTGATTCAGCCGCCAACGACGGTCGAGCAGACGACCGCCGGCGTAGCTATCACCCCAAAGCCGACCAAGTATCACGCTCAAGTTGAACCGAGCACACGATCTTTATCCTTTTCACGATCTTCACCCGATCCATTAGTCAGCGTGAGGATTGACACCTCAAATGATACCATCTCGCGAGTATCCGGTATCGCTGGAAGCAGCAATGGTAATAGTGGCAATTCCAACATCTTCAACCCCACTAGGAGCACATATCTCACTGCGAATACCACCACACTGCTGGAACAACTACGAAGCACCGTGGCACCGCTCTTGAACAACTTAGGTGACAAGACTCCCATCTTCTCCGGAGCCTATTCTAATGTGAATAGAGGGGTGAGTGATTAAATGATTTTCGAAAAATCTTTTATTTTCTGTCTGATATAAAATTAAATTAATACATAGATCTTAATTTTATCTATAATTAAAAAAATAATTTCAATGTATCTTATATTTTTATATATTTAAGCAGAAAAGTTTCACTTCTAGTGAAATATTTCTTTTTTATTTTGAAAATATGTTGTAACTTTTATACTTTAAGAAAAAAATATATTACAATACAATATATAATTTTTTCTACATATAGAATTCAGCTCCCAGGATAACACCTAACGGTTCCCCGCCGAGATTCAGCGCGAGATACAAAGGAGCAGAATTACTTGTAAGAAAACCATCCGTTGGTCAAGCTGTGGTACCATCGATCACAACGTCATCGACTACGGCTTCAACATTAATAGAGGTAAGACTTTTGAGGATTTTGGAAAAAATTTTGTAAGGAAACGTCATTGAGGAGAGACGAACCTTTTTTTGTTTAATTAATGCACATTGTATAATCACCTTTCAATTACATGTTGTGTACTCAGTCGAATAGAAAGCGATAATTCATAAACTTGTTAGCTTTAATTTTTACGGTTTAATAGCCGATTCGCGTCGACGATATTCTTATTTCATGATACAGTATTTCTTGTTATTTTATGGTTAATATATATATGTTTATCATAAATATTTCGTGTTACACATGTTTTTTGTGAATATCTCGCGTTATACATATGATATATTTGTAGAAAAAAACCCTTTTTTAAAAACAATAACGATACTGCGAATTTACAGTAATATATTATATGTTTTTTATACATGTATGACTAAATATTACATTTGACTTTGTTATTATTTCAAGACAAACTTCTAATATTTTATGTATATGTGTATATGTATCTAATACTATCCCTAATAACACACTTTATCCGGGCTACATCCTGGGAATGTTCTTAGGATATTCAAAGAATATACGGACGTCCTCAGGACGTCCCAAGGTCTGTGTTGTTAGGGATGCTACTCTATTGTGAAGTGTACTTTTCACATATAATCTAATAAATTTTAATAATCGTAATATAAAAAATAATCGCGGAAGAAAGATCCAGGTAAGGCAGTATGCAAGCCGTACGTATTAATGGTTCCCTTCAGAAGAAATTACGTGAGGTAATTTTCTGTGCTTAAAAGGTGTTCCCTACGAAGGTACCAGAGGATTCCGAAGCAGTTGCACCGCCGTCGTGGACCAACTCTATCACCTCAACCCCATCAAGCAATTTCGTACTTATTCATATCAATGCAAACAATCTGCGTTAATTTGATTATCCTTTGATCATAATAAGAAATCGTTTCAATTCGTCACATTCTTTTTATTTTTTTTTATCTCTTTTAGCGAATAGCCGAAGTATAACAACTGTCGTATGAGTTACAAATGCATCTTTTTAAAATTGTATTAACAATAGCCTTAATTGATTTAGTTTATGTTCATTTGTGGATATCAACGCACTAAAAAGGGCACATTTCTTTCGTTTCGAAAGAGCACATTAGCACAAACATAATCATTGCATAAACGATCTACTGGGATTAAGGTCGATTTATAAAGATCATTAAATATCACGTTCTAACACTTAGGAGAAGGATTCGTCTCGAAAGATTAGAAGGATGACTTATTAACTTCGAGGAAGATTAATACACGGTCATCGATTCATGTCACGTTATCTCATAGCACTCACGAATCATACACTATATACATATATGCAAATATTGTACCATACAATTTTATATTTTTTAATAATAAATGTATTGATTTTTTTGCACGCGATTAGCAATTGTTTATTCTTAACCATGTAGAGTTAAAATCTGCAAATATATATTTGTTATGAAAAAAGTATAAATTTCTTTTAAAGAAAAAAGAAAACAATAAATATATTAATTTTTAGTTTAATTCTTATCGTATGTTAATGTATTTACAAACATAACAGAGAATTGTGACTGAATTAGAAAAGTAGTGTTGAGTCGTTTTGAGCACACACGTGATATTTTTCTATAACACTCCTTAACTTACATCGATTTATGTAAAAATAAATTTGTTTAAATATATATATACAATGCAAAAAGGTAAACAATTTACGGGCTCCAATAATAACTGCAAGAACTGTAAGAACTATTTATAATCAGAAAACTTATATAATAATTGGATTATTTAGATAAATATATATATATAAAAAATTATAAAAGTGCAAAATATTTTTTATTATTTTTAATAAAATATCGGAAACATATCACAGCCTTTCGACTTTTTGATAACATTGAAAATACATGCATCTCTGTGGTTCTTCAGTTGTTTTCGATTACATTGATTTTTTATAATGTAATATAAATAAATTTTTGTACTTTACTATATAATCAAAGAATTGTCAACGTATTTATAATAAATCTAGATATTCGTTTCACTGTTATTTCAACATTTATCATCCATCTGTCATATTGCATCTCTATCCGTAATTTAATATTTTATCTCGCTATTGTATTCTAAATTCAAGAGTCATCGAATGCACAATCTATCTTGATTCTATAAAGACATTTTGCATGCTCCATCTCATTAAGAAAAATATCGCTCTTGGACAGCGAGAAGTGAAAGTATATATATTCATGTATATAGAGATATATGTATAGCATTCTATATTTTCTATCTCTCATTGTAGCACATAATAAAATAAGGACGATACAAAATATAAATGGAAGAAGAATATGTCTCCATTAATCATCCTTTATTATCAATATATTTCACTTTTCTATTAATTTATTTCGGAATTATTCTATTTTAATATATATCTTAATATATATTTTTACACAACTTTTTTTCTTATAAAGTATTTTAAAATCATCGAAGCAATTATTCAGAATTGGATTAATTTCACGTAATAATTTTCACAACGTGGACAACTCTAGCACTTCGCACGTGCCACGAACGTTTGTTTTTGAGGCTTCCATCAGGCAATCGTGCGAGAAATTGTTAATGCAATACTTCCGTAATAATGTAATAGCGAAAGTTCGTCAGTGGAGGTCTCTGTAGACACAAGGTAAGAGCCGGTATCCTAAAGATATCCTAAAGAAGAGAATAAAGTATCGGAGACGAGAGAGGAAACTAGTCTTCCCGCTGTTAGTATCTTTAATTTTAAGAACAAGTTCCAAGTCACAATTATTACATTAAGACTTTATCGGCAACAATTCTCCTTCCTCTTGCACTAGTTTGTATATAAAGATGGTGTATGCTCACGTGTTTTCTCAAATTGGTCCTATATTAGTCGCAAGCTTGTTGCGATAGTTAATCTAATAAGCATCAATTTTTAAATTGACTCTTTAGATTGGCTGTCAAAAGTTTGCGATCGATTTGCGACTGATGCCACATATAACGTCTATTTGTATAATTGTATGTATTTGTCATAAAAATATTTAGCTATATATTAGGCCATAAAAATATTTTCATCAAATAACACGCTAATCGCTAATATGAAATATTGTATATATTACAATAATTGCGTTGTATTCATTTGAGTGCACATTTGTAAATGCATATCTGTAAATAGAACTAAAACGTATTAACTCTTAAACGCGCAAACTACTATTGTTATTCATGCTGTGATTAGCATTTCTAGCTTGAATTAAGCTCACGCCAAAGCTAGACGCGCTTAAGGGTTGAAACACCGCCCTCGACATGTAGATTACGCGTGTTACAAAAAGCCTTCTGTTAATCGACTTTCATTTGTACTCGACTACTTTGTCACCGTAATTGCACCAAAGTGTGTACAGCACTCGCACGCACCGAATTTCTGATTGCAGAATTCCGGTTCGGCACCACCCGTTGCCATCAACAGCCCCGGCGAGCCGAGATTCATCACTTTTTATCAGGCGTTAGAGTCGGCTAGCATAAGAAATGAAAATTTGGGCGCGGAAGACGTGTCTCAGCAGCAAAGACTAACTGGCGTGGTAACGAAGGTAGACCCTAACGCTACTGTACCTAACGGCGCCAGTAACGATATTGCTAACAACAATGACACCATCGTTCCATCAATCACCGCGACTACTATTACTACATCCTCCCCAGATATCACTACCGTAGACACTACCACTGCCGTAGAGTCGGCAAACAATTCGCTCGCTTTGATATTAGGTGCCGAGAATAGTACCGATGGTAGCCCGGAAACCATCACGACAGTACAAACCCCCACAAATCCGGACATAAATGGAGGAGAAACGACTCCAGTCCCCATCTCGGAAACGCCCGGGACCACCGTCTCTGTTAACACGATATCGAATACATCACCAACTATCACTACTGAAACTGTCACGTCGATAAGCACCGCCGATATAACTTTAGCAGCAGAATCCTCCACAGAACCTGTTCCTAACGATGTTCAATCCACTGAACTGAACACCAAAACCACGGAAGCAGTAACGCTACCCATCATTGAAACGATGAACGCAAGAGTATCCATGCCAGCTTCTCAAAATCTGCAAACTGCAAATACATCGGATACAACAATACCACCCCCAATTACCAAAAGTGTTACCGTGATGCGCTTACCACCGGAAGCGACGACTATACTCACGATGAATGACATGTCGGAGAGTATTGAGATGAATACCGTGCAACAATCTGAGGAAACAACGCCTCGCCTAATAGAAACGACCACCATAATCGAGAATATAGAAACAAATACCATACAGCAGTCTGATACGATGAATCCGCCTCAAACAACGGAAATTACGAGCACTGCTGAGCCAACCACAACCGAAGAGATTTCGAATGACGTAATCGAAATTCGTACGACAGTGATACCCGCTTTCTCAACTACATATCGCACACGATTAGTCGATTACGCACAAGATATTCTATCACTTTTATCACAAAAGGGGATTACGACGATTAACACACCGATCCAAAAACCTATCGCTACGACAACTGCCTTTCCCGAGTTGTCCAATGCGATACCGGATTCGTCGTCAACAAATACAGAGAGCCTGGCGCAATCGGAAGAGACGACTACCATACGGATAGCTGGACAGGGTATCGATGAAACGACGGAATCATTCGATGTAGAGTTCGTGTCGATCACGACGAACGGATCAGAAGAGACCAATACAGTAGGTGTAAATACTATGCTTCAGAGTCAATCTAACCAAGGGATAACCGCACAGAATACACTGGATTCGAATACAGCAACGGAACAAACATTTTCGAGTACCGTAGGCAACGAGCGCAACACAGCATCAGATCCCGAATCGACAACGACAACTCAAGATGCGCGAGTTTCAATGACAGATGGAGAAATTGTGACCACCACAATGATACCGACCTCGCAACTCGTTGAGTCCGTTACGGAAATCGATTCCCGATCATCTAATGATACGTTACTCGCTGAGCTAATGACTATCGCGAAGACTCTCTTCACGGAAGCGATGAACGACACGCGACAATTGGGTCAAACTGACGACACGGTAGGAAACGATAGAAATCGAACCATGTTCGTGTTGAATGTCACATCAGAAGCTACCACTGCACCTTCCGAACTTTCGAAATCTTTAGAAAACACTACCGAACCTATAAACGTCACAACACTCATTGATTTATTCGGAAATGAAAGAAGAGATAATTCTACCCGCGGCCCTGTTGTAGGATCGAATATTTTGTTAGTGGAAACTAACGTGCAATCCACTGATGTAGGTGATGTTACCACAATGTCCCTTTCGCAGATGAAGACCGGAATATCAAATATCACTACGGTTACGGCCAGCATGAGCTCTGAACTAATTACTAATACGCCTGACTCACAATTATCTAATCCAATTGAATCATCCAGTAACAATACTGAACAACAAACTATTACGACAGTTTCAAATAACGAGACTCAGTTGTTGAATCGGTTATTAGAATTCGCTACCAATAATCCTTTAGCGAGCTCTGTTACCGCGAATGCAGAGGAAATGCTGTCTCTGTTCGATGTAAACAATTCCACGACGTCGGACATGGTAACAGAATTAACCACTAGTGTAGCTATGACGGAAATAAACGTTGTACAAATGAATATCACAGATACCACTAATCAAACACCAGTACCCACCACGATAATGTCTGCATCTGACCTACAGATTACAAACGATCAATCCCTCATAGCAAATGCATCGGATATCACTACAACACTTCCAATGGTATCCGATACGAGTGATACTCAGCCATTTGATACAGAACCTCCCATCACGGAATCAATTCGTAATTTAGTAGGCTTCACCGACACTACCACTAATCAACTCAACGACATAACAACAAACGCCCCTCAAATGCTAACCGATCTCGTAAGCGAGATGCCAAATTTTATTGCCCGTTTACAGGATACAACATCAACAACAACCGCCCAAGGGACGGCTGGTTCGAGAATCATCCAACCCGAGCAAACGACCGAAACCATCATCACCACCACCATTCCTAATATCACAACACCTTCAACCGCATCAACAACCGATTCCACCATATCCCCCGTATCCTCTATCAACGCATCAACCATCCCATCAGTTGAATCAACCATAGCAACCACGACAACGGAGACCACGACGACGATGACGACATCGACAACAACTTTCCAAACGACATCAACGGAAGCGTTGTCGCGATCCGAGCTCACTACCACTGTCGAATCGACGTCTGAAATGACGACTACGACTGCCGACATAAACGATAATCTTGTTTCCACTGAGACAACGACTGATATCTCGACTATGCGAGGCACGACAATCGTCCCGACTGAATCAGAGGATTTGAACATGATATCGAGGATAAACGATGGAGAAGAAACGACGATTACAACAACAACGACGACAAGTGCCGCACCACCCACAAATGGCACAAATAATACGTCAACCACAACAACCACGTCGACGACTGCACGGACTACTATGCTAAATCGAGTATCATCATTTCCGACATCTACACCTTTCCAACCAGGGCCCTATCTGGGACGTTTCGGTGGCAGTCAAATGACTCCACTTCCGAGACCCAGCTCCTCTAAGGCTCCTGTTCGTGACTACTTGATTTATGGTATTTATCCTAACAAGACTATTGTGCGGAAGCGGCCAGAGGATAATGTGATCGACGGCAGAAATGTAGACAGCCCGTACGTGATATTCGGCATCTTTCCGGACGGCAGACTAGTTCGGAAGTTTCCCAACGGAACGATAATACCGGATTCACCCAGGAACCCGGTCGAGGTTGTGTTCACACTTAGAACTACCACTACTACTAACCGACCAGCACTCAGGCCATATTATAACCAGGCTAACCAAGCAGGCGTTTATAACAACCAGTATCAAGCCCCGGTGTACTATAATAACGGTAGACCCATGGATGACCTGATGAGAGGCGCCCAGAACCTTGGATCCTTTGATTTTGGACTTATTGGTAATGCGATTGGCGTTACCTCTGGAAGCCCTAATTTCACGGGACCATTTGGTCTCCCTGCTAGCGTCCCAAGCACAAACAAAATGGTATCTTTATCTCATCTCTTCATCAAAATCATATTATACGTGCAATTAATTTGATCAAGAATCAAATCGCGATTGAGAAACGAGTCGCATTTCCTGGCTCTTTAGACATTTAGAAATCGTTGCCACGCGAAAGTAACTTAAAGTAGTTTAACACATTAATAGAAATCAGAATTTTATTAGAATAACTATCTAAATTTTATTTACAATTTTATACTTCTTAAAAAATTGCAAATTTATCTTCAATTTTTAAGAGCTGTCGTTTAAAAGTGTTATTTTAGTATATATTTTTATAAAATTTAAATATTCATCCAGTTTGCGGTTACAGCCTGAAATTTAAAAAAAATGTATTTAAATATAAAATTATATTAATATTAATAAGAAAAATTATATTAATATTAATAAAAAGCAAATAATCTCATGCTTAGCGAAATGCGGATATTCATGTAACGATCAGCATTTCTAATTCTTTTTATTCCTATTGAACGTAAAGTAAAGTTTCATAACACACTCTCTTTCTGTCTCTCGCTGGATAATTATTATGTAATATTGATAGATTAACAATTCAGTTTCTTGGCATAACTTTATAACTTGTCTTCGTAGCTTCTCTTTGACAGACTTTTTTCTTATAATATATATGCTTTACATTTTTGTAATTTTAATGAAATGCAATTTAATACTTTTTTCCAGGTCAAAAATATCGAATGCTACAATGGCTGTGTACAGAGTATCGTTGTAAATTTGTAAATAGTTGTGACAATTTATAGCACTCTTGTTCACCCATTTGCACTTTGAAAATTTTTTTATGCACTGTATCTTTTGTTAGATGTAACATATACAACCTGATGTTTCACTTGTATTAAATATTTGATATATTTCATAATACGTACATAAAAAATATTTTATAAAAATTTATTATTTTACAGATTTTGTCATCTAAGCACGACATGTGTTATACCACGGTTAAAAAGAAATTATTTTTATTATTCTCCTGAATTTCTTTAATTAGATTCTGTGTTCAAATATTTTTATATTTTACATTAAAATAAATTGTACAGATGAATATACATTTTTATCGTTACGAAACTTATTACTGTCTCTAATCTCAGATAAATTTATTAAAAACAATACTTTGTTCTTAAAAATCACAAAATACATTTTAAATCTTTATTATATCATTATAAATTTTTATAATTTATATAATTAAGTATTTAAATAAAATAAAATTTTATGATATTAAAAACTAAATTGAAGGTATTATGAAAATATTTACTAAAAAGTATTAAAAGGCATAAAAGTTTTATATTTTTATTTCATTGTAAATGACACGATCGCACCAATCTTGTTTCTTTCGTAATATTTGAAAATTATTACAAGTTTATGAGCTCTATTTCTATTCACTATATATTAAAGTTTTGGTAACAACATTATTAAATGCGGCATGTAAATATTTCAGAGCGATATTTTATTAAATTCTCAAATGGGTATGTTGCCGAACTCATTCGGTAATCAGAGGCCAAGTAGCAGTCAAGTACAAGGCCCTCCAAGGATCATCCAGGATCGCGAAAGAAACGAAGGTTCTCGGACAAGAGTGACGTCTGGGCAAAACAGCGCTGTATATATCGGACAGGTAGTACACAAAATCACTTTATGTAATTATTTACTAAAGGAGAAAACAAAAGCAAACAAGAAACTTGAAAGCGCAATCATAAATATTTCAGGATAAATTTATTAATTATCAGATTGATGGTGCACCTGATATCAATCCAAAAGTCGTTGATGTAAGAATAAATTCAGTGGCTGTAAGTAATCGAATGATAATTTGATATTTCTTAATGTTGGATTTCTTTTTATTAATAAATTTTCTTGCTTCTATTTGTTAACAATTTGGAAATTAAAAATTACTCACGCTTCTCTTTATTGCTTACTGAAATAAGATCTGAAGTATCTAATTTCATACATTGAATATAGTCTACTACATAAGATATCATGATATGAGTATCGTATTTTTTAATGACTTACTAAACTAATAAATGTTGTCAAAAATGTATAAACAATAGCTACTGTAGAAGTATAGTCGAAATATAGAAATACTAATAAATATAGAAATAATAATAAAAATAGAAATAGAATTACAAAGGTATTAAAAAATTTGTTGTCAGACTTCTGTGAACGAAGGCACGGCATCATCTACAGCGTCGAATCCGTCTTTTGAAAATTTACTGAACAATCAATCGGGTGGTAATATAATAACAGCACCTCCTGGTTTTCCTTGGAGAGACCCTCTTGATCAGATATTCGGTATCACTACCAACTCACCTATGCAAACAGCATCTGTGGCATCAAATCAACTAGTATGTATTACATAAAAATAACAAATATTTTAAACAATTAAATAATATTATTTAAATATTGTTAAAATATGATTATAAATATATATTATTTTTATTAAATAATAGATTTCTCAAAATTGTTACATTTATTTTAAAAAACACTGGATAATAAATGACATTTAAATATTTGTTACATTTTTTGTTTTTTTCGTTATATTTTTTATTTATAAATATATTTATAAATATATTTTCTTTAGGACGAGCCAATCGGAAACAATGCACCGATTATATCACGTGTAAATTCCATGGTGGAAGTTTTCACACCAATCGTAAGCACTGCAGTAATATCTCCATCCCCTCCAATCATTACCACTACTACTACACCTACTACTGCTACTGTCAGTACCACCACTCCTACTACTACCAGCACTACCACTCTTACTACTACTAGTACTACTACACCTACTACTACTACTGTCAGTACCACCACTCCTACTACTACTACTACTGTCAGTACCACCACTCCTACTACTACTACTATCAGCACTACCACTCCTACTACTACAACGCCGGCACCAACAACAACTGCAACGACGACTACTGCCGCTACTACCACCACCACCACTACAACTACTACAACTACTTCAACAACAACTCCTGTAACGACCACAAGTCAAACAACAACGCCAGGTACATTTATTCTTCCTCTGCTGGAAAAATTTCGCTAAAATTATTTCACATTTTGAAACACTTTTCAGAAAAATTTTAGTTTAATTTCAGCGATTTTTAGCTGAAAAATTTATTTTTAGCAAAATTTCAAAGAAATTTCAGGAAATTTTCAATTTCGGTTAAATGTTTCAAAACGTGGAATAATTCCAACGAAATTTTTTCACCAGGACTGGCTAGCAAAAGCCGCTTCTTTCATAAACTTCTTTCATATACTTACACTATACCGTATACAACAGCAAGTATAGGATCAGTTCCACCATCAACTACCGCATCGACAATATCTACGAATAACGTATTAAGCAGATTACAAGCGAATACAGTGGAGAATCCCTTTGGTAGCACGTACGGGGATTTGGCTTTCCTGAATTCATTGGTAAATTTCATTTGTTTTTAATTTATATTAGAGATCTTTTAATGTTCTCAAATAGCAAATAGACGTTTTGTCGTCATTTTGATGTTAAAATAGTAATAAATGATTAGCTTATTACCTGAATTATTTCTGTCTTTAAATTTCGAGAAATATTCTAAAATACTTGTATAATGTAATGAACTATATAAATTAATATAACAAATTATTCTTTACTTTTTATATATATACTTTTATATATGTATACTTTTTATAGTTACAAAACAACAACGATGTTAAGTCCACTACGCCGAAAACGTTAAGTGAAGTAGAGCAATTATTAGCAAACAGGGTGAGCATTAACATTAACAAAATGAACATTAACATTTATAATAAGCATAAGTACAAAAAAGAGAACATAATAATAATTTTATGAGCACAGTTATTATCCTCCAAATTAATACATAAAATGAACAAAATATTAAATTTCGACTAATATTATATTTCAAATCCGAATCGGAGCGCATTTTACTGAGAAATATAACAATACATACATTAAAAAATTTACATTTATTAAATACCAAAATCCGTTTGGACCAAAATAGAATTTTTTCTCTTATTTGATTAATTCATATTTTTATAATAAATTCTTTTATCTGATATATTTTTTGTAGATTTTGTCGCTTGCACTGGCTAATCCTGGGCCAACGAGATCGCCAAAAGCGATTCAAACCGCAAATTCGAATGCGAATGTGAATGTAATTAAGAATCCATCAAAGAGCACGTCATTCGGATTGTCTTCCGAACCAATAATAATTGACTTATTACCACTTACGCCAAGAATATCTAGCAGCACATCACCTACGAAGAAATACACTGAAACAATCGCGACTAAAGCACCAGTCGTTATCACTGCCAAGCCTAAGACGACAGCCAGACCCAAAGCTACCACCCCTCGAGCATCTGTAGGATTTGGTTCGGGTTTATGGCGAGCGTTGTTTGGCAATAACTTTTTCGACGCGACCACTGCAGCGAGCGCTATAAAAAGGAAACCCACAATTAAGGCAACTCAAAAACCTGTCAGTTCTACTCAAGCACCAGCGCAGATCATCAAGTCGACGCTTATGAATCACGTAATGACCTCGATCAAATCGCCAACGACGCCAAGAAATGTAGATATTTCAGACATTCATGTAGCTTCGAGTACATCGGTCGCAGACAATATCATTTCCGCGTCAACACCAAGTACGATTTCAACTACGCTCTTAAATAATCTTAGATTGAGAGACGTCTCTACGTCCACGTATTCATCCGAGGACGACGCGAAATTCTTGGCTGCGCTCCTGCAAGCAGTACAAACGGGTAAATCATTTCCTTCTTTTATTTTTTTTTTAATGAAATATTTTAATAAAATATACAATTATATTTAATTGAACATTAAAATACAAAATATCTTACTAATCAAGCTAAATTTAATTATCTAAAAATGTGTCTTCTTATATTTTTGAAATTATTAAATTGATTTATAATTATTTTTACTGTAAAAATAAGACAAGATTTCAAATGAAGAATAATAATTAATTTTTATATAGTAATGATTTTTTCTTATTGTTAGATTTTGAAAATAGATTAATCGCAATTTTAAAATTGTAAATTCAATAAAGTCAAGAATAGAAAGACCATTTTTAAATCCAAGAACAATTTCTACATTTTCCTAAATCGCTGATTTTGACTTTAGATTCCGATAATTAGTTTTTTATTATTAGTTTTTATTAATTCATAATAAATTCATAATAAATAGCAGAAACGAGAACGAGTACTTCGGCGACAACACGATTAAATGAGGATGATGAAGCCTTTTTGAGAGCGATTTTAAATAATCAGGCTAGCATTTCTACCACAACATCGTCATCTACCGAAGTGAATCCTGCTGCTTTGCTAGCTCTGCTTTTAAAACAACAAGGAATAGAACCCACAACACCAGCAACAAAACTTAGAGAACAATTACAATTATCAGTAATATTTCTTTCACGATTCTCTGAAATTCTTTATATAATTTATTAAAAAATATCGATAGACATACATGTAATGTATATCTTCTCGATCAGAGTCAAGGTCTGCTTACGCCAGATGCGACTTCGACCACGACTCGACCAACAACCACTAGACCGACCACTATAGCGAAGCAAGTAGTGACATCGAGACCTTCTGCGAGACCAAGACCAGCAGAGAATATACTACAGACTACGACATGGGCTCCAAGTTCAACATATCCGCCTCCTCTCTTTGGAGGAAGTGGATCGGGTAATGGGCTGGTTACCGCTACTAGAGCCATAGGCAGATTCCTTGGCGCTGCCATTTCGGTAAACATTTTTTTTCATGAAATTTCTCAACTAATAAGAAAATTTAATGAAAATTTATTCTATTTCATTTTGTATAACGAAAATAAATATACAAATAAAGTTTTGCAGAGAGTTTGGATAGATTCAAAAGTTATTTTACAAAAAAAAATATTATTTAAAAGCAATTATATAAATAATAAATTATATAATTAAAAATAAATTATGAAAACAAATTAAAAATTTTTTTAAACAATTTTTTTAACTTTATCTTTTATATTCTCGAGTTACTACATTTTTATGCTATACATATTGAATTAATTATTTAAAAAGATCGTCTCATTGTATTAGTCATTAACATTTTTATTTTGGCTTTTAGGGTGCAGCTCAACAGTTACAATCTTTACTAAGAAATAGTACCAGAAGCGCAGCCGGATAACATTAGAATGGAAAAGAATAATATACATCAATTTTCAATCAATCTGAAAACAAATATCAGGATTGAGATAGTTATTAATATCATGCTTGCTATTGAAAGTGCATATAATGGCAACATGGAAGTCAATAAAACGCTAGGAAAGTTCAATCAAGACAACAGGAAATTTGCTCAATTATTACGAGGACTATCATAAATAATAGATGAATAAGTCTCAAAATTATATTTTAAAAAATTTTTTCCTGAAAAAACCATTTTTTCGGAATAAATAAATTTAAAAAATGTTAAATATTGAATAAAAAATTCTTAATATAAATAATACTTAAATAATTTTAAATCGACTAGTATAATGTACAAGATATACTCGATGTCTTGATCGAACATTTCTTGTCGATTCCTAATCTAAGAAATGAATATTTCGTTCATTGTTGTTAATTATCACTAAATTTAATACCAATACGATTCTCATTGAAATTCGAAAAAGAAAGTTGATCAAATATACTAATTCATTCCATTTTCTATAGAGTTTAGATACAAACTCATTTTTAATTCAAAAGAATTCAATCCGACAGGAAGCCGAAGATATTGTTAAATAAATTTTTCTTTCTCGATATTTCTTGAGATAATCTTGTGACAAGATGTTCCGTGATAATTCGCAACGACGATTTCGAACGTCGAAACAATTCTAAAACTTTGCAAACATTTCCAAAGTAAGCCTATCGACTTTCCTCCGGATGTACTTGTGGAGATGTTTGTAACGATCATTATAATTAAGATAATATACTAGCGCGACACTTTTCATATCGTTACTTGTGTGCTCTATCAATGTGTCTTGTCTCTACGGTTTTCTTCTTATTTTTCTACTGTCCTTTCGGTGAATGTGCTCAGTGGATTGTTAACGGCTTAATACTTTGCATGCGAATGACTCTGCGAAATATGGTATTTAGTAAGTTAACTTCGTGATAATTTAAATTTTTTAAGTCTAACTTGTGAGAAGTTAAATAATAGTAATAGACACTGAACTGTGCACATCATCTGTATGCAAAGTTTTAAATGAAAAATTGTATGTTTCGATCAATACTTTTGCAATTTCAGAAGAAAGTTCTTATTTCTTCAACATCTCGCCTTGCATCCGCGTATCAATATATCATACGCAAATTGTACATTATTAAATTAAATTGTTTTTAGAGAGAAAAGGAGCGTAACATAATTACGATTTTTTAATATAAGGAGGGAATGTAATACTATTTTTTAATATATGTGAATAATGTTATAGAGCGATTGAGAGAAAGATTAAGAATGGGGCAAAACTAACTGGTATATCTTGAGCAATTTTTTTTAAGCAACCAAAAAATTTAAATAACATCATAAATACTGAAAAAGTTTTAGAAATATTCATTTAGAGATCTTCATATGACTTTTAGATGTCATGTTTATTCAAAAAGAGAAAGTTATCTTGATGTTATCCTCATTCTGATAATTCGGTATGTTTCATAATTGAGGTATAAACAAAACTTAATATTTTTTAATATAGATTCTCTACTCAAAAATAATGCAATTATTTAGATGTTTTTAATGTAAGTAGATATTAGGAATTTTATTTAATAAATTTTTAATTTCCAATTCTCAATAATTTTACAGCAATTGAACTGTAAAATGTTCTTTTTTTATAGGTATGTATAGAATGAAAACTCGACATATGCGTCAAAATAATGTATGACATTACTTTATAATATTTTAACTAGTAGCCTCGTTAGCACGAAATAATTCTCATTCCTTGTAATACTACATTACATTAATGTACATATTTGAGTGATGAGCTCAATTCAAAATTAATCTACAATTTTAATTCAATTTAACACGTTACAGTATATTATATTAAAACTGTATGATAATTATAATTCGATGCTATTCTGAAAAATCAAGTGAAAAATTTTTTCTATTGAAATCCGCAAATATAAAACTGTGGATTTACGGAGCTGTGAATGCATGGACCTAGTATGTACATGCAAGCAAAAAATACATAAATAAAATATAGACCTAATGCAAACACAATAATAAAAATTTCCAATAATTCAAAATAACAATTAAATTAAAAGGAACATTGGAAGTCAGCGCGATAAACAGTATGCAGTTTTATAATGAAAAAATTTTTTTATAACATAATAAGTTAATGATATTGACAATTAAAGTCATAAAAGTTAACAAACTGGATTTGCGGCTTATTAATTTTTAAAACTTGAATTATTAATGTCGTTGACTTATTAAAGGTTTTTATTATAGAACTGCATACTGTTTTATCGTTTATCGCGCAATATTTTTCTTTTTAATTTTATTATTATTTTAAAATATAGAACTTCTGTGGAGAGAGGTAAATTATTGTCTTCTAATTAGAATGAACAAGCAAGCAATTTTCAATAATAAAATGCAGCGGTAGGTAATAAAATGCTGCATACTAAAAATGGTTGTGAAGATATTAAAATAAATAATTTTCTATATATATATACATATATATATAATTATCTACTCATATCTACTATATATAAACAATACAATTTATCGAAATGGTTTGTTATAAAATTTGTTTAATTGGCTGCGTAAGTAAAATGCCATACATCGCGATATAACTTGACTCATAATTTATTTACTTATACTATGTACCGGAAGTTCGTAAGAAAATCAAATAATATTTATGAGCAATAATTATCTTTTTTTCTTATTTAAATCGCATATATATAATTCAGTCCGTTTATATGTTATGATATAGTTACACACCCAGTGTAAGTCTGTACATATGTATAATCGGTTATTTCTATATATCTCATATAGTAATAAACGTAATAAGTTATATCTTCCTACTATTAGTTAACATTACGGCGCCAATTGTATTACAGTTATAAAGTATCTTGATACATAAATGATGCCTTTCTCGCAGTTGCTGTAATATTTATTCAAAATACGCATCGAATGCCTTGTAATTATAATGTACATTTGCATATTAAACAACTTCTCACATTAAACAGATATTACTTTATCAACCCACGATTTAATTATATATGTGATGCGTAATTGCAAAAGTATTTATTAAAAATGTATGTATCGAACGTTCTTTAATTGTGATATACTTGCACATTAAACAACTTCCCCATATTAAACGTATGTTACTTTATTTACATTTGAGCGACGGATACAGAGTAACTTCTATCGAATTGCAGTAATACTAGTTGCTATCATTATTAATAAAAAATAAACGTTGTAATCATAATGACATGACAGATAATATCGATACGTAATATAATTAAAAATATTTAAGAGAAGTATGACACAATGCAATGCGTATTTCTTAACTTTGTTAAGTTAACGAGCCGGGGCGATAACATGTTAAATCATGCAAAATAAATTTTACAGAGACACTAACAGAAAAAGATTTATCAGATCTATTCCTTCAGATACTGTTTCCTAAAAAAAATATACGATAGAGCAAATAATTATAGAGCTTAAGCTCTGATACATCTTTACGTTGCGATTTAGCATATTATTGCCTCAAAATTCTTTAATTATTTAAAATCCTTATACCGCCGTAATCACAGACTTCTAGAAAGAAGATTTATAGAAATCCGTGATCGTAACAATGACAAGTGAGGGTTTGTATGTACATAGAGAGGGAGATGAGATAGAATGAATACAATGAATAAATGTACATAAAACGTATTATAATGCTGCAACTGCACACCGTGATCTCATTAATCCCAGTCTTCACATTTTCTATTGTCTCGTTCTTTCTTTACTCCTATAGTAAATGATTTTCTAATAACATAAAATACAAACATTATACATTCAGATATACGCGTTGTATATATTTACTGTGTAGCAAAAAATAATTTGGTAAAAGATGAGTACTGGTTAAAAGTTGCAATATATTAGGTATAGTAAAAAGAAATCCATTATTTTTGCATGAAATTGAATGGAAAAATAATGGATTTCTTTTTACTATACCTAATATTAAGTCTTATGAATAAAATGAAATACTGAATTCATCAGACACAAATTTTATGCACAATTCTTATAATAAACTAGTGTTTTGGTAATTAATTATTACAAATTACTATATTATATGTAAATTATGTACTATACTTTCGACGAAATGAAAGAACATAATAATTTTTCCATTTTGTCGAAAATATTTCCGATAAAAAATATTATTTTTTATCAATTTTGTCACTTTTTCTATTATTAAATGCGCCAACTCCAAATATACAAAAATTTTCTAGAAAATTTGATAAATTATCAGTTCAAATTTCTAGTATTGATTGTTAAATCTCAAATTAAATTAAAAAAAAAACCAATTTCAAATGAATGCAATAAGATAATTTCATTATCTACTTGCATTCTTAAACTTATTTCACTATATAAATTACTTCTTTGTTACAGGATTCTAGAATTATTTACGATGTATATTTTGATCTTAACACTGGAATAGCTGCCGCTCTTTTTAAATATACAATATCTGAATTTATGCGTTACTAGTTACAAATAATGATGTTTGCAAATAATATTCAGTTGCCGATCAATTTTATTAATGTGACACAGGGAATAAATGTACCTTATATGTATGAGAAAAAAGATAAAAAAGAGAAATGGGTACAACTAAAGTTGACTGTGATGTGCATTTCATGCATCTATCAGCAACATTCAGGTGTACAGTTATAGCATTGAATACAATATATATATATATATATATATATATATATTCCAATTCAAGTTAGGAGTTCAAGATCAATACTAATCACTCTAAGACTGTTAAAAACGATATTTTCAAATGATCCTAAAAGGATCATTACTGCATTATTTGTACTGCACAGAATATTTCTAGATAGACTACAGAGCATACATAGATAAAATTATGTTAATGATCTTCGCAATTTCTCAATAAATCATTCCTCGGTATAACTAACAACATTAGGGAATAATCGTAACAAAATGAGAGATAAAATCGAACGATACAGACTACATAAGTATATCTAAGTTAGAATTATGAATATTCAGTTATTCCTCTTATTATTTGCAATAAATCATTAATCTTAATCAATTATTCATTCTCGTGATATATTACTGCTCCTGTACACAATGTCTGATAATATTAGTTTGACATACAACATGTATTAATACATGTGCAAAAGGTAATCTGAGCTACATTAAAACTTGAAGAGTAGATCATCCTATATTCCAAAGGAATGATTAAAAGAGAGCATGTACAAAGGATTCGTCATTTAGCTTCGAGATCAACATGTACAGGAATATATGCAGCTATAATAAAAATAAATTCGTGTGTTAATAAATAAATAACAAACATACATATTATAGAGTGTGATGTTTAGTGGAAGACTGTATTAAGGGTCGATATATAAGAGATTAAACTTTTTGTCTTAAACTTTTTAGAAGCAAGGGTTTCAAGAATACAGTTGAAATATTGGGATTAGAAGTTAGAATTACATTATTACATTGCATTAATAAATGAAAATGATATTATCAATAAATAAGATGACTATGAATGAAGTAATTATATTTTTCATAATAATCATGCATATAAAATGGCAATGGTTATATAATAAAGAATATAAAAACTATAAAAAATTACCATCAATAAATAGCATAATAAATAAATGTAGAAAGAATATACAGGTGTATGTATAAAACAGACTAGAGTTTGATGATTTAAAAAAAGTAAACATTGCGCGAAGTATCTTCACAGAACTTTTTTGTGTATCTATTCATCGAATATTGAATATTAACAAATTTTTTGTTTTATTTAATATTTTAATAAAAATGTATAGCAGAAGTATTGATAATGTATAAATTAACACAGTAATAAAGACACTGCATTAAAGACACTGTCAAACAATAAAATTAATTATTCAATGATTAATCTTTTTATGTATCAGTTCTAAATAACTATGTAAGTATTGCTACGCTTATGATACGAACTGTCTTAACATAATTTCACATACGAAGTCTATATAGAAATCTATTAAATATTAGTAATTCATTATAGATACTCATCAATTTATAATAAAAAATAATGGACAAAATAACAGAATAAGATGATCCGTAATTATTTTTTTATCTGATGTATAATGTAGCGATGTTAAATTTTGCAATACTCACAACTGTATCCTTCATTACCCTTAATCTACAAAGACTTCCGTTTACATAAGAGTGCTGGGCAATATTTTATAATTTTCAAATTAAATAATTTTACGTGAGTACACTACAATGTTAATTTTTACTATAACAAACTGCTAAAATTAGTTTTACTATTTTCTACTTTGGAATACTAAATTCACAAGGCATTTTCTAACATATGTGAGCACTTCTAATATACAAATAATCACGAAAAAATAAATCTTTATTTATTTATGATATATAATAATCCAAAATAATAGAAAATTTTAAAAACTTAGGGAAAGAATGACAAAATTTATAAAATTTATATATTTTTCATTTTATAATATAAATTTTCATATCTTTTGTAAAGAAAATTTGCTCAAATTAACTTATAAGTTAATTATTTAATCATTGTATTACCACAAAATCTAATCCTCTTCTAAATATACAATATATTAAGAAAATAAAAAAATCATAGTATATATAAGAGCTTATAAATTAAATCTATCTTTTATTATTTTTTAGTCTCGATCCCACAAAAGAAATTAAAATAAATTATTTTAACAATTAAGAACATTTATTTCATTCTTTTAATTGAACGAATAAAATAAACTTAACGTTCATATTAATGTATAGTACGACTAAAAGTTCAAAGTATATTTATTAATAAACATTTATTAATAAATAAAATTAAATGAAATTGTAATGCAATATTCATACAAAATATGACATATTAGCAAACGCTGATCACGGTATTTAGATAAAATAATTGCAGAAATGTTATGTAGAAGATGTTCGAACTTTTTGATTACCTTGTGATAACTTTATAGTATATTATATTGTATGTATGTATGTATGTATTGTATGTATGTGTATATATGCATACATACAGGGAATAAGCAAAATAATGTAAATATTTAGGAAATACTTATTTTATTAATAAAATGTTGATTTATCATTTGTTTTAATAGATTTCTATCTTTGTTAGAATAGAATTGTTTAAATAGCATAAGAACAATGCAATGTTATACTATTGATCTAGAATATTTTTTAATTGTTTAGAAAATATTGGAGGAAAAAATCTTATTCTCATTTTACTCTTTAAATAAAAAAAAATTACGAATAATTTGATGATACATAAATGAAGCGATTACTTAGCTAGAAAAAATATTAAAGTTTTGGAGAACAGAAAATAATTTTGGAAAATAGTAAGAAATAAATTTCCTCTTCTAATATTATTTATATAAGCAATTGAAAGATCTTCTAAAGGATTACATTGGCAACAATTCAAGCATTGTGTGACTCTATTTCAAAACATGTATTAAAAGCAAATGATGGGCTAATTTCTTATTAATAAACAATGTATTTCTCAGGTATTTATATTATTTTGTTTATCCTTTATATCATATTATATACGTGTGTCTTTGTGTATGTACATATATGAATTCATACGATAACATGTTTGATATTTTCCATTTACTAACTTGGATGCTCAGCACTCTTATCTAATAACGGATTTAATTTTATACACAAACAGTTGAAGAAGAATTAACGTATGAGGCAGGTAGCACAGATACGTTGAGGCCCGATGCAGTCATCGTGGCAGAAGGCACCACACTGCCGACAAATTACCATGGCTCCTCGCATATTACATTCACACGGAGGTGGCGGATCGCCGCCAATTATCATGCCGGGTGCACCAGGTTCCGCTCCGCCTGTCACTCTGCTATCCGCGCCTCTTGCTTTCAGGGTAACAGCCTGATGGGAACCCTCCCCAGCGCTGGCCGGTCTTCCTCGAACTAAATGAACCCCAACGCCCATTCCTGCAATCTGCGGCGGTAATGGAGGTGCGGATGATGCTCTCGGTGCACTGTCCCCAACTCCCGTCCTTTGTACAAGTATATATTGCCCGAGACCGTTACTGGTGGTGGAACCAAGCTGCGCTATGGGAGTGCTTTCTGTAACCTACAAGGCATTGAAAATTTAATTAAGAAAATCATTACAAATATTTTACGCAACTTGAACTGATATATTGCACGTTCAAGCTACTTTTAATCGACAATAGAAATATATTAAACAAATAACATTTCAATTAGCACTCTAAGTCTGTTTGCGTAAGTACGTTTGTTCATGATCTTTGTTGTCAGACTTGTATAAATAAATTTTTGTAGCATTGTACAAAATCATTGCTGCGTCATTGCATCTGGTAATTACAGTCATACTATCTCTACTGCATTTAGAAACCCAAAACTAATGTAAAGACTTGTTTTTTAGGTACCTGTATGATACCGAGATCATCACAAGAGACCCGCGAGATTAGCACTGTACACACAAAAAAGGATAAAATAGTATGCGTGTACGTCAAAATATTCAGTACATATATTTCATATGATGAGAAAAATATTAAAGGATATAAACTCAAATGAAAGATATATTTATAGTAAAATATGTGTTTTTATAGTTATTTACTGTGATGTATTTCCTCAATTCGTTTTCGTAAAATTTACAATTTTAGTAAAATTTCATCAGGTCTCATTTGTTATAAGTTTTGTCTCGTATTAAGAATGAACTTTTTTTTAATTTGTTTCACGACAATGTTAGATTCACAAAAAGAGAGAGAAATTTGATATTAATATACTTTACCCTTGATATGGCAAGTAATATGTGCAGAAAATAGCACAAGTAAATATAAATCTAAATGGCTATATTAACAATTAATATATGTAATAAATGCTAATACCTCCGTTGATGCAGCTTGACGCGCCGATGCAAATACATGTCTCAGCATAACTGCTTGCGTCTTATTTTGAGCTTGTTTATTATGTTGTATCGCTTGCTGTGTTTTCTGGGGTTTGACCGTCGTCAGGGTGCGACCACCAGATTTGCTGGTTGTGAATGCACCATCTCCTCTAGCAAGTAAACTTGGCGGTGGTTTTAAATGAGCCTTCAATTGATCTCTATTCGGTGAACTTTGTATGACCTGAAATAATATCAGTGTTCCTACATTTATCAATGTAATAGCGCATCGCAATGTAATAAATTCATATCTTTATTACATTCGCATATATTCTAAATGGGATACTAAATTAGTTTACCGCTTGACATATCTGATAGCTGCGCTCTAAATTGACAGCACCCGGAGGCTCTTTGGTGGAGCTTCTCGATCTACCTCCTTGTTCTTTATTATTATTCCTAGAACCTCTATGGCTGCCTTGATTAGATGCACGCGAAGGTCGTGATGATCGGTCGGTGACAGTTAGAGATGGTCCAGGATATTGCTGTTGTGTCTGCTGCTGTTGTGTTTGCTGCTGTTGTGTCTGTTGTTGTGTTTGTTGCTGCTGCTGTTGTTGATGTTGCGGCACAGCCGCAATTTGTCGAGATTGAACAGAAGTAGCAGTCTGATGTTGAATAGCAATTGAATTTTGTGCACGATTCTGAGACTGTACTCCCACCGTAGTCGGGAGAGTATTTTGTACTTGACTTTGCGTTGCAATGGTGTTCTGATTCACGTTATTACGTACATTATTATTTTGAGTATTTATTTGAGTAATGGTATCTTGCGTTTGTATCATGTTAACTTGTGTAGTATTACTCTGAGGCTGAAGTTGGGCAGAGATCGTAGAATTACTCGCCAATGGAGATGTCTCTTGTTCCGGATTAAAACCTGTTTGCACAAATCTAATAGATTGCAATTGCGGGAATGTGATGATCGGCGGACTTTGCGATTGCAAATTCTTCATAACGCAACTGCTGCTCGGTGTGTTGATAGCTAAATCTGATTGAAATGTGGTTCCTTGAACAACCGGTAATTGAATACAATTAACAGATTCCACATTGGCATCTGCATTAATAAACTGTTGCGAAGAAGTTGTAGAATCGGTCGTTGTAGAAGTTTCGCTGCATTCATCTTGCGTCGTTACCGTGATATTAGCCGCTACAGATCCATCGAGAGCAGCCGCTACTAAAGGCCAAGGTACCTGCAGCTCTTCTTGCGTCTTTGCAACAAAAAATATAAATTAATATAAAATTTTGTTAACATTAGCTTTTTGAAAATAAACAAAATTTATCAAATTAATTTTTTCTTTATACTTATATTAAATCTCTCTTTAAACTTCAAGATCTATATTCTACATATTACAATTTTATTTAATATAAATACATTGTAATATTCTAACTACCTACATTCGACCCGGTTGTTTTGTATTCAAATTCAATCTTATACTAATTCAATTTCAACTAATTCAATCTTATACTAATATTTTGTATCTTTAAGAATTGAGTTATTTTCAACAAAATAATACGCGTATCGACTTATATTTATATAATTTATATTTATATAATTTTTTAAATTAGCTATATCACTGATATATTTGTACGGTATAAATAATATTAATATCCTTACAAGATACAATTTGGTACCTCATCCGTTCAAACATGGGTCACTAAAATCTATATTTTTCACTTATTCAAAATGGTTAAAAAAAATATCTAAAAATTTACCAACATATTTTCAACTTTCTAGAATAAATATTGAAATTCATTTTGGAAAATAATAAAATATAGTATAATTTATAATTATCGACAGATTCAAAGAAACTTGCAGGAATCACTCGATCACTAGTGACCCGACTTTGTACAGTAAGGATTAAAAACTATTTATGTGTATATTTACCCTGTTATTATTAATGTTATTAACGGTTGGATCCACTGTCCAACTACATTCTAACATTTCAGAACAGACGTAATTATTTGCCTCTCGTAAAGCTTCATCCTCATTACCAGCATTTACGTCCGTTCCCGTAGTATCTTCAGTTTGTCCAGTTACTACTTGAGGCTCGGTTACTTCTGAATTAGTTGAAGCCATTTCCATTCCCTCAAGAATAGGATATATTATCTCTTCTGGACATCCCGAAATTTCTTCATACATTTCTCGCATTTCTCCTCGTACCTAAATCATAATTAAATTTTTGATAACGGAGACAATATAATGATAGTTTATTTTTATTTTCATGAATATTACAGTCAATCGAGATTGTGCTAATGACATATCTACAATCTCTTAATAGTGCGTTTGTAGTGGGGATTAAAATTTTTACCTCAAGTTCATGAATACGCTGTAAAGTCTCACTATCGATTTCCATTCCTTCTGGAATTTGTGATTCGCTGTCCGCTGTATTTTCATGAGAAGTTTGCGTTACTTCAGTTTGATCACTGTTAATCAAACTGGCATCCTCTATAACGATATCCGTGGGCCTAACTTGATCCTGCGGTGATGAACTTTCAAGGATACTCGTAGTTTCACAATCCGATATTTGATAAATCTGATCGCTAGATATTTGTGAAATTTGTTCTTTTGACATCTGAGAAATTTGATCTATGGATGCTTGCGATATATATTCACTGGAAAGCTGTGAAATTGATTCCCCGGACGTGTGCGATGCACGTTCTATCTGTTCACTCGATCTGGGTGATGAATTATCATCGGGTAATAGCACAGTATCTTCTTCTGATGCTTCGATTATGTTATTTTCTACAGGTGGCAAATTTTTCTCGCTGGTGGAAAAATTTGTTTCTTCTTCGTACACATTTGAGATGGCTCCTTGACATAATTGTCTTGCAATATCATTAGCTTCAACCAATTCTTGTTTCTCGCAAATATCTGTAATCTTGTCAGCTTCTTCTATTTTACCTTCATGCATTTGAATATCTTCTGTTATTTCCATGGAATTTACTTGCATAGAGTTATCTAAATGTTTCTCATCAGTCACATTATCTGATAATGTATTATAATCCAAGGACATTAAATTTTGTTGCACTTCTTCAGAACTAACTAGATCATCGGTACTCTTTATGCTTATTTCGGTCTTGCAGCTAGTATCGACTTTATCATCTGTTATTACAATGGAACAGACAGCATGCTCAGATGAAGGAATATCCACGCTAGGAATATCTACAGTAGGAATATCCACGGCAGGAATATCCACGGTAGGAATATCCACGGTAGGAATATCCACGCTAGATTCCAAACGAAGTCTTAAACTTGACCGTGTTACTGCACCACTAGAACGTGAATCGTTAATATAATGGAGATTCGATTTAAGTTTAGGCTCTCGCTTTTCTCCCCATATTGGTTCAAAATGTTTCACTTTCCATGGATCTAGCTTATTTTTATCTCGTTCTGCTTCCATCTTCAGGCGTTGCTGATTTTCTGGGGTAAATTCCCCTTCTGCTAAACGTTTCCGCCATTCCAGGCAAGCTCTCGCAAAAAATTCATTGTTCAGTCCAGAGATAGCAGCATCCTAGAAATAAGATAGAATAACATAAATTAAATTTCAATTAGAATGAAAATGTCGTATATTTTCAAAACAAATTAAACAAAGTCATGGCTTATTTCGAGCTTATAATTAAACTGACTTTAAATCAATACAATTATCATAAGATTGTAAATACTATATGTATTTACATTGACTCTGTTTAATTAAATTTCATCAAATAATTCATTGGTACATATTATTGAGAAATTATATTTAGTACCTGTCTATCCACAGCAGGCAGGAGTTGTGCAAGCTTCCGTTGATACAGTGGAGGCAAGCCTTGAAATGTATGCCTATTTAACAGCGCGCGTAAGCTCGTACTTGCTAATATACTCGCTGGAGATTCCAAATCCACAAGACCAGCTTCTAATTGCGCAGTTGCAGACAGTCTCTTTGTAGATCGTCTGCGACTTGACTTTAAGCTAAATCCAGGTAAACTAGCCAAAACTTCTCTCATTGTGGCAGCAGGTTCTTCCGCTGCTATATTCATACAAAATATGAAATATTTCAGATGATGAGTTACTACCACATAGTAAATGAAAATGAAACTGTTCACTATAATCTTTATTTTGCATAATTTAAAGAAAATAAAATAAACTTATACAATTTTATTAATTAATATTTGTTCAAATTATAATAGTATGAATATTATGTTATCGTTTTATTAATCTGTCTATTTGCAATAAATGTTGTAAAAACATATGTATTTGTCAAACACTAATCAAAGTTTTCTCACTACTTAAAAAATTCATTGCAATCTTTCATAAACATATCACAAGAATAAAATATAATATTGAATATGATAAATATTGAGATATTTATATATAATTTATTATATCAAAGTAATATATAAATTAAAAGATATGTATGAATATATATGTGTACATATATATGAATGAATATATGTGTTTATATTATATATATATATATATATATATATATATATATATATATATATATATATGTATATATATAAACATTATTTTATGTTTCCTTTTTTAATTTTTCATTTAAACATGGAAACAAATCTTGTCTTTATTTGTAATTTTCTAATATAACAAAATATTAATAAATTGCAATTTGTTAATGTTCTATCGAATTATAAGTATACGTCAAAAATTAATATATGTCAGAGCATTACAACACATATATAATTGTAATGTTAAATAAATATATGTAAATTATATAAAGAAAATAAAGTAAAATTAAATATTTTTTTGCATATTGTATCACTAAAGTTCTCTATTTAGAAATCATCGAATTCCATCATCGAATTGACTTCTTCTGTATGAACAAAAAGCAGAGATAGAACAAATAATGTATATCAAAGGACTTGAGATTACCGGTGTTAACGTGTTGCATATTATTAATTGGAGATGGTGGATCGTTCGGAGGCGGTGGCGGTAGCGGTTTGACAACGATCCTGGGCAACGTGCGGGAATTACCCGCCGCTATTGTCGTGTTCTTCCTACGCCGTTTGGCTTGCTGTCGTAAAGCATGCTTAATAACCTTCTTACTATGCACCATGCTAGAGTAGCCAGAGCAACCCGGGATAGTCTCGCACCCTTCACCCTTGCTGAGATCCACGTCCGTGTCCATGGCAGCGCCTATGGCTTTGACATCGTCGACGAGCGGAATGTCAGGGCACGCGGTGTAAGCCTGCCGCGGCATTGCATTAAAACGTGTACTGACGTCTCCGTTCGTTGCATTCCATCCTCCCGCGAGAATTTAGAATTCACGAATGTGTCCTCCTACTTCACCGAGATATAAACATAACATCTCTTTCTTTCCCTCTCACTCTCTCTGTCTCTCTTTCTTACCAGTGGCGATCGAGTGACATTCTTGTCGGATCAGTCGAAATATGCTGTGAAAGATCACGGCGGTACCATTTATGTCATTTCGTTTCAAGAATTCGTGAATCCACGAAATTACATTGAACAACAAAACATTACAACTTCCTCAATCGCATAATGAAATGCCATCCGGGAAAGTAGAGAAGCTTCCGCTTCTTTCGGCCATACTGTATTTACATATTTATGCCACGAAAACATCGTCGAGATAGATGCACGACTCGTTTTGCGATCAACGATGTATTCATGTGTATTATGTTTACACCAGTTTACACAGCTCGATTTACGTCGAAGTTATAACATCGATGTTATGAAACTGGCCAATCATAGCTATTCCCCTGAAGAATGGAATGACTGTGATTAGCCAGTTTCCTAACATCGAAATTATAACTTTGGCGTAAATCGAATCGTGTAAACGTAGTCTTTTTCTAAATGTGTTAAATGCAGCCATTAAAGCGGGCAATACTTATACATTATGCATAACACATAAGAAATTGAATCAATCAGAATTCTTTATTTCATGAAAAAGAAGAAAACGAAGAACTTCGAAATTACATTCTCTTATGCATTACGTATACAAACTTTTATATAACGCATAAAACTTGAGGCATAAGAAATCAGTCAGACCAAACTAATTAGAGTCCTTTATTTCATAGAAAAAGAAATAAAGCACTTTGATTGGTTCATTTTTTTGTGCTCATTTGTTATGCATTATGCAAAAACCTGTGCTTCCCGCTCTATCCAATCACATTTCTCCTATAAAGACGCACGTAAATATGATTGTAATGATGTAATTTTCTTTATGCATACGTTTATACGGCTATACAAGTTGTGTGGATATATTCTTAAGCGGGGAGCACAGACACTCTTAGGGGCTCCGCACAATAAAAAGAATTTCAACCTATCAAAAACTGTGTATTCCACAATACATGATTTCTGATAGGTTGAAATTCTTATTTTCTGTTCTCTGTTTCCTGTTACTTTTATTGTGCGGAGCCCTTTACATAATACATAACACATAAGAAATCCAATCAATCAGAGTTCTTTATTTCATGAAAAGGAAGAAAACGAAGGACTTTGATTGGTCCATTTTCTTATGCATTACGCATTATGTAAAGCCGGTTTTACATTAGTCGCAAGCCGATCGCAAGTTTGTTGCGACAATCAATCTGAAGTGTTGATTTCAAAATGCAAGCTTTAGATTGGCTGTAGCAACAAACTTGCGATCGACTTGCAACTAATGTAGAACCAACTGAATAGGCTTTAAAATAAGAACCAACTTTAAATACCGGCCTAAAATCTCAATCTATCAAAAAACAATACTCAGTTTTTATATTTAAGATCATCTTAAGTTCTGTCTTGAAATGTCACAAACCAATGAAAGAGTCGCCTTAATGTCTTAAAACTTAAGATGATCTTGAAATAAGAACTAATTATGAATATCGGCAAAAAACTGATTACATCAAAATACATAGTTTCTGATATGTTAAAGCTTAAACATAATGGGAGAAATATTAGGAATAGAAATAAATATTAAGATTTCAAAATCATGTATTTTAATGTAATTAGATCTTGATAAGTCCAAATCCAAATATTTATTCCTATTAACTGCTAATATTTCGGCTCTGTGCACAATAGAAGGAATAAGGATTAAGAATAAACAATAAACGATTTCAATCTATCAGAAATCGTGTATTCCAATATATCTGATTTCTAATAGGTTAAAACCATTTATTTTTTATTTCTAATTCCTTATTCCTTCTATTATGCACAGAACCTTCTTCTAATATGCACAAGGCTTCATTCATTTTGTTTGTGTGAACTCACAAATGAAAAATGAATTATAAATTGCTGCTCATATAAATCGAGCTTAATGTCGGCTAAGAAGATGGCAAGTGACAAGTGATTTTTGGAGCAAGTAAGGTTAAGTCGTGCCGACATTATTTCTTTTACTAAATAAAGATAATATTCAATATCTATCTGTGAAATATTTGTTCCTCTGCTATCAATCATGACTCTCACAAATAAGGTAAGAAAAATGTTTAATATTTTTATTACTACGCCAGCGACTGAAAATATTTTTCCTATCTATAACTGAACATTCTGAAATTTTGCAGATGGATATCGACGAGAAGAATGCTAAAGGTGAAGGCTTTAAACCATATTACATTACAAAGATTGAGGAATTACAATTAATTGTTGCTGAGAAAAGTCAAAATTTAAGAAGATTGCAAGCGCAACGTAATGAACTCAACGCAAAAGGTGACTATTTTGTTTTGATAATGCAAATGTCATTGATATATGTCATTGATCTATAAAAGCTGCTAATATGGCTCTTTGATTGGTTTATTTTAAGATTATATTTAAGAGTCTTAAAGAATTGACTATGAATATCGATCATATTCTCTCTTAATTATACAAGACAATTCTTTAATTGTTTTTTTCTTAGTGCGCATGCTACGGGAAGAATTACAACTCCTACAAGAACAGGGTTCCTATGTAGGAGAAGTAGTTAAACCTATGGATAAGAAGAAAGTCTTAGTCAAAGTACATCCAGAAGGCAAATTTGTAGTGGATATAGACAAGAACATCGACATCAATGATGTGACTCCAAACTCGCGTGTTGCTCTGCGTAATGAAAGTTATACTCTGCATAAAATACTACCGAATAAAGTCGATCCGCTCGTCTCTCTTATGATGGTAGAGAAAGTGCCGGATTCTACGTATGAAATGGTTGGAGGTTTAGATAAACAGATAAAGGAGATTAAAGAGGTTATAGAATTGCCTGTCAAGCATCCAGAATTATTTGATGCTCTTGGAATTGCGCAGCCTAAAGGTGTACTGCTATATGGACCACCAGGTAACAAATTTATTATAGATATTTTTTCTTTTAGCTAAACTTTTCATTTTTCTTCTTTTTCTCTTTAGTATGAAAAGAAAAAGAAGAGATGAACTGTTCAAAAAGTTAAAACATATATAACATATATATATATATATATATATATATATATATGAAATCTTTATATTTTATTATAATTATTTTAGTTATCTATTGTAATCTTTGATAGTAATGACAATGCCAAATTTTTCAGGTACCGGCAAGACTTTACTTGCAAGAGCAGTCGCACATCATACCGAGTGCACCTTCATTCGTGTATCTGGATCTGAATTAGTTCAAAAGTTTATTGGAGAAGGTTCGCGTATGGTTCGTGAGCTTTTTGTCATGGCAAGAGAACATGCACCGTCTATAATATTCATGGATGAAATCGATTCCATTGGAAGTTCCCGGATTGAATCTGGATCTGGTGGTGATAGTGAAGTATGTATGGAATATGGTATGAATTAATTTTAATCTTTTTAATTATATCGTAAATTATATTTTCAGGTACAACGTACCATGTTAGAATTGCTTAATCAATTAGATGGTTTTGAAGCAACGAAAAACATAAAGGTTATTATGGCTACAAACAGAATTGATATCTTAGATCCAGCATTATTGCGACCCGGACGTATCGATCGTAAGATAGAATTTCCACCTCCAAATGAAGAGGCTAGATTGGACATCTTAAAGATTCATTCTAGAAAAATGAATTTGACACGTGGTATAAATCTCAGAAAAATAGCTGAACTTATGCCAGGTGCATCAGGAGCAGAAGTCAAGGTAATGAAATATAAATACATATCTTTACATTACAGTTTCATCATACAATTATCATAGAATAAATATCAAATGAAATCCGATTCTTTGCTGTTAATAAATTATTTTACTCCAAAAATTTAAGCCTTAAAAAAAGAATATAGATTAAAATATAAGGATCTTGAGTTATTCCTCTTAAATTTTAATAGAGAATTTTAGAGAGTTATTCTTATATTTCATTTTTATAATAAAAAAAATCGAAATTTATCAAATTTTTTATATGCATTACTTCATATTTTACAATGCAAATAATATATATTATTTATATTATAGGGTGTTTGCACGGAAGCTGGAATGTATGCTCTTAGAGAACGTCGAGTTCACGTAACTCAAGAAGATTTTGAGATGGCTGTAGCGAAGGTGATGCAAAAGGATTCAGAGAAGAACATGTCGATCAAGAAATTATGGAAATAATCAACTTTGCAATTTTTTCAAAGTCATACTGATAATATATTATTGTAATCTTTCATAAGCGAATTTTAACCAAATAGCGAAAGCAATGTATTTAACATATATATATATATATATAAACAAAAATTTCATTCATAAGATTAAAGAACAATAAAACTTTATTACTGTATTAAATCAATGAATTTTATTATATGAAATTTTATTATTATCAATTACGGTATTTAAAAATGCTATACCATTATTAAATTATAATTTAATTTAAAACAAATTCTTACTTATACATATCTTATATGAGTAATAGCAATGCCGTTTTGTAACAATTTTTTAATCATCTATTGTTTTACAGTGAATTGTTTCATTACAGTATCTCCTTATAAAATATAAGCATCTGTCCGCTGAAAATCTGATAATTATATACCTGTGTACAACATTAATGGAAATATAAAGAAACCGTCAACCATGTGTTTTAATCTAAAAATATATAAAATAAATAGAATATTTTCTGTGACTTCTTGAATCTGAATATACAAAGAAATCTATACGAAATTCAAGTAAAATTGTATTATATAACTGCTGCAAAGGATTACTGACTGCTCTGTCAATAATACTGATCGTGCAATCAATAATACCTCATTTCCAAAATAATGACTCGCAATTAACTTTAGCAAACTGCCTCGTAAAGATTAGCCCCGAGTGTTTTAAGATCATTATTGAATATCAGACGCTGAAGCCAATTTTCTGCTAAATCGTCCGAAATTGGATTATCTGGAACCTGTCCATTCACAATAGGGATAATTTTGGCTAAAGCAATAGTGGTTTTGTTAAGATCTACAAATCCATTGAAATCACTTGTGTTTTCTCTCCTTGTTAAAATTGAATTATCAGCATTTGATTCTCCTGAAAACGATGCTTTGTTCTGTACACTATTAGTTTTAGAAGGTTCACTGAAGTATGCAGATATATGATCCATTAATAAAACAAATCCAGTTCTGATATTTTTCTGCATTAAATCCTGTACTTCTTCGCTCTCCGATACGTCTAGCATCTGATCCCTTAACTTTGAATAAACAGATGTATCACTGTTTTCAATGTCATGTTGCAATGTATAATAAGTGAAATTTTTTACAGGGTCTTTCGAGCTGTCGGCAGATACAGAAGATGTAATTGCCCAATAAATTTGTTCTAAATCTCTTAACGTTAATTGCTCCGTTAGAGATAATGAAACTGTGACTTCACTAACTTTATTTTGTATGAATTCGCTCAAATCTTTAATGCCTTCATCTATAAAATATTTGGAAAGAGCCATGTATCTCTTTTGTACTTCTGTGCCAATAATCCCATTATCCATATTGTTTGTATTCTGTGCGTGTTTGTACATATGTCCGCTAATCAAATTGAGCTGAATTCTAAGAAATGTAACTAGCATTGTATAAGAATAAATTATTACGGCCGGTCGCGCAATTGCTAATACCTTCAATTGAACCCAAGATGTTATCTTATCAGCAGAGCCATCTTTAAGTTGTTTTATAATGACTTCTGTATCATTTTCTTTGACTACAGAGTTTCTCAAAGTCATCGCAAGTCTCGATATCATTTGATTACACGATCTCTCTGTGCTCTCATAGTATTGTCGTTTCTTTGTCCTTTCCATTAGCATTCTTATTTCATTTTCTTGCCACTCTCGCAGCTTACGCTGTGTGTAACGCGTCAAAAAAATAACACTACTAATAATGACACTCCCAAATATGAACTTACGCCTGTGGCGACTTAAAAATCCTCGAATGCTTGAAAACATGTCTAATTGTTTATGCAGATCTAATACACGTACAAGTATATTACAGAGTTTTTAAAATATATGCATGACAAACTTTGTCACATAATCCTTGAGAATCTTCACTCCATGTTATCTGACTCGGACTGCACACTTGAGGCAACTCGTTCTATTCTGTTTGTGATATAATTAGTTGTATCAATGAATCTCTCCACGCAATTCACAAGACACTTATGAACTTTAGGCTCCAGGCGTAATGATGGCTTATCCATACAAATCTCCCAGCAAAGACCAGTTAATTCATGTACCAATCCCTGAAAATATCATCTGGTTATATAATTCATTCATCGTTCCACAGCCATAGTATAAAGCACATAATAATAATTTAAAAAGAAAATAATAAAGATAAAATAAATAACTACATTTACATTCTCAAGTATATGAATAGATTTGAAATTGAATAAAGTTACACATGATAAAAATATTACTGATAAATATTTATATTAATACCCATATTTTTTATACAAAATACAAAGTATAAATAGAAAATATCAATAAATTTATTTATGCGATTGCCAAGAAACTAACCTGGAACTGTTGCTTTTTCGTCTCAGTTTCAATAAAATGCTGTAACTGATCATCTAGAACCTGTGTGTTCTGGTTTTCCATAAGACTCATACTTCGAATCTTCACGTTTGTATATCTATATGCATTAATGCAAATTGACCTCTAAAATATTATGCATGTACCTTTATTAATAATGCAAGATGCAATGTAATGATACTCAGAAATCAGAACGGGTTTATGGATATCTTTCACCAACCAAATAACGCTAATCGATGGATAACGCAAGAGGAACTAGGGAGTTTTTACAATACAATGTACATATGTCCATATCCAGATACGGTAAGGGGCTAAAAAGAACAGGAAACAGAGAATAAGAATTTCAACCTATCAGAAACTGTGTGTTCCACAACATATGATTTCTGATAGGTTGAAATTTTTATTTTCTGTTCTCTATTGCCTGTTCCTTTGTGCCCCTAAATGCTAAAGTAAAAATGGTGGGAGTATTAGCTCGGATTTTTAAACCTTAAATCATTAGAAATAGACGAATCATAGTCAATTATTCTCTTCGCATTCAATTGTAATTGATCAATTTCTTATGACTAAGCCTTAAAATATCTATTGTAGATCCGGGATAATTGATCAGTTTCTTATGGCTTAAGACATCTATTGTAGATCCGGACTTATATGAGATGCATTCAGTACTACAATAACTCACTGAGCGCTTAGTGAACTCTCTCTCCTGTGTGATCTATATTTTTGGATCTATTGGAACATGCCAATTAGATGCAAGAGCTCACTGAATGCTCACTGGGCGGTGTAGTACTAAATGCACCCATGGTGTGTGCAGTTCGGCCAAACAACGCCTACTTTGGGCTGCACACAATGAAAGGAATAGCGAACAGAGAACAGAGAATAAGAACAGAAAATAAGAATCCACACACTTGCATAACCGCATAAACATATGCATAAAAAAAATCATTCAATCGTATTTTATGTTCCTTTTAGAACATTTAATCATTTTAGATCTGGAAGAATACATCAATGGCCTAGTTTCTATCGAGAGTTTAAACCGGATCAGAACCAACCAACTACAGTCGAGTATTCTCCTATTACAGTCAACAGGGGAATGCTCGACTGTAGTTGGTTAGTTCTTACATTCTGATCCGGTTTAAATCTTCAATAAAAACTAGGCCAATAGCAGCGAGCGCTCAATCAACAGTTGAGTCCGCTGCCAACAATTCCCTAGCAATTAAACATCTTTTGCAATTTGAGTGCAATGAGCGCGGGAGAGTGCAGTTGAAGCGACACGTTGCCTCATTCATTTACGCGTGCCACCAGTCAGTATTCTGTCATTGTCGCGTACTGGTTGATTGGTCCCGGTAGGTTGCGGTCCGTTGCGCGTCGTTACGTGCGTGACACGATTTTCATTTCTTCGGACATTTCTTATTAGCCCTTACATCGATATGGCTTGGCTGTCTGGTCTTGCTGATAAGGCAGAGAATTTGTTGAATAAAATTGACAAAAACACTGCGGCCGTGTTAAATAAAGATAAATACGAGATGCCGCAGGGTCATCTGTCAGAAGTTACATGGCTCTCTCCGGAATCTGGGTAATTGCATTCATGTCAATTTTAGGTTATTACCGTTGAATATTTAGATTAATTAATCACTTCGCGAAATGTCATTTTCTCATTTTGTTTTATTTGTACAACATAAAATATAAATAATACAAATTTATTTTATTGAAATGTTATTGTAGCTTTCAACAAATTTTAACATCCTGGAAAAATAATTAATGAAAAAAATATATGAAATATAAAAAAAAAATTAATGAAAATATTTTTCTTTTAGATTAAATGGTACATCCAAGACACCTTTACTGGGATCATCGGGTCATATTCCTTATGTTGCTCCTACTTCAGGTTTGACATCAGTGAATCTATTAAATGTAACGACACCTAAAGAAGACGCGTTATTTACATATTTAAATACGCCTGACCCGAGTCCAAAGAGGATAGTAGAATCTTTTAAATCACCATCAACTACTTCATCGTTATTGGTAGAACATCCTACAGATGACACAGATTCAGATCTATCGATTCAGAGTGATCGGATTAGTCCAACTCCATCTCATGTTTCAATTGAAATGATTCCCAATATTTTGGATGATAAAGATGCTGAAATAAATACGGAAAATTCAAATTTTTATCCAAATAATGAAATACAGATCTTAGATTGTGAAAATCTAGACAATACAACAACTGAAACTATACAGAATGGTACATCTTAATTTTTATATCATATATTTATGGTCATCATTTTCTACAAATATTTTACATTTTTATATTACAGAACACAATAATGCGGAGGAACATTTAGATGTATTCTATCCTCAGCCCAGATATAAAATAAAGTCAAGCAATGTAAAAACGGATAATTTAGATAATCCAATTGATTTAGCAAATAAACGAAAATATATAAGAGAATTGGAAAGACACTTGGAGAAGCAAAATGAATTCCTTGGAAAACAAACGGACTTTCAAAAAGAAATTGTAGTTCTAAATGAAAAGTTGAAAGCCTTGGAAGTAGAAAAATTAGAGCAGTCAAAGCAAGTAGTAGATTTACAATCCATCATTGACAGAAACAGACAAGAGTTAAACTCAATTAGATCTGAATTGGAACAGCATAAAGCTAGGGCATTGAAAACTTTACAAGAAAAGGAAAAACTTATAGCAGAACTGAAAAGCAATGCACCGACAGCCATGGATGAAGCCACTATCATGGAATTGAATCAATTAAAGTCAGTACAATTAACATCAGTATTTTATAAATCTATAATTAATATGCGGCAGTCGTTTTATAAACATATTATATTAAATCATAGACAGGAACGTGATAGTGTTAGGGAGGAAAATCAACAAATGTGTCAGCAGCTGAAAATGTTGAGGGAAGAGTTGATGAATGCAGATCTGAACTTGGAAAAGATAAGACAAAAGTCAGCCGAGACAAATCTACAAAATCAAGAAATTCTTGCTAATGAAAGACGTCGAAGATTAGAAACAGAAGAAGACATGAGATTACATTCTGAGGTAAATTACATTTTTTTGTTTGGATTTCTACACAAATTACATCTCTAAGTTATTGTGAATTAATAAATTAAAAAGGTTAAAAATAAAATGTTGTTTTAGGAAATAAGATCCTTGAAAGATGAATTAATTAGTCAACGTAATGGATTTAGTTTACAGTTACAAAAGCAGAATTCAGAAATTTCTAGGCTTAAATTGCAGCTGTCTGTGTCAGCAACGCCAAGTAATGAAATGGATTCGAGAATAGCATCTCTTACTCAAACTCTGGTTTTAAAACAGCAAGCATTGGAATGTTTGACAACAGAAAGAAATGCATTACGTCTCCAACTTGAGAAAATCGAAGTAAATATAATAATTTACGAATTTTTGTTAGAGAATATTTTCTGCAACGTTGTTCACAAATAAAATTTATTACATTAAATTTTGATAATTTTATTAATAAAATTTAGCATTATAAAATATTTTCTTCTAAAAATTATTGTTTAGGCTTTATGTATGTATATACTAATAATAGTTTTCTTAATCTAAACAGCATGAATATAGAAATGCTGCAGGTAATTTACGAAGAAACATATCGTATAACAATATAAACGATACGGACGATGCAAAAGCTCAAGTTCCTACATTTTTAATGGAAACACCGTTTGATACTAGCGTTACTAGAAGAGTAAAAAGAGCTTATTCTTCATTGGATGCCATAAGCATTCGAACAGGAGTATTTTTAAGGAGATATCCATTAGCTAGGATTTTAGTATTGATTTATATGGTAAGTACGTATGTGTTAATTGTCGTTTATATTTAAAATACTGCTATGAAATGTATATATTTTTGTAGGCATTGCTCCAATTGTGGGTCTTTGTAGTTCTCTTTTCCCAATCACCAGAAGCTCATTAATAAAAATTACAATAGCAGATAGCATCTTAAAATAAAAAGAAATATATTTATAAAAAATAAAACTTTTTGTGAATATCGAAAAGCAATATTTACAGGAAACAGATTTAGATCTTATACAGCATTTAATATAGCATATCTCAATCTATATTATTGTTAAATAAAAATTTTAAAAAATATATAGTGATAAATCAGTGATAATTACAAAATATTATGATTGTAAAATTGTCTTTATTTTTTTACTACATAAAATAGTACAATATAATATTACAAGACTACAAATATGGGCAGCATTAAAATAAGTGACGAAAAAAGATGTAAATAAGTTATATATGTATAATACTACTTTGTTTTTGTAATATAATCATCAATTATATAAATTTATAATTTAAAATTGTTCAAAATTATCTTCTATTAGAGGTTTGGAGAATACAATAAATATACGAAATATATACTCTCTCTGTTATCTTTAAGTCACGCGAGCTATACAAAATATATTGCAATACGATATAATTATGAATATTGCTTTCTTAAATACTAATTTCTTATTACAATATTTGATTGTTTTTTTACGATAGCAATATTAAAAATAATTAAGCACAATGATATGACAAGACATTATTTGTAAATATTTTCTTTTAATAATAGATTTATTCTCACGCACACATGCATACACGCATACACACACATATGTCCATTGGTATGTAAGATTAGATTCATAAAATACTTTGTAATCATGGCGATAGTAAAATAGTCTTATTGTAAATACATCAGTAAATATTACGACAACCATTAGGTATAATCTACTACAATAAAATCTACTATGATGAATCGATCTATTATCTAATCGTCGTCTATTATATACATATAATATATACGTGTATATATGTATATTCACACAGACAATATATTTGTATTGCTCCAGTGATTGGAAAGTAGCGCATATATGCACCTTAGGCACAAATTCTCTCTATTTGCGTATAGTTTGATTGAATAATGCTAAAAGGATATTTATCACATGACTTTCAGTATGAAATTTATTAATTATATCCCTGAAATATATATGTATATGTAACTATGATTATATCACATAATTCTAAAGTAGATTAAATGTGGTATTAACATTGCTTTCTCAATTTTTGTTAGTTATATAGATGTCTCAAAATACACGATTCGTAAAATAAATATAAGGATTTGTTACTTGTAAAAGATATTGTGGCGGCTAGACGAATTGAAATCCGACCATTATTTTCGGATGAACATCGTATACCGGAATTCTGCGAAATTCGCACTACGGTGATGAGTCAAACTAATAATAAAAATTTGACGCTCACCAGTAGCGAGATAGGAGACTACGTTATTTTATTAATCTGTAGAATAGAAGTACGTCTCTCAGTGAAGATATTAGATGTAGTAAAAAGAAATCCATTATTTTTCCATTCAATTTCATGCAAAAATAATGAATTTCTTTTTACTATATTTAATATACTTTTTACCTAATATATATTCTCCTCATTTAGAAGATGCACCGCTACAGAGAGACATATCTCTCCCATAATGTAATACCAAAAATATTTATTCTTTGTAAATATACTATTCTCACATTATTATCTCTAATATTTAAATTCGTGAAATAATCATCAAATTGAAATTATCAAATGAAAATTTCCAATAATTTTCCCTACTTTGTATGTCAAATTGGATCAAGTTAATGGAAAGATATCACATACAAATTGTTGACCAAACTTCTTAAGCATATGCTTCCTAAATACGCTGTCTAATTGGGTGATTCTAGCTTATATTTCTCATAAAAAGTAGTCGAGCTGAAAAGTAATAAACTATTTATAAACATCGGAGATTATGCGATGAACTTTAACTCTCTCTATATATAAATATATATATATATATATATATATATATATATATATATATATACATATCTGATGTTAATTTCTGTAAATATCAATTTTATTAATCTTTTCTTTAAAAAAAAAAATTAATATTTTTCGATAAGTTAATAAATAAAAATCATTATCTATGATGACTGCTACGAGCTGGCATGTAAGTGCGTAATATATTAATTGAACTAAAACTTTTACATAAAATTGTGCATTATAATATAGCTGCAGAACTGTTCTGTTCGATGAAATAGCTACGCAAGTTAGATAAAATATTGCGAAAATGCGAAGATGCGGATGCAAATACAAACCTCACAGCCATTACAGTAATAAAATCAATTGATATTTAATTAAATTGTTAGATCGATATTTTCCATCAAGAAATCCGAGAGAATTTTTTTTCAATTGATTTTAACTCTATTACAGTGATTATACATTATACCAAAGCATATACAACGATTGTATGTATAATATTCAAGGATCTGTAAACGTTACGAGAATTGTAGATCATTATCGCTTCTGCTTTTGAAATACTAGTCATTTAAGAAAAGTTTCTAATTTAAACAACATGTTTTTAATTTATTTTTTAGAATTTTTGTCTATATATAAAGTGAAGGCGCAGCCGGTTAAATTCCATTTTCCATTCAGCGAATTCTTTAATTTGATATCGTCATATGTTATTAATTATTTTTCTAATGTATTATATTGATCTTCCTTAAGAATTTCAAAAATATTTTGATAACAAAATGTAATAAATATCAAATGATACAAATACAAAAATGGAGCGGCCCACAAACGTAATAATAATATAACGTTTTTGCAACTTTTCTATTTTATTCGGATAAGTGGAAATCATTAAAAATCAATACGCAAATTAGCCAAAGTATTTTCATTATTCAAAAGTTTTTTATATTTAACATCCCAAATAGAATACAGCGCTTAATAGAAAAAGCGCTAAAAAAAACGCATATAAGTGCTACTTGGGATCGAAGTTTTTTTTGAATATTTAACTTATAAATTGAGACGCTTCTAAATTAAGTATCACATTGTAATTTTCCGCAACTTTTCTATTGTATTCTAATGAACGGAAATTATTAGAAGTCAATGCACAAATAAATATTCAACGTATTTTAATTATCCAAAATTTTTCTATGTTTAATTTCTAAATTGAACATTTCCGAATTGCGTATCATATTATAATATTATTCGTTTTTTACTTCGTCATCAAATAGCAGATTGATCTTATAACATCTATTTTATCTTTTAATGATTGAATGTGATTACTAATAAAAAATCATGTAAGCTTAATTGCCGAGATCCTAATAAACTAGATTAATTATGGCGTTCTTTTGAATATTATATATTACATTACTTGAAGCGATTATATTAATACGTTTTTTTAATGTTTATGCCATCTAAATGTTTAGTAAATATCTGATGTTTAATCAAAGATACTTGCAGTGGCCAAACTTGATACTTAGTACTTCATTTCTTTTAATCGCCATCCGGCGAGTTTTTCGAAATCATTCAAGAGTAACAAATTTTATTTGTTTCGATATCTCAAACAGCAAAAGTTTAACTTTTGCGTTGGAAAAAATCGAATCCTATCATCCTATACATATATTAAGGTCCAAGAATAGTTCTTTTCATTAGATCTCAGAATACTTTTAGAATAAGCGATTACTTTGGAATCTCTTTTATATTTCATATAATCGAAAATATATCTCACATAATTGCAGCGCATAGCGAAATTGCTCTTTTAGTCTAAATTCTTTCGAATCGAACTTGTTAAACAAGCAATCTATTTGTTTAGACAGGTCTTGCGATATTCTAAAAAGCGTATTGTAAATACCTGAATACAAAGGCAGAGAGAGAGAGAGAGAGAGAGAGAGAGAGAGAGAGAGAGAGAGAGAGCGAGAGCGAGAGAGAGAGAACAAGAATAGATAAAACTGGATATATTTATAGCATTGTTTCCTTCATAAAATTGAAAGTAACAGAAAATCATTTTTTCTTTATATCGAAGAATGTCATCGTTTTCAATTCCTCACATTCTAATATTTCCCGCAAAATAACATTACATCAATATTATTATAATTAGATATTATACTTAACAATGTAAGTATAATATCTAATACTTCTTATCTAATATTTTTTTGCATGTAACATTGTTGAGTAGAAAATTATAACATTCATGTAATGTTATATATTGTTACTTTGTATTTACTCAGTTCGACATCTTCATAATCGAGCCTCAAATAAAAATTCTATTAAATTTACTTGACTAATATAATTATGACAAATATAATTATTAATTAATTTTATTGCAAATCCCAT
>Ga0157364_1000011_pt1 | contig 53127 bp, 33 predicted proteins | sample AttsexASBM2_FD_111476 | JGI IMG/M metagenome (GOLD analysis project Ga0157364, IMG submission 111476) | Fungus gardens microbial communities from leaf cutter ant in Ribeirão Preto, State of São Paulo, Brazil - Atta sexdens ASBM2 | ecosystem: Host-associated > Fungi > Mycelium > Unclassified ...
GTGATTTTGAAAAATTAATTAAATTATTATATTAATTAAATAAAACAAAAATGACAAAAATAACGTTTGATCACATTAAGAATATATTCTTTTTGCTGATATTATTTAATAAATCAATAATTTCCTGTCGAGTTAAAAAATAGTCTTTTTCTTTTTCCGAGGAACTTAATTTTTTTAGTTGTGTCATTTTTGAAGTAAGGAAGCGATGTGTTATTATTCTGTATTTTACACTTTATCTTGATATCGTTATGTATAGACTGTTTTTCTTTTAAGAGACACAAATGTCTATCTTTCTTTATTCAATGAATAACAAAGATAGAATGACACATATCTATATTGCCTGTATCTCCCAAAAGGAAAGCAGCCATTTTACATTATCTTAAATGTTGACGTTTCCGTATCTTTGACAATGAATTTCTTACTCTTTTGCTTCGGATCCCAAAAAAATCTTCGAATTTTAGAATTATTTCTTTTTATTCGGCGATCCCGCGAGACGTTATGGAACACGGAACACGAGCTAATGTAATCCGCAATGCTCTACGACAAATCGGGCCAGTGCCATTTATTGTCCTACATTTGGAGATCTCAGGTCACCTTTCACCATCTATGCGATGCATTTCAAATAAAAAACCTCGGATGCTCCTCTTTCGAAGTTGGTAGTCTTGTTATTTCAAACAATCATCCTCATGCGAATGTTACGTTGCTCTGAACGGTTTTGCAGTAAAAATTAATTATTTTAGATATATCGCGTTGATAAAGAAATAATAAATAACAGAAATAAAAAATTAGCATTTTTGAAATAATGAAAGGAAATCAACTCTTAAAGACTAACATATTTTTGTGGAAAGACGACACACATTTGTAGATATTATACTTATATAGAAAAGTGTCACAATTTTAATGCAGAATGAAATTTATACAATCTTATATTAGGGTTGCAGTGTTTGAATTTCGAAAACTCATGACATAGTTTTAAAGAATATATTATAATTGAAAGTATAACGCGGAAAGCAAATTAGTATACAACATTAGAAAGGAAGTTATGTACAATCATTATCTTCATTAAATCGTTCTAATTTAGAAAAAAAAATGTTTTACTGAAAAGTTATTTATTTTTGAGACGTGTCACTTTATTTTTATCAACTCGGTGATACACGGAAAAAATGATTTTGTTGAAAACTAACTAGATACAGATCTGAAAATAATTTTTTTATATATATATAATAGAGATATATATGAATAAATATAATAGAAATGTGTAAAATGAATACAAATGTATAAAATAATTTTATATGTATAAAATATATGAATAAAAAAAATAACATGACATAATATAATTAAATATAATATAGAATTAAAAAAATATGTACACACACACACACACACACACACACACACACACACACACACACATTATATATTTACGTAACGGTATTAATGATAGTCCTCTTGCGAGAGATTGAATGTTTAGAGAGTCATTGCTATCGTATTTGCTTGTGGGTCAATACCCATCTACGTTCGATCTGTGCCGAATTTTCGAAGAGAGCGACGCTCGAGAGAGACTCGGGTCTTTAAAATTCGTGTCTTATTTTCCGGTTTAGCATAATCATTGCCCTTATAACGTAAATTTATCTTGCCTTATCATGAATTTATCGATAGTCGAATGATGCCATTAGAAGGATTATTTTATTAAACATTTCTCTTCCATTAAAGTAATTTATATATTTCTACATGACTTTCTTTTTAACTATTTTTACAAGATCCTTTATTGCAAAAGAATCCGAGTTCCAAGTAAAAGTCGCGTTTTATACATATTTCTTGGAATGTTTTTTCCTTCACGCTTCGCTGCTAATGTCTCTTCTTCGGAACATTCTGTATATCGCAACACTGGCGTATCTAATGGGGACGCGAGTTCGGTTCGTGACCTGCAAGATTGAGAACCGGTGCCGTAACGCGAAAGGTAATCATAGATGATGTACCTCGGCATACCTCGACCAGTGCCTCTGGTTAAATCGCGCATTTTCTCCTTTAGACAGAGAAATAGACTTTATCGATCAGCGCGGAACTTTTCCCGGACTTACATGTTATTTCAGGTGGTGGTACTCTATCTACTTCTTGGTACCCTGGCTGCATATATATATATATATATATATATATATATATATTCTTCCGCTATTTATACTTTCTTTTCGCTTAATGATTTTCGCTTCTATCGAATGAAGATTCTCCATCGATCAACTGCGAGCTGAAATGTTAATGAAAGCGAATGGGGAGGCAGATGTGCAATCAGGATGAGAACTGTTATACGCATAGTTTAACTCTTTCTGCTATACGTGTCGTTATCGATGGTATACGGGCGTATAATAACGTGTGTTAAGGGAAAAACTCTTATCTATCTACTAATTTACACGGAGGTATCTTGGTTTCTTCAACTTTACGTGCTCTCCTCTAAATGGCTTTAACAATTAGCGTAAACGCACGAACGCGTATTTACAGAGTAAACTTACTCATACTTTTATTAATGTATACTCTCTTTTGTGAACAGCATTTGGTGTTGGGACAACAAGGTTGGCGGATCTATATGGGGCAATGCGTGTCTCGTAAGGCGGGCGCCGTCGTCGCAGCATCCGGTCATCACAATTCACCCTCGTACCGTATCATGGACAAGGCCCAGAAACAGGTGAGCTTCTCACCGTCTCAACATCTATGCGATGTTGTCGCTATACAGGATGCTTTTTAAATAGGACATATCATATAGCGTTCTAATTTAAAATTGAATTGAAAAGTCCTTTACAATTTTGCAATTTTTCCAATGGTTGACGAAATATTAATTTCTAAATATTGCCGAATAAGCGCGTATCCGGCTGCCCAATCATTAACTATCACGAAAATTGCAAAATGAAGAAGAAGAAGAAGAAGATTTTTCGATTCAATTTTTAATCAGGATAGCGCTATATGATTTAAGAAAACATCCTGTAGAGCGATAAAGGCTTTTCTCTAAAACTTTTAAAGTGAATCTCATTTCGAAGAGTAAAACCTTACTCTTAAAGATTGAACACTTTTCTTTAAAACTGACTTAATTTTCATTCTTTAGAATGAGATATCATTTCAGAAGAATTTAGAGAGTATACAAGTTGTTTAAAATTTATATTTCTTTATAATAAAGTGAAATATTTACAATGAAATTCCACTCCAAAGAATTTAGAGAGTGCGTATAGCAGAAAAAGTAGTTTTGCAACTGTAAGATTCTTTAATCAGGGAAATTTGCCATAAATCAAGGAAATCAGAGAAATTCTGCAAAATTCTTGACTTTAAAGGATATTAATATGAATATATCATATGTAATTTTGGAGTACTATCAATTTAACAATTCAACGCAAGCATTGTCAGCAACATTAATAGTAATTTACATTACTATATTAAATTGCTCTTTCAACAAAATATTTGACGGTTTCTGAATCAGGACGAAAACACAAAAAGATTTAAAAGATTATTGAAAACAGGGAAAAACTGGAATTTTATCTAGAAGTCAGGGAAAAATTATGGAATTTTAGGAATTTGTGACAATTCTATTTAATATGATTGATTTATATTCACAGAATAAACAAATTATTCAGCAGATTAGCAGCAAATTCAATGAGAAAAGTGCAACAGTACCATCTATGTTTGCATTAAGCTCAGGTTTAGAGCTAATCTGAATACATAACTTAATAGCAGATTGACAGTAAAAATTGAGGCAAAATTTGTCGAATATAGATCCTGCTCGATTTCTACTGCCAATCTGCATCAAACTATGTACAAACTTTTTCAATTTTTGTCTCGAATGCTGTCAAATTATAATATAAATAAATTTTGTTATATTTTTTGTGACATTCTGTTGTCAAGGCATTTTATACAATAGATATCCTTTTGAAACTTTCCTACTCACAAAATTTGTCAGTAAACGCTTTGAAAAACCTGTTCAAGCAGACTTGGCTGACTAGGTACATTTAGATCCAGTGAAAAACTAAGGGTAAATCTCAGTCGTAGTAAAGAATCTTACAACAGTTGCAAAGCTGCTTCTTTCTATCAAACGAAATCAATAACATCAACTGTACCGATAGACGTTGAACTTCAAGTTCATCATCGACATCGAGTATGTCCCTGGCTTCCGCCTTTATTGCATTTACGCAATATCCACGAGGGATATCGCTTATGTATATATGCATATATGAATGTGCTGTGCCAAGTATCACGTACACTCAGCATGTATACGTATAGCGGAAAAACCAGCTGATCGCGCGAACGGCTAGGCTGAAGGCCACGTCGAGGTTCAACGCCCTTTCTCAAATGCGATTCCACCCGCAACGGGATCGCGCTTCATCCATGAATAGATCATTCGCGCGCATCCGTGTCGTCAAACCACCTTGCAACCTGTTCAGTCCCTTTCTGTAAAAATGATAGCCAGCGACGCGTGACCGAATATTGCGTTCGACGTTTCACTGCAACATGAAGGCGTTGAATAACGATAATTTTCGCTATCTTTCGACATTGTACCGCACATCAGTTTCATTTTACACGATCTAAATGCTCGAGCGTGCAATTTCGACGCAAATATTACAATTATTATCGTCGATCCTTTTTTTTTATAATTCGCGATTGAAGTCTACGCTTTCATAAATGATTTGCAGATAAGCGCCGCGTAATCACTCGCATGCTCGAATGCCTCCTTTAACGATGAAACTAAGAATAATTCGACTATCGAACATATCCCGTTGTATCCTGTAAGTTATATCGATCTCCACTTTCGCGGCTCGCATTAACTTTCTCATGCACGAATCGCGACGAATTAATTATCTTCGAACGGACATGACACGATGAAACATCATAAATCGCTTTAAAAGCGATTACGTTGCCTAGACTTGCACTTCATCCTGTCCAGTGTCGATGCACTGGAGTAGATAAATATAATCTTATAGAAAATAGCCTTCACATATTTGAGTATAAATTGATAATACCTTTGAGGCTTACACAGGTAACTTTTTTTTAAAAGTAGCTACGTGATTTGCGTTTTAATATATTATTAAACGCCGACGTTTCGCGAATATTGCAGTTCATTGATCCTGATATTGATCAGTATCAGGTTGCTTCTCGTTTTGATAAAATGAACCGCAATGTTTACGAAACTTTGGCGTTTAATGATGTATCAAACACGGAGAGAATGATTTTGCTGAAGCATCTAAACTGGATACAGATTAACTGGATCTGAAAATAATTTTGTTAAATCATCATGCTCGAGGTTCTTAAATAATTATTTTAATCGTTTGACAAAGTTATTTTCAGATTTGTATCTAGCTGAATTAGATATTTTCAGTAAAATCGTTTTTTTCCACGAAGACACGAAGATAACCCGCAAACCACGTTTCTTATATAATCGTTCGCGAAGGTATATTTAAAAATAATTCGGCAAATGCTGCACGAAGAGGACAATTTTATTGAAATATTAAAAAATTTATAGCTAGATATAGATGAAAATAATTTTATTAGGCCATCAAAATAATTATGTAGAAAACTTAAACATAATAAGCAATGTTGCAAAAAGATTTAGTATTCAATAAGAATCTTACTTTTTTTTTTCGAATAACTAATTGCAGCGTCCTATATTATTTGGATAATCTAACAAAATTATTTTCTGATCTATGAGCAGTATTCATAATCCGTTTTCAATTTAAGACTGTCTTAAGTAATATCTTAAGATGCTAATACGGCTCTCTAGTCGGTAATCATAGTCAGATCTTATATTTAAGATAATAGATAAGACCATCTTAAGTACAGTCTTAAGATGTTATGAACTAATCAGAGAATCTTAAAATAAGAATTGACTATGAATATCAATCTCTGATTGTTTCATGATATCTTAAGACTGTGTTAAATATAAGATCTGGCTATATGCCGGCTTACATCTAGTTAAATTTTTATATATTTTAGCAAAACCGTTGTTTCCGTGTAAAGAGTTCGCATCTCTTCGCATCTCTAGGAATCTGTTAAATCGTGCGAATTTCAGCACTCAACTTATTGTAATTCTTTTATACACACGCGAATCAACCAATGTTTATTCATTAATAGATGTTTATTCATTAATCGTCGCTTTCACAATTAGGACGATTCCGCTTCTCAAACGATTTCATTGAGGTTTATTCTTTTAATAAAATTCTCGTATGTTTCTTGTGAGAACTTTTATGCTCACTCGGGGAACCGCTGTCGTGGTTCACGTGACCGATCTCGTTTCAGCCGACGACGACGTGCTTTCCATTGTTCGTCGTCACGCGTGCCGATTGCATGGCAGCCCCACGCCGGAAACCAGAGAGGCTGGAGAACGTCAGAGAGAACCTGTGGCCGCGGCGCGTGCACGGTTCAGGTGCGAAGAAGGAGAAATCGCGGAGAGAGAACTCTCATCTTTTCTTCCCATTGTCTTCTCGCGTTGTTTCGCCTCCTCGCGTACGATCGTGCCGATTCGCACGGCGAAATCACACGCCGGATCAAATGCCGCTTCTTGCTATTGTTTTGTCCAATGTCCTCTCGTTAAAAGCTGGCGTTTTCAATCGAAGATTTCAACCGAGATGTCTACGTTTAAAGCGGAAGTTCTTCTTTTCCTTCGTGAAACGGTTGCGCGCGGTTGTGTATATATGACCGTTGTATGTACGAGAGTTTCGATGAACGATGTGGACAAGGAAGTTCGCTCGAGTCATTTCGATCACCTGAACTCTTACCTTTATCTACGAAATTTCCTTTGTCCGCGTTATCGCGACATGAAGCGCAAAGACTTAACTATCTTATCAGCAACATCGATTGCAACATGAAAAAAATAGTTGAAGTATTGAAAAGTGAGCTGATATAGATCTGAAAATCATTTTGTTTTTATCAAAATAATTATATACGATTTGCTAGAATATTAAAACTTTTTTCAGTATTATCATCAACATTTAAGCTTTTTACTATAGTTATTTTGATGATCCAGCAAAATTATTTTCAGATCTGTATCTAGCTAGATTTTTAGATACTTCAGCAAAATCAATCTTTTTGTAAAAAATCCTAATTTGAAGAAAATGAAATGATAATAAGATAAAATCTTTGAAATGAAATGATAACAAGATAAAATCTTCGAATTTATTAGGAAATTTTTATTGTATTAATTCACCGATTTATTTATTCGTAAAACTGATAGCTTCTATAAACGTATACTTATATGGAAAGAATGATTTTGCTGAAGTATCTAAAAATTTAGCTAGATACATAATTCAACATAATTTTGTTGTTGAATTATTAAAATAATTACGTAGGACAATCTAGTTGCCAAAATATCAAAATTGTTTGCTCATATTTGAGTTTCCTACATACACAGAAAAATATTATTCTCTTTCTAAAAAATGATTACTCAATTTGTTTCTTTTTTTTTAGATAAGTAATGATTATCTTTAATAAACAACATCGACAATAGTCTTATTTGTAATATTTATTATAAAACTCGTTACCATATATTTAAAACAAGAATTTATTTTCTTTTAAAGAATATTACAAAATTGATCGAAGAAGCGACTTTATATAATAATAAGCTAATCGAATTTGTTTTATTTAATTTTGATTCAAGTATCAAACTTACTAGATTTCAGAATATATTTTGAATAAATTTGATGACTGTGATAAACTTATAATAGATTTGCAGATATATGAATTTTCGAAATATTTGAAACAAGTAATTATTATTTGCAGTCAGGGTTGGATATGTATTTGAAATATTTTTATTTAAAATACAGTTTTTGCAATACAAGTATATTTTGTATTTTGTATTTCAGCGGAACACATAAAATATATTATGTATTTTATATTTAAAATCAAAAAATTGTAAGTTCTTTGTAATTCAAATAATAACATTAATTATTAATCTTAGTATTTGAAATACAAAATACTTTTATATGCTGCCATGAAATACAAAATACAAAATATTTACATGTGTTGCATTGAAATGATACAAAATACAATTGTCTTACAAATACTATTTTTTCAAATAAAAATATAATATTTCAAATTCATGCCCAGCTCATACAGTATATTTTTCTGTGTGTAATTATTTTGATAGTTTAACAAAATTATTTTCATATCCATATCTAACTAAATTTTTAGATATTTTAGTAAAATCGTTTTTCTTTTGTGTACGTTACGTAATCAAATCTGATTTTATATCAATATTGTCCTTTGATTTAGATTGATTCATATCATTCTAAGGTGATGTTTTCACGATTCTTTTTAATAAGATCCCTAAAATAATAGGAATTATTTGCACGAAATAGCTTCGCTTCATCGATTTTAGACAATTGTCGTATTGCAAACTCCGAAGAATCGCTCCTGCTGATAACAAATATGTTTGAACATGTTGAATCATCCAAGTCATATACAGAGTGCGTCTATGCCATATAAATGAGAACGATCGGTGGCAGGGATGTGAAATCGATTCGTCTTCAACTCTGATGGAAAAAGTGAGGAACTCGTTTCTAGACCGCTTAGCTTTTTTAGATTCAGCTTCGTTGAGTCAGAATACACTTGACCAACGAAAATTAGAGGATTCGTTCGAGTTGTCTGTCTTTATCAGACCTACAAGTAATCTCGAGGTCAAAATGAGTCGAACGGATCGGACACACCTCTCGCAATTCTCGAGGAACATCCTGTATACCGGGTAAAAGTTGGGACGTGGGCGCATCCGCAAAATAAGCCCCTGGCTGCGTCGCCGTGAGCACGTCGGCGTCGCGACGCCGGCGCAGATGGCCGGATCGATCCCCGTGTTCGCTTTCCTTCGCGTCCCGAGCACGACAAGGCCGAAATCGCGAGGTAACAAGCAAGACGAAGGAAGAGCGAGAAACGCGGGGGTGACGACGACAACGACGACGGAGGGCGACGTCGGTGCGCTGTCGCTCGTTTCCTCGCCATCGTATGCCATCCTTACGATGTGACGGATCACGAAGAGAATTCTGTACCATCCCTTTCGCGCCTCTTCCGAGAGAGAAGAGCAAAAATACTTTGCTCGCATCGCTAAAATATTATATATTCGGGGCATGGCGATTTAAAACAACGGTGGACGACCGTCAATCCTCGTGAAAAATCGATCGACGACCGGCAGTGTGACATTGGCCCGGAAGCATTCGTCATGGAATACCGGTACGGCAGCACGAGATGCGAAGACGACCCGCTGGAGAATGAGAAGGGCATCGGTGTTGCGGTAAGGGATGCTCCGAATAGGACGTCCGTGTTCCTTCTCTTCAGATCCTCTTCATGGAGAACCTGTTCGAGGGTGCCATGATAGTGCGAGTGTCAATCGGGCGGGATTATTTTCGATAACATCATCAGAGTGTCATTTGCCAAGATTTCCTGAATCGCAAGTTTTTATATCGTTTAGTTAAAGTCAGTATAGTTAAACTCAATTTATATTTTGGGGATTGAAAATGATCCTTGATATTGTTTGGAAATTAATAGATATGATCAAAGAAATTTTAAATACATTTGATACTTTTCGGCAAGTGTGACATACTGCCTGTGATCGCAAATTATGCGCGTCAGTTTTTAGTAAAATTAGAAAATAGATTGTGATCATATCATCTTTGTTTAACATTGGCAAACAACAAGATAAATTTACTCTGTCTCTTGCTGAAAAGCACTCATTATCTTTAACCTCGCAAACACAACAGAGTACTAAGCCTTAAGAAATTGACCAAGTCGATTATTCTTCTCACATGCGACTGTGATTGATTTGTTTCTTAAGACTTAAGGCTTACTATTCAATTGTGTTTGCGGACTAACAATTTAGCTCGAATTTAGATTGTATTACTTTATAAGCGTACATGACGCATTTGCCATATAACGTATGATGTGTACCACATGCGTAATCATCAGGACGACGATTTCGCGGTCGATTTGCGGCTGTCACGAGACATCTGTGTTGAAAGCGACGAGTCAGGTTTCGAGCCTCTTCGCGAACGCGCCCAAAGCGCGAATACGGTCCCCAGATTTGTCGATCTGCCAGCCGCTGTTACGCTATTTCTGGAGTTCAAATGGACCACTGTACGCGATGATTCTCAGACGGCTTAGACGGCTTTCGCGAGTCGCACAGACTGTGTTCCGCCGTTCCTTAGTCATCTCGATCATGGACAATGCGGTGCTCGCGAGCACATTGTTTCGGAGAGCCTCGTCCGCGGCGGGATGCGCTATCAGCACCGCGCCGTTATATAATCCGCACACGAATATCGATTAATATTGTTGCAGTCGGGAACCAAGCAAAAGGTTCGTCGAACAGATCCCGAAACCTCACGAGCGTACGGTATGTATGCGCACTTGGCAATCTAATGCCGAGATATTCGTAGAAAGCAAAATATAAGTTTTAAGAATAAAATAGCCAAGATTTATAATACATAATCGGCTGAAGGCAAACTTCACAATCTAATCGTCGAAATTGAATTACGTAGGATATTGATCTTCTTCTGCGGATAATCGTTAATGCGTGACTAGGAACGATACACTGCTGATAATCCCAGCTCTTACATCTTGATTACGAAGAACTTTGTTCGTGACGGCTGTAGAAAGATCGCGATAGCGATCGAGATAGAACGATCGAAAACCCATCGAGAACTTCGACGTAATAAACTATTTCTAACAAATAATTCGTGTCGGAAGAGCTAAAAGAATCTCTGATAAGAATGATGTGTGCGTGTGTATGTAATTTATTTTAATTCTATTTTTGCAATTTTTCTTACGTTTATCATCGTCTTATTGTGTTCTGCGTCCCTCAATTTTTTCACACAGACATCCTGTATGACAAATTTCTAATAAAGAATCTTCGTTTCAGGGCTCTTCGAAGCGCGGCACGTCGCACACACGCGGCACCGCGATGTCCTTCGGTTTCAGGCGACGACCCGCCAGCGGGATTCCTATGCCGATAACGAACTATGTCGCCGGTACTACTAACGAGAAGAGCCTGCTGCATCCACGATCAAAGTCGGCCGGCCCGGAGCAGGATCGCAGACGGATAATGGACGATGATAACAGCAATATGATTCACAATTCGTCATCCGGTCGGTCGACACCACGGCTGGCACCGCCAAAAAAAGATTCGAGTGGTATCGGCGTCAGAACAAATCGCTTCGGCTATCGGCAGCCGCAAGCGAGATTCACGAACAAGGTTGGTGATATCTGCAGCAGCCACAGCATCAGTCACTACAATCAGGAGAAGCTGCAGCAATATTCGCAGCAACAGCAGCAGCAACAACAAGAGAACTACTTCGTCAAACAGCAACAACCAAACAGAATCGTTGCGCATGTGCCACAGCATTTGTGCAACACGACGGTACCAGCAAAATCTCGCCCGCCGCAATCGAATAACATGGCTTACAGCGGCAATTCGATGATGCAACACACAGACGCGAACAAACGAATTTCAGGCATTCCAGAACCCATTAGTAGGTACACGCTGCACACCAGTCATCTGCCGCTACCTCAATATGCCGTACGGGTAAACGACTCGAATTCCAAGATCGCCAAGACTGCAGCAAATCAAAGCAGAAAGATATCTACGTCGAAAGGTTCATCCAGTTCGAAAGAAGGTTCGGTGACTGAGGATTCGGGTGTCAGCAGCCAGCCGATCGGTCTGGAGGATAACGATAGAATCAGATCGATGGATTACATGGATGATGCTTCTCTGAGGAGACGCGGCGTCGGCAGACCAAGAAACTTGCGCATGGTGGTGTCCGGCAAAAGCTTTGACGTGAGAGACGTCCGTGACGACGACAGTACTGTCACGGAGATTTCGGTGATCCCGTTGCCCAAATCTTTCGCAACCGCTGCGGTGAATCTAAATACTGGCTTTGTGCGAGAGCGAGCTACGCAATATCAACGAATCGTTAACAAGGACAATAGATACACCGACTCGACCGCGTCAATGTCCACTACGTCCTCAGAGGGCTATGACGAGGGATGTCTGAGTGAGGAGAAGGTCTACAAAGATCGATCGCGTACAGAAAAGGTCCCGTCCATCAAATCAGACTTTAGCCCTCCCAGTTCGGACGATCCCGAATATGGACACGGTGAAGCCATGGCAGACGAATATTCGTTAAGCTCCAGTGACGAATATCAGCGTACCAACTCCATTATCGCTCAGCACGCGCAAGCAATCACCGCTGCTACGAAAAGCGGTGCAACATCGAAGAACGCTCTACGTTCGGTGTTGCTCACTATCGAGGATCCCGCATTCGCTGCTGCCGCTGCTACAACAACCACTTTAATAGACGACGAAACTTCACCAGTTGACAGCCTATTTGACAGTCCTACCGCCAGCATTACGCAGTCGGATGGAAAGCCCTCGAAGAGGGATGAGGAACACGCGCATGAGCGTTCGGACAACACTCTCGAGGACGACGGTCCGGGCACGCCGACGAACGCCTCCAACTCGCTCAGCTTGTCCGAGGGTAGAGAGTTCTTCGACGATGAAATCGCAGATCAACCCGGATTGATTTTTGATGACAACAATCCGAGAGCGAGAATCGAAACGCAATCCGCTATGGGAGGTCAAGTAATCACCGAGAATAGCCATACTCTGATTGAGACGAATTCTAAGAGTGAGTACGGATTTGCTATTCTTATTCTTCTCAAATACATTTAGGTGTAAATTGTTAAATTTTTATTGAATTTTAATAATAATCTGAATAGAAATGAATATATTTTTGTTAAATATATGTTGTAGTTGGATATTTTTTATTGAAATATATATTTTATATATTGACAATACATGTGATTTGTGTTACAGATGGAGTGCATATCAAAGGCGTAATGAATAGTCCTCATCACGGGCAACGTTTGCATCGAGCAGGCAGTGTAGATACTTTATCGCCCTGCGAATCCATTGCGTCGGATGATTTAATGTTAGATTACGACGGCAGCGACGCAAGCTCCTACGAAGAACAACAGCGGTTAGCATTAAGTGATATAATGTTTGATAAGCAAGATACGTTAGATTAGTTTGAATAGAAAAATAAACATATTGCTATTTTGTTAGAATTAAATTATCATTATTTGTCTTTCTTTCTCTTTCAGATTAAATTCCAATCCTGCGTTGCACGAACTGGATGACGCAACTATAATTTCCGAGCTGGAAGCTCAGGGCGAAGAAGTGATGAGGCAATGGAGTTCGTTGCTGAACACTGCGCATATGGAGGAGGTGAATTCCAATTCCGCCAACAACAATTCCATCAACAGCGGTAACATTAACAATCAGGCCACCACCGAATCCGGGTGTGTATTCACATTTTTCACTTTCATGCTTGCGTTGTCGGAACATAAAACTTCGTGATGCATGATGCTTCTTCAGAATGATTAGTGTAACATTATCCCGCGGTTAAATTTACAACGCGTGACGTACTTGTAAATGATATGTAAATCATACAAAGATGTTCCTCCCCTTTAATCGGGGCAAAGGAATACTGCTTTCTCGTTGATGTTGTTATTTTTTCTCGATGTTATTATTCTTTCATATATAGATAAAATCCAGTCAAGTACAATTATCTCATTTCTATTTATGTATCGCTTTTTTGTTTTGTATCACTTTGTAGATATTCTAATTGCAACATCGTTCTGTTTTTGTGTGTTGAACAAATCTGTACACACACATTTGCATCAATCATTTCAATTTTTTTTAGTTATGGGATATTGAATTATAATTTTGAATACACAATTTTAATTAATTTCGATGCGTTTATAGCAGAGTTATGAGTAGAGACTGTAATACAGTGCAGAAACTGTAGCAGGCCTTAGCTAGAGACTGTGTAGGAAGATTGAAAAAGTATCTGGTCGATATATAGTTATAATATAGTTAGTCGATAAAGTATGTATACTGTACGCAGAAGACAAAGAATGTGTCATCCAACCATTAAATTTATGTATATCCGCTGTCTGTGTCCACTGTAGTTGTAAGTCATATTCTTAAACTTTGATCAGGATGACCTTTCGAATCTTTTGTATATCATTTCTTTTGTGTACAAAAAATTCTGTAAAGGTGAATATATTATGAGAAATTAATGATGTGTGCAGGTGAGAATATTTAAATGGTTTTTATACTTAACGCCAATATTTCATATCAGGGAAAATTGCGTCTTTTACACTATTTGAATTTTCAATATCATAAAAAACTCAACCGTTTGGGTAATCCCGTGACGTTTTAATTTTCTTATGCGCGCTGTATTATAATATGTTCCAGATTTCTGTTTCTTTTTTTTATAATATAATTATCTTTTCAATCAGTTAAATAACGAGAATTAATTAACAAAAGTCTTGGAGAGGAAGAGTGTCACACAATATCCCTTTAGAATTCTTTTCATATCCCATACTCATCATATATTATTGTAGATACGATATATATGCAATTTTACAATTTTAATCCACACTCTGAAACAATATTAACTGCAAGGAAGTCGCAGAAATTATTAAGCACATCGCGTGGGGAGATTGCACATAAAGCTTCGTCTTATCTATCTCTTAATTAAAGGAAGCAATATTTTTCATATCGGGAGCATGAAATACAACATTTCAGTTTATGGTATCACATGCAATAATGATCGCGTTACCGCGAATCATGTAAGTTTCGAGCACGTCATGGCCATATGCGCATAACAGCCTACTCTCTTTCACGTTGCTAGCTCCTTTTTACTCGATAGTTTTCTCGGTGAACGAGAAAAGAAGTGTACACTTTGTAAAGTATATGTTAGATTTGCTCTCCCTGAATTCCCGTCCTCATCCCTGTTCTCGATCTCGTCTGATTTCAAGCCATATCCTTGAAGCTTTCATCAAGACGTGGCATCATGTACTCGTTTCGTCAGTCCATTTTTCGTTCTGCTCCTCATTAACGGTGATAACCATCAGCAGGACTCAATGTGTGTGGTCGTAAAAAGATGTATAGAGAGACTATCCGTTTCTATAAAAGTAAATTAACTTTAATCTCAGTTCAACTTACTCTTTATCTTATTCTAATTCTTAGAATTAGAAAAACATGAATAAGTAAGTTGAACCGAGATTAAAATTATCTACATTGATGAAAATGGGTATAAATATTTTCTTCTGTAAGTCGTATTGAATAATATATACAAGTCTATAGGGAAGAAATGTCGCTTACAAGAGTACATTGATTCACTGCTGATATTGAATAATGTTTTCGTAGAAGGAATTCTGCTAATTTGCTGAGAGCAAGAAATTTTCCTCTTTACGAATTTTTGGCAATGTATCAGCCGGATTCTCTGTGTATCTCTGTGTTTTATTTTTCCCTATAAGATTTTACACTACGAGATGTATGTCGCAAGGTCTTTTACTTCCTTGCTTGTAAAGTAAATAAAATGAACATGCCCGCACACATCCGCCACAGGAGACGCCACAATTCAGCGACAGTATTCTGTGTTCTAGCGCGCTAGTAAAACGGGTGAAGCAATTGCAAATCCCCGATGAGGACTCGGCGGGTGGAGACTACTACCAGCTGACATACCCTAACTAGCGAGCGGGATCCGCCGGTCCTCCCTTGAATGTCGACTAGGCAAAACCGATAACCGCACGCAGCCGATTACCGAGATACAGTAATAATAATACACGGACGCAGGCTTAACGCGTGAGTGATCGCGTCTTGTTAAAAAGGAAAGAATAAAAAAAAAAAAGAAATTAAAATGAATTCATTGCGAGGTTTTTCTGAAGATATTGGAAAGTGTGTGAGTTTTGCGAGACAAGATGAGATATTTTATATCGTGGAAAAAAAATAAAAAAACAATGATCTTTTATTTGCCGTGCTTTGTGATGTTCATGGCGTGACCACTCACGAGTTAAAGACAGACGTTGTTAAGAGTGAGAGAAAGAGGGAGAGAAAGAAGTGAGTGATTGGAAGAATCCGAGTGATGATAACGATACGGTGTTGCAACTGGAAATCTAGCGACTGATAATGGTTGTGCGCTTGTGACTTTTGCTTAGAGCATGACTAAATGAAGAAAAAAATGGGATGATATGTCGTGGAAAATTGTTTTCAGTATACAGTATACAGAGCATTTCCAAGTTTATTCCAAAGTTAGAATATAGTTCGATAAAGTCTTTTTGTTAAGTTTTTGAAGGATTAACTACATCGCAATTAATTGTTACTTAATGTAAGAATATTCTCTTACGCGCAATTTTCTGGTCTAATAGTTTTCTAACTTGTTAAGACTTATAGATATACGTTTAAATCTTTTAACAGATTTCATGTAATTATTATTTATCATGCTATGTTACGTGTCTTTCTTATTTTCGAGAGAGAAATTTTAATTTATCTTGAGGAAAATATTAATATATACAACTAATAACTATTTGCTGTCCCATCCCGCCCAATTTCTTAAACCGGATGTAGATGGGAAATCTACCTCAAATGTTTTTCGACCTCCGCGGATCAATTGGTCTCGTTAATTTATTCCTCTCTTTTTTTTTTGAGAGAAATATAGCTTGACGTGATTTCACGATGCAAGGCATCAGGTAACTTCTTTGAGATTACAGTGCGTCCTTATTATAATCGCAAAGATTACCGAGTTCTCTCAAGTATAGTCGAGATGTAGTCAAAGCATAGTGCCGAACAGAGAGAGTAACCCGTCGACACATGTAAACCGTTCGCCGTTTACAAGTCACCTCGTTGCGTCCTGGTTACAACGCTGCAAGGACTCGCTTAAAGCGATCTTTTGTCCGTACGGAGAAGTTTACGCGAAATTCTTAGCGGTGTATCTGGCACTAAGCGAGCGCGTCTGGTGGCGTGGGTGATAGAGATTATTTTTCTAATTTCGTATTTTTCCAATAACGATGGTCGTGCTGGCCAAATCCTTCCAAAATTGTCGTCCTGTCGGCATCGGTGATTTTCTAAGCCGATTCCGATGTCCAATTCCGAGTAGATGCACTCTAGTCCTCATCCTAGTCATCCCAACGGCCGTCACTTTTAAACGGTAACCATTGATACTATTTAACACGTATTACTGATACGTAATACAAAGGGTAACTCCTTTAATACTCGCTACCAAACAGCTATTAATTAATCGTATACTCGTGGCATTATAGAGAGCTTGTTAGGTGTAAACGCGTAGTTTCGTAGAAGAGAGTTGATGAATCGATTCAATGTTATTCTTCCCCCTTCCCTTTCCTTTTTCGAATTTACTATGAAGGAGAGAACAATGTAACTTTTCAAGCTGATTACAATATTTAATTTAACAATACATGATAATGTATTAACAATACGTGATAATGTGTGTATTGCATTTCGTCAATCAATCAATAATTTGAAGTATCATTGCGTCCTCATGCGACTTTAAACTATTTCAATTTTTTCAGTTTTCTGGACGCTTGCTGTTATATTATAATAATATTATAATTAAGGTACATGTTCTCTTCGGTCTCTCGTTCTCCTTCGTCATAACCGTGTCCACGAAATGTTCCTTCACATTATCGTTCCTTTTTTGCCATGCAGACACCGTTATTTCTCATCTTCGATTCCTAGCATGAACAAAATTATAATCATGAGCTTCATTCTTTTTCAAATGGATCTCATTCTCTTAGAAATGAGGCAGGTTATTGCGCTTATATAGATACTTATCTCAATGTAAACGCTCTATTTAAGTTCTACGCTGGATTGCAGAATGGGAAAAAAAATCACGGGTACTTTTGTTAATATTTTCTAGGAATTTTCTTTAAATTATTCCACAAATAGAAAATAGAAGACTCTAAACAGTCAAGCAGGATCTTTAGTGTTGTAAAAACACTAAAAATTCAGCATGTATTCACATTACGATTTTAATAGATATTTAATAGATATTTAATAGATATATACGAATATTATTTCTCTTCAAAGAAGTTAGGCGATTTACAGGTCATTTCTGTGTTGATTATCATTATTATTAAATACCAATGTTTTGTGAACATCGTACTTCACTTTATCAGAGCGAGTATCACACACAGGTTGTTTCTTACCCTGATGAAGAGAATTGCTCACGAAACGTTGGCATTTAAGTATCGAGATACGAAGATAACCCGTAATTTTCTTGAACACCTACCTTCTATTTCAATTCAAGAGCCCGGGGAAGTGCATTGAGAAGCCAGACGGTTTGAAGAGCTCGCGTAATTCTGCGATCACGCATCGCTTTAAGATATGTATGCGGAGAATCGCGATTACGCGATGCGCAATAATGACACATATTAATGCAACATACACTTATACTTAGCATAGTATTTACGAGAAACATATTGCTACTATTCTGAATTTTGAATAGCAGTTTATTGAAATCGCCTCACTCCTACTTCTTCCGTAGAATCATTCCTCTTCTCTTGCGTTGCTACTATTTTCTTTAATTTCAGCCTTTCTGCACAATTCTTATAGTTCCAATAACCTCCCGTTGTACTTAGAAAAGATCAATCTGACAATAGCATTCTAGTATCCAATATATATCTCGCAATATCCAGTAAGTTACTCTCCTTAATGAACTATCAGTCCATCTTAGAATTGTATTAGCATTGAATTGGCCGCCGTCATGCTGAGCTACGTTTCGCGACACTTATGTCTGCAAGTATTTATATCCACAAGCGTGTACTCAGATGTAATTTGTAAGATGTAATTTGGACAACGTAAGGAAAGAGAGAGAGAGAGAGAGAGAGCGAGAGAGAGAGAGAGAGAGAGAGAAGCGTGTGATGTAGCGATCAGTTTTAGAAGACGGCAATACGACGACATTAAACATGACTATGTATCGTATTTTTGTCTTCCTCGTATACGTACTACTGTAAGCATATATATCGATCTCCATTGCATTAATTAAAACACACTTCCTCTCGTGGACTACTTGTTTTCTTTTTTCATTTCATCTCTGTCGTGGTATATGAGATTTAGATTTGGGGAATAAACCAAGTTAGAGCAGACTATAGATAAAGTGTTGGCTGTTGTATCGTTTGTGGAAAACAATTAGAGTAAAAGCACACTGTAGATTTAAGTCTCCTGCGGCACAATGCTTATTTTTTGATTACTTGAGTTTTAGTAAATTATTAGAAATTCTGCGTTTTGTGATGCAATTGTAATAACTTACTAAAACGCGAGCAATCCAACATGTGCCGCAGGCCGAAGTGTCGGCCGATCGCTGTATTGTTTATGGAAAACAACAAAAATTGTGTCGTGCGCAGTTATCTACATTGCCATAGATTTTTCATAAACAACGCAATAATCGCCTGATATTTTGTTTATATATTCTTTTATCATATACTCTTAAAATTACTCTTAAAATTATTATATTGCCAAGAATTTTCCGACATAACAAGGATTTAAACGACACAATAATTGGCCGACACTTTAGTACAATCAATTTTTATTTCAAGATCGTCTTAAGTAATGTTTTAAGATGCTAACAATTTTGTGATTGACTTATGACATCTTAAGATTATATTTAAGACGATCTTAAATATAAAAACTGATTATGAACCAGCCATTATTAGTGTGTCTCTTACCTTTATGGGGATTTGGGTTAATCGGAAGGCTAGTGCTACAAGGAGTTAAGCACTTAGTCAGCTCCCACTTTATTACGACCTTGGCCATTGTGTAAAAAAAAGAAGAAGACCGCGATGTAATTTGCTCGTGTAAACCGGTTTTCTCAGATGGCGTATGACAGACTTGTACTCACATGGCCGTGATGTAATGAGACTTGTCGAATACGATGCTCGCTCAAGGCTAAAAGATGAACGGAACGTGAAACGGATAGATATTGATGGATCAATGTTTTTCAGCCTTCGTTTTTCGCCAACGGCGAGGAATCCAAAGATGGATAGCCGGAAGCCAATCGGCACGTCGAAGACGAGCCAAATAGTGCGATTTCTTCGTTAATCAGAGCGTTACTAGTTAGTCGTGTATTTTTCTGTTCCTCTTTCGTCATTCGTCTTCCGTGTTATAGTGCAGAATTTTAAATCCGCGGCGGTATCGATCGCGGCCGTAAAAAGCACATATTGATTAGGCTGCGACGTAATGTCTTGTCAACGAAATGTATGTGCTTAAAAAATTAAGTGCATATCGCTCGAAGATGGAAAAAGAAGAAGGAATTTGCTAGATTCCTCAAAGTAGTCCTCTAATAATCTAATGCAGATCTCCATTAATGTAGATTAACTTTAATCTCTGTTCAAATTACTCTTAATTTTTTTTTTGTAAAAGATTTTAAAAATTCTAAATTTTAAAGATTCTAAAAAGTTTTAGAAAGATGAAGAGTAACTTGAACCAAGATTGAAGTTTATCTATATTTCTATATAGTATGAAATATTTATGAATCATTATTTGAAATATTTCAGAAATATTTTGTGAACATTTGTAAAACGTTTTAAAATATTACATTAAAATATTTTAGAAATATTGTACAAATATTGTAAGAAAGAGAATATTCCAAAAATTTTGATTTCCGGAATATTTGTATTTTAGAAAGATTTTATGAAGAATTTTTGAACTATTTTAAATCTTAATATTAATATTTTGAAAATATTTTTGAAATATTCCATGTCGTATAATATTTCATGTTGTAGGTCAGAGGAAACAAGCATTAAGCCCGTTTGGGTCTAAGCACAAGAAAAGGATACTTACTTACTTACAATTAGACTTAAATTGTAGACATAAGTAACGCACAAGCTTTCCCATATGATGTACAACTTATTGCCGTGTCTCTAAGAGACGGCAATAAGTCGTACGGCAAAGCTTATGAGTTACTTACGTCTACAACTTAAATCTCTAAGTGTTATGACAATTCTTATGCTCAGACCCTTTCTACTAATGTAGTTTAATTATAATTTCGGTCTAACTCGCTCTTCATCTTTTTCTAATTCTTAAAACTAAAAAAAGACGAAGAGTTAGTTAAACTAAGATTAAAATTAAACTTTGATAGAAACGGGCATAGTTCTAAGAATTAGAAAAAGAACGACGATGAATAATAGTCGAATCGATTTAAATTTAAAATTGGAAAAAATACAGGCATTAATCTTACTTCCTTGATTTTCTCTTCTTTCGATGAAACACGTCTTTTAGAAGTTCCTTGTACGACAACAATGTAATTCTTTCTGAAGGAAAACAGTGCACGGCAATTTTCATTTTCAAAGGTGTTGCTCTCTCGGATAAATCGCGCTCGTCGTAGCGGAAACAACTTACACGATATAAGTACGGAACTTCCTTGTGCAGTTTTATTGTATAACGGTGAATTCTTTCGGTCTATTTACTAAAACCTCTCTCAGCGATAATCACAGTCGACAGAAAATAGTGCCACCAATAATCTCTGAGCGAGCGTTTGCATATTGGAATCTGTTATAAACGTGCGAAAGAGTCTATCTCGCCATTTCTAAGTAAATTAGCTAATTAACGGTAGCCATAAACATTCATGTATAAAAACAAACAACGACGTTGAGAACACCTAAGAAAGCTTTCTGAAACTGATCCCTTTCCTGGTTCGTTTATTATGAAACGTGAGCAGACTTGTTGGGTGCTTGGTGAAAGAGAAAGAATTCCCTAAGGGTGCGGGATTCCGGTAGACTGCTCGTGAAAGAACGAAGAAGTGCGTACCAGCGGCTGCCAGGAACGGAAAACCTCACGGAGTCTCATAAATCCTGAATTCTCGCCGCCGGAGCCAAGTTCGGCAGAAAATCGCGTCGAGGGGCAAAGTGAAGGAGGGTAGACGACGGTTATAAGCCGAGGTTTTAACAGCCAAGGGACTAGCTGGGAAGGGTATTGATCGTTTACTTCGCCAGAGACGCAAACGGATCCTTTTTATTGGGCTGATTTACAAATTGCTTTCTCGATAGAAAAAAGGACCTTCTGAGACATTAAAACAATATCATGTTTTAACTGAAATATCTCTCGATGATTCGAAAACAAATTCTTATTAATTGTTATGATTTCCTTTGATGTCGCATTTAGTTGCTGACCAGGCACTTGAGTCACGAAATTGATTTGTCATCAGAAAATTGATTCGTATATTAAATTGATATTCGTATATTAAATTGACTGACCAAATCATGCCACAACTCTTTATTTATTTATATATATAAATATATTAGGAGATGCGGAACGACTTAGTCAGATAATATTGATTTAATGTACAAATTCATTCTCTATAAAAGCTATTTTCTGCTTCAAATAGAACTAGTCATTGACCTAGCTAATATTAATTTTAACAGATCACTTTAGCTGTCCAATAGGACTGACAGTTGATGGAATATCTATTGCGTCGCGCCTAATTGAGTTGGAGAATAGCATGTGAATTTAATAATTTGTTACTTCTTGATTGCTTTACTTTTTTACGTTGTTTCTTGTAATAATATCCATTTTTATATAGATTAACTTTAATTTCAGTTTAATATTCTTTATCTTTTTTTCATTTATTGAATTAGAAAGAGTAAGTTAAAGTCAAGAAGTTAATTTACTTTCTAAATTCTTTGAAGTGGAATCTCATTCTCAAGTAAAAATTGAGCAAGTCCGATTGAGCAAGTCTTGAAAAAAAAACTGAACTCAATTTTCAATCTTTAAAGCCAATCTTTAATCTCTTTCTCTAATTTTTAGAATTAGAAAAATATAAAGAGAAAATCGAACCGAGATTAAAGTTAATCTTACATCGATGGCCCAAGGGTGAGCTTTCACTTTTCAGAATAAGATTCACCTCTAAAAGCTTTAGAGAATAAATAGAAACGGACATAAGTCTATTTGCGAATTCCTGAAAGTACTCGAGATACGCATTAGTTTTGAAATTCCAATTGAGAAAATGAAAGGATATCCAAGTTTAAAATTATAGTTACGTGCAAAAAGCAATACATCCAGGGAAAAAGCAAAAATGTCGGAAAATTCTCGATTATGAGTTTGGAAGTCCTGCAAGTATTTCATGGACAAGATCTGTATTGTTAACTCCGATATTGTAATAATTCTCGCAGCTTTTTGCATTATCACCCCCACCGTTTCTTGCATTCACCTTCTCCCTGCTGTCTGCAGCTGTTCCCCCTACCGTTCTTCCCTACCTCTCCGACTTCTCTTTCTCCTCTCTTCTCGTCGTCTACCGCGACGATATCGAACCGCAGCTCATCGCCGTAGTGCGAGGTGCGCACGCGTTCCCTGTGTATATCCCCTCGCGGAGGAGAATATCCTTCGTGATCCTGATTCTGTGTCTACCTTGCCGGTGACCGTCGCAGGTCACTCCGGCGTCACAGTTTCATCTGGAACAGTGTATCTCTCACATGGGGGGGACTTTCCTCGTGTCGCGTTCACGAGGAAATCTCTCTTCGACGAGGAGACCGTTGAAGATACCTAGATGCGACGCCCAGCAAGTAAACGCCTCGCGTCTCGCGCGACGCACCGGGTCTCCTAACGCGAAGTGATCGCTCCGAAAAAAAAAAAATCTACTCGTCTTGTGTGTGAGATCCAGTGAATCGTGAGAGTTCTCGTTTTTGCAGCAGGCATCGATGATTCCACACCGGGAAGCGAATCCTTGATCCCGGCCTGTCGTGAATTATGCGAGGGGACGTAGCGTGACGTTGAGTTCGGCCGAGTCCAGGTAGAAAAGGTGAAACTCGGCACCGACGCTGAGTCCTCCTTTGTTCGCGACCGTTTCCAAGTCGTGTTCTTGGCCCTTTTCCCTGGAATCGTCGTTCACGTGAATCTTTCCCAGTTCAAGATAGTGCGATGATGAAACGACGCACGGTCGTACTGGAACACGCGAGGTCGCAGTCGTATATTTAACCGTGGCATTAAGATTCACAGAGTTTATTAATAGTCTCATAAAATATTAACCGATGCTTTCTGAGTCTCTACAATAAATCGATTTAATTTGATTAGCAGAAACTCGCTCATGCGGAGCGTCGGTGGTGTCAAAATTGCGCCGCGCGAAAGCTCTTAAAGTCCTGTGACAGGATAGTCTGATTTCCCTCTAGAATTAAATAATAATCAATTAATTTTGATCAATTGATTTATTGAAAGGAAATCGTATTCCTCTTTTAAAAAAAGGAATCAAGTAATGTAATTGAGAGTTGCCACAAAATCGGAAATCGGGGAAAATTTTTTTGCAAAATTTCCTAGAAAATTAAAATTATTGAAAAAATTTAATATGCGTTATCACATCTACGTATTTAGAATACCTAATAATTAAATGCAAACAGTGTGCTTAAATGTATCAACGATATTAATAGTAATTTATATTGTTATATTAAATTGCTCTCTCAACAAAATATTTGACGGCATCCAAATCAAGACAAAAATACAGAAAAATATTATTGAAAGAAATCAGAGAAAATCATAAAATTTTGTCGGGAAATCAGGAAAAAGTCATGGAATGTTAGGATGACACTTTTGTGACAATCGCACTTGTGTAACAATCATTCAGTTCGATAAAACGTGCACTCTGATAGAAAAATATCAAACGCTCCGGTAGGATAACTTTCACTCGATAGGATGACTCAACTCCTTCTTAGTCTGAGATTGTTATGAAAATGAGAAAAAAAAAGATAAGAAGGAACGGAAGCGCTAACGAACGGATTACATTGGAAACGCGATAAATTGCGAGGGAATGAGATGATGCGAAATAAGTATATTAATTATTTCGTTTTGCGAAACTAATTAAATAGGAACGTAATTTTCCAACGCGCTTAACTATCACATTCGATAATTTATAACGCAAATAACTAACTGCGGTGTATCGCAAGGAAAAGAAAAAAAAGAACTCGTTAGTCAACCCGCAAAATATTGCGTTACCGCTATCCGAGTGGCGATCTGGATCGATCTGACTATCGCGTTCACTGGGTTTCTATTTTTTTATTTATTTTTTTTTTATTCTTCCCGTTCATCTATTCATAGATCCAAGTCTGCGAGTTGCCGTTTACATTACGTTTATCTCATTTTGCAGTTTCATTTGCGATGTCATCGGCGAGCGGAGCGATAACACGGCATCCCCGTGTCGGGGCACCGCTCGAATTCGCGTAACTTAGCGCGAGGATTGCGAAACGCACAACGCGGAACGCGCGTAATTCGGCGCGTATAAGCCGGATGACGTGCAACTTGGGAAAGTGACTGCGGCAACTGCATGTCTACCGAATTACTCATCGTATTCCACCAGGCTTCTTCCATTAACGCTCTCGCTTCTCAACCTGCTGCGCGTTTCCCTCCTCTTGTCCTCTGTCGACTGTAAAACGACACATTCCGTCCCATCCAGCTAAATATGCCGTCCGTGCTCCATCTTCTATTTACATTATCCTATTCCGGTTGAAGCTTTCCGACTGTCACGTTCAGTGATATACCACTCGGCCACGTCGAGAAAATCTCCTCCATTGAGGAAACTCGAAGAGATCCACGAGAAAACTATTGGATTCTCCTCCTTCTGCTCAAGTCAATAACAAGCCTAACAAGTTCCCGAGAAATTCCCGAGAAGTTCGATTATCCTCGCGCTCATTCAGCTAGAGACTTGGCGAACCGCGTTCGACTTGGTGAAGCGCACGGGACCAGGACGGCCGATGACCCGCGCGCGATTACCGGGAAACGACCGACGATCCGGTTGAGGGAACAAATCGACGATGGCCTCCACGTCGGCCGAGAACTCGAAGGGCGCCCGGAGACGCACCACCGGCCTGCCAACGCGCGTTCGCGTCCCCGCGAACTTGGAGAACGGTACCGTCGGCGGCGCCGAGGATGGACGCGACGACTCCGGCCTCTCGTCCGAGAGCTCGACGCCCACGAATGGATCGCCGCCTCCGCGACAACCCAGGGCGTCGAGCAACGGTCAGATCACTTCCACAAGCATCGGCGTCGCGGCCGCCTCCTCCTCCTCCGCCGCGATCTCCTCGCGAGCCAAGAATAGTTCCGGAAGGTAGTGCCTCTCTCATTCTGCTGCTCCCTTCAGGAAGAGCTATGCTCTTCCCACAAATATTTCCGAGCCTAAGAGAGATACAAGATAGCGAGGAAGCGCGGAGATTAGGTGCCGCACGCTCGTTTTCTTTTTTTTTATTGAGATAGCGTGACTGTGATGAGAATTATGATAATGCTCGAATACACTACTTCCTGTTAAACCCCCGCTGGTTTATGTTTACTCGCAGAAAGCTCTCGCTGCTTGTCGTTTATATTCGGCACGTATAGTTCTTTTTCTATATATTATATATATATATATATATATATATATATATTTATATATATATATATATATATATATAGATATAGATATATATTATTTTCCATATATTTCTATTCTTCTATTACTTTCTATATACATACAATGAGTGCAAAAAGTATTGTACAGAAAAAATTTTTTAAAAAAACTTTATTTTTAAAAAGTAAATATTAACTAGCGAGAAATGAGAATTGATGTCGAATCGATATCGACATGATGATTTCACTAATTCGACGTCGATTCGATGTTTAATTGACGATCATTTCTTGTTGGTAATTAACAATTTATTCATAAAAAATAAAATAGACTATGTTTCTTAAAATTATATATACCAAAAAGATGTAATTATAGAAAATATATCATCTGAAAAATAAACGAAAATTAAAAATTCTATTGTTTGGATCCTCAAAAAGTATTCGACGAGAAATTTAGCTTCTAAAATCAAGAATACATGCAAAGCTCGTTTGATTATGATTAGAACAGAATATATTTATTATATAAAATTGCTAATTAATGTTTATTTTTTATAAATAGGATATTTTTTATAAAAAATTTCCTTGTACGAATACTTTTACTCTGTACTTTTTGCACTCTATATATATATATGTTATTTATTTCCGAAGTGCATGATTAATTATTATTTTTCGTCAAGTCATCGTACTTCTTTTTATTATATTATATTATAGAGAATGATTTAAAATAGATGACAAAAGATGACGAATAGATTAATTTATGAATATCTGATCTCTATATGGTTAACAAACCTCTTTTAGAATTTCTGTACAGGATATAATCCCAAAATTCGTTGACTTAAAATACTACAATAGTAAGTTCTTGACAAATTAAATAAAAAAGTTATATATTTATAAATTTCTATTTTAAGCTGTAATTCTTGAAATGATAAGAATTGAAATATGATCAATTACAAAGTATATTTAGATGGCCACGTGTCCATGAGTCGCGCGTGCGGTAGTATTAGTAAACACAACATTGTGACTTGAGCTTTTGTACAGTTGACGTCGCTTCTAGTCTGCTTTTATTTTATTCATATAATGATCGTTTTAAAAGTTTCATTAAATTTAAATGTTTTATTATTATATACAATTTATTAATTTTTTTCTACATAACTACACTATTAGAAATGCTTCCTTTACATGTAAATGAAGCTCGTGATTATAAATGAAATTAAAAGTAACGAACGATTTAACTGAAAACTAAATTACAGTAGTTACTTAAATGTAATGAACGTATGCATTAAATTTCACAAAATTTTATGAAAAATACATTAAATTTAATGTATTTTAATGTCATGAAATTAAATTCAAATTGTGTAACTTAAAATACATTAAATTTCATGAAATTTGTAATAATGTACATTAAATGTAATTCAAGAACATTTCTAACAGTGAGTTATAGATTTTATTGTAATTCTCATCTCTCTTTGGAATCTGAGTCACTCGGCCTTGTAATCAGCGTGAACGATATTCTCATTATTTCCCAATTTGGAGCGTAAGAAACAACTCTTATAATTTTGTTCACTGAGGCTCAAAAGAAACCCGAAAATTTTGAATTATGTAAGAAGAATATATTAAATTATCATTTTGTGCTTCGATTACTGCTTGACTCTCATTCATCTAATACATTTTTCTTTATTAATGATGAGGACGCACTTCGGCGTCTACTAACACTTACACACGGAGAGAATTTTCTTTTAAAATTTGTCCTGAAAATGGTAGTTGTAATACAATACAATATTTTCAAGATTTTTACCATGTACGGTAAAATTAATCAAACTTATTTTATACTTTATTGTAATTTTAATGAATGAGAGAGATTTACAATTCTTCAAAATATAATGTTGTCCCACAGCTGTCATATTTTCAGGGTAAATTCTAAGAAAAAACTCTTTCCGCGCAGGTAATCATAATATTTTGTAATTGGTCATATAAACTCCTATCCCAGAAATTATTGCTTAAAATAAAAATTTACAAATAATTTTTCTTATTTAATTTTTCGAAAATTGAAATACTAAGAGCCGGTTGTTCCGATTTTTTCAAATAAATTATGTGGTAATTTATCTGTTGGATAAACAAAAGAGTAAAAGAATAAGAGCATAAGAGAGTAAGATAGTGAGCTGAAGTTTACCAAAATAAACCAGTCTAAGTGAATTAAAATTAAAATAAAATACGTTTAGTAAAATTAAAATTAAAATACTATCTGGTTATAGTATTCTGAGTTGTACATTTTGGAATACTTTATATAATGACTGAAGAATTCTTCCTTTCTCTTTAAAAAAATTCTAGAACTTCTGGTGCAATTCAAGGAGAGTTCCGACAATTAAAGGCATAGAATTACATGGATTTCGCTGTTCTTGTTTCAGAATCGGAAGTGACAGGATGTCAAGGCTATTACGCAGTAGATCGGGAACGGAATCGCCTCGTTCGTTAGACAACATGCGCAATCGTCAAGTTTCTAGTCCTATGAGAACGTCAGGAAGTGTAAGTCATGAGTCTACGCTCAAACTCAATTTGTCTGAAGGGAATATTTTGCTGATATCTTACTGACTATAGGTATCATCCTCGTGCGTCGATTCCGGTGACGAGGCCAGTCTCAGGATAGACCGCGGCACGTATCAGTACATGTTCCAGGACATCGTCTCCATAAAGACGATGCTCCTGAAGCTCAAACGAGTTCTTCAGGAGGTACGACAGAAGCATAATACACGCTTGCATTTTACCTCGCCAAAAATTGTGCACGTCACATGTCACATCGCTTCTTGCGATCGTCCACATAAATATGTTTCACGCGTTTTAAGCGCGGTGCCGAAGCGAATTGAATTTTAGCTCCAGGCCCGCCTTCGATTTCCATCATACACGTTATCGACCACAAGCATTTTATTCCGTTATCCATGTACACGGTGCGTTTATATTTTTATCTATTTTTATTAACACGATCTTTTTTATTTTTCATTTTTGTCATCGTCCTTCCTGATTTTGCGTCTCAAGTCAGGAGAGAACGATTTGACGAGGGTACGTTGCATTGATTTTCTTTGCACATTTATTAATTTACATCACCTTATTTACATGCATGTGTTTGTGTATTTATTTAATTATTATATATCATGTATAATATATACATTTTTTATAATATATTATGTACTTTTACTTACACGGAATCGAGTAAAAAATTATACATATGAAAGTTGCAATTATACAAAAGAAAGCAGTATATGAAATTGTAATTACAAGAAGATATGTGAAAGTTATAATTGCAAGAAGTAGATTCAATCCTCATTCGAATTCTACTGTTTTACTCGGTCCCGATAGCAAATTATGAAAATTATCGCCAACACTAAAAATAAATCTGTGCACTAATATCTGATATTGATTTTTAGACAGAAACTCTCAACCCATTCGATAATCCGAAGGTGAGTACTTATATCTCCTATAAAAAAGTGCTCAGAAAATAGATCTAAAAATAACTTAGACTTTCGTCTTTAATTCTGCTTAGTTGACGTTAAGTTAAATTAGAAATGACGTTATCGATATTATCGCAGAATGGCCTCTTCTGTAACCTGAACGAGGGTGGAAGTAACATGACTGACGTGAGCACATCACCGGGAAGTGGTGGTAGTAGTATTGCGGACGAATTGGCGGATCTGAGAAGGCAAGTGGTGTTCCTTCAGGGTCAGGTGGAGGACCGAGATCGCACCATACAAGTGCGGGATCGTACCATCGAACTACTTGAGGTAAATAACGAGGTAAATCCCACTCGCGATTAACTATACCGCTCTGTACCGCGAAAAGCTCGTCCTCAATGGAAGTCTAATCGGTAATCATCCTCAGAGCGCTCTTTATTATTAATTGAAGCGAATCGCATAGAAGTGATAATCGAATATTAACCTTCGCAGCTCCAGATGTCCAAACTTCAAGAACCTAAGAATGGCGATACTCAAAGCTGTACTTTGTCGACACGCAACATCAACGTCTCCTCTGGAGATACTTGTAACGCCGCTACTCAAACAGAGAAGGTATCGCTTCATCGAATCTTTCAATCTCTTTATACATACTTCACACTGTTTTATCTTTGTATTGTTACGATCATAGTAATCGCTTTTGTTTTGTGATTGCATTTCGTGATTCATTACTATTAATGTTATCTTATCATCATCCTCTCGATTAAAAGGAAATTGTTTGATTGCGGCTTTAGACACGTCCAGTATCGGCGGGACCCTCGCTCCTACAGTCACTCCCACAAGATGGTGTCATGGGGCCTCTCGTTAGGTGAGAATTTATCCTTTATGAATAATTGTTACACGTTCAAGTTCTAATATTTATAATCTTCATTCAACATACATTAGTTTTGTAAACAATTAATACCATTGATCGTCGAAAATTACATTTACGTAAATTATTCTTGTATCACTAACACAATCGTGTTTTCAATATCTTCTCTATAATGTGCATCATAAATAATAATGTTCTTTTTGCTGCTCTGGTTCCACTCTTTACTCGGGTGATTCCGCGTGACGCAGCTTCAGGATCGGGAAGGTAGAGTGCGTCAGTCTGTGTGACTTGTTATTGGGATATGTACTCCTGTCTGCATTTAACGCCCTTATATTCATGCATCTCTTTTATTTTCGTGCCACTTGTTTGACAATTCGTTATTAATAATTGCGTTCACATTTTGCATGGAATCGAGTAATTTGACTTCTCACTTGCTTCGCAATTTCCGATTGATCAAGACAAATCCTGTCAGAACAAAATGATCGATTTATTATAAATTGCTACATTTTGTTATAACAGCTTGATTATTTTATATAAAACATGATTATTTTATAAAATATAATAGTTTTATATATAAATTTTATATATAAATTGTTGTATTATATTTTATAGCAGTAACAACTATTCAACAAAATTAAAACTTTTTGTTTTATTTTATCATTTTTTATTTTTTATTCAAGCTTGTCATGTCTTCGATCAATATCTTTTTTCTTTGCGAAAGAAAATAACCAAGTGACTGCATTTTGATTGAAAGCCTAATGATCGAATAAATTCTAATGTAATTTAGAAAATATCTTTAACTATTTGAATGTAGAAAGATTCGAATGTAGATTATTGTGCCGTTTACATTTGTAAAACTAATGTTTCTGGCATGTTGTAATAACATAGTTCGTTTTTGTTTTAATGTTAATGTAATAATTACATCTTGACATTCCCAATTTCTTGCGATAAAATACTGGATTTATAATTCGTAATGTTTCACGCTGCCTTGATTAGCCATGTGCGGTAAGTTTTGAATTTTTTTCATTCGATCAACTCAGAATTGTTACTTGAATCGAACTTTTACGTTCTCCGCGATCTCTATTTTTCATAGTAATAACTTCTCGATTGCAGTTGGAGTGACTCGTTGGATCGTCAGCGACCATCACTGCTCTCCGAGCTTAATTCCGCCGGGAGCCATCGCAAGCCAATCGAACGTTTACCTCATACGCTAAGACTCCGTCAAGAACAGACTCCGACACGTCGCATCAACGTGCATGCGAGAAGACACTCGTCAGAATGCGTGTCCGGCTCGCCCACCAAGCCGAAGAATTGTATAAAATCGCCATGCGATTTGAACGACGCAGATCAACGTGATGCTAAGATAGAAGGAAACACTGTCAAGTCTCTCATTCCGACACCTAGAAAACTACGGCTTTAATGACACGCTGATTATATCGATTTTCTTTGCGTATAGCAACGTTTCTTTTCGTTCCAGACGTCCGTATCCTTTAATTAAATTCTAAAGTACAAAAAAACCTTTGAAAGACATTGATCTCTTTATGGACAAATCATTTACATGAAATCTTTTATTTGATTTTTCATTCAGTAAACCTAAAACGCCTAAATCGAGAATGAGTCTGTAATTAGAATGATTATGGACTTATTCAGGTTTACTGAATGAAAAATTAAATAAACATTTCATGTGAATAATTTGTCCGTAAGGAGATCAGTATGCCTTTCAAAGATTTTCTGTACTTCAGAATTTAATTTGTATATAATTACTCAATCATATTTTCGCCAGACTGATTCGGACGTCCAAGATATCGTAAAATGATCTCGTTTTATCTGCTCGTACTCGTAATTAGTTCTCTGCGCGACATAATGTTCACGTCCTACGCGTTAACAATGATGTATGTTATTTGATATTATGCGTCTGATATAATTCGCCATAATATTTATGTAATATGGTGCAGAGAGTGTCGTGCGTAGCCATCTATTCCTGAGGATATTTCGGACAGTATGTAATTCGCGTCCACGCGCATTATAGGTATGGATACACTTAATTGTTAATATCAGTAAATTTCATTTCTTCACTTAAACGTAAATTTATCAAGCAAATTTTCTTTCTAGCTAATTCGCTGTAATCAAACGAAAATTAGACGCAGTTAATCATTGTTAATAATCACAAAAAAGCGTTGTATTTTATTTGTCATCGTCATTCAAAGATATCGCAAATACGTTTGGATAATTTTGAGAAAGTTGCATGAATGTAACTTCGGTTTGTGGATATACCTTATGACAAATAGACACGGATTATAATTAGTGAAGTCAGGGTATTATGTAAATTCCAGATAATTTTAATTTATTGTGTGCTTGGTATGTGCTTGGTGCTAGTAAGTTCGTATTCGATATTATAAGTAAATTCGTATATGATATTTAGATTCTCTTGTCTTTCGTGTAATCGAATAAATCCACGAATAAATCCAATTCAAATCTTCTAATGTTAAAAACTTTAGTTCTTGAGATTCAAAATCGTAATGTAGTTTGAGTTATTTTTCCAAACTGTAATCTCACAGATTATATATAATTTTTTTAGATTATATACTCTTCTAATAAGATAATTGAGAATTCAAACAATGTGCATTTAAAAAAATATACACGTTATATATAATCCTTTATTTTCTATTAAAAAGATAGATGATAACAATAATTATTACTACAAAATATAAACACAAACGTAAGTATTTTTTCGTCCGCTTTGTATGACATTCTGCAGTATAGCAATTATAGCAAAACATTTCACATAAAATGAATAATATCTGGAGATTGACGAATGTCAGGAGAAACTAGATATTTTATGATCATTGTATTATATTTATTTGTTCATACGTTTAATTTATATACTAATTATATTTGAAAATAAGAACGGAAGGAAAATGAGAGAGTGAAAGTGAAAAGAAGAAAGAGAAATATATATATATATATATATAAATATATAAAATTTCATTAATTTTTTTAAGAAATATAAAATAAAATGTGGAGAATTAGGGAAATCTTAGCTTTTCCGCAGAATTATCTTCGCAAGATGCAGTCAAATATTTATAGAAATATACCGAGTAGTTCAAATCCACTTACTATTAATAACGAATACAAATTCATAGATCTGATATGGGATAAATTAAATGGCAATTTTATTGATATTATCGATGAGCAATCGACATTGATGTTAATCGCCCGCCACAGCTACACTTCGGAAAGCGAGCCTGTGACTAATGCGAATGATTTTAAAAATTCTGTCGCATCGTATAAAAGTTATGGTAAATAAAGAGCATACATAATATAATGATTACACGTTTATTCTCTACATCCCGACGACCATTATTACTGATTTTTATTTTCGCAAAAGTCATAATGCAAATCGACTTGTATATCGATAAGCGAACTTCTCTATGAATTCTGTCATTGTTTTAAAGTGTCGCTTTGACGTAGCGACGTACACATTCTATACTTTTTCTCATAAATTTGATACGGCAAAAACTTTATATTGTCAAACTGACGAGTGTCAACAACGGATGTCGCTCTAATAGTAATTCTGTATATATACATAAAAGGACAATGTGTACATTCGCAGAGGTACGTGCTGTTATTCGATATAGTTGATTGAGTCGCATTGACTGAGTCGCGTGTTGCAGGAGACTAGTTGGTCCTATATTTGGGATGCAATGGGAGACCTAAGCGCTGTGCCGCAGAAGAAGAGTATGCGTATTTTCTACAATATACCTTTTTAACACAAAATGTGCCATAAGTTCATTTGTCGTTAACCAGAAACAATTCTAACAGTCGTAGATTATCTCCTGGAGCGTTTGGAACACGGTCATATTTACACGTGGGTCGGCACTCTCCTTTTAGCAATCAATCCCAACGGCGAGATCATCAAGGACATTTACGATCTCTCGCAAACTCACGAGTATGATAATGTATGCGATGTGAGCTGTAAGGAAGTGTCGCCTCACATATTCGCCGTGGCTGCCCGGGCGCACTACAGGATAGTTCAGGGTCTCGGAAAACCCAGCCAGGTAAATCCAACTATCTGAAGATTCGAGCACAATCTTCTTTGTGCATTGAATTATCTTTTCCTATTTCTTCAATTCAGAGCAGAAATGATTTATGCCAACAGAGAACCCATCAACAGAGATAAAGAAAGAATTTTGTTGAAGTATTTAAAAATTTAGCCAGATGCAGATTTGAAAATAATTTTGTTGGATCATAAAAATAATTATGCAGGACACTTAAACGTTGATGATAATACTGCAAATACTTTTAACATTCTAACAATCAGTTTAAGTGATCTATAATTATTTTGATGGTCCAAAATTATTTTCAAATCTGCATCTAGCTCTTTTAGATATTTCAGTAAAATCATTCTTTTCATGTAGTAAAAGTCCAAAACTGATACTGAGGAATCTCAGTATCAGACCAAGACACATGGTCTTTGTACTCGAATTGAATCTTATTTCTGAACGAATCCATTCCAGATTGATTGTATTCATTTATTCCGTTTCCTTGTACATTTGTAAACGATGTTTCTTCGTAAAGGTGATAGTCTTAAATGGAGAAACCGGAACAGGAAAGACTTTCAATGCATGGAAGGCGCTGGAATTCTTGACCAGAAACGCATCCCCTGAGGTCCTCGAGACACGAGATGTAGTTTGTGATATCATACGGAGGATTTCGGTCGCCTGCCGTTTGATATCGGCCTTCACAACCGCGCCCACTGAAATAAACAAAGTCAGCTCGAGGCATGTGCAACTCGTATGGCTCGAATACAAAATGGGTAGCATATGCGGAGCAACGATATCCTCCTATCTCCTAGAAAGGGACAGAGTCACGAAGGGCTGCTGCAATTTTCAGATTTTTAGTCAGGTGAAGGAGACTTCAGTTAGCTGTGCACATTTTTAAAAAATAATAATTTTTAATATAACTGTTAATCGGGCCTTTTGCTAAATTTCGCGAAACTGCATCTTAGATGATGAGTGCGGTAGGAAATGTAACATTCGCAGACTTCAAATTGTCGATGGATATGCGATACTTCATGATGAGCGACTGGGATTCTCTAAAAGTGCGAGAGTTCTGCGACGATTTCCGTGAGACTATAAGAGCAATGGATATGTTAGGGTTTACAGTGAGTCAGAAGAAGGACATTTTCTTCATTCTCTCTCTACTCATTCACATGGGTAACATACAGTTTGTGGAGGAAGACGATCGTTGCAGGATCGATACCAATGATCATCGTACGTAATCTCTCGATGACAATTATATTAATTATTTTACGTAATATAAATTGCGAAACTCATACAGTATTTTATCCGAGAAACATCCTGGGAACATCCTTAGGACGTTCAGAAGATACATGAGAGCCATGGAAATTCTCCTTTCTTTTAAAGCCTCATTTTTTAAAATATTAATATTCATAAATAAATTAAATAAATATTCATAGCAAATTGTATTTACTTTTAATATTTCTAAACGCTTTATCACAATTTTGATATTCCAAAAATATTTTTTTAAGATATAAAAACTTCTAGATATAAAAACATAGATTCTATTATATTACTCTTCTTTTGTGTTAATATAATTTTAAATAAAACGTTTGATGAATTATACATTTAAATAACATTTTTTTAATGTAACAGTTTAAGTAATAATTTGATATTCTATCTTATCATTTTGACTTAAAAAAGATTTCGCTTGCGGCAAAGTCAATAAACTTCTTTAACAAAAGGGATTTCCACGAATGATGCGTCTTCTCTCAAAAGACATAGAGACGTTCTTTGAATGTCTTTAGGACATCCCTTGAAAGTTTGTACTGTATGGGAAATGCTTTTCATTGGTAATAAGCGGTGTGAAGGAAAAGTGAAAATTCAACAGATATCATGCGATTTTCAGAATCTAGAGAAGCCTTGAATAACACATGCAAGTTGGCCTGCATCAAAGAAGAAGACATCGCTGAATTGCTCACATCTACTTTAATAAACCCTCAAAACACCCGGCGTCGACACACCATTTGCCGACGTAATCTCAACACGACAAATGCCTGTCGCTACCGATTGTACAGCATCATCCGCCATTTGTACGATCTTCTTTTTAGCTGGCTGATCAACTTCGTAAACAAAATCTTGTCCGCCCGTTTGTACAGCGAGCGATTGGGTATTAAAGATGTTTTCTTCCCTTACAGAAATCTAATTTGATATTAAAATTACTTATTTTGAAGGCCTAGTTTAGGCCTAGTTTCACAATTGACTCTTAACTGAAGTTCAACTTGTTCATTCTAGAATTGGAAAAAGATGAGAAATAAGTTGAATCTCGGTTAGGCATTGTTCAATGCCTTTAATGTTTAAAATAAGTAATTAATTATTACCTACCAGTACATATTAAATTTTTATAAGAATTAACCACTTCAAAATTTATAAGGACAAACCGCTTTAAACGACAAAAGGCGATACATTATTCCATGAAAAAAGATATGATTTTGCAAATATCGACCGATATTTCTTGCGTTTTAGGAATATTGGACATTTTCGGATTCGAATGTTTTGATTCAAACGGCATCGAGCAACTTTGCATTAATTTTGTCAACGAGAGATTGCAGCAATATTTCGTGGAAAACTATCTGGTGTCCTGCCGGAACGATCTACAAAAAGAAGGTCTCATCGATGATGAGGAATCGTTCGCAATTGTGCAATTGTACGAAGATCGCATAAGCACGATCGAAAAATATTTATTTACTGCCATAAACGATGTAAATATCTTACAAATATTTAATAAATGATATCTGTTAGTACGGGAGAATTAACGATGAACATTTTCGCGTCACAGATGTGTCTATCGACTGTTCCGAACAGCTCATCTACATTAATACGCCAAGTGAACGCTAAGAACTGTTTTGCAACGAGACGATTTTTGAACGTAAGGAAAGAAAATTTTGTTATACAGCATTATTGTGGTACCGTACAATATTCCGCTTACGATCTGCTTTCCAAGAATACTGATAAGGTAAACCAATCATGATAAATAACAAAAAAAATTTGTTATTTTTTTCATTATCTTAAATAAAATTTAAAAATTCGAACTTTTTAAAAGAAGAAAAAACTTCTTTTCCATATGTAAAAAAAAAGAGTAAGAGAGTTTCATTAGAAAAACATGAAAAGTAAGTTAAATTAAAATTAAGCTACAGTAATAAAAAACGGATATTAGAAATACATTTAAAGATCATTTAGCAGAATATACAAAATATTAAATCGATGTAGAAAATTTGTATTCGTCTGATTACAATTCAAAACAAAATTTTGGTAAAATCGAATTCAATATATCCATTAAATTATAATTTAATAACTTAATGGATAATTTTACTTTGATTTTATCGAAATTTCGTTTTTAATTGCATTCGATAGTACAAATCTTTTGCATCAACTTGACTTTACATGCTAAAGATCTTTAAATGCATCTGTATAACGTTTCTATTACTATAGATTAACTTTAATATAATTTAACTTTTTATCTTTTTCTAGTTCTAAGAATTAGAAAAAAAATAAAAAGTAAATTAAATTGAGATAAAGGTAATTAGTAGAAATTTAAATGTTTCGATTCCTATCTGAGTGCTATTTATAGTTAGTTATTTATCCTTGTTTACATTCGATAAACAATAAAGAGGCTTATTCTTTTTAGCTGATGATTAATTATGTATCTTGAAAAAAAAGTGAAAATTACAAAGGTAAACAAATTCGATAGGACATTTATAATTTTATTGATCAACATCTGGTGAATTTGCTTTCTTCTATATACAATCGTACAAATTTTATATACAATACCCCCTGAACTTCTTGCACGTTTCATCTTTTCCTTCTTTTTTTCTCCACAGAAAAAAAAAGAGAAAATACGAACTGTGCAAGAAGTTCAAATAAAAAGAAAGGTTTAGGCTGAGTTGTTCCACTTTTTGGTAAACTTCAACTCACTATCTTACTCTCTTATGTTCTTAAGCTGCCTCTACATAATTAGAAATTTTATAAATATTCATAATACGCAAAATATTAGAAACATAAGTTTCTTCATTTAAATTAATTTTTAAATTAAATTAAAATGTCAACGCTGTCGCAATTCAATTCATTAAGTGCGGTTGATTTGCATTTGCGTGTATCTTGCATGCAATGATACCTTATTCTGCCAATTCTGTAACTGCTGTAACTTTAGGAAAGACGTTTTGCAGTTTGCGAATTATAGAGGCTTTACTCTTTTACTCTTTTGTTTATCCAATAAATTACCACATAGTTTATCTGAAAATGAAACAACCGATCCTTAAAGGTAAAATGATACACGAGTGATACTCGAAATAAAAATCTGAATATAATCTAACGTGATAATGCATTTACAGATTCCGGACGAGATAACGATAACATTCAGCGTGAGTACGAACAAATTTCTACACTCATTAATTACCAAAAATAATCTACATCAAGTTAATGGAAAAGTAAAGAAGCCTACGATGCTTTCCAAGCTCCGATGTAATGTGGACTTGTTGATACAAGAATTAAATAAATGTGACACGCATTACGTTCGCTGCATTAAGCCACAGTATAGTATTTAACAATAACGCATAATCAAGTTTACTTTTTTATACAATAAAAAATGCACCTTGTAGGCGACTCAACAACCACGAGTGGGATCGAGACAATCTTCGCAAGCAATTGGCTAATACGGGTGTTCTTGACGCGTTATCACTGGCCAGATGTAAATATCCGATTCATTTCATCTACTGGGATTTCTTCAAACGCTACAGTAGAAAACGCATAGGTAAAGATTCTAAAAAAATTTTGAGCCTATTATATTAATTAATTATTTCTCCGTAGAAACCTGCAGTAATTTACGTATAGCTTGCAAAAACATACTGGAGTCATTCTCCCTGAACGACAATTCATCGGTGCATTACGGGAAACGTTTAATTTTTTTAAAAGAATCTATATTTCTGCAATTAGAAGCGGCTAGGAAGCGATACCGTGCCGAATGTGTCTGGAAGATCGAATCTTTTTGGTTGAAATATAGCAAGTATTTCTTTGCATGTATAAACATTCACATCTTCGTATCAATCATAAAGGCGCAATGAAAACTCGATGTGCCGAGAATGATTAATGGGTTTTCTATAATGAGCCTTAAAAAATTGACCAATAATAGTTGATTATTTTCTTCATTCGACTTTGATTAATTATTTTCTTGCGGCTTAAAATTTGAAACTTATAGCTTATTATAGAAAGCCATAAAAGATAAACAGTAAAATTAAAAATAAATAAATGCACTATCCAACAAGAAATGACTCATTGAATTGATGTCGAATCGACATCTAATTGAGTTATTTCTCGCTAGATAAATATCATTATATATCATTATATTAGGTGTAGTAAAAAGAAATCCATTATTTTTCCATTCAATTTCATGCATATATCGATTAATAATTTTTGATGAAAAAATTCGGTAGACCAATCATTAAACCTGGGAGTCAATTATACAATGTAGTATACAAGTTTTTCATTTCTACTCTAGAAAAAAAGTTACATGATATCTGTTCGTGTTTGCACTTTTTGCACTCACAATCTCTACTTTTTCTATGGACTTTAGCAGAAAGCTAACTTATAATCTTAAAACAGTATAGTCTTATGATTTAAGTCTTATGTCTTTAATAACGTACAAGAATTGTCTTATAACTTATGTTTTAAGGCCCCTCGTATTTATACATACTTTAAGATTTAAGTCACAAGATAATTCTTGTGCGTTATTAAAGATTTAAATCATAAGACACTGTCTTAAGATCATAAATCAGCTTTCTGCTAAGGTCCTATCTTTAACATTCGAATATATATTATCTTATCTTAAGTGCACAATAGTTATGGGGATTTCAAGCAATATGAACGAGTCTATCTCGTCGTCATAGGCTGCGTTCCACTTGACGCTCGCAACGCTCTTGGAATCGTATTTCATCTTAGCTATTTATCAAGTGTTAAGGTATAATTTCATGCTGGCAGTCAGTGATCATTTTTAGCATTAAAACAGGCCACGTAATCAAAATTAACGAATATTAAGTCTCAATTCTAATGTAAGAGTAATTCTAATTCTAAGAATTAGAAAAGATAAACATAAGTTAAACCGAGATTAAAGTTAATCTTACATTGATGAAACCGAACTAACGTCAATTTGATTATTGCCTGTTTTAACGTAAAAACGTTGAGTGTGAGCATCGAAAAAATTTTTAAACAAGGACAAATAATGCTTGCGAGAATTGTAAATGCCAAGTGAAATATAGCTATAGAGATTACAATTAAGAGAGAGAAAATTCAAACTAATTTCTACTATCTTTTGCGCAGAGAATTATACGCAATATATGGAAGAAAACACAATTGATGATACTCGGGAAAATGTTAGCACCAATATCCAAAATGAATTAATTGAGGAATCTCAATCGGAACTTAAGATCGTCGCGTCTGTATCAGGAATGAATGCAAAACAGCACGAATCGCAAGATGTAAAAGAAACTTCAGAAAATACGGAAAATGATATTCAAATGATCGTTCAAAAAAATTTGCGCGAGCAATCTCAATTCGAGAGATCCCTGTTAGAATACGAACGTATTATACCAATACAAGATTGTCCACGTTTCATGTCTGGAAAATATGGATATGTAGAAATATTGACAACATTAGCAAAAAAAACTGCATATATATTACATTGGCTGGATGGTGTGAATAAAGCAAAAGATACAAAAAAAAATAAACCATCGATATTAGAACTGCTGCGAGAAGAGTACAATAACGATCAATCAGACAGTAGCAATTGCTGCGAGGATATTCAATTACAAAATCATAAATCTTTAGATGATAATAAGTTTCATGTACAAAATAAATGTGAGGAGAATCGTGCATATTATAACGAGGCAAGTAGCATTAATAATATGATATATTGTACTTTATCTGTTTATATTCATGAAAAACTCTTATTTAGAAGGAAGATTTGTATATTATACAATGTGGTGTTTTTACGCTATTTTACAAAAATGGAATTTTGAGTCGACGACGTCCAGCAAGGGTAAAATATAAATTGAAACTGTGAAGAAAAATTACATAATTAAAAAACGTGCTTTATTATCTTCTTTTAGCTACCAATTAGAGTACATACTCGTCTCAGGTGTCTACCCAACTCACATTATTTGGTACATACGGAGTTACCACAGGGTCTACAGGATTGTCTTTAAAAAGAATATTTGTATAAATATAATTCTTAATATTTAGGAGTCCCCCTGAACTCTCTCTACACTAAACACATATATAAGTACAAATAATTTTTATCTAATTTATATTGAGGTAAAAAAATTCATTTAATTTAAAAGATTTACATACAAACTTTTAGAACTTCTTTTGTCTCGACTGACGTGAATAGGAATTCGCGTTAGAAAATAAGAAAAGATTAACGACATGCTAGTAGAGACTCTAAAAAGAGCATCTAAAAATCATTAAAAAAATAGAAGTTTCATGAAAGGAAAATAATGACAATCTCTTTAAGTTTTAATTAATAAAAATGATCTATATACAGCTATTTAATACAAAATGAATAATTACATATGACAATACTTGTTGACAATACATGTAATACTAAAATGTTCGAATGAAGCTTATACATATCTTTATAGATTATAGAACAATTACAGACAAACATTTGCTAAGTTATAAAAATTGTAAGGACCCTTCTTTTTATCTTTAATTACAAGTAATCTGCGCGATGCGACTAAAGCAAGAGTGGCTTGAAGGTCGCTTCTTAGAATTTGATAATTAGCTCTTAAACTGACACGTCTTAAGTTATTTTGTGGCACCGGACGGCCACCAGCGAACGCAAATCTGTAATCACGTTTAAATTATATAATAAAAATGTTACGCATTCATGTAACTATTAGCTATTAATTTTATGATACACACCTTATTTCTCGTCTCGGTCCTCTCAGAGTGGAATCTGGAAATGCCGTTTGTCGATCCCACAGCATTCTGGTGTTAAGCAACGATCTGACTTCTACGTATCTTATCTTGCTTTTAACGATGATAGGTAGTGTGCCAATTTTCTTATCTCTCCTTTCTCTTGCATTATCATCACGATTAGTAGGTATATACGGTAATAACGAGTCTCCGTAATGCTCAATAAAAGGAATGAGGTTTAAAGAATCCTGCGATTTCATAAGGGCACAAATAGCTAGCTATAATAATTACAAGAAAATTAATTAAAGAACCATATACCAAGGATTAAAATATAATATTGATACTAACAGCTATTCGTTCCCAAATAACTGAACCAAACGAAGCGTAATAATATAAAATATTTTGTATGGAAAGTGTGTGCGCGGTGTCATATTGGAAAAATATAAGAGGCTGAATGCTCGTTAACAATTCCACAGCCATTATCCTTTTTTTGTAAAACTCAAAGTTTTCCATTTCACACTTTAAAAGAACATTCTCCAATGTTGGTATATACCTGTCCATAAATATTCAAAGAAGTTAGTTTTTTATGAAATTATTTTATAAAATAAATAATAAAGATTTGTTTAAAAGTTCTATATTACTTGTCGGCAATCGATGGCCAGCGAAGCATCAATTTCAGCACGCACTCTTTGAAAAGCACCTCCAAATTTGGATGTATGAAACTCTGACCCAACAATAATTCTAACAATAATTCTGTTAATTTATCCACCTTTAAATAAGCACAAAGATTTAAGATTCATTTTGAGTACAAATTTACAAAAGATAACTATTATTTTACAATTAATTACCGAAACTAAGTGATAGGGATAGACAGCTTCGCTGTTACTGGCAATGGCAATTATAAGTTGACACGTCCGTGTAGAAACACGTGTATATTGTGCATTATTTGAGATTACCATAGACCTAGCAATGGACATCAATTTGTCAATAACTCCTTCGTCCCCTAAATGAACGTTTGTGGCACAGTCATTAAGTAAGACCTGGAAATATAAATAATAATGCATTTATGATAATAATATTAAAAATTAATTTATATGTACGTGTTTTTATATACCTGAAAGGTTTTTTGTGAACCATTAAACAAAGTTTTCAACGCGCGTTTGGCATAATTATGACGCGCTTCTGTGAGCTTCAAATCACATATCTCAGATTCTAAAAAAAAAAAAAGAATTTTAACACAAATTAAAAGATTATATTGAGAAATTAGCAGCAATTTCAAATTAAAATTATGTTTTATCAAATATAAATTAAGAGATTCATCATAAACATAAATTTTAAAAAACTTGCCTTGCAAAAATGGCACATTAGTTTGCGTCAGGCACAACGGATCATTCATTTGATTAACGAGATTAACAATAGATTCGCTAGGCACATACACCTTTGCTTCTGTATGATACTCTGGTAAGGATTCTGGTGCACCAAAAACCGGATCAGCATCACATAAGCTGGTGATTACTGCATTTACATCCATAGATGTCAGACGTTTCCTCTTACTATGTCTTAGTCTTGTAACACATTTCTAAAAATGAATATTTTATAGAGATGATCAACATTGTAAATGTTAAATTATTAATCCTTCAAAATTCTGTGTCTATCTAACTTGATATAAAATTCTCGATCTTTGCTCATTGAGAAAAATTTAAATTGCTAAAGATTAAATAGGAATTATATTAAATAGAAATAGAATTATATTAAATAGGAATTATATTGTATTTACATGTAAGACTTCTCTTAAACGATAAGAAGCATCTTCAGCTAATCTTTTTAACAGAGGATCTGGCAAGGGATGCATGCCCAGTTCCTCACCGATAGCAGAGACCCATTCAGTGCTGAGCATAGCGTATCTCCTCGAATTATTATCGATTGTAATACTGCTGGTCCCTGCATCTCGATTATTATTGTTATTAACAAACGAGCTACTGTATCCCATAGCTTGATTCGACAATAGCTCTTTCATTTCTGCTTTTTGTATCCACGTAGAATTCACGACTAGAATCTGTCAAATTTATTATACGCGGATATCTTGACGAGGCACTGGTCAACTATAAATATAGACAAAAACAAAATTATTTTTAGAGGTTAATATTTAGAATTCGCGAAAGAGAAAAAAAGTTAAAAGTCCAAAATATTCAACTTGAATGATTATTGTACGTACATATATATACCCATTGATATATATTAATTTTATAACAATAACGTTCTTCTGAAGTAATTATCGAACGAAATAATTATCTTGTAATAAATATTTCCGTTATATTTTTTCGTGACTAAATAAGACCCTTTGAGGTTAGATAATAAAACAAGCGACTATAGGAGAGACATCTTACTGCGGTAATGAAAAAAAAAACAAAAAATTTGTAATTCAGAATTATTCTGGTAGAGGGCTACTGTTTACCAACATTGTGTTCCAAAACTCATTAGAAAATTCCATAGTGCGTGATTATTCCGGCAGAGGACTTTCACTTTTAACATTTGTTCCTAAATTCATCACAAAACTCTCAAAAGAAAGGCGGGAAACTCAGCAACACAAAGCAGAAGAAATGCAAAAAATAAAATACAGAATTTACAGGGAATATGTGTGACAGATCGATGGTTTATTATTATTATATACATACAATGCTTTATGTTTGCGTATTATCGTATATAGTATACTCAATTCTGTAAATACGCAATTCTACAATTCATTGAAAATCATTTCTGCTGAGATATGTGTACAAAAATGTTATTCTCTCTTTTTAGGAGGAGTGATAAAAGTTTTATTTAAAGAGGGAGCAGAGACTTCACATCCTAAAAAGTTTTAAAGGAAACAGGAATGGAACCCCCGCAGGAATTTCCATTTCCCTTCCCAGCGTACGAAATCCAAAAACGATTTATGAGAGAGCTTTATGTTTGCTTGGAAGGTGGTAAGCTGGGTCTCTTCGAAAGTCCCACAGGAACTGGAAAGTCCTTGTCCCTAATTTGTGGTGCACTTAAGTGGTTGGTTGATCACGAGAGATGGAGAAAGGAAGAGTTAACTTCGACGATCGCTGAAATAGATGATAAATTAAAGAGCTGTGAGAAACTATCTGATAATTGGTTTACTGTGCAGACGGAGCAAATAGAGCTTAATGCTAAAAAACAGCCGTTGCAAGCCAAGCTAAATGCACTTCTTGAGTATGAAGGCCAAAAGGAGAAGCTTAAAAAGATGATTGTTGAATCAAGGATAGCGAAAACAACTGGAAAACTGAGGCAGCAGTTCATCAAAAGAGTTCCAGAGTCAGATAAGACAGAGGAAGTGAATCCTGATGTATGTGATATCGAGAAGGATCTTATCTTGGAAGATGGATTATCAAACTCAGAAAGTTCTGAAGAAGAAGACATGGATGAACCTTTATTTAAGAATACCAAAATCTTCTTCTGTTCTAGAACACATTCACAATTGACACAGTTTGTCCATGAATTGAAAAGATCTCCCTATTCTCAAGAGATTTCTGTAGTACCGCTCTCGTCGAGGTTATCTCTTATTTATTTTTAATATTTTAATATATTATCTAGCTCTCTAAAATTTATTAACATCTTATTTTATTCTTTAGACAAAATTACTGCATCAACAAAAATGTCAAGAGATTGAAGCACATCAATCTGATAAATGAAACCTGCCTTCAGCTGCAAAAAAAGAAGACTACTGTTAAGAAAGAAAAAGATCTAAAGAGATCAAAAACTGCAAGCAGTTGCCCATTTATACCAGGTGATCAGAAACTTTTAATGGCTGAGGTTCTAACAAATATTCAAGATATTGAGGAGATAACACAGAAAGGACAGGAAAATAACACTTGTCCATATTATGGCTCAAGAAAATCTCTGCAAAATGGACAATTAATATTAGTACCATATAATTCTATTTTTCATAAGAACACCAGAGCCAATTTAGAAATAGATTTAAAAGGGAATATATTAATAATAGATGAAGCCCACAATTTGCTGGACGCCATCGAAAGAATGCACAGTTCTGTAATTACTGGGAGAAATTTGCTTCACTGTTACAGTCAGCTGTCGCAATATCAGAAAAGGTATTGTTACTTCTTTCGATTTGAATTGTTATTCAATTATTAGATAAATTTCTGACTGTAATATGATTGTAGATTTGAATCTTTGTTCTCTGCTAAAAGCGTGATGTATTTAGGCCAATTGAGTTTTTGCTTGAAGAAGCTTCTAACTCTCTTTGGAGCAACAACGAAATCTCATCCCAATGACGCGATCGATAAAACAATAGCACCCAAATTATACAAAATAGAAGATTTCGAAGTGCTTACAGAGATTGATACAGTAAACATCTTCAAATTATTAGAATTCATCAAAACTTCAAAACTAATTCATAAATTACAAGGATTTGTTGAACAATATGGCAATAATATTAAAATTAATGAACAAAAGACAAAGAAATCTGGCATAACAGAATTTTTAAACTCGATTAAAAATAATGATGTATCCTCTCAAGAAACTATTAGTATTGCGGACACATCAAGCAACAATGAAGAACAGACGAGCAATCCTTTGATGGCAATCTTAAGTTTCTTGGAGTGCTTAAAAAACAGCTGCGCGGACGGAAGAATATGTGTTCTACCTAGCACTACTATTGGACAAGGAATTATAAAATTTCTATTGTTGAATCCTGCAGCACATTTCCATGATATCGGTAAACAAGTACTTTGAAACTTAATATACATTTTCTCATTTTTATCTTTTTTTTTGAGTATTTTAAATTTTTTGTCACAAATCTAGTGAAAGATGCCAGGTCTGTGGTACTAGCCGGTGGCACAATGGAACCAATGTCCGAATTCGTAGATCAACTATTCTTAATGGCGGGTGCTACACTAGACAGAATTATGACATTTTCGTGTGATCATGTAATTCCCAAGGAAAATATCATATCCAATGTTGTAACGCGTGGTCCGACTGGAATTGAATTCGAATTTAATTATCATAGTCGACAAGATATAAAATTGGTAATAGAATTATTTTTATCTCTTTGATTACTGTATTGTTTAAAGAGAAAGATGTATGTACTTAAAAAAAAAAGAATGTCAACAAAGATTGATGTTTTAGCTGGATGAATTAGGTAGAGTATTATTAAATTTATGTAACGTTGTACCAGCTGGAATAGTAGTATTCTTTCCATCTTACAATTATGAAGACACAGTATTTAAGCATTTAGATAAATCTGGCGTTATATCCAAAATTTCTACAAAGAAATGTATCTATCGTGAACCTAAATTAGCATCACAGGTATTTTTATTACAAGTTTTCTAAAAAATAACTAATATTACTTATTTAATTTTAATATTACTTATATATTAATATTACTTATTTAATTGTATTAAGGTTATTTATTTATATGTTTATTAACAAATAGCTAATATTATTTGTTTAATTTAAATTAATCAACATTATCTTTAGATCAATACAATATTAGATCAATATGCACATTCTATCAAGAATCCACAATCCTCGTGTAACGGAGCGTTGTTGTTCAGCGTAGTAGGTAAGAAAATTAAAATTATATCAGTATAAGAATCTTATTTGTATTTTTATTTATACTATTTTTTCAAAAATATTGAATTTTTTAATTTACGTGATATTTTGTAGGTGGTAAATTAAGCGAAGGTTTAAATTTCTCTGACGATTTAGGTCGATGTGTCATAGTCATTGGCTTGCCATATCCTAATATTAAATCATCAGAATTACAAGAAAAAATGAAGTATTTAAACGAGAATGTTGTACGTACTCAGATTTCTTTATTGCAGAGCTTAGAGAGTAGTTTGATTTTATATAAATTTTATATCTTCCATTTTTTCATTTTCCAATTTTTGTTTTTGTAGAAATCGGACGCCGGAAATAATTTTTACGAAAATTCTTGCATGAAAGCAGTGAACCAATGTATTGGTCGATCTGTTCGTCACATCAATGATTACTCGACGGTTGTACTGTTAGATAAACGTTATTGTCACAAAATCAAAGTACTACCTCAATGGATTCAACGCTCCGTGACGATTAATAATTCATTTGGTTCTGTAGTTGGTAACATCGCAAAATTTTTCGCAGCGAAAAGATTTAAGAAAGTTTAATCTGTGATAATAAATCGATTAATTAGAATTACAAAATTATAAATGGTCGTTACTAATATCTGTAATAATTTTTCTAATATCAAATTGACTATGTGATAATTTAATCATAATGTTTTACTTAATGATATAGTTGTGTTTTTAGTTGATACTCATAATTATACTACTTCATAATTATAATATGACGACCGAATTATTTTCTATACCAATACAAGTTCGATGTTTTTCTAATTTAGAAACACGTCATTTGTCATGTAATTGGCCAATTGGATGCCAAATTTATAAATTAAATCATGACAATAGACATCTCCGGGTCGTAAAATAGAACAGGGAAAATGCGGCTGAAAGAAAATTAACTTGAATGTAATAAGAAACATCAACAACAAATCCTGCAATATCTTAATCGCTTTACTACTCACATAATTAATAGCATTTGGATAGTTTTGCGGTTGAATACTGAAAGCACAATGCTTCACGTAGCGAGCACCTTGCTTTCCTGAAATAAATTTCTGTAATTCGCCTTCAGGTGCCACATCTTGTTCCATCTCATCAACAGCCTTTTCTTCCTTGTATTCCTCTTCATGATTCGAGCTATCATTATATGCACCAGCAGAATTATTTCCAGTCTACGATAACGATATATTTTTTGTATTTTGTTCAAGATGGATTATTATGTATTTCGATTATCATCGCATTTATAGTACCTCAGAAGTACTACATAGACGACCACCTGTGTAGAACTGTACACCAGGCTGATTCGAATAAATCTCCAGAACGCTGTATATGTTTATTTATAATTCCAGAATATTGCTACAATGAACCTGTGCTATGAATAATATAATTGTGAACCTTACCGACCACTTTTCGGATGGATTGCTTGAGCGACGTATGCGTTACCACCATGCCAATTTGGTGTGACGCAGAAGTTATGATCGTATCCTTCTCCCGGAGGAACCTGCAGCTTACGCAAATTCACAATATCTTTTTACACAATTATTAGATAATGATTCATCTACTGTAATTTGCATGAATTTCAATTTGATGCCTTCTCGATACAGCTTTCCAGAAATTTCGGTACACGCAAATCCATGATGGTTCCTCCAACTCCTCGAATGCTGCCGGTTGGTATTGGATCCGTATAATCCGCGAAGGTCCAGCGGTCACAATTCAACGAGATCTTATGCTTCATCAATTCCTTTTTACCAGCGTCCTATAATTATATCTAATTAAGTAGACCTGCCACACAATTTCTTACTGAAACTAGAACTGTGCTTTTTTTTTTAGTATAGAAATAAAAAGAAGAAGTATTAATTAAATCATTGTTCTTCATATTTTTAGGGTGGTTCCAACTTCAACTGTATTAACACACACAGGATAATTACATGTCCAGCGAGGTTGAACAAAGAACCGTGCGAGATGTTCACTATAGTGGAGTTCGTCGTTGTTGCCCGGATACCTATTTCCAGCATATTGTCAGGCATCAATTTGAATCTCACTGTACTCAATACTGCACCGGGATATCCCTCTTCACCGTCTTTACTTAGATAAGTCATGACGACTGAGCATCCATCAATATGCGATTCCCACAACTGCCGACCAAAGCCTTTTGTCTGAAATAAAAGAAAATGGTATGAGATATTTAATATGAATTCGTTAATTCTTGAATGGACTGACAATACAACAGACTTACACCTCCATGCAGATGATGCTTGCCGAAATCATTTTTCGTTAACTCATAAGTTTTGCCATTAATGACAATACTGCTATCTCTTATGCGATTTGCGCATCTGCCCAGGATACATCCTATAAACGGATTAATCTTGGGATTTATATAGCCTGAAAAAACACGAATCGTTTCCATTAATTATTTATAAAATTAATTGAGAGCGATGAGATTAAATGAACATGATGGACAAATATTGTAATTACGTCAAGAGTTCGTACTCTCCAAATTATCGAAACCAAGCACAACATCCGCGACACACCCAAATTTATCGGGATACTTTAAAGAAACAATTGTCGCACCCCAGGAAATGACAGTGATCTCTAAGTGATTCTTATTAATCATCGTGTACGATTTTACTGGCATTAACTGGAATCCTTTATTTTCAACATCCTCACAATAGTCTTTGCTGTCATAATGGCGTATTTTATCCTCCGCAGATTCTATAATTAAAATGGCTTTTACATCATTCTATCACTGATACCGAAATGGGGCTGTCTCATGAAATAATAAAGCACCGGCATAAATTTTTCCAAATATTCCTTCCGTGATTGTAACATCCTTGCAATTGCAATCGTAAGTAACCATGTTTCATTTCTTAACGTTATCCAGTTTGCTGTCAAATCATTTGTTGCAAATGTAATGAAAACAAGAAATTTACTATTCAATTTCGTGTCTACATCAAACAATTCGTGACATTAGTTTTTATGATAAGAATAACAGGTTACAAAATATTATTTCGACATTTTAAATACTTTTCGTTGTTTCGACATTAGAAAATCGTCTTAAAAAAAATGAAAATTTTATAGGCTCAATTGTATTGTTAAACCACTTTAAATTTTTTTAAAGAATTATTATATTTCGTAGGAATGTGGAAGACATTAAATGATCGCTCAAAGAGCTAAAACTTATTGATGCTGTTATTTAAAATTATTTATTAATAATAATAAAATTATGATGAGAATAAAAGTAAAAATAAGAGTAAGTATAACGTATTATTTATAGTTCATAAAATGTTATCATAATAATAATACAATATGCTAAAATAATAAAATAATAAACCTATTTTATTATTATTCTTATTATCATTTTTATGTATACTCCAGTTATTATTTATAATTTTTATATAATTAATATTTATAGTGTAATGTACAATACTTGGAAAAATACATGAACTTTTAGTGCAGGTCAGACATCATACAAACACTTTTTCTGAAGTTCTCTCTTCGTAGTTAGGAATAAAGACAACACATTAAAAAAATCGAAGACAGAATATGTTATTACGATATATTTTTCGTTTTTAAACAATCGAGTTCTCGGAGATCCGTGAAATTAATATTTATTCATTTATTATCTTCCTGTTCGTAGATAAAAATCGATCCTGTAGGATCTCCTTTTTGGTAATCTACGCTCATCGCCTAGGAAATCGGTAAAAGGAAAAGATTAGATTCCCGGATCGAAAGTGAATACTCCCGCGAAATACTTTACGCGAAAAATCGCCGCGGTAAGAGTTATATTACATTGAAAAATTTTCCCGTCGAAAGCTTTGGATTTTTGCGATGTTTCTCATTTACTTTAAGGCGCGCACCGAAGCGATTCATTATTCTCACTTAAATACACGTGGAACACATTGCACTTAGCTTAACATACTTATAAACTATAGAATTACTCCATTAAATAAATTGCCTGTGACCTGATGAGTTGCTGTTACGTTCTACATTCTTTACAGTTCATGTATTACAAAAAGGAATACTGACAAAAAAAAATTTTAACTTCGCGTATTTATGTATATGTATGTACCAAACTGTGATAGCCCCGCGCCGATAAGTCGTTTTTATATTTATGAAATACATTAAACTTTCTACACACGCCAGAAGCGTACAAATAGGAGCTACCACAGCGCAGAATATGTATATATCGAATAGACAATTCATTTATAATTAATCGTCTTGGTCGTGGTCGTTATTGTACAATTTGCTAAATCGCGCAAGCTGCATGCAATCTCGATACAATCTGTTACGTCATAAAGTATATTTACACTTTTTAAATGCAACATTATAAGAAACAGCATTTCAGAGAGCAAACGGGATCCTCCATCATATGTTTCACGAGGCTGATGAGTATTATTTTTGTTTCAGTGCCTTAATGTTCACTCTCGTTAGGTCTAACTAAACTAATGAGGACTACATTGTAAATGTGAGTTGCATATTGTATATTATGTAAAAACAGGTGTTAGAGAGAGAGTCTCGCGTTACGATCCACATTCGTATTTCCCTCACATAAATTTCATAAATTTATCCTGTATCAAAGTGTGTCATATATGTAACAAATGGCAGAGAGAAAAGAATTAAAAGGATGAGAAGAATTCAGTACTGTATAACATTAATTAAAAACGTTAACTGTTTAAAGGAAGAAATTCATTTCTTTTATACAATTTTAAATCTGACAAACTAGACTTGTATGTAACAAGAAGATATCTAAAAGAAGAATTATAAATTACTGTCATTGGTATATATTAATATATGTCATACGAACGATACATGATAAATTTATTAAGTTTTTTTTACAGTGAGATATATTTATAGATTGATATTATATAAAGAGACCTCAGTTGCGTTTGATATGATACAACGTAATTTATCTCGTAAATATATATATATATATATATATATATATATATATATATATATATATATATATATATATATATTTTTTTTACACACATTTTTTATTTATTTTTTGATCATACAGAAACAAAATTACAATATACAA